>Ga0181600_10000227_pt1 | contig 42110 bp, 29 predicted proteins | sample 041ome_2_FD_132982 | JGI IMG/M metagenome (GOLD analysis project Ga0181600, IMG submission 132982) | Coastal salt marsh microbial communities from the Groves Creek Marsh, Skidaway Island, Georgia - 041406US metaG (megahit assembly) | ecosystem: Environmental > Aquatic > Marine > Intertidal zone... | reverse complement strand
GTGGTGAGAAGGAGTTTTTCGCAGACATGTGCGTTCGAGCCGTCCGCTCGCTCGACCAAGACTTGTTGGATCCCAGAATGATTGGCGTTAAAAAGGTGATGGGCGGCGGCATGACGGATTCTTTCCTCGTCGACGGCGTCGCCTTTAAGAAGACGTTCGCCTACGCCGGGTTCGAACAAATGACGAAGAAGTTCACAAAGCCGAAGATTCTCGCGCTCAACATGGAGCTCGAATTGAAGAGCGAAAAAGACAACGCCGAGGTTCGCCTGAGCGACCCGGCCAAGTACCAGGAAATCGTCGACGCCGAGTGGAACATCATTTACGAAAAGCTCGACAAGTGCGTCGCGTCCGGGGCAAACATCATTCTTAGCCGTCTCGCCATTGGTGACTTGGCGACGCAATACTTTGCCGATCGCGGTTTGTTTTGCGCGGGTCGCGTCGAGGAGCAAGATTTGCAACGCGTCACCAAGGCGATGGGAGCTCCCGTGCAAACCACCGTAAACAACATTACAGAGGCTCAGCTCGGTACGTGCGAACTCTTCGAGGAGATTCAAGTCGGTAACGAACGGTACAATATCTTTAGAGGTTGCCCAGAGGCGAAGACGTGCACGCTCGTCTTGCGAGGCGGGGCGGAACAGTTCATCGAAGAGGCGGCGAGATCGTTGAACGACGCCATTGAAATCGTTCGCCGCGCGGTGAAGAACGCGTCCATCGTTCCCGGTGGCGGCGCGATCGACATGGAGTTGAGCAAGTTTTTGCGCGATCACTCGCGCACGGTTGCCGGTAAATCGCAGCTCTTCATCAACTCGTTCGCAAAGGCGCTAGAAATCATCCCGCGACAATTGTGCGACAACTCTGGACACGACGCCACGGATGTCTTGAACAAGCTTCGTCAAAAGCACGCCGGCGATGACGGGGCCAACTTTGGCGTCGACGTCAACACGGGAGGCATTTGCGACACGTTTGAGCGTTTCATTTGGGAACCGAGCCTGGTCAAAATCAACGCGCTCAACGCCGCTACCGAGGCGACGTGTTTGATTTTGTCAATTGACGAAACGGTGCGCAACCCGCGCAGCGAGGGCCCAGACGAGTCCGCCATGGGCGGCGCGGGCGGCCGCGGTATGGGCGGTAGAGGAGGTATGATGGGTGGTCGCGGCATGGGTGGTCGCGGCAGAGGGATGCGTAGATAAACTAAGAAGACAAACAAATCGTGTTAATACAACAAGACGGAGAGAGTCACTACCACTACCTATACTACTCGTCAAAGCGCGCGCTCCCGTCGTCCGACTCGATGGACTCGTCCAATCCCAATAAATCGCTCGTATCCAGGGAGTTTATGTAGCGCGCAAGCATCGCCGCGGATTCTTCCGCGTCATCTAACTCACCCAGTCGTTCATCCGCGCCCACGTCTTCGAGGTGTGCGTACTTGGGTGACCAGGGAGAATTGGCGGCGCGATCCGTCTCTGGAGAAGCGCTCGATTCGCCCAAAGGTTGCGGCGTCGCGGCGACGGATGGAGAACGCATCGCCGCAGTTGCCTCTCTCGATAACCTCTTCGCCTCGCTCGGGAGGTAATCATCAATGTACACGCTTCGGGCGATGAGCAGAACGTTATGCACGAGCATGACTGCGACCGGTTCAAAGACGCCAGACGCGGCGAGCGTCGGCGTGCGCACGCCCGCGGTGAGATCCAACACGTCGCGAGGCGTGAGCAACGCAAATTTTCTCGGCGCAAACTGCGCCGCGGTAAATGCAGCGAATCCGATAGACGTCGACGCCGCGAGGGATCCGAGCAACGAGGGCGCACCGCGCGATATGTTGACGTCCGCGTCGGTATCGTTCATTTCGCTCGCGCGCAAATCGCCCCGCGTCATCGGCGCGCCGTCCAACAACATGTTAAATATACCCTCCGCAATCACTTCGGCGTTCGACGGAGTGCTCGCCGCGGTCGTCGACGCCCACGGAGACGACGCGAAAGTAACCACCACGGCGTGTCTCGCGACTTCATCGCAGCGCGCGCCGTAAGCCTTGCGAAATCGGCTTCTCAAAGCGTCCATTCGAGGATGCTTGACGACGCCGTCGATGATGGTCCTCAACCCGGGCGCGAGCCGACCGCGCTGCGCCGTCGTGACGAGTCGAAGAACGGCGAGCTCGAAATCCATCAACGCTGGGTGTGCGGACACCCGAAGCGCGAAGAGCGCGTGGCCAGATGAACGAAATTTTGGAAGCGCCGAGAGCTCTCGCGGATCCATCGCCGGGCATTTCCCCGTCTCGGCTCCGAGCGTCAGCGCCGTGTGCATAATGTCCAACCAGTTGGCGCCTCTTCCCGCGCCCGTCACCTTTTCCACAACCTTTGACACGCTCCCTCCTTTCGTTTGCAAACCGCACGTTGGATCTCGAAGCAGTTTCCACGCCTCGGCGTGCGCGTCAAAGTATGAAGAACTTCGGCACAGCGCGACGCCCAGACGCATGCCCAAGCGCGCGCGCTCTCGAGGAGGCAACGTCGCGAGGAGAAAGAACGGACGTATCAACCCGGCTCTGTACGCCTTGTCCTTATACTCGCTGTCTCGCTCGAGAACCTCAAACACGTACGCCGCTTGTTCATCCGCCGCTTCTCTGCGAGCCACTCGCGTTTGCCATTTGCGCTCGACGTCTTCGGCGCTCGCGTTTGGAGAGTCGACGTTTCCCTCCTCCGCGGTGACAGATTTCTGTCGTCTCGAAAGCCACGCGCGCTTAAACTGCGACGTGATCGCCCCGATCGTCGGTATGGACACGTACCCACCGATGTTGATTTTCTTTGGCGGCGCGTCATCCATGATTCGGCACCGAATGCACGATCCGCCGCCGCCCGGTCTCGATCGCTTGCGCATCACCCCGCGTTCCGGACCGCACTCCTCGCACGGCTTGGTTCCACCCCCACACACCAAACACTCGTACGCCGACGCATCGCCGCCGCCAACGTTACTACCGTTCCCTACGTTATTACCCCTCTTCGTGTGCGCGCACCGTTCTCCACACCAAGAACACCACGCCGTGACTCTCGTCGCCGCTATGAACGCCTCCTCGCCCGCGTTCCAATCCTCCGCGTGCCCGGCGCACTTGGCGCATCGTCCATCCCCAATCTTGGCGAACCCATCGCAGCACCGCTCGCACTTGTGCGTCGCCCTCGCGCACGATGAACAGTGACTCAAATACGCGTTCCCTCGCGTTCCCACGACCCTCGTCACCCGGTGCCGGCTCTCGCGTCCGCACCACGAACACCACCCGGGCGGCGACAGCGCCAGCTCCACCGCGTCTGGATCCGCGTCTCTCCACGTCCGCCCCGGGGACACGATCTTCGCGCACGCGAAACACTTGGCGTCGTCCCACCCGTCCCCTCCGCGCGCCATCGCTCGGCAGTGTCTCGTGACGCACCGAACCGTGCGTCTCGCGCACGCGCCGCAGACGTGCGCGGCCCGTCCGTCCAACCAACGCGTCGTCGCGTTCGCGTCCGCGCTGCTCGTCCCGCGCGTCACCACCGCGTGCGACGTCAGGTGAAAACACCACGAACACGTCGCGAGCGCGCGGTGTGTCGAGAGCGATCCCGCTCCGTTCGTCGTCGTCGTCGCGACCGACGATGATTTGTTCGTCGCATCCGTCGATGTCGTTGAGCCTGCAGAACGTTGCGTTTGTCGTCCAGGATGTTGTTGTTGTTGACGACGTACATGATGATTCGCTCGTCGTTCGTGATCGTCCCGCGTCGACGTCGTCGTCTCGGACGCGTCGTCACCGCCCGAAGGCGCGCGACGCGTCGTCATCGTCGTCGTCGTCGTCGCGCACTGACGCGGCGGATTGAGAATTAAAATTACATTTTGTTTTTAAATTCGGCTGTCGAGTCTAACGTGTCTTTCGTCGCCGACGAACCGACGGCGGGCGTCGCCAAAGGCGCGGAAACGCGAAAAGAAGCGGAACGACGGCGAAAACGGCGGAGCACGTTGCGAGAATCGCGAGCGGGAACGCGTCAGAGTCGGAGCCGGTTTGATTCTGGAAGAATGCGCGCGCCCGCGCGACGAGCGCTTCGCCGACAAAGGCAAACGCGAGGACGCGAACGCACGTCGTGAGGGCGATCAAAAGGGCGACGGTGGTGAGTGGTGTCGTCGGTGTACCGGCACACGCGGCGCCGCAGAGGATGCACGACGCGGTGGTGGGCCAGAGGAGCGCGCCGATGAGCGTCGTCGTGGTCGTCGCTCGTTTTCGCGAAGACTGCGACGAAGACTGCGACGACGACGACGACAATCGTAAGGCGTCGACACCGAGCGCGCGACCGATTCCGTGGTACATGGTATCCTCCATCGTTCGGCGGAGCACGGCGATGGCGATGAGCGTCGCGGATGCGAGGACGTCATCGGTGGAAGCGTTTCCCAAGAGGAGAGCGCACGACTTGTCCGAAGCATTCAGAGCCAGTGCGAACGCCGTCGACGCGAAGGAGGACGAAGCGACGGCGTACGGGACGAAGATGACGTCGCCGAGAACACCGATGACGTGAGTGACGGCCGCGAGCGCGGCGGCGGTGCCGCGCCGCATCGGCGAGTGGCGTTTTAGTGCGACGGTGCGTTGGATTTTAACCGACGGCGCGCGCGCTCGAACGGATGGTTCGTCTATTACAAATAGTGGATGAATCACGACGAGTGCGATTTTTACGACGGAGGTCGCGTGCGACGAATGCGATTGCGCATCTTGTACTCGCCCGAGTCGCCGCGCGTGAACGCCGGACCTTGTCGCGGAACGTCTACGACGGGTCTCGGCGTCGCTTCGGCTAGCTCTGGAAGCGGCGGCGCCGGTTTTCGCGCGGCGTCCGAAGACAACCCGGCGAGCAAACGCGTGAGCTCTCGCGTCGATACCGGTCGTTCGCCCGGTTCTCTCGTCATGCACACCGCGTCGATGCCGTCCGAGTAATACTTGGCGCGAACGCCCGCGCGCTGAAATCCGCACTTTTCGTACATCGCCAACGCCGCTTCGTTCGTCGCTCGCACCTCGAGCACGCCCACGGCGCTGGGATCGAGCCCGAGCATTGCTTTTAACATTCGACTCCCTAAACCACGACGACGAATCGACGGTCTCGTCGCGATTTGCGTGATTTGCGTCTCTCCGCCCGCGCACACGCAAAACCCGACCGAGCCGACGACGCGCGCGTCCGACTCTAACCGTTCCCCGGGCGCCGGTACCGCCACCAAAACCTTCGACGTCGACGTCCTACTCTCCAAACTCCGTCGAACGTCCGCCTCTATGGACGACGCCGACCAATCGACGCCGGATACCTCACACGCGCGCGTCTGCGCCGGGCGTCCAACAAACAAACAAACGAGGTCAGTCCTCCGCGCAAACAAACAAACGAACGAACGAACGACGACGACGACGACGACGCGCAGGGCGTCCGCGCGCGAAAACGACCGCGCATCGCTCCATTCTATGCACGCACGATTCCATCTAAATCGCTCTCCCGCGCCGCGCGAATCGCCCACGAATCCACGCTCGCGCACGCGCTCGATAACCCGTCCGCATCCTCAACCGCCGACGCGCGCGCGCGTCTTCTCGTCGACGCTCCGCGCCGTTCGCGACGCCGACGACCGTCGGGCGACGCCGACACCGACGTCGTCGTCACCACCGCGTTCGCGCGCGTCGACATGACGTTCGTCGCGTCGCGTCGCTGAATGATGACGATGATTGATGACACGATGAAAAGCGGTTGAAAAAGTGCACCGAACGACCGAACCGTTCTACGTCTACCGGCGCGACGAAACGAACCCACCGCCCGACCTGGACGCGATCAACCGCCGTCTCCACCCGCGTCTCCCGCCGTCTCCCCGTCGGCGTCGGACGCCCGTCTGAACCCGGCGTCGTCGCGCCAACCTCTCGAATCGTTCGCGTTCGCGTTCGCTCTGCGTCGAGCGTCTTCGCGCGTCTTCGCCTTTGACGACGACTCTGACGCGCCGCCGACGCCGACGCCGGGGACGACGGAGGGATCGGCGAGATCGACGTACGGACGTCCGCGCACGCGAACGATGCGTCTCGACGACGACGACGAAGACATGCGTCGCGTCGTCGGACAGCGACGAGTGAAGCAGCAGCGCGCTTCACTCGACGACGCGTGAGCCGACGACGATGCCCGGGGACGCCGACGACGACCGCGGTGGATCGCGTCGACGGCGGGACGACGACGACGACGGCGACTCTCGCGGGGATGCCGACGACGACGCGCGGCGACGCGAGAGACGACGACCGCGACGAAGTCGGTCTCGAGATGATTCCGACGACGATGGACGACGAGAGAGCCGACGACGACGCGAGAGCCGACGACGACGAAGCGTGAGCGAGGACGATCGTCGTCGTCGTCGTCGTTCTCGCGATTCGCGTCGTCGACACCGACGCTCGAGATCGAGGGACGGGCGCGATGAGGAGGATGACGAACGCGCTCGACGACGACGAAGAGGATGGGACGACGACGACGACCGCGACGAATACGACCGCGACGCGCGACGAAGGGACCGGCGGGACTCTCGTCGACGTCATCGCGACGACGAGTACGACGAGTACGACCGGGACGCGCGACGAAGGGATCGGCGGGATCGCGACGAGGACGGGTCGAGGTCGCGGCGACGCCGGTCGTCGAGGAGAGGGTCTCGTTGGGACGAAGGCGAACCGACGGATAGAACGACGACGACGGCTTCGACGACGACGACGGATAGAACGACGACGGATAGAACACCGGGGGAGACGAACCGAGGGACGATGCAAACGCCGCAGGAGATTGTCAAGGCGACGCAGTTGAACACACAGATTGAGATGATGCGAGCGTTGAGCTCGGCGACCAAGGACGCGGCGACCAAGGCGATTGAACTCGCCCGGGAAAAAGCTTCAGAGTTATTAGGAGACGCGGCGCCGCCCGCGTCTGGGAGCAAGCCGAGCGATGGACGCGGTGACGGTGGTATCGTCGACGCCGTCGAGACGACGACGACGACGAGTGAGAAGGGCGAAAAGAAGCCGACGTACTTGATTGAATTTTACGACATGGATGTCAAGTACGAAGGTTTGGTCATCGGTCCGGGCGGGATGACGATTCGTAAGCTTCAACAAGACATAGGAACGGACATTCAGGTGGTGCGCGGAGAAGGGAAACTTCAGATTAAAGGATCGCGAGAAAAGATTGATTTCGCCCGCGAGCAGTTGGATATTTTCTTTGAGGAAAAAGGGTCCAAGACGGAGCGGGTAAATTGTAAGGCGCGCTCTGGATTGGTCATCGGTAACGCCGGTCAAACAATCAAAGCGTTAAAGGAACAGACTGGATGTCGAATCGAAGTCATGCGGGACGTCGAAGAAGTCGTCATCACTGGCCCGGGAGACCGCGTCAAGGTGGCGAAGAAGATTATCGAGAAAATGATTGCAGATTCCTGGGTCGAGGGCGCCGACGGCAACGTCACAATCGTCGAAGAGGTGATTCCCTGCGCGTACAAGGCGGGCGCTATCATCGGTCCGAACGGTTTGACGATTCGAAACATTCGCGAAACCACGGGAGTGGCGATCGATATCGAACGCGGCGCGAACGGGTGCAAGGCGAGCGATCAGTGTCGCGTCGTCGGCACGGCGAAACAGGTCAAGAAAGCCGTCGATCTCGTGCGTCAACTCTTGCGCGAGATGGATCGCGTCGAACTCCAGGCGGCGCCCACCGTTCCACCAATGTACGCCTACGCTTACGGTAACCCTTACGCCGCGCACGCCGTGCACGCCGCAACCATGAACCCGTACGCCGGTGCGGCTGTCGGCACGACAGCGACCGCTGTTCCTTCGCAACAGATGGATCCAGCCGCGTACGCGCAATGGTACGCGCAATATCAACAAGCCGCGGCGGCGTACGGCGTCCATCCAAACCAATCACAACAACAACCTCCACCTTCTGGTAACGCCGGCGATACCACCCACCACCAGGGATGATGGATGCCCGCCACCGTGCTCCCGATCGTAACGACGATACCGTAGACTTCTCTCGTTTTAAATTAACACCGCTAGCCTCTCGTTGGAAACGCTCAAACGCGCGCGCTACTCCATCTTGTTCTTCACAATGCCGCGCCCAAAACGCCCGTACCGACGCGACGCCGACGCGACAACGCCGACGCGCGTCGTCGGCGTCTGCATCGTCGCGCTCACGTGCGCGGTATCGCTCTCCCTCGTCCCTCGCGTGACGTGTGCGAGCGTCGTCGCGCCGCGGCACGTGCTCGGTGTCGATCCAGCGTTGAGACACCGCTACGAATCAGAGTCTGGAACGTACGCGTGCGATGAAAACGCGCGAATCATCCCGCACTCGCGAGTGAACGACGAGTATTGCGATTGTGCGGACGGAAGCGATGAACCCGGGACGTCGGCGTGCGCGGGGAGAGACGGTGGTCGTGGGTTTTATTGCGTCAACGCGGGCGCGACGCCGCTGAAAGTGCCGGCGAGTCGAGTGGACGACGGAGTGTGTGATTGTTGCGATGGAAGCGATGAGACGACGAATGGGCGTAAAGGGGTGAAGTGTGAAAATACGTGCGTGGTCGAGGCGCGGGCGAGACGAGGAGAGCTGGTGCGTCGAATCGGGGATGCGAAAAAGGGATTGAAAGCCAAGGCGTCGGCGGAGAGCAAATCGAGCGGTACGCGAAGAGGGTGGGAAAAGGAGTTGGCCAGTCTGGAGAGCACCGTCGCGGGGCAAAGGGAAGGGTTGGAGAGTTTGAAACTCGCGGCGGAGGAGGCGGAGGAAGAGGAGCGGAAGCTCAAGGAGGAAGAAGCTGCGAAAAAGGCAAAGGAGGAGGCGCGGGAAGCGAACGAGGCGACGGACGCTTCAGACGCGGAGCGCTCTGAAAGTGGTTACGACACGGAGGATGATGGCGGGGAGATGCGGCCATCAGACTACGGAACCGGTCCTGACGCTTCGTCGTCCGAAACAGACACCGCTGAATCATCGTCGAACGAAGAGACGGCGGAGGAACGGGGCAAACGCATCGCGAGCCAATGGATCTCTGACGAAGGACAACCCGACGAATCGGCTGGGGAGGAACCAGTGATGCACGACGAGTCCTTCGACACCAACATGTACTCTGAACCGGATTCCGATGATGTCTACGATGAAGAAATGGAAGAACGATCCATGACGTCGAAGCTTGGATCCATTTTCGGGCGCATCGCGAAAAAGTTCACTTCGCGAAGCGCCGACGCGCGTCTCGCCGCAGAAGCCAAGGCGAAGCGCGCGGCGTACCAAGACGAGCTGAACAAGGTGAACGATGCGGAGAGCAAGATAGAAACGCTAAAGAATAATTTGAAACGCAACTACGGTCCGAACGGTGAGCTCTTACCTTTGGTGGGTCAATGTTTTGAGGCGCGAGTGGACAAGTACAAGTACAAGGCGTGCCCGTTTGGCGAAGCGAAACAAGACGGCACTCGCCTCGGATCCAACTCTGACACCGAAGTCTCAGACAACGGCGAACTCATGTTAAAGTTTACTGAGGGCGAGAAGTGCTGGAACGGCCCCAGCCGATCGCTCACGCTTACATTGAAGTGCGGCGATCGAGACGGCCTCGAATCCGTCGAGGAACCGTCTAGGTGCGAATACTCCGCGACGCTCTACACCCCTCAGGCGTGCGAGCAGGGCATTGTGGACGCGCTCGAGACTGAGCTCGCTGAACTGGAAGCCGCCATCTCTCGCGCCCAATCCCAGGGTCGGGATGAATTATGAAATTTGACGCACTCGTAGCGAGCCAATACACATTCTTCTCAAGTCTTTTACAACCAACCGTCTTCACCCCTCGACTAACGCGCGCGACGCAAGCGCGTCGCATCATCATCGTCATGATCTAAAATTAATATTCATACACGCACCCTCCGCACGCACGCATTCATTCTACACGTCGAACCCTTCGCTTCGCAAACACTTCAAGTGCGCGTCGATCAACGCCTTACACTTTCCATCCTCATCCGGCCCGTGTTCGACGACGCACTCGTCCCTCGCCCGTTTCGTCTCGGGACACGCGCAACAGATCTTCTTCGGTTTCCCATCCGCGCCGATCGGCGCCGACGACGCCGCGGGTTTAGACGCAGTCGCGCCCATGCGTTCGCTCTCGAGTCGAGTGCGAGTGCTGGAGTGACGTCAGCGACTGTGCGCTTTTCCAACCTCTTCATTGGCACGCGCGCGAACGAACGAAACGGACGAGACGCATCGATGATCACGACGCGACCGGCGATCGGGACGACGCGACCTGCGGGCGCGGTCGTCGTTCGCGGGCGACGCGGGGCTGCTGCGAGACGCGGGTCCGTCGCGAATGAAGGAAACGCGCGCGCGTTTAGTGTGACGCTGAGAGAGAGGTTCGCGAGCGGTGCGGCGACGACGCGATGCGAGCGCGTCGGACGACGGGTGGCGACGACGACGAGGACGACGACGCATGCGGGTCGCACCCGGGCGTTGCAGACGGCGGAGGATACGCCCGTGGATGTGGGCTCGGCGTTTGACTGGCACGCGAACTGGTTTCCAGTCGCGTTCACGGCGGACTTGGAGGATGACGCGCCGCTGACGTTTACCCTTCTCGGGGAACCATTGGTGTTTTGGCGGGATAAGAGCGGTGAGATGCGTTGCGTCGCGGATAGGTGCCCGCACAGATTGGTGCCGCTCAGCGAAGGACGTGTCAACGAGACGGGCGAGCTCGAGTGCGGGTATCACGGTTGGACATTTACGGGAGAGGGTAAGTGCACGTCCATTCCGCAGATCGAGCAAGGGACGGGTTTGGAAACGGCATTGAAGTCTCCGAGATCTTGCGTCGCGGCGTACCCGACGAAAGAGGCGCAAGGTATGCTTTGGGTGTATCCGACGACGATGGATAAAGCGCCGGCGACGTTGCCAGATTTGCCGTTGATCCCGGAGTACGACGACCCGGAGTGCGTGTGCCAAGATATTTTCCGTGATTTACCCATGGACTGGGCGACGTTGTTGGAAAACGTCATGGATGTAAGCCACGTGCCGTTCACGCACCACAACTCTGTGGGTAAGCGTGAAAACGCCACGCCAGTGAACCTCGAACTCACGAGTGAAAACGGCGTCACGGCAAAGGGTTTCGAAGGTATTTGGAAAGAAGGTCCGAGAAAAGGAAAGTACGGTACTCAGTTTACAGAGTACCAGGCGCCAACTTTGATGCGTCACACCTTGCGCACTCCGTCGTTCACGACGCTCACGGTGGTGTATGCGGTGCCAACCACCCCGGGACGTTGCCGATTGATGGCTCGTTTCCCGTTCATATTCAAGGCGGCACTCCCTAGATTCTTCTTTGGACTCTACCCTTCTTGGTTCTCCCACACGAACCAAAACGCAATCCTCGAGGATGATCAAATTTTCTTGCACAAGCAAGAGCGCTTGATTGAAATTGAGCAGAACAACAACGGCGCGACTTGGAACTACGCGAAGTCCTGTTACATGCCAACCAAGGCAGACGTGTACGTTTCTGCCTTTAGAAAGTGGATCACTGAAATCGCTGGCGGTGGACCGGCTTGGCCGAAGGGCATGTCGAGAACGCTTCCGCCGCAAGAAACTACTCGCGAGGCGCTGCTCGATCGCTACCACTCGCACACGATCAACTGCAAATCGTGTGCAAAGGCTCTTGCCAACATTGGCAAAGCTCGTAAAGCGCTTAGAGTGCTCACGTTTGTGGCGTTAGCGGCCGCGGTTGCTACGTTCTCACGTTCTATGCCGCCCAAGTACACCGTGATGCTTTCTGTTTTATCCGCCGCTGCTGCCCTCGTGCGCGAGAAGCTCGGTGCCTTTGCACAGAAGATGAAGGTTGGTCCGTACCCACCTCCTCGTCGTCCGCCATCCATGATGGAGGCTGCGCTGCAACAGGCGAGAATAGCGTTCTGAGCTGATGCTTCTACAGCAGATCGTACATTGTATTAATCATTCATCAACAACGCAATTTACACATTCATCTATTCTTCTAATCTAAGAGAGTGTTTAGAAACGCATCAGCTGTTTCGTCCACCACAAAGTAAAATCGCTCTACACTGTTTTCATCCTGACCCAAAAAAGAGCCGCCGAATAACTTTGGGATCACTGAACTGTATTTTTCAGTGGCGCGCTCGCAAATTATGTCTTCTCGGACAAGTCGGGCCAGCGCTAATGTAATGGTTCCCAGATTGAAAGATCCACCGAGGGCGTTGTATACACGAGCGCTCGTACATCCCGGGTAGTTCAGTACGAACCCCGCTACGGCGCGAGTACAAGATTTCAAACTGGATTCGTCCGACTCCTGCACAGACACCCGTTGTTTCGGCACTTGATAGAAGACGACAGGTCCTCTACCTTCGGCAACTACGCTGCCGTCGACGATTAAGTCATCCAAAGCTCTCTGAATTTCCAGCGCCCCAAGAGCACCTTTGGCAGAATGTACATTTTCGTTGCGAACGTTGTGTACTATTTCGTTAATTGTTGCACCCGTGCCATCATTCAATTTCCGGATCATCTTCAGACACTTGAGTTGCGTTTGTTTCGTTGCATCAACGCTGAGCGAGCCAACGACATTTGAGCACTTGAACTCCGCATTAATCGCATCGTTTGCGTGTGAGCCAACTTCAACGCGCACACTATGCAAAGCCTTCATCGGCACGTCAGATGGCTTGAGATGCAATCCCTCAGAGGTTTGACTGTCACAACCAAATGCTTCTTTCAGCTGATCCGCCGCCGTCTCTGTCGTTGTTGACATGCTTATTTTGTTGTCGACGAGCGCACGACAGAGCGCCAACACCTGCGGCCCACTTGGAGTTACACACTTCAAGTTGGTAGATTGATGAGCAGAAAGCTCTCGAGCGTATTTGATTGCGTCGAGCCGATGCTGCGCAACTTGGATACCGCAAACCGTCTCTTTAGAGAATGGATACAATATCTCCTCATCAACGTCAGACTCATCATAATCGCTGACGTCGTCGTCATCAGAGTCATCGCTCTCGTCTTGAAACGAAATAGCACGTCGGCGTAGAAACGCAATTGGAGCGAGGCGTGCCAGAATGATATCGTCATCTGCTTCAGTTAGCTCGCGTCCAGCACGTAGACGGCGAACTCTTTCTTCACGTTTCGGTTTCAGACGACGTGGTGAACTCGCCTTGTCATGTTTAGGAAGCGGATACGTCACCGGAAACTGCTCCAATATCGTACGAGTTGAATGCAATACTTGCTTGGCGATTCCTTCCGACCACTTGCCTGTACCGTCCCACGTTTCGTCCCAGCGTTCTCTATCTTCATCGTTAACAGGTGTTGGTAACGGCAAATGAGGCAGCGCAATTTCGCGCCGAGCGCGAGCGCCTCTTTCGTAATATTCACTACCAATCTTCATAATGGCATCATGGCGCTCAGTGTTGATATCAACGTCTTCCTCACCGTCTTCTACAGTCAAATAACGCCAGCGTTTAACCACAGTACGTTTCCGCGCCTGAGGATAGCGTGATTGCCACATCGGGTCGTTATACACGACTGCGGCGCGGTAGTCGCGCTTTTCTGCTCGCAAAGCGTTTGGACCAGACAATGCGATGAACCGAATCATGCAGAAAATCAAAAACTCGTCTTCTATGGCCGTGAAAACAAACTTTCTTCGCATGTTGGACAACTCATCGTCACTCTCATAATCGTCAAAAATTTCAGACTCGTTTAATGAAGGAGACAACTCTCTCGTCCTAATGAGACTGATCGATTGCAATCGTTTCGATCGCTCTGGACTGCGCACCAAATTACCGTCGATATCGGTCAGCGCCTGGAAAGGCTGACGCCGATGAACTCGGAAGCGAGAGTGGCGAGCGTACATTCGAAGAGCCACCGCAGCTACTTGGCGCGAAACTGTACCATCACTGACGGCTGAGCAAATTTGGGCGTAGCAGTAGTCTCTCCACGTCGTCTTGATATGGCTCAATCCATCTGGGATGCCCATGTCTTGCGCTAGCTGTTCCGCGCGGAAAGCCTCTTCGTTCGGCAAGCCGTTACTGGCGAGCTGCTCCAGTGCTACTCCACATAATGAACGTCTCGTCTCATCGTCCGCTTCGCTAAACTCTCGATGATCTCTGATTTTATCTGCACGTTTCAGTAGACACACGAGGAGTAGTGTCCAAGACTCTCGCAACCGGTTCATCATTATGATACAATTATCCAAGCCCAGCGCCCATTTTCGGGCCCAAGCGCGTGTCGCCGTGAGTCGTGGGTACGTCAAGTTCGGCGAAGGCATCGCATGATCCATTTCCGCTTTTCCTTTGAAGGTGTTTTCGAGTGCGTTCCAATACTTTTCAGCGTTTTCCACGGTTGTCAAGTCATATTCTTTGCTCCAAGACGATTCATCTTCAACGTCCGCGACTCGGGTTTGGAATCGGGCACTCGTCGAGAGCTTGAGCATCAATCGCATTTGTTTTGTATCGTCGTCATATCCTGGCTGTTCATAGAGCAAACCAAGGTTGGTGAGCCTTTGCGTCAAACGCGCCATGTGATACGTCGATTGAATCTTCTTTTGAAGTTTCTGCGGTAAATCTTTGATGAGTTTTTTCCTGAGCGCTTCCGATTTGATGTGCTCGAGATCGTCATCATCCACCTGCTTGGATTCCGCGCTGTTAACCAGCTTGATGTACATAGAAATCGGCATGTTCTGTTCTAGTATGGTGGGGTCGATCAACCCCTCTCTATTCTCTCCGACGAAAACTTTCTCGATTAGGTACATGTGAAGACTGTGAAGACGTATGACTGCAGCCTTGATGTAGCCCAAGCCGATTGCGTGGAAATCATTCAATGTACGATAGCCATTCCTGACGTTCCGCATGCGGTCTCGTTCTTCGCCATCTATTTCCATGGATTCAATCGTAGCAGGCAACGCTTGCATCGGCGTAACGTTGATGATTTCATCTCCACCGTGCTTTTTGCTGAGCGGCTGCCGCAAGGCGACGTCTGCTAATCTAATGTCACGTTTCAGAGCCTCTATGAATGCGGCGCCTGACTCAGTCCGTGGATCAAACGGGAAGTCTACGTGAAAAAGGATTTGCTCCTGCGCGCGTTCAGTTATGCTCCACGTGATGTCTCGCAGCACACCGTCACCGCTTTTGGTGATGTCGTCCACTAGCGCATTGACAACCTTTTTGTCGACGCCCCGATACTGTCCACCTTCTGCGATCGCGAGCCATTTACTCAGACGCTTCACGTAGAGGAAACCTTTAAGACGTAACTCGTTCAAGAGTAGCTCGCGTCGTTTCAAAGTATCGTCGATTAAAGCGGTCACATTCTCCACCATCGCGGGGCGGCGCGCCGCATCGCCTTCATCAGGAGCCGTGGAAGAGAAACACGTCATCTTCACCTTGCCTCGCTGCACGGATACTTTTTTCAGCAAACCATCTTCATCAGACATCTTTGACACTCTCTTCTCCATCGTCCGCGGCGCGACGTCAAAATCTCGGAATATCTCAGCTTGACTAATGGGTACGTCTACGTCGGCTACCTTTTTCGCCAACTGCGTCTCAAACGTTTGTTCGAGCACAATACCACCGGCACAACCGCGTCCCGTCCAATTCACCACCACATCATCATCATCATCATCAATGTTGATCGTATCCATGTCCACGAAAGGCTTGATGAGACGAATCGCATCGCCGTGATCGCTCTTGACAGGCTCGACAAATCCCAATCTGTGCAGTTCGCCCTTGGCCGCCGCGAACACTTTCGTCTTTGCCCTGTCGGTGCGATTCGTCAAGAGCTCTGAATCCTTAAACTCATCCAGCAATCGCTCGCGTAGCTCCTTTGACGTGGCTATACCGTCTGGGCGATCCGCGAGCACTCTCGTGAACGCTCTGTAGTAGGCCACCTTGTCATCAATCTTAGCTGGCGGCGCAAATCTCTTCAGAAAGACGACGTTTTGCGTGACGCTCTGCGTCCCCTTACCGATTGAAGACACCTTTTGACAATCAATCAACCCAGCGGCAACGAGCTGTTTCACGAGATGATCCGAACTCTTGCACCCCAGCGCCTCATTGAGCTCCACCGTCATCACTCCGCGTTCCCGAGAGCTCGCGACTCGCTCCAACGCTTCGCGCGCCGCCGCGCTCAGACAGTTTTCCCACGTCGCCTCATCACCAATCCCCAATACCTTGGCCCTGAGTCTCTCGCTCGGAATCAAACGTATCCTTTCTAAACCTTTCGCGTTCGATCCCGCACCGTTCGCCGTGAGCCTCTGTCTCGCGTCTCGCGCAAACGTCCTCGCCGCCGCGTCTCGCGCGGTCGCATCCTCCGCGTCCACATCCACGTCCGCTCCACCGTCGCCGTCGCCGTCGCCGAAAACAACCCTCGCCCCACCACCACGCACGCACTCCACCGCGGCGTCGACCCACGTCACCGCCGTACCCGTCGCCAACGCAGACGCCGTCGCGCCCGCTCTCCCAACGACCTCAGTCTCGAGCGTCTCCACATCCACGCCGACACCGCGCGGCGACGCGCCGAGCACGTCCCGAAACGCTCGACGCACCGTCGCGACGAACTCCCCGTCGCCGCCGCCGCCGCCATTCGGGTCCATCGCGGCGCTTTATGCAGACGGACGTCGTCGCTCGCGGCGCGCGCGGTCGGTTCGGTTCGGCGTTTTTGACAGAAAAGACACAGATTCGCGAAGCGCCACCGAGTGCCCTTAAGGAGCGATAATAAAAAGGCAAGAGATACAGCATCGTATAAAGAGATGCGTTAAGGCCAACGCGGGTTCAAAACGCGAGTTTCGAAGGCGCGCGCGCGTTCCCAGGGCGCGAGAGCGAACGCGCGCGCGACGACGACGACGACGACGACGACGACGACGACGACAGACGCCGACGAACGGACGGTGGGTTAAACCCCGAAACGAAACGGAAGATCGACCGACCGATCGATCGATCGCGCGCTCGACGACGTCCAACCGCGTTCCCACTCGTTCGATCCGAGCCTTTCGCGCTGCCGCGAAGGACGCCGCGCGCGGAGCATCGCCATCATGTCGACGACGTTGGACGTCGATAGCGTGATCGAGCGCTTGCTCAGCGTGCGCGGACAACCGAACAATCGAACGGTACAATTGGCGGAGGGTGAGATCCGCGCGCTGTGCGCCGCGGCGAGGTGCGTCGAGCCTTTTGTTCATCGCGCGAACGCTCGCGACTCGTTTCCCGCGCACCCGAGGGTGGGAAATGCGCGCGCGTTTTAACGATTCGAAATCGGGATTTGGATTCCCGAACGCGTCGCGCTTCGAGCGCGGCGAGCGGGTTTGACGGCGTCGACGGTTGGGGTGAATTTTGTCGCAACGTTTCGTGACGCGCGATGGGACGCGGGCGCGGCGCGGGTGCGGCGCGGTCGGGCGATGTCGACGCATCGATTGTGGTTCGTTTGGATCACCCGCGCTCGGTGGGTGCGTGGGCCCAGTGTGGGAACGAACGCGCTCGTATTGGTAAACAGTAATGGGAACGTGACGAGGGCGGCTGTTTCCCGCGGGAGCGAGCGAGACGTCGTACGTTTGTTGTTGAAAGACGCGATGACTGACGAATTTTGTGTGTTGACTACGACGCAGAGAAATTTTCCTGGCGCAACCGTGTTTGCTCGAACTCGAGGCGCCGCTTAAAATTTGCGGCGACGTGCACGGACAGTACTCAGACTTGTTGCGTCTGTTTGAATACGGTGGCTTTCCTCCCGAGGCCAACTACCTTTTCCTCGGGGATTACGTCGATCGTGGAAAGCAGGGTTTGGAGGTGATTTGCTTGTTGCTGGCGTACAAGGTGAAGTATCCGGAGAACTTTTTCCTGCTCAGAGGCAACCATGAGTGCAACTCGATTTCTCGAATTTACGGATTTTACGACGAGTGCAAGAGACGGTACAACATTAAACTTTGGCGCGTGTTCTGCGATGTCTTCAACTGCTTGCCGTTCGCCGCCATTGTTGACGAAAAGATTTTCTGCATTCACGGTGGTCCAAGCCCGGAACTGAAAGATTTGCAGCAAATTGTGCAAATCAAGAGGCCGACGGATATTCCCGACATGGGCATGCTGTGCGACTTTTTGTGGAGCGATCCCGACGCGGATATTCAAGGTTGGGGTGAAAACGACCGCGGGGTGTCGTACACGTACGGCACCGACGTGGTCGGTGACTTCCTTGCCAAGTTCGATTTCGACTTAGTTGTTAGAGCTCATCAAGTGGTGGAGAATGGCTACGAGTTTTTCGGAAAGCGTCAGCTCGTCACCGTTTTTTCGGCGCCAAATTATTGTGGGGAATTTGATAACGCCGGCGCGATGATGACTGTAGATGAAAACTTGATGTGCAGTTTCCAAATTTTGAAACCGGCAGAGCGAAAGCTTATGGGTGGTTTCGGTTCGATGATGGGTGCGCGTCCGTCGACGCCTCCGCGCAACACAAAGTAGGAGGAATGAGAAGCGCGCGCGAATGGCGCACAGCGCCGAGAGACGCCTCGCGCGCGCCGACTTGTTTGTATCACGGAGGAGAGCTGTGGATACACGGGGCCAACTGTTTGGCGTCGGGATGACGGTTTGCTTATTGAAATAGTAGCTCGAGACTTGTAAACGATGGTGTTTTCTTTTTCACAACCAACGCGCCAACCACGCGCCGCGAGTGACGATGGTTTGCCTCGTATCGCCGAGACTCCATCCTCGCGCCCGCCCCCCCATTTCGCGATGCGCACCATCGACCGAAGAATACCTCGGTACCGCACTTTCACGCATCGCGTACATTTCTTTGCGCGCACTCCGTCCGCATGTCCGCGACAACGTCCCGACCGCCCGATTCATCGGCTTTATCGCCGCAACGGTGCTCGCAACGCGCAGCGCTACTAGACTCGTCCTCGCTCGCGAGGTGCTACCTCGTCTGTCGCGCGGCGGTTCGCATCAGAGGGATCGATGGAAAAACGTTCGCGACGAAGGATGAGATAATCACAGAAATCATCCATGAGGTGCGTCGTCGTTGGTGTCGAAATTGAATGCACATGAAATGGACGCGCGCGCGTCGCGTCGGACGCGTCGTCGCGACTCGAAGGAATGACTGCCGACTGAATCAATCGCATCGCATCGCAGACGCTGACGGGGGCGTTCGAACCGCCGCTCGAAACTTCCATCGGTGACGTTTTCGCGCGATTGGTCAAGGCTCAACTTTTGTTACCGGAATACTGGAGTGACGGACCCCCAGACTACCGTCTCGTCTCGCCCGATGGAACTTGCGGCGATCTCGCGGCGGCGGTGCGCGACCGGTGCCAAATCGAAGGAGACGCTTTGGCCAAGGCTATCATTCAAGGATTTCCAATCCCAGTCAAAGAAGAAGAAATCGCAAAGACGACGATTGAGGAAGCGGATGGGGCGGAGAAATCAAACGAACCGGTGACGCCGCAGCTTACCGTCTCGCGCGCCGTCGCAAAGGCGCCGCCGACGACGCGGAAAAGGACAAAGACGCCGACGCGAAAGAAGGACGTGCGAGTCGAAACCGAAGCTGCTGCAGAAGGAAACGAAAAAGAAGTCGAAGAAACGCCGGCGCCGAAACGAAAAAGAGCGCCGAGGAAACCATCAAAACAAAAGAAATGTGAAGCGGTGAAACCGATGCGAGAGAGCCCAGTGGTGGCGATTTCGAAACAACTCCAAGGCGAAAGTCGCCCCGAGGAGGCGAAGAATAGAACGATTCTTCCGAGTACAGTGCGAGCGGTCCGAGATTCGATGGTGACGCAGCGTATCGGTACGGCAATGGAGACAGTCAAGCATCGGAACGATGCGTTTTGGGACTACTTGAAGCAGATTCTCTCGCATCGAGACGAAGCGATTCGGCGCGATTTGTACGGAGTGCATGCGGCGATTGCGTTGTTGCGGAAGGATTTGAAACTTGAACAGTATGGAGTCTCATCCGAGGAGACGCCCGTGACGCCAGATCGACTCGCCGAGGATTTTGCCCGAGAGGCGCAGACTCGTCTCGATCAGTGCGCGAAAGAGCTCGAACGATTGAAACGCCATTTACCGTCGAAAAAGCCGCCGACTAAAATGGACGCCGCTTCGCAAAAGCCGAGCGACGCGGAGGAAGAAGAAGAGCGCAATAAATCGGAGGAGGAAGAACTATCGAGTGAAGAGGTGGAAGAAGATGGACAAGCCGTGGCGACGGGGAGTATAGATGCTGCATTGGACGTTCGCGGCGTTTCCCTGCGCGGAGAACGGCTTTCCGCCATGCAGATTGCTCGCAGAGCCACCATGCGGATGCAAGCTCTCTTCGCCGCCGCTGCGGCTGCGAATGACCACGCCCAAGCGCCGACGCCGACGAGCGACGATTCGCCGGACAGCGACAAAATGAAAACACCTCGACAATTGCACTCGTAAAGAAACCAAAATGGGAACGACCAACTCTATGTAGATGTGTGTGTGATGGTTATCAATTCATGAATTCATTCAACAAATGTACTGCTCGTCTATAGTGACTCGTCTATTAGTCGTGTTCGTCGTGCGTGGCAAGACCGGCGAGCAAAATGACGCCAACGCCTGCCGTGTATGCGAGAAACTTTTGCATCCGAACCGACATCTTTGGCGCTTCGTGAACGCGATGCGTGTGCGACACTTGCGAGCCGGCATTCATACCGTGGACGTCGTTACACTTTTCCGTCGACGTCTCAAACTCATCCGTCGCGATTTCAGTCGCGCCGACGTAAATGAACGAACCGGCGGCCAAGCCTTCGAGGATGAGCGAGGCGATGGGAGAAGAGGAACCGATGGCAACGCCAATGGCGATCCCAATCGGCGTCACCATGGAAAACGCAAACATTATGGCGCAAATATTCCTGAACGCCGTCACGCCCGACTTGTAAAAGGCGAAGCCGATGGAAAACGCCGCGGGCGCCTTGTGGGACATGATCGCGATGGCCACGGTGGTGACGTTCGTCTTTGAGCTCTGCACGCCGAGGGAAACTCCAGCCAAAATGGCGTGAAGACTGATGGCGATGAGCAAGACGTAGGGCGCCATATCATCCTTGGACATGGTTTTCTTCTTGTCTTTCGTCGGGTTCCGGCCGTGCGAGTGCGAGTGCTTCTCGTTGGCGTCTTCGACGTCCGCGCCGGCAGTTTCGTCACCTCCGTGCCCATGTCCGTGATTGTGACCGTGACCGTGTTCGTCGTCGTGTTCGAGAGCGTGTCCGTGCGTGTGAAACAACACGCGTTCGACAAAGAAAATCATCATGTACCCGAGCGTGACGAGGGCGTACGGCAGAGGATACGCCGAGGGCGACCACTTGACGCTCGCGCTCGCTTCGAGAACGTGCGGAAGAATGTGCGTCAACCCGGCGGAGAGGAAAATACCGCCAGAGAAAGCATTCATGAGACCGAGAGATTGATCGATTCGACTCGTCAAAACCTTGGCGAGAAACGACGGGGCGAGACCACCGAGGAAACCCTCGGCGAGAATCGCGGCGCCCATCCAGGCTTTATACCCGACGTGTTTCTTGGCGCCGATTTCTTCATCCGCGTGTTCGTCGTGACCGTCCACCGTGTCAAACTCGCACTCTGGGTCCGCGGCGCAACGAAGCATCCCGAGGCACGCGTTCGCAAACTCGGTCGCATCCAAGCCACCATCACTGTTTGCATTCGCAGCGCTCGCCAAAACTTCCGTCGGCGTGAGCACGACGACGTCCTCATCGTGTTCCTCATCGTGTCCGTGTCCGTGACCGGCGTGACCCTCCTCTTCGTCGCCGCCTTCCATGCGTTCCCGAAGCGCCTCAAACAGTTCGTCCAACTCGGTCGCGTTCAGTTTATTATCCCCGTTCCCATCGTAGGTTTGCATGACGTACGTTCCCGTCGTTCCGGCGTATCCCGCCGCGTCCGTCGCGGCGTCGACGCCGTGGATCGCGCGCGTGAGGTGCAGCGCCGACACGCCGAACACCGCCGTCAGCGCCAGGGCGTGTCGCCGGCACCTCTTTCGCGGGACGCGCGGGACGACGCGCGAGGCGTCCTCGGCGTCCGTCATCGCATCGTTCGTCGTCGTCGTCGTCATCACCGCAGTTCCTTCGTCTCAAAAACCGGTCGTCCGCGTGTGCTGTGCGCGCGCGCCGACGTTTGGCGCGTGCCAATGCTCGAGCATCGGCGTGTGCCATCGGTTTTTTATTATTTCTTGAGTCATGACTCGTCAAATCGATCGGTGTACCCCATCACGATGGAGTTTCACGGCTCACGGCTCGCGGGCGCGCCGGCGCTTCGTCCGTCTCGTCCGCGTCCGTCTCGTCCGTCTCTTCCGCGTCCGTCTCTTCCGCGTCCCGGTTCCCAGTTCCCGCGTCCGTCTCGTCCGCGCGTCTCCTCACCCGGAAGCGGGAGCGGGAGTAGGAGTAGGAGGGGGGGGGTCATACACGTTTTATTGAGTAATGACTCGTCATTCCGTCCATGGGAAATCGAACCGGCGCGCGACGACGAAACGAAACGAAACGAAACGAAACGAAACGAAACGCGATCTCGCGACGACGGCGCGACGACAGTGCGAGACGCGGGACACGGACGGCGGGATCGATTCGGTCGCGTCGGTGATCGCGTCGTCGATCGCGTCGGTGATCGCGGGGCGCGCGAGACCCCGCGGACGTCCGTCTAAATCAGACGATGGCACGCGAAGCGCCGCGAGGGGAACCACCGGTGACCGACGCCGACGCCGACGCCGGCGTCGGTGATCGCGGCGGGAGGTCGCTTGGAACGACGAACGCGGGGACGGTGGGCGCGAAACGCGCCGGCGGTGGACGACGGTGTAACGCGCTGAGGATCGGGGAACGTCGCGCGAGCGCGACGAAGAAGAAGATGAGAACCGAGACCGAGACGGACGCCGGGGAAGCGGATGACTCGGAAGAAACGGAAACGACGCTCGTTTGCGTGCGAACGTGGGACGAGAAGGAACTCGTCGACGCCGCGCGGGTATCCGCGGGAAGCGCGTGGAAACCGGGCGGGATCGGAGGCGGGTTCGGCGTCGGTGGCGTCGGTCTGGGACCGCGCGTCGCGGGATCGCCGGGGAGAGGGGAGATTAGACAGAGCGTACAAAAAGTGGCTCGGTCCAAGGGCGTGTCGAGCGGGCGGAAGTACACGAGCAAGTACCGCGGGGTGCATCAGACTTTTCCCACCGGTCGTTGGGAGGCGCAGTTTAGAAGAAACGGGAAACCGACGTCGTTGGGATGCTTCGATAGGGAGGAAGAGGCGGCCAAGGCGTACGATAGGATGATGTTGTGGTGCGAGATGCACGCGTCGCAATTGGCGACGAGTGGGGTGTCTTCGCCGCAAAAACAAGGAGCGGTGGCGTTGAATTTTGACGTGTCGACGTATGCGAACGATTTACACGCGTTGGAACACATGTCTCAGGATGATCTCATGCTCGAGCTTCGTCGGCTCGGTCGCGTGCAAGCGAGCGGAGCGGTGAATTTTCTGCCGTAGTCGTCGCGTCAGTCCGACGTGACGGACGTCGCGCGCTCACACCGAGCGCGCTTTGTATTTATACACGCATTTCAAAAATGTCCGAGTCTCGAATCGTCGAATCACAGCGTATTCAAGCCCCTACTGTAAGTGAAAGCGTCAACGTCGTCGGTTTCGATGACGTTCAACTCAACCTCTCAGACTTGGCAATCGTCAGACCCCGTCGATGGCTGCCGCGATCGCGCGCGCAGACAGGCTGAAACACCACCCGAGAGCGTCGACGACGAATCAAAGGGTGAGACACGCGTCGTTCAAAACGGGCGTGCGCAAGGTTACAACAGGACGAGGAAGCGCGATGCGAACCAAGGCTTCGAGCGATGTAGATGTTGACGAACAACGCGGAAGCTCGTCGTCGTCGTCGTCGTCTCACGGACCGACGATGTACGGCAAGCTCATGCAGAGCGTGAACGCGGCGGGAATCGCACTGTTTTTCAAGTCATCCGTGACGGATAGAACGCTCGCCATGCCGCAGGTTTCGTGCGAGGACGCGTCGAGCGTGGATTGGGCGCACTTGAAGAGTTTAGGTTTCGTCGGCGTCGTCTTCGATAAGGATAACACCCTGACGACGCCGTACGCGTTGGAGATTCATGAAAACGTGAAAGAGTCTCTCGAGCGGTGTAAAGCGGCGTTCGGACGAGAGAACGTGGCCGTGTACAGTAACTCGGCGGGATTGAAGCAATACGACCCAGACGGCGCCGAAGCGGACGCGATGGAGCGCGCGCTCGGGATCAAATTCATTCGTCACGCGACGAAGAAACCCGCGGGAGATGTCGACGACGTCGTCGCGCACTTTCCCGGGTGTGATTCGGCGAAAAAGCTGATTTTCGTCGGGGATAGGTATTTAACAGATGTCGTCTACGGCAATCGACACGGCATGTTTACCATCAGAGTCGCCCCGTTCACCACCAAAGGCGAATCCATCTCCATCAAGAGCGCTCGAAAGATTGAAGAATCCGTCGTCGCCCTCTGGCGATCCTTCGGTGTCGCTCCGCGGCCACACGAGCGTCTTTTCCCGGGCGCCGCTCCGCCTTCAGCCGAAACCGCGTCTCGTTGGAAGCTCATCGAAGGCGAACCAGCGACGGAAAACCTCCGTCGCGTCACCTCATCTCGATAGTCATCCGTCGTCAATCCATTGTATTCGCATTTCCATCCCTTAGAAGTTCCAAACGCGACAAGCCCGCGCGATTGATTGCCATGCGCACCCGCGTCCGCGCGCTCAGGCGCGTAAAAGGAATAAAGCAAAGCACTCATCGACGTCACACCGACGTCATTCCGAGTCACGCGCCCGTCGTCGTCGTCTCAGAACCACCCGCACGAACCACCCAATGCGCGCACAAACCCACCAATCCACCGTCGCGGCCGTCGCCGCCCGCGGACGCACCGGCGCGGCGCCGCGCAAGCCCGCCGCCGCGCGACGCGCGACGCTTCGCACCAGCGCCGTCGCTGAACGTACGTCACCCTCTTCGACCGTCGCCACGCGCGCGCGCGTTCGATCGACGCGCGCGAGAGGAGCGGGTGAAGACAAACGACCCGAGTTTGATCGATGCGCGACGGGACCACCGACGCGGCGACGCGCGCGACGACGTTGGACCCCTATGGTCGATTCGGAATGCGTCCGCCGCCGGCCAGCCTTATCCGCGGTTGCTTTTTTGACTGAAGACTGACTTTTTCTTTCCTTTGCGACGGACAGCGGCTGTGACTGGAAACGAAACGGCGAGAGATGAGATTCGTAACATTGCCATCATCGCGCACGTCGATCACGGGAAGACGACGCTCGTTGACTCGATGTTGGCGCAATCCAAGGTGTTTCGCGACAACGAAAAGGTTGAAGAACGCATCATGGACTCGAACGACCTCGAACGGGAACGCGGTATCACTATTTTGTCCAAGAACACGGCGGTGACGTACAAGGATAAGAAGATTAACATCATTGATACCCCGGGTCACGCTGATTTCGGTGGTGAGGTTGAACGCGTGTTGAACATGGTTGACGGAGTGTTGCTCTTGGTGGACTCCGTCGAAGGCCCGATGCCGCAGACGCGCTTTGTGCTTAAAAAGGCGCTCGAGATTGGTCTCAAGGTTGTCGTCGTCGTCAACAAGATTGATCGCGACGGTGCTCGACCAGATTACGTCGTGGATAACACGTTTGATTTGTTCTGCAACCTCGGCGCGACTGATGAACAGTGCGAATTCCCGGTGGTGTACGCCTCTGGTTTCAAGGGTATCGCCGGTATGGAACCGGACCAATTGGCTGACAACCTCGAGCCGTTGTTTGACATGATTTGCAACGACGTCCCGGCTCCGATTGCTGACGTGAACGCCCCGCTTCAAATGTTGGTCACCAACCTCGATTACGACGAGTTCAAGGGGCGCATCGCCCTCGGTCGCGTGCGCGCGGGCACTATCAAGAAGGCGCAGCAAGTCAAGATTGGCGTCCCGGGCAAGGATGCTCGCGCCGGTAAGATTAACGAAGTGTTCATTTACAACAACTTTGTGCGCTCTCCCATCGATTCCGTCGGTGCGGGCGATATTTGCGCCATTGCTGGCCTCGAAGACGTCATGATTGGCGAAACCATCATGGTCGAAGGCGCCTCTCCTCTTCCGACCATCGAAGTCGAAGAGCCGACTGTGCGCATGTCCATGAACGTGAACACCTCTCCGTTCGCCGGCCAAGAGGGCAAGTTTGTCACCTCTCGTAATATTAAGGCTCGTCTCGACCAAGAACTCGAGCGTAACTTGGCTCTCAAGGTTGAACCGGGTGACACGGCTGATTCCTTCATCCTCTGCGGTCGCGGTGCTTTGCACATTACCATTTTGATTGAAACCATGCGCCGCGAAGGCTATGAGTTCACCATTGGCCCGCCGGAAGTCATCACCAAGACGGACGAAAGCGGCGCCAAGGTTGAACCGTACGAAGAAGCTTACGTCGAAGTGCCGGAGGAGTACACTGGCTCTTGCGTCGAACTTCTTTCCAACCGCAAGGGTGAAATGCTCGACCTCGTCACCGACGACAAGGGACAAACCAAGATGAAGTACAAGGTTCCGACTCGTGGTTTACTCGGCCTCCGCAACGCCGTGTTGACCGCCACTCGTGGTACCGCTGTGTTGAACACCAACTTTGACTCTTACGGTCCGTGGGCGGGTGAAATCGCCATGCGCGACAACGGTTCTCTCATCGCGCACGAAACCGGTCAAGTCACGTCTTACGCCGTTCAAAGCGCCCAAGACAGAGGTATCCTCATCGTCAAGCCGGGTACTGAAGTTTACGAAGGCCAAGTCGTCGGTATCCACCAGCGTTCCGGCGATCTTAAGGTGAACGTCTGTAAGAAGAAGGCTGCGACCAACGTTCGTTCTAACAAGGATGCGACCGTCGTCCTCAACGAGGCGAAGGACATGAGCTTGGATGATTGCGTCGAGTACATTGCCCAAGACGAACTCGTCGAAGTCACGCCGCTCAACATTCGCATTTGCAAAAACCCGAAGATGAAGAAGAGATAAATTGGAGAAATTTTTAGTCTATTCATTAAATGTACTAGCGCATAGGCATCAGGTTGTAGTTGTCGATCTCATAAGTCCATATTATCGTCGTCGTCGACCCCTGGCGAATGTTGGCTCTCTTCCTCAAACAATTCTTCGTCTCCGAATAACTTTGAGTACGCCATTTCCGCGGTTCGAACTATACCGTTGAACGTGGCCGCGTCGTCCGGTGCAGGACAAAGGATGACGTTTGGACTTGCGCACTCGACAACTGGTTGGTTGCAGCACGCTTGCGTGTACGTCGTCCCCCACAAGATTGTCGGTCGCCTCTCCTCGTCAGCCCCAAAGATATTCGATTTCGATTCGTCCTCGTCGCTGCACTTCGCAACAATGTCCAACACGGCGTTGAGATTGACGAATGGGTCTTCGTCGCATCCGTCGTCGACGAGATTGGACAAGTACAACAAGTATCTTCCATCTGGACAACACCCCGTGTGCGAACCGATTTGAAGCGCCCGGACGACGCTCTTTTGTTCGGCTCTGAGACTGTGCGGCGGGAAGACGACGAAAACTTGATCGTATGAAGAAACCAACGGGGCGTCGAGTATGCAAACTGCGTGCGCCAACGTGCTGGTTGCTCTTCCTGGAGGAGCCGGCGCGACGACGTGTTTTACTCGCACGTCTTGTCCTCCAACCGACGTCATCGACTTCACGGCGTCCGCGCTCGGTGTCAAGTCCTTCATCCCTTGGCGCAGAATGAATGTCGCGCCCTCCACAGCGGCGACCCGACAAAAAGCCTGCGGAATGTCGCCCACGCCGTAGAGCGGAATCAAGCACGCTCCCGTTTGCGGTCCGTATTTGGCCACAGAGGAAATGTAAACCTTTAAAGCTTCGAGCGCCTCCAACGCGTCGCAATCGGCGCGCGTTTGCAACGCCAGCGCGTACATTACGGCAGCTTTCAACTTTTCAGTCAAACCGTGCCTCGTTAAAAACGCATCCATCTGTTCTCCTTTCTCCACTCTCAATCCATCCTCCTCTACGATTTCATTCCCGCCCCACTCGCTCCCCGGCGCCCCCACTGCGACGTTCGTCTCCTCGCCATTCTTCCCGCTCCTTCGTCTCGCCACTTCGTCTTGCATCGCCGCGCTGTGCACGAGTTTCAAAAAGCGCATCAACGCGCGTTTTTCCGCGCCCGACAGCGTCGCGTCTTTAAACACGTCGCTTCGGTTACTCGCCACGGCGCGAGCGCAACCATCCATGTACACAAATGTCCGTTCCACCGCCTTGAACTCCAAGTACCTGTGCGCGCCCGATCGAACGATGGATTCACAAAACGCATCGGCACCGAGGACCAACCGCGGCGCGTTTAAGTCTATCGAATACCCGCGCGTCGGCGGCGCCAAAGACGTCGCTTCGGCAACCGAGCGTAATCTCGATAATCTTTCCGGGATCACACGACCCGTTGTCGCGTCTACGCACGCGCCAAAGACTGCTTTATGACGATGAGTGTTCTCCGTGAGCTCCTCATCGGTCTCGAAGAGCTTTCCGAGATCGCACGACGGTTTAAAGGCGCCGAAAGCTCCACCGTAAGATGTCGACGCGTCCAAGTGTAAAACGTTTCTTCCTCTCTTCGCGCACGCCGCGGCGAGGATGGACTGCGTCAGACCGGTGCCGATGATGCAGACGTCGCATTCTTGAGGCAAATCAAACTCGTCGGCGTGTCTCGGACGAATCATGTCGTCCGGCGAGGAGGTCATCGTGTTCGGTTGTGAGGACCGCCAGGTCACTTGCGCGCGTCAGAAATTTGTTTGGAAGTCTCACTACGTGGGCTACCGGTGGTGTGCTAGTACATTACAATCAAGCTAATAAGTGTCAGTCTGTCTTCTTGGCAAACTTACCCTTGCCCTTTTCCAACAGCGGATCGTGGTATTCGTAATCGTTCACGTTGGCTTCGTAACTGCCGGCGTTTCTCTTTGCATCCTGAACAAAGGCAAGTTTGTGCGAGCGCCAATCGCTGTCGTCATCCTCTTCGTCATCCATGTAGTAGAGACCTTGCGGGACAAAACGTGAGACGCCGACGGCGCCTTCACGTCCTTCGTCTTTCGCGTTCTCGGCGTTGCTCGCCGATGGAGCCGCCTGAGACTGCTTGGCGTTGAACGCGGCGAGACGAGCAAGCGTATCCTTCTCGCGATCAACCACTCGGCTCCTGCGAGCCTTGGCCTCGATTCGTTTAATCTGGTCCGATGTCATGAGCGCGGCGTCATCTTCTCTCACAGCCCGCTTGCCTAGACCGAGCTTTTTCAATTTACTTGCCTCTCTCTTTTTGCGCTCCGCTTCGCGAGCCGCCTTTTCTGCTCGACGTTTCTCTTTGATCTCGCGCTTGTCGCGCTTAGAGTTGAGGGCATCCGCCTGCGAACGGATATCCTTTTCAATATCTTCGAGACCGCCCTCAACGTCGCGTAACTCGCGACGCTTATCAATCATTTTACGGCGCATTTGATCTTGGAAAGCAGCGGCATCACCCTTTGCGCCCTCGTCCCATCCGCGACCGCCTCCATCTTCATCCCTCTCTTCATCGCTCACATCCTCCCCCATATCCTTGAGTCGCTCTTTCACGCGTTGTTTCTTCTCGCGCGCCAGCGCCTTCTCCCGGGCGGTGCGTTCGAGCATCTCCTTTGTCTCATCCGCGTCGGCGTCCACCAACGTGGCGTCGCCGCCCACGTCGTGAGAAGACTTCATTCCCTTCAATCCAACCTCTTCGATCGTCGCCTCTTCCTCGGCAGCCTCTTCACCGAAAGACAACAAATTAAGTTTCTTCTTCTTCTTCTTCCCTTGTGCCTCAACTTTGCGAAAATCGTCCTCGGCCGTTTCCTCCGCGGCTTTTGCGCGCGGTACGATGTCTGGAAACGGGTTCCCCAAAACCTCCGTTCTCAGCACCCTCGGCGCCGGATCCACCGGCCTATCCCCTTGCGTCTCAACTTGCCCAATCTGAATCGCGTTATACATCGTCGCCCCGGCGACTTTCCCGAATATCGTGTGTTTTCGATCCAACCAACCGCACTCTCCCAACGTGACGAAAAACTGACTCCCGTTACTATCCCTCCTCCCAGCGTTCGCCATCGCCACCCGCCCTCGCACGTTAAACTTTAACCGCGAGTGAAACTCATCCTTAAACGTCCCTCCGTACGTCGATTCACCCCCGGAACCCGTGTTCGTGGGGTCCCCGGTTTGAATCATAAACTCGGGTATGCACCGGGTAAACTCGCACCCATCGTAGTAGTTTTCGAGGCAGAGCTGAACAAAGTTGCGCGTCGCCTTGGGCGCCTCTCTCGGGAAGAGCTCGATCTCAATCTCCCCGTGCGTGGTGTGTATCACGCACTTGCCCTCGGTCGGGGGTTCGAGCGAGTACACCTGAGACATTTCGTTCGTTCGTTCGCGAGGCTAAAAGTGACGGCTTTGCCGATTGCGTCAGAGTTCGACGCCGCGACGTACGCCATGACGACGACGACGACGACGACGACGTCAGACGAGGCGGAGAGACGCGTGCGAGCGATCGCAGAGGTTGTCGCGACGCTCGTCAAGTCGTCAAACGCGCGCGGGGAGGAGTCGTTCGTCAACCTGAATGCCGTGAAAAATGCGGCGGCGCGAAAGTATAAACTCTCACGCGCGCCGAAACTCACCGAACTCATCGCGGCGGTGCCGGTGGAGCATCGAGAGGCGTTGCTTCCGAAACTGCGGGCGAAGCCGGTGAGAACGGCGTCTGGGGTGGCAGTGGTTGCGGTGATGAGTAAACCGCACCGGTGTCCGCACATCGCAACGACGGGCAACGTGTGCGTGTATTGTCCCGGTGGACCGGATAGTGATTTCGAGTACAGCACGCAGTCGTACACGGGGTATGAGCCGACGTCGATGCGGGCGATTCGGGCGAGGTACGACCCGTACGCGCAGAGTCGAGGGCGAGTGGACCAACTTCGGCGACTGGGGCACGCGGTGGACAAGGTTGAGTTTGTGCTCATGGGAGGAACGTTCATGTCGTTGCCGATTGAATATCGTGATTACTTTATTCGAAATTTGCACGACAGTTTGAGCGGTGCGAGCAGTTCGTGCGTGAGCGAAGCGGTGCGAGCGTCGGAACAGAGTAGAACAAAGTGCGTCGGGTTGACAATCGAGACGCGTCCGGATTATTGTCAGTCGCCGCATCTGAGACAGATGCTTTCTTACGGTTGCACGCGATTAGAAATCGGTCTGCAGAGCATTTACGAAGATGTTGCGCGCGATACAAATCGTGGGCACACCGTCGCCGCCGTGCAAAAGTGCTTTGAGTTGGCCAAGGATGCGGGTTTCAAGGTGATTGCGCACATGATGCCAGATTTGCCAAATGTCGGCATGGAACGCGATTTAGAATCTTTCAGGGAATTCTTTGAATCCCCCGACTTTAGAACGGACGGTTTAAAACTGTATCCAACGCTCGTCATTCGCGGCACGGGCTTGTACGAGCTCTGGCGGACGGGCAAGTATAGAAATTACCATCCCGAGCGATTGGTGGACCTCGTGGCGAGAGTGCTCGCGCTCGTGCCTCCTTGGGTGCGCGTCTATCGAGTCCAGCGCGACATCCCCATGCCTTTAGTCACAGCAGGTGTGGAGAAGGGTAACCTTCGCGAGCTCGCCATGGCTCGTATGGCTGATTTAGGATTGCGATGTCGCGACGTGCGCACGCGCGAAGTTGGTTTGCAGGATATCCACAATCGCGTCGCGCCGACGCACGTCGAGCTCGTGCGACGCGACTACGTCGCAAACGGTGGTTGGGAGACCTTCTTATCGTACGAAGATCCGAGACAAGACATCCTGGTCGGACTGTTGCGTCTTCGTCGATGCGGTCGAACGGCGGCGAAGACGTCTCCAGTACTCAAAGGCAAGTGCTCCATGGTTCGCGAGCTTCACGTCTACGGCACCGCCGTCGCCGTCCACTCCCGCGACAAGGGCCGGTTCCAACACCGTGGATACGGCACTTTGCTTATGCGAGAGGCTGAGCGCATCGCGCGCGAGGAGCACGGTTCGCACAAGCTCGCCGTCATTTCCGGCGTCGGCACGCGTCACTACTACCGCAAGCTCGGCTACGAACTCGAGGACACGTACATGGTCAAGTATCTCGACGAGTAAATGGATGCGCAGATTTAGAGGAACACACATAGAACATACCAGTAGAATTTTGTACATGAGAATATGGAATTGTCATCGTCATCGTAGCGTAGGCGAATCGCCGCGATGCGCAAACGCGACAAATTCCAGTATGATGCCAAGTGGCGTATTTCTCTTGTCCAGCCGACCACGTCGGTACGCGACGTCACTCTCTCGCGCGTCGACGACGCTGGGGTCGAACGCATCGACGATGAACTTAAAGCTCGCGACGCACGCGGCGATCGGCAACCCGCGCGCGACGCGCAGACGCGCGAACACGCGTCGTCGGGTGTTTTGGTTAACGACCGTCTGTTCTTTGCTCTTGATTTTCGCTGCGATGACTCGAGAGGCGCGCGCGGATGACGATGACGACGACGACGACGACGACGACGACGACGACGACGATCACGATCACGGCGGTTCCCTCGTCGACCCGGCGACTTGCGCTTTGGAATCGGATTCGCTGACGTGGTGCACGTACGCCGGAATCGTCGGGGGCCTAGACGTCGCCTACGCGCCGGTGACGAACGACACGAGCACGGTAAATCATTGGATCAGAGCGAGATTTTCGGGAGCTTTAAATCCAACGACGACCGGTTGGGCGTCTTTCGGGCCCGGTAGGTCCATGTCTTCGGCGGATGTCGTCGTCGGAGGTGCGGGACTGTCATCCGTGACGAGTTACACGTTGACGAGCACGACGATTCCATCGAAGGCTTGTGCATCAAATTGCCCGATAACTTCGGCTACGCACACTTCGAACAGCACTTCGACGGAGATCAAGTTCAAGTTTGTCGACGCTAGCTCGGCTCCCGGCTCGATATCCTTCATTTGGGCCATGAAAACTTCCGGTTGGCCTGGTACGCACTCGAGCCGAGGCGTCGTGTCGGTTGACCTGACTGGTAAAGGAGGTTCCACCTACGGGAGCGGTTCTCACTTGAAGCGAGACGTCGCACACGGTGTGTTGATGGCGCTGGCTTGGCTCATATTTATGCCGTCGGCGAGCGCGGCGGCGCTGCTAAAGAATATTATTCCCAACGGCATGTGGTTCAACGCGCACCTCGCGTGCGTCGGCGCGGGCTCTTTACTTTTCGCAGTCGCCCTCGGTCTCTTGATTGGACGCGATGAGCACGGAGAAGATGATGATTTAGAGAAACACTACGCGCTCGGCGTTGCCGTCATCGCGCTTTGGCTCATTCAGCTCGCTCTCGGCGCGCTTCGCCCGAACAAAAATCCAGAGCAAGGCTCCCGTCTCGGTTTCATCCCGACAGCTCTTCGCCCGTTATGGTTCTTAGCGCATCGCATCATCGCCCCCTTGGTGATTATTCTCGCCGCCGCCACTTGCTGGGTCGGCACCGAGCTCATGGAGGATAGATACGATAGGTACGACTCGATCGGCACGTACGTGCTTCAGCGAGGCTTTATATTTGGCGTCTTCGGCGGCATCGTCCTCGTCGCCATCATTCTTTACTTCTCCGTCCAACGCGGGATGACATCGGGCGTGCGAACGCGTCGCGGCAACGATGGTTTCCACACCATGACGGCTGTGCGAGGCTACGAGCTCGCTTAAATTCGTCCTCCCGGACAGTTGTGTACTTTCATTTGTGTATTTCATTTGTGTATTCATTTTCGTGTTTAACCGAAATCCAAATATCTCGAGTAATGACCCGTCAAATAGGTAGTGACTCCCAACGAAACCAATCCGTTCCGTTTCGCAGACGGTAGTCACTCGCGCGCGCGCGCTCGGAACGACGCGACGATGCCCGGTCCGACGCTCGATTTTAGTTTTCTCAACGCCTCCGCGAGAGGCGGTGACGTCGGTAAACACGTCGAGGAAACGTACGTGCGAGACGACGACGACGACGACGACGAACGCGAGATCTTCGTTGAGCCGTTTTCTCAACCTCGGTTGTTTGAACGCGCGCGAATGTAGACTGACGACGCGACGCGCGCGCGATACAGGCTCGATGAATTGAAAGGAACGGTGCACGAGTGTAATTTTAAGTCACCGGCGGTGGAAGACGTGCGTGTATCGACGATGCGATGGGTGTAGGAACGCGAAACGGGGTTGAGATCGAGACGCGCGCGTAGGTCAAAGGCTGGGCGCTCTCGGGAACGAAAGACTGACGAGAAGGCTTCATCGTGACTGTTTTACTCGCGCGCAGTTTGATTCCTTCCAACGCGAAGTGATCAATTACGTTAAACCCGCGCACGGTACGACGACGTTGGGTTTCATCTTTGAGCACGGGATCGTCATCGCCGTCGATTCTCGCGCATCTCAAGGACCGTACATCTCTTCGCAAACGGTGAAAAAAGTGATTGAGATCAACCCGTTTTTGCTCGGTACGATGGCTGGTGGCGCTGCTGATTGTCAATTCTGGCAGCGCAACCTGGGGATTCAGTGCAGATTGCACGAATTGGAGAATGGAAAGCGAATCACGGTGCGCGCGGCGTCCAAGCTGTTGGCCAACACCTTGTACAGTTACAAGGGCCGAGGCTTGTCGATGGGCACCATGGTTGCGGGGTGGGATATCAACGGCCCGGGGCTTTATTACGTTGATAGCGAAGGAACTAGACTCAAGGGTCAGCGATTCAGCGTTGGATCGGGTTCGCTGTTTGCGTACGGTGTTTTAGACCAAGGATACAGATGGGACTTGTCAGTCAAGGAGGCGTGCGAGCTCGGACGCAGAGCCATCTATCACGCAACCTTCAGAGACGCCTTTTCTGGTGGTACGGTGAGCGTGTACCACGTCGGTGAGAATGGATGGACCAAGGTGACTGGAGATGACGTAGGTGAGTTGCATTATGGCTACTATCCGTCTGAACCGGTGCCGGATGTCGACGCGCACTGTGGCGGTTTGGGCAAGAAGGAAGCCGAGGAGCGCGAGCGCGCCGAAGCCACCGCGATGGAGACGTGAACGTGAATTAGCTGTACCTATGAGAATACTTAGTTTTTGAATGTCGATGAAAATGATATCATCCTTTAAAAAATCTACTTAGTGTGTCTAGTGGAGCCTAAAATCAAACGTCGTCTTCCTCCAAGCCTTTGAACAGGGGAGATTTGATTGGACTCGCCAAAGGCGAGCGCGAAGAAGAAGAGGGTCGAGGAGACCTTGGCGAACGCACCGGCAAGGCTGTGATCGGTGTCGGTGCAGGTCTAGAAATCGGAGAGCCCGGCGTCAAGCTTCCGGGAGTGAGCCAGAAGGAACGACCGGGAGAACTTTGAGGCGAACTCGGCATCGGAGATCCCCCAGACATGCTCGTTTCCAATGTTTTCAACCTCCTCGAGAGAGATTTTACTTGCGACTTGCTGGCTGACATGGCGTCGTCCTGGAGTTTTGTCAGCGCTTCGTAACGATCGAGCTGCGAGCGCAACTCGTACGCTTCCTCTCGGGCCAACTTTTTCGTCTCCAACGCTTCGGCGAGTTCGCGTTCGAGCTGCGAGACGCGCTCCTCATTCTCGCTCGCAATCCGATCCGCAGACATTTCCAACCCTCTTTTCATGGCTTCAATTTCGAGTTGTGCCGTCTCCTCTGCCCGCTTGACAGCGATCGCCGTTTCCGCTTTCGCTTCTTCCACCTGCGCTCGCAACGCGTCGAGCATGGAAGATAACGAAGACGATTCATCCTTCAGACGCTCCATCAACTCCTCGTCATCCGCGCTCGCAGACTTGCGCTTGTTGAGAAGGGTTGTTAAATCACGAACATTGGCTTGAGACTCCTCGAGCTCTCCTTGAAGCTGCAAGATTTTTTCGTTGAACGTGCTGCGTTCCGCCTTGAGAGCGGCGACGTCCTCATTCACAGCGATGAGAGACACTTCGAGCGCATCACGCTCGCGAACGCTCGACTCGAGCTTTTCAGTCGCTTCGCGCACAGCCATTTCCGCGACAGCTCTAGCTTTTTCGGCTTCTATGGTGCGCTGCGTGGAAGCGCGGATGGATGATTCAGACGCATTCGAAAGAGCGTCCCGCTCGGCTTCAAGAGCCGTGCGCAGCACATTCTCGTGCTCCCGCTTCAAGCTATGAATCTCATCCTCTAGCTTTCGAACTAAGTCTTCTAGTTCAATTACTCTCTCTTTGCTTGATGCGCTCAATCGCTTTTCGTAGTAGTTCGTGATTTTCGACACGACGTCTCTGACGTCTTGTGCGCACTTGCCCTTCATGACGCACATTTCATCCACGAAATACTTCTTCATCGAGGTGTTTTCCTCCTTGGCGCGTTGTATCTCAGCCGTTAGGTGCGTCAACCTCCCCTTGAGCATCATAATCTTACGTTTGTGTCCTCCCACGTCGCCCAGCACACCCTCCAAAGACGACACCTTGATTGATAAATCCTGATTCTTCACTTCCAAGCGGCTGACTTGCGCGCGCGCATCCTCGCGTTCCGATTCCATCGTTCGTAATTCACGACGCAAACTGGCGATGGAGTCATCCCGCGCGTGAAGCAATTCCCTCGAGCTCGCGAGTTCTGAGCGATACGACTCAAACTGTCCCACGGCTTCGTCCATGTCGCGTTTGGCCGCCGCCGCCGCGTGCGTCGCGTTCAGTCGTTCCTGCCTCGCCTTTTCGAGCGCCTTCTCCATGTCCTTCAGTTTCGATTTGAGCGCGTTCGCTTCTCTCGCCGCCGCCACTTCTGTTGAAGACGCTAAAGCGCCGAACCGACCGATCGAATCTCGCGCGCGCTTTGCCGCTTCCCGCTCCGCCTCGCTCAAGCGTTTTTCGTACTGCGCCACTTGGTCGGCAATCCGATCATCCACGCGAGCCGCGGCTTCGTTCGCCTCGCGCATCCTCAGCTCTGCGGACTCGCGCATGGCGTTAATTTCACTCAACTGCGCGTCTCGCCACTTTGAAGAGGACAACTGGAGTTCTTGCAATCGGCGCTCGCTCGCCGCTCGCTCATCCTCCAGGCGTTTATTCAACTCTTCCACTCTCGCATTCGCCGCTTCTTCTCTCGACGTCGACGTCTTGAGCGCCGCGCGCGCATCGTCACGTTGTCGTAGTACGATTGCCGCGTGCGCACCCAGTTCTTCGTACTTGTTACGCGTCTGAGAATGCGCCGCACGCTCTCGTTCCAAAACGCTCGCTAACGCGTCCGAGCGCTCCTTACTCGCCCGCGTCCCATCCGCGGCACGCGCGTCCAAGCCTCGCTTCAACGGTGACGGCTTCAACGGCGACACCGCGGTCGACCCCCTTCGTCGTTGCGCGAGCAAGGGATCATCCCTCGGCAAATTACTACGCAGTTCCTCCATCAAATCGTCATCATCCTCGACGCCCGCGCGTTGAAACCGCGCGCTCAAATTTTCCGCTCCGAAACCGCCGCTCGACCCGCGCGCCCGCTCGTAATCACCACCCGATCCTTCACCCTCCCGGACGAAACCACGAGACGAAGACCCACCCCGCGCATCATCCTCCCGCTCCACCTCTCGCGCCATTCTCTCCGCGAATCCGCGCACGCGACGAATGTACGCGCTCGACGGTTCCGCGCGCGCCGGCGACCCCCACGTCGGAACGCCCGCGAAATCTTCCCCGGGCGACTCATCCCCAGACGACGGTCCGAGGAGCGCCTTATCGATCAACGCCCGCACGCCAGACATCCCGACGACGCGTTTCGACGCGTTTCGACGGCGCGCGCACCGACGGCGCGCGGTCTCGAGCGACGCGTGTTGGAATTCAATTCAAAACTGAAAACAGCTGGAGGTCGTTGAAATTACGCTTCGTTCCGGTTCGCGTGAAATCAACGCGCGCGCAGACGACGACGACGACGACGACGACGACGACGATTATGCGCGCGCGCACGCGCGGAGGTACTTTTTCTACAAACGTCGCGCGAGTCGCGTTGTGACGAAATCGTAATCGTCATCAGGCACTCACTCATCTTTTTTGTACGCGCAAACGCTGGCGCTCGACTAAGTATTAACAAATCATCCAAACTAACTACACAGCGACTACCGCGCGCGCGCGCGCGCAGACGGCGGCGGCGCTTTCAATTCGCCGCGTCGCCTTGACCGGATGCGATCTTTGCCGCGCGCGCCCGTTCGGTCTCCATCGCCCGACGCAAAGCCGCGTACGCCTGGGATGGATTGGTACCTTTGGCCAACAAGACGCGCGACGTCTGTTTATGTCCCCTCAACAATGACATTTGCGTCAATCTCAACCCTAAAACCACACCGAGGTACTCCAATAACCCAGCGTTACACGCGTGCGCCGGACCGACGACGTTCATGAAGACGCAACTCGCGCTAATCTTTTCGACGGCGTACTCCTTTGCGCGTTGTTGGACTTCAATGTCCACTTGCGTCGTTCCGTCGGCGCCCGCCACGATGCACGGCGGTGGTGGTCTCGCACCGACGCCCCCATCCGCGTCGTTCCCGCGCGCGTCATCGCCCTCCCCGTGATCTTGTTCGTAATCGAACGCGCTCAACGCCCCATCGAGAATGTACAACAACCGTCCGCTCGGTCCCTCGGCTTCGTACCCCACCGGAACCTCGCCGCAAAGGTGTCTAAATCTCAATTCAATCTTCCCGTCGTCCTCGTGTCGGATCCCCACCGGCGTCGTTTGACACGTCGTTCGCATCTTGGCCACGTGTTTCTTCGTGTCGATGACGATGGCGTCGTCCGTTTTCCGCCGCGGGAGCTCTGAGAGCGTCGCCGTGGTCGTGAGGACGTGGTCGCCGCAGAATTTACAATAGTAGACATTGTATTTCGCGTGGGCGTTGGCGCGGTCGTCCGCGTCTTCGGAGGTGAAGACGTGCGCGCTCCCGCGGCGTTTACTCATATCCTCGCTTGTTTGGTTTCGGTTTCGTATCGCCCGGCACCGCGCGGCGGGTGAGTGTGAGGATTCGATTCGATTTCCAAAGGCTCAAAAGAAACCTCCTCTCGAGCGCGCCGAAGCGAGAAGCGACGCTTGAGATGGATGAATGCATGGATGAAATTCTACCGCTAAATCTAAATTCTACGACGCACGGACGCGTCTAAAAAGACTAATGAGCCGTCTGCGTGGAGGTTTTAACGAAGCGCGGCGTAACGCTCTTCGACGCGTTGACGCCTGCGCTCGTATCGCGCGCGACCTCGAGCGCCGAAGAAACGCGTGGACGCGAGCCGAGCCCAGGCGCGAGCGGCGCGTTGGCGATGGATGAGGGCGGATGGTGGCGTCGAGGCGCTTTGTCGTTGGTTCCGGTGGACGCGGAGATTGGCGTCTGGGCCGTCGTCGGTGATGACGACGGCGGTGGTGGTGGTGTCGTGAATGTGGAGTTTGGAAAAGGATGAAGAGTTGACGCGACGCTTGGATGATTTGGCAGAGACGTTGAGTTTCGTCGCAACCGCGTCGTCGTCGTCGTCACCGTCGTCGTCGTAAGAGGACGAATCGGCGTCGTCCTTATCGACTGAGATTTTGCGTTTGATCTTGTCGCCAGATTGCGTCGGCGTCGGCGTCGTTTCCTCGATGACGCGTCGCATGACGCTCGAGAGCGACGACGGCGCCGAGTCGACGAGTTGACGCTCTGACGACGATCTCGAAATCTTCGCTTCGGCAACGCCGGGATGCTTTTCGGCGTCGAGCAATCTCAAATCCAGTTTCGGTCCCTGCGCACGCGAGTCTCTGCAGCTCAATCGCACCCAGACCTTTTGTAAGAGCTCGTACGATCGAACAAGTGATCTGTCCGTCGATTTGACGACGCGAATCGACGCGTCGGACGTCTCCGTCGTCTCGTCGACGACGCCTGTCTGCGGTGTGGCTCGAACGTGCGAGTGCGAAGACGCACCCGTGACAGAGACGACGAAGCGTTCCAAATCGTCATCCGACGCGAGTTCGGCAATGGCGCGACCATCCTGATCTCTCAATCGAACGGAAGCCTTGATGTGAAACGACGGAAGGAAGACAAGGAAACCATCGTCGCGTATCTCGTGAATCACCGCCGGTTCGACGAGCGGTTTTTCGCGAAGCAACCATAAGAGATAAATTTCTCCGCATCGCGATTGCGCACGCTTGGATGCGCGATTTCGCTCGTTGAGATGCGTCGCGATGGGTTCGAGCGCACCGTGCGCAAGCGAACGGTCGGACTCAAACTTCTTCACGGCTTGGGCATCGCTTCCGCCCCGCGCTTGATCGAGCGCGGCAACAATCTGACGATGGACGATGATGTCGGCGTAACGGCGAATCGGCGACGTAAAGTGCGTGTAATGCGTCAGCGCCAAGCCGTAGTGACCAAAGCCTGAATCTTCCGCCGGTATGGATCCAGAACTGACGTACTGCGCCTCAGACATGGCGCGCGTGGCGAGTCCCTTGAAGAGCGTCGCGATTTCAGAGTCTGCAAAAGTTGTGGAAATTCTCGCGAGAGAGGCGTTTAAGGCTTCACCGCTCGAGCAATCGAGCTCGACGTCGCGCGCCGCGGCGAGACGTTTGAGCTCCGCGAAACCATCCTCGCGAGGCGGCGCGTGACGACGCAGAAACGCAGACGTTGGAAACGCTGCGTGTATCGTCTTTGCCGCGGCACTATTGGCGAGAATCATCAGCTCGGCGACGACGCGCATCATCGGTACCTCTCGTTTTTGAATCACTTCGGTCGGCGACTTGGTTTGCGCATCCGTTTCGAATCGAAGCTCCGCGCTCTCGAGCTCCACCGCTCCGTGCGACGCGCGAACGGCGTTCACTTTCGATGCGAAATCGACGAGCATCTTGAGGTCTCGTCGCACGACGCCCGTCTCCTCGTCGCCAAAGGCAACGTCATCTTCCGTGGTTGTGGATACTCCGTCATAAATCGCCTGCGCCTGATGATACGTCATTTGATGTCGCGAGTGAATGACGCTCTTGCCAAACCACACATCGACCACATCCAACCTGTCGTTGAGCGTCCACACGCAACTGAGGGCGAGACGATCGCGCTTCTCGAGTAAAGACGCCAAGTTTTCGCTCAACAGGCTCGGAAGCATGTCGAGACGCCGATCAACCAGATACACCGTCGTTCCACGAAGCCGCGCCTCATAATCCAAGAGCGTCCCAGGACGAACAAAGTGCGACACATCGGCGATGTGCACGCCGATCTCAATTGAGCCACCGTTTTGGGGGTTCACCTCTGGTAGAAAGTGCACGCTCAGCGCGTCATCGACGTCCGTGCAGCCGGGCGGATCGATCGAACACGCGCGATGATGTCGTAAATCGCGACGTGTCGCGTACTCGCACTCCGGCACGGTCCAGCTTGCTCCGTCTCGAGGCAACTCTGCCAGCGCCTGCGCACCAAATGGATCCGTCGGTACGTCGTATCTCGCCAACAGCGCCGCCATTTCACCGTCCACGTCACCGACGGCACCGAGAATTTTGATCAAATGTCCATTCGGATAACGTTGATTGGTTCGCCATTCGTCGACGCGAACGACGAAGCGCATGCCGACCAAATCGCTCGCGCGTCTCGTCAAAAGCTTAATCTTGACAATCTTACCATCCATTGGCACGCAAAGCGCGCCGTTACGCTTCGCGTGCGGGTTTCTCACGATGTCCTCCTCGTCTACGCTATCCAAGCAGGCGACGACGTCCACGACGCGCCGACGTGCGACGCCGACGATTCGACCGGTGCGAACCCGACGCGCTCCAGACGCGCACGTTTCCGCGGCGTCATCCTCTTTCTCATCGCTCGGAAGAGCATTCGTCGCCGCCGCCGTTTCATCCTCTTCCATCACCGTGTTCACCCTCGACGACGCCCATCGTTCCTTTGGTTCCAGCGCGACGACGACGTCGTCGCCGTGAAACGCTCGATTCATCGCGCGCTTGGACGGAATGAAGACGCCGTCAACGTATCCCTCGCACACGACACCGAGCGTCTTCACCTCGAGCGCGCCGGTGATGAGATTCCCAGACTCTAACCCCTCTTCGATGTCTTTTTCGCTCCAGTGCGCCTCGTACGACGTCCCCACGTTCTCTGCGTCCTCTGTCGTTTCACGCCGCGCGCTCGCGACGTGCGCGGCGTCGAAAGCCGCGCGCGCGCCCGCGTCGGCATC
>Ga0181600_10000223_pt1 | contig 42417 bp, 35 predicted proteins | sample 041ome_2_FD_132982 | JGI IMG/M metagenome (GOLD analysis project Ga0181600, IMG submission 132982) | Coastal salt marsh microbial communities from the Groves Creek Marsh, Skidaway Island, Georgia - 041406US metaG (megahit assembly) | ecosystem: Environmental > Aquatic > Marine > Intertidal zone... | reverse complement strand
TGCTCGCGCGCGTAAACAAATCGTCGACATCCTCCCACCGTCAGTCATCCCTCCTCCCTCGTCCTCGTCCTCGCGTCCGCTCGTCCGACGCGTCCTTCCCGCTTTCGGTCAGCCCCCCTGACGCGCGCGCGTCCGCGTCCTCTCGCTTTCTCCTCATCGTCGTCATCGAATCGCGCGCGGCGTCTCTGAACGCGTACCTTGACGTGCGGATGCGTCGCCTTAATCTTCGCGTACTCGTCCGCGTTGCTCACGGCGCTCGCGCCTTGCGGAACCGCCGCCTGCGGGAATCAAAAATAAATCAACAAACCACCCCTCGTCAGTCATCGTCCCGTCGCATCGATTGATTTCATATCATTTCGTCGTTTCGCGTCGCGCACGCACCGAGTAAGATTTCTGTTGCGACACCGCCGCCGCGCACGGTCGCATGACCGTCGCGCGTCGCGCCGCCGCTCGAACAACCGCCCGCATCATCGTCGTCGTCGTCGTCGAGCGCGCGTGTGTGTGACGTGTCCCGTTGGGTGACGACCGGATAACGACCGATCGGTGCTCTACATTGATTTACATACCCTGATTGTAGTTATTTAAAACACGCATTCAAAGGGGTTTTAGAAGCATATATGCACATACACGAGTGCGCGCGTGGGGAAAAGCACGAACGGGTCGGTCGGTCGGTCGGTCGGTCGGGTGGTGCCGACGACGGGACGCCGACGGGGCGTCGAGAGAGACGGCGCGAGAGCCCGTTATCTCGTGGACGTCGACGGTTCGTCGAAAGAGGCGGCGAGAGACGACGTCATCTCCGGGGCGAGGAGGTAGGCCAACGCGCCGACGCCGATGACTTTGGTATCCGTCGCGCTGTTCTTCACCGACTTGACGGTGGCGCTGTTCCAACGCGTTTGCAGAGGGGTGGTGCACTGGAGTTTGTCCCACTGTCGAAGCCAGGCGGTCTTCTTGATGTCACCCGGTGGGTTTGGGCACTGAGAGCCTTCTCGACCCGCCGTAACCTTGGCGAGCAAGTTGCCGGCGGCGTCGGTGTACACTTTGATCATAGCCATGGCGCCTTTACCGCCGCCGTCGAGAGTGGCGATCCAGTGGGCTTCAGTCGCTGTGTGCGGCTGGAAGTACGCGCGTTCAACCGCACCCATTCGTAAACATCGTCCTGACCACGAGGAGCCGCACACGCCCGCCGACGTGAACACGACGCGTCGAACGTCGATATCCATGCCCCACGTGCCAGCGCTCTTCATCGTCCAAACGTTTGTGGTTGAGATGAACGCGCTATCGGGGAACGCGTGCTCGAAAGACGGTACCTTTGTGTCACCTTTTCGAGCGATGGTATACTGCAGTTTTGTCGCCCAAAAGTTGTAAGAGAAAGAACTCAAATCGTGATCGTGCCAAATGGCGCTCACATCGTACTTTGCGACGGAGCACTCCGTCCTTGAGCAAGTGTGACCAAAACTATAGCGTTTCGAGGCGATTTGACGAACTGACAGGCGGTCAGTGGAGCTTTTGACAACCTCCAACATTGCGAGCTTCATCTCGCTCGCTGGATACGGATCGACAATGGCCATAATCCAACGAGAAACATCCTCAGTTTCCGCGAAGCGTTTATCGCGTTGCACCAAGGCGCGCCCAGAAGGACCTTGTCCATCAGCTTTGAGCGGTAAAGCAGTGCGAATGGTGATGAGGCGGGCATCGTCGCCTTCCCCTAAATCGAGACCTTGCTCGTCCGCGCCAATCGGCACGTCGTCAGAGAGCGGCTGATCGACCCATTGAGTCTCGACAAAGCCCTCGGGGCACGTCGTATTGCACAATCCGTAGACGTAATGGATGTCTGCTGTCTTTTCCAGGGTGGCCACGCGGTTAAAGTACTTGCCGTACATCTGAACGCACGGCTGCTTGGCGAGCGGTGAGTTGTAAGAGCCAATCTCCTTTCTCCATTCCCCCGTCACCGGGTTGCGAAACGCAAAGCCATACTCAAAGTTTACGTCGTTCGTCGTCACGCGCCACGCGCGTTCTTCGCTGTCCAAGACGACGCGTTCCATCTGCAGCGCGTCATGGTGTTCGAAAAAGGAGGTCGACCCGTAGTTGTGGCGCACGAGGTAGCCCTCGGGCGCGCCCGTGTAAAAGAACTCCGCCATCCCCAGTTTGGTCTCTCTGTCCATGCACTGCGTGTGCAGCGTGAACGTGCGCGTCATTTGTTGCTGACTCGGCGTCGGTTTCGGCGCGAGCAACGGGTGACCGTCCCCCGGGCGCCATTGCTCTCCGCTTGTCCCCAATCCTTCGCGCAACCGACCGAACGCGAGCAATCCCACGACGCCGACGCCTACGCCACCGCCGACGGTGACCCAGGCGCGAGACGCGCGAGACGCCTTGTCCCTCGACGACTTTAGCAACGGCGTCGACGCATCCATGTTTCGCACGCGTCGTTCGTCCGTCGCTGGGCCGTCTGACAATGCGGGCGATCGCGCGTTGAAAAAGGGTGTTACACACGCCGGTGTCCGCACTCACGAGCGCGTCTGCGATCGTCCTCGAAAAACAGAGCTCTGGAAACCGATCGAACGGGTGACGACGACGACGCGATGCGAGCGTACGGTGCCGCGCCCCGAGACTGCGAGTCCACCGCGGAGGACGCGGACGCGTTCACGCCGTCGACCGAGACGATTCACCGAAGAAGAGACCAAAAATTCCGAGTGATCAGCCTCGCGGTCGCGGTCGGTGCGCTCGTGGCGTGCGGCGCCGTGATCAACGCCTCGCGCGGTGGAAACGTATCCACGCTCGGAACCGTTCTCGCGGCGGAGACCGACGACGGCGTCACGGGGGCGGACCCGGCGACGCCGCCCGGTCCCGCGGACGACGTCGAGTGCTTGACCGCGTGCGGCGCCGACGTGGAATCCAGCATCATGGATCTCTTAGACATGCAAATGTGCGATAAACTCGACGGCGTGGATAAATCCTGTTTATCCGCCGACTTGTGCCAGAGCGTGCGGGAGAGCATCAAGGCGGAGTGTCCCGACGCGCTATGAACGCGCGGTTCGGACGCCGCTCGGCGGCGGGCGGGCGGGTAGCCGCGTTCGTTCCCTTCCTCCGTAGGCTTCTGTTTTGTTTATTAATCCACAACACACCCATGTATTTTCGTCTCATCAACCATCGGGTCTCTCTCTCTCTCTCTCTCGCGCGCTCTCTCTCTCTCTCTCGCGCCGTTTCGATCGACCCGACCGCCCGACCCGCGCGTTCTACCACTTGGGAGACAACGACGATTCATGAACCGTCGATTCACGTGTCCAGGGTCACAGACATCGGTCCACTTATAGATTGATGGGTGTTTTTTCAATGTTATGCGTATGTGTAACCGACCCGGGGCGCGAGCGACGACTCTGACTCGGATGGATGGATCGATCATCATCGACGACGATGTGGATAAAACGGGCGACGAACGCGAGTGACGGACGCGCGACGAAACGACGACGACGACGACGACGACGATGATGACGACGACGACGACGATGGGTTCCATCGCGGGACGAACGGCGCCGCGAAGGACGACGACGACGAACCCGAAGAAACGAGGGACGTGGATGCCCGCGAACGCGGGCACGGGCAAGTTCATAGTGGGTGGAAACTGGAAGTGTAACGGCACCGAGGCGTCGGTGAAAGCGCTGTTGGAGGAGCTGAAGTCTGGGGACGTCGGGGGAAACGTCGATGTGGTGGTGGCGCCGCCGTTTTTGTTCATCGATGAGGCGATGGAGGCGTTGGGGGCGCCGTACGAGGTGGCGGCGCAAAACTGCTGGGTCGAGCCGGGCTTGGTGGACCCGACGCACCATTACGACAGCGATACCGGGGCGTTTACCGGGGAGGTGAGCGCGGAGATGTTGGAGGATTTGGGCGTGCCGTGGGTGATTCTTGGACACAGCGAAAGACGAGCGGCGCCGCATAACGAATCGAATGAGTTTGTGGGGAAAAAGGTGGCGCACGCGAGATTTCACGGGTTGAACGTCATCGTGTGCGTGGGCGAAAGCCTGGAAGAGCGCGAGGCTGGTGAGACGATGTCGGTCATCTTTGATCAACTTCGCGCCGTGGCGGACGAGATTGACGATAAGGAACACTCGAGCTGGGGTTCGAACGTGGTCATCGCGTACGAACCGATTTGGGCCATCGGTACGGGTAAGGTGGCCACTCCGGATCAGGTGCAAGAGGTTCACGCGTCCATTCGCAAGTGGCTCGCGGATAACGTCAGCGAGGAAGTGTCCATGGCGACGCGCATCCAGTACGGCGGTTCGGTGAACGCCGACAACTGCGAGCAAATCGCCAAGCTTTCCGACATTGACGGCTTTCTCGTCGGCGGCGCCAGTCTCAAGGGGGCTGACTTTGTGAAGATTTGCAACGCCTCGGCGATCCACTACAAGGCTGTCGGCCGCGTGCCGAGCGCTCGTTAAATTACGAAATCAACCGCTAGCACCACCGCGTTTAGAAGACTTGTCTCGTCTTGACCACCAATCGTGTTTTTGGAATTGTCGCCGCGTCGTTGTGATGAAAATTGTGAGCAAATAAAAAGTCGACGAATAATTTAGACGTCTACAAATCTGTGCTATTACATTCTGATTGTGTATCAAACAATCATTTCTACGGTGCTATTGAATTCGCCCCAAACACTCGGCGCGAAGACTCGTCTCGCTGAACAAGGCGCCGATTAACCCGCGCAGTTCCTCCGCTGTGAACCCGAGCGCTCGCGAGCGTCCTTGCTCCCAGTCGGCGGTGATGTCTCGAAGCGGCGCGCTGAGCATCAACCCGAGCTCTCTCGCTTTGAACCACTCCGTGCCCACGGCATCGACGAGCGCGCGCGAAGCCGCGGTGTCACCCTTTGCGCCGACAAGCCCGTCCGTCGCGAAGGCGGCGCCGAGGAGCTCGGTCAACGCTTCAGATTCTTCGACGGAGATGTCTTCGATTGACAAAACTTCGAGCGCGACGCGACGGGCGTAATGAAGCGCCAGCTCGGCGGCATCCTGCGTGCCTAGCGGGTGCGGCAAAGCGTACATGCTCACCGTACCCGCGCGATGAATGACGTGTCGAGCTCGCGCGATCGACTTGGCAATGTTCGCCTTGACTTGGGCTTCGCCAGATCGAAGAAATCCATCAGCCACGTCGAGCGCCGCGTGAAGCTCCCCGAGCGCTCGCTCGTTCGCGTCCGATCGCGTGGCGTCTCCGAGCGCTCGCAGCGGCTCGACGGGCCACAGCAGTGCGGGTTCGCGTCCAATCTGTCGCTTCAGCGCCGGACCTCGCGCGTAAACGCTCGCGCAAAAGCGATTGGCGAGGTGATGACAATCGTTGTAAAACACGACGGATGACGTGTGAATCGAACGCAACTGCTCGGCTCGCGTTGCGGTGACGCACGCGCGGAAGAGATCCAAGCAATCCGCCGCCGCGGCAGCCAAGTTTGCCGACGCGCGATGCGCGTGTGGACCGAGCTCGCACGCCGACTCGAGCACCCGATCGACGTGTTCAGTCAACGCATCCGCCGCGGCGCTCACCGTACACGGGGCGCAATCGAAAAGCGTTTCTCTGCGCGACGCGCCCGTCTCATCACCCGTTCCGAGACCGACACCGAATCGTCGTTCGCCGCCGTGCTCGTTCGCCGCCGTTCGCACGAGCGATGCATCATCACTCATCGCGAGCTCTCTCGCCCGAGCGAGCACTTCGGCGCGTCGAGTCTCCGCTTGGCTCATCTCCGTCGCCAGCGCTTTGGCTTCGAGCGGACCGAGCGCGCCGCCCGCGTACGACGCCAAACCGTCCGGGGGCGGTGGGACAAACCCACAACTCGACGCCACGGCTTCGACAGCGCACGTCCGATCAACCGCGCGCTCGTCCGTGCCTTCGGAAAGCCACGCGGCGACGCACGCCGAGGCGACGCGCGGCCAGGCTTCGCGTCCAATCGCGTCGGCGACTGAATCATTCGGCAACTTTGCGCGAAGCCATCGCAACGCGTCCTCGAGCGCCGCCTGGGCGCTCTCATCTTCGGCGCCATCGATGGTGGTCGTTCGCGTCGCCGTATCGTAACGTAAACATGACTCATCGGCGACGACGCGAACCGTCTCCGTCGCCCCGGCGAGAATCATCGGCTCTAAAAACTCTTCGACGAGGGCGATTGAAGTCTGGCGCAACCGCTCGCGCGTCTCATCCGGTCCCACAAAGTGCAAGTGTTCGCACGACTGCGCGAACCGTTTCGCGTCGATACCGATGGATTTCTCGTGCCGATCGACGACAAAACTCTCCCGCGCCTCGCGTTCGATGCGCTGACGAAACGCGGTCGCGACGCCCTCGGCGCGCGCGCGCACCGAATCCGCATCCTCGGCGTCCGCGTCGCGTCGCGCGAAGACGTCCAACGCCGCTCGCGTACCTCTCGCCGCTCGCGCGAAATCCGACGTCTTCAACGAATCTCGCACCTCCATTTCCGCCCGACTCAACGCCGCGTCTCTCTCCTCGGCTTCTCTCTTCGCCCGCGCGTCTTTCAACGCTACTCGAGCGTCTTTCCACGCGCGCGCGAGCTCCGCCAACCGACGCGCTCGCTCGACGTCCTCGCCTTCAAGCGACGACGACGACGACGATAATTCCGACGCACCCTCTCCTCCATCGACGCCATCGCGACGATGAAACGATTTCAAAATGTCTTCGCTCGCTCGAACCGCCGTCTCCACCGCCGAATCGTCGTCGTCGTCGTCCTTCGCGGACGACGACGGGCGTCCTCGGACGTCTCGCGCCGCGCGTCCTCGCGCGCGTCTCAACCTCCCCACCAAAACCCTCGCGCGTCTCTCCCACGCGTTCGCGTACTCTTCCATCTTCACCCGAATCTCCCCGTCGTCCTCGTCGTCGTCCTCCTCGTCGTCTTCCTCGTCGTCGTCTCTTCGTCCTCCTCCCTCTGCCTCGCGCAACAGATTTTTAATCATTAAAATCTCCACCTCGTTCCCATCGTCCCCCTCCGTCCGTCCTTTCCTCCCCGTCGTCGTCGCCATCCCCGTCGTAACCCTCGCCATCGCAACACGCGGACGCAAACGCGGACGACGACCCGACGACGACAGACGGTGACGACGACACTGTGACGACGACGACGTCGGGGTCCGCGGTGCACCCAAATTCGACCCGCGAGAAGACGATCACTCGACTACATGGATTTCTATCTCATGATACTATTAATACGAATACCATATAGAAAATAGTAATACCGGCATCTACTTATTTATTTTTCTTGTCGAACCTCGAACCGAATCGGATTCTGTGAAGACGCGTCGACAGCCGCGCGTTTACCGCGTCGAACGCGATCGGATTTGGATAGATCTATGCATCTGTCTGTGTAAACAGTGTGAGATCTTAGATTTTGGTCCATGGATGGATGGATGACTCAGCACCCCAACAGGGGTGACGTTTCGTTTAATGAAATGACGTGAACGCGTTTTACGTCCGTCGACGGCGGGAGATACCGACGCGTTTGACTTTGACTGGTCGGAGTCGTCGTCTTCTATTTCGTCTGTTCGTGCGTTCGCTTTAGCGCTTCTTCTTCTTGAACAAAGCGCGCGCATTCATTCATTCACGCATTCAATCCTTCATTGGAAAAAGCGCAAAAGAGCCCCCACCCAGCGGTGACACGTGTGATTGATTTGATTTAAATCACCATCGATGGAGAGCCGGAAGACGAACGACGCGCGAACCCCGCTCGAGGCGACGATGCCACGAACGGATTCGTACTACGCGAGCGAATACAACGGCGCGTGCGGCGCGGCGGGACGGCGGAGCCTTGGGAACGAGAACGAGAAGGGCGACGACGACGCGCGCTCGCGATGGGGCTTGCGCGGGTACAACCCGCCCGCGCACCTTCGATTGGACGGGTACGCCTACGACGAGGCGGAGGATTCCTTCAGCGCGCGGGTGAGAATGTCTAAGATTGTTCCGCGGACGATCGATGAGCGCGAGGTGGCGTACGGCGAGGATTACGCCGGTGGGTTGGAGGAGGAGGACGGCGTCGGAGCGGGCGGGTTGGCGCTCGAAGCGGAGGACGCGCGAGGGGCGAGGCGGGTTTCGGGAGGGATGTCGTCTCGGCCTTCGTGGGGACCGAACGCGTACGCCGGGTCGTGTGCGGTGTGATCGTCGCACGCGAGGGGTAGGATGGCCGTGAACGGTCTCTCTCTCGGTGGACACGAAACCATTCTTTCATTTCCTTTCATTCTTTCTCGTCGCCGGCTTCGGACGACGAGACGCGCGTACGCGTCGTGTACCATTACGCCGGTATGTTTGTATTGTAATCTACACCAACTTTACAACGACAATAACGACGACAATAACGACAATAACGACGACGAGAGTTTAACTGAGGTTTAGAAATAATCACGGCTAGACGGTTTCCCACACGACGCGAAGCGAACCGACGCTGGGCGCCCCGGCGACGGCGTCCCTCTTGGCGGCGGCGGCAAACTTTTCTTGCATGCGCGTCAACGCGTCGATGGCGTTTGACTTTGACGACGCGGAACTATTCCTCTTATTATTACCACCGCCTCCGCCGCCGGTGCTTCCCTTGGCGTCTGGACCGAAGAGCTGTCGCTCTGTGGCCATGTACGCCTGAAACTCGTTGACGACGACTTCTTCATCCGAAACGTCGTACCTCAACTCTCTGAGAAACTCGACCCAAATTCCCCGCTCCTCGTCGCTCAACGCCTCGCTTCGATAAAAACCATAGCACCACTCTGCGAAATCCGCTCGCGCGTACCACAACCCATGCATCGCTTCGTGTAAAAGTGCGTCCCGAACCTCTCGAACGTCGCCGCTCGCGCACACGGCGAGGACGCACGCTTCGTTTCGCGGCGTCGACTCGTCGAATTGATACCACTCGCACTCCCAAGCCCCCTTCGCGCCGTTACCACCGCTCGCGGACGACACATCGGTGTACTTTCCATCTTTTTCCTTGCGCACCAATCTCGCCGCGGTCAACGCCTCCATCATCATCCGTTCGTCCTCCCAAAGCTCGGCGTCGTCGGCGTCGCGCATCGAGTTGAAAAACTCGCACACCGACCTCACCCGCGCGTTGTGTCCGCTGTAATTCGCCACCCCGCCCCGGGCCCCGCTGGGAAGGGCCGCGGGAATGGACCCGCGATGTTCGGGATCCTCCAGGTGCATCGACACCCGTCCGAGCGCGCGTCGCTGCGACGCCGCATCGCTGAATGCCAAGAGGAAGACGCGCGGGGAGCCGCTCCACCGAAACACGCGAACGTTCGCGCGCGCCGACGTCGACGCATCCTTCCCGCGAGACGACGAAGAAAAATTCAGCGCATCGATGTACGCGTCGAGTTCGATGGACGGCGCGTCGACGCCCGTCTCGCGCCCCATCGATGTCGGCCGACGACGCGTCGGAGTGTGACGACTTTTTCAGACATTTTTTCTTCGCTTTTTCGGGCGCGGCCGCCTTCAGACGACGACGACGCGCGCGGCGACGGGAACGACGCGCGCGAGACGACTTAAAGGAGCGAAAGAAAAACTCCTCCGCCGCGAACGCCGCGATCGGTTTCGAATCGACGCTCGGAACGCGTCTCGACGGGACGATGATGATGACTTCCGTGACTTTGAACGCGTCGGCGTGCGCTCGAGCATCGGCGCGCGCGCCGACGTCGCGTCGCCGCGTCGAGCGACGTGGGAGAAAGGTGCGCCGACGAAGGATGGATGAATGCGTGGGAAATAAATGATGTTTTGCGAATTTCGCGCGCGCGCGGTGCGGCGACGGGCGGGACGCGCGCGGTTCGGTTCGGTTCGCGGTTGAGGGAAGCGACGCGTCGATCGTGTCTCGTGTGTGTGTGGTCGAACCGGTTTGAGTCGAGACGTCGAGGGCGCGATGGGCGGAGAGAGAGAGGGGAGAGTGCGAGAGCGTGATGACTGACGCGTGTTCGCGTGTTCGTTTGATTTTATCATCGTCTCTAGGGTGCCGTCGTCGTTCGGGCGAGCACGGATGCCGAAAACCAAACGCGGGTGAAGGTTTTGTCTGAAGCGTTGCCGTATTTGCAGCGTTTCGCGGGGCAAACCGTCGTCGTCAAGTACGGTGGGGCGGCTATGAAGAGCGACGAACTCAAGGCGGCGGTAATTCGTGATATTGTGTTGCTGAGCACTGTGGGAATTCGACCCGTGCTCGTGCACGGTGGTGGTCCGGAGATTAACGCGATGTTGGACAAGGTTGGCATCGAGCACAAGTTTTTGAATGGGTTGCGAGTCACCGACGCGGCGACGATGGAGATTGTCGAGCAGGTGCTGACGGGTAAGGTGAACAAAAGTATCGTTAGTCTCATCTCCACCGCGGGTGGAAAGGCGGTCGGTATTTGTGGTAAGGATGGTAACCTTTTGCGCGGCGTCGTCAAGAGCGAAGAACTCGGATTTGTGGGCAAGGTGACGTCGGTCGACACGACGCTCATCCACAACCTCGTTGAGGCTGGGTACATCCCGGTAGTCGCTACGGTTGCCATGGATGCGAGCGGTCAAGCGCTCAATGTGAACGCGGACACCGCGGCAGGTGCGATTGCGGCTAAGCTTGGCGCCGAGAAGCTCATTCTCATGACGGATGTTCCTGGCGTGTGCACCGACAAGGATGATCCTTCCACGCTCATCCGCGAGTTGACAATGGATGAGACGAAGGAAGCCATCGAGAAGGGTGTCATCGCGGGTGGTATGATTCCCAAGGTTGAGTGCTGCATGAGTTCAATCTCGAATGGCGTGAAGAGCGCGCACATTATTGACGGTCGCGCTAAGCACTCGTTGCTTTTGGAAATCCTGACGGATACTGGCGTCGGCACTGTGATCACCTCTCCTGTCATCGCCGTCTAAGCTATACTATTACATCGCGAACCACACCCACTCCTATCTATCTAAGCTAAAAAAATTTGTTTGTATGTGTTTTCATACCGAAACATCACTCCAAGGAAAAAGGTTTGCATCTCCTCTCGCGGCTTTCGAAGCAATCGCAGTCGCACGGTCGCCTCTTAAATTTCTCTTCACCCTGCGAGCGTTCGGTCTGCTCTCGACACGCGCCGCAACAAAAAACACCCTCAGTTTCGCACGCATCGCACGCGATGAGGACGTAGTGACAGAGTCGTCCGGAACATTTTCCAAGTCGACTGGATGCATGGCCGCAGCCGTCGCACCAAGCCGTCTTCGGCAACTCATCTTCTGGTCCAACCTGCACAGTGCCTCGAGCGTCGAAGACGTAATTCGAACCCTTGAATAAACTCTCAGATTTGTCGATTTTCTTCGCGTAAGACACAATACCGCCCTCCAACTTGTGAATGGTGCGAGGACGCAGTTCCTCTGGAAGCTTTGTCGCTACGTACGTGGCAACTTTTTCGCATCTCACACCACCCGTGCAATAAATGTACAAATCCTTCTTTGCCATTTTCTCCTTCAAAACATCCTGACGCGCGATAAACCACTCCTTGAGCTGCGAAAAACGCCGGACCGGGGCGAGATCAGCGCCCGTGAACGAGCCGACGCGGCTTTCGTAAAAGTTGCGCACGTCGAGCACATAGCTTTCACCCTCCTTTCTAGACGCCAGAGCTTCGTGCCAACGCTCCGGGGTGAGACTATCGATATTTTCAGACTCTTTGACGCCGAGTTCCCGCTCCCCGAACGGGCAGAGCTCGTCGACAAACCGCACGCTCAGATTTGGAAAAAGGTGAGCGCAACCAGGCTCTGGTTTGTAATCAACCGCGCCCTCTCCTTTCAGCGCCAGCGCATCGAGAGACTCTATGAAATCCGTGAAAGCCTTCATCGTCGACGGCTCCGAGGCGGCGAGAGAGGCGTTTATTCCCTCCCGCGCGACTCGAATCTTACCAGTGAGCGCTCCCGGCGGCTGTTTTGCACCGAAAGCTACGATTTCGTCCGCAACCTCTGCCGCTCGGTCGAGCTTGACGTACTTGTAAAACGAGATGACTGTGCCGCCTGCATTCGGTTCGCACGAACACGTCCTCTTTATGGGATCGGACTCGCCGACAGCGTTCCTTCTGGAGGTGCTCATCGTCCGTGCGTCGCTGATTTGTGAGGAGCAAATTTACTTTTACAATTCTTCTACGAATGCTGTAGCGCCGAGAGTCAATGGTTCGACGGCGACGGGTTGGCTAGGAGCATCGTCGTGTGCTTTGGATGCTTCGTTCAATTTCTTTGCGGCGGCTATACGAGCGGCAGTGGGATCGAGTTCAGGTTGAGCGTCCTTTTGGAATTCGTCGCGCAGACGTCTGCGAGTCCAAATTGCTCCGAGAAGTAAACGCCACTTGAGGCAAGATTCTCTGTACATTTTGGCTTCGATGGCAGCTTTGCGAGCCTCTTCGACTTCTTCGTGTCTCTTAAGTAACTCGTTCTTGAACTCTTCGCAAACGACAATGCCATTGAAAACGGGAAGCGTTTTACCACCTGCCTTGTACTCAAAGCCTACGAGCGCGGGCGCATAATCAATCTGCATCATCTTTGCCGTCTTGTATATTCTCGGTAGGTTAATGTGTACAGTACCTGGAGGCGGCAACGCATTCCCGTACAAGTCGACGTTGCCTCTATCATTTTTGGGGACGAGACCGCCTACGGCGGCGGGAGGAGTCCATGGCTCTGTTTGCCATTCGCCGTACAAAGCAATGTCCCCAGACATTCGCGCAGGATCAGCCGGGCAATCGTCTCGAGAAGCCATTTCAATTCTCCACTCTTCAGATTCTAAGCGCTCTCTGGAGCCCTCGGCTTGCGTCATGAACCAACCGTCTCGAGCGCGAGTCAAAGCTTTGATGCGAGCCTGCGACGCTCTGCTATGAATTTTTCGCACAGGTGACTCCAACAGCTCATCTAACACGCGGCGTCTACACTCGCTCTTCCAACGCTCGGCGCTCTTCAACTCTTTGACGCACGATCGCGGGAAGACGGGCTCTCCGGCAATCAAACCTTTCACTGGATGCCGAGGATGTATGCACTGCGATTTTGTCAGAAAGCGCTCGACGGCCCAGAGCGGGTGATTCTTTATCTCAGTCATGGTTCCCGGCACGCGCTCCTTGGAACTCCGTGTATCCATTTCAAATAATTCCGCCGCATCGGCGGCTTCGATCAATTTTCTAAGCTCTGGTGACGCGTCTCTTGCAACGCCATTCTGATGCAGCAGTTCGACATGCTTTGTAACTTTTTCCCACCATTTCCAATCGGGGGTGCGGTGATGCAATGCTTGTGAAAAAGCGATTGCATACTTTCGCGTCACATCACGAGCGCCTGAATCGCTATAAAATGCGAGCACGTACGGCATGGATGAGCTAGCGTCAGCCGTGGTTCCACGTTTTCTTGTTCCAAAGATGATTTCGGGAGCGTCAACAGAGCCTGATTTTGATGGGACGACGCTCACCCAGCGCGCGTTACCCTTCGCGTCCGGTTCCAAACCATGCCGAGCGCAAAGTACTTCGCACCAGTGCCTGACGAAACCGTCTGCCAAGAGAGGTTGCACCTGCGGAAGACGTGAAGATTTCACCACGCCCATGGCTTCGAGCCGCGACGCGCTCGCTCGAATCGGCACTGGCTCTAACGAAGACACGAGCCGGCAAACCATCCCGAGGCCTTGACACAAAGACGCGAAAATTGCACAACTTTCCTCTTCCGACATCGCCATTCGGCCGCGTTGTGACCACACCCTAGAGAGACGAGAGGCAACACCAACTACGCCGCCGCACGTCGACTTTCCGGCGCGGCACATCGCCTTGCCAAACTCGCGTCGACGCCAACGAGCATCCTTCACAACGTCGCGCCTGCCGTCATCATCATCATCATCACCATCATCATCAATCGATATCGGAGGCGCCACGGCGTTCGAGAACCAATCGGCGAGCATGGCTAAAGAACTCGCCTCCACCGTCGACGATTTCGTAGCGCACGCATCGACCAAATTTCTCGGTACGCAGGAGACCAGAAGCGCTCTGAGCAATGCGCTCGATGCCGCGGACCGCACTATGCGACCTCTAGCTACTAAACACAAGACGTGCGCGTGATGCGTCGCCAACAACGCCGTTCTCTCTTCGTCGTTCAATCTCCGAACCTTCTTCTTACGCCTGCCCACGTTTGCCTCCTCCACGGCTTTCGGATCCCGAGTCTCCTCCAATTTCACCGTCTCTTCCAACTCCACATCCGGAACGTACGCACCGTAATCATACTCATCCACGTCGTCCCACTCATCCTCTTCCACATCGCTCGCGTCCGCGTTTGTCTTCGCCTCGGCTCCACACGCTCCGACTCCGTCAGCCGCTCCCGTCTCGTCTTCCGTCATGCGTCGAAACGGCAGCGGCACGTTCAAACGCCGCGCCACCTCATCCACCCCGCGTCCCGGAAACGTCATCATCCCGCCCGGAAACGTCGCCGTCGTCCCTTTGTCGCCGTTCACATCCGTCGCTCGGTTCGCACTCGCATCGTCATCAGCTTCTTTGCGCGCTTTGCTTCGCTTTCGTTCGAGCGTTTCTCGCACCGCGCGTTCCGACCTAGCCTTGAGCGACGCGTCGGCGTCGGTTTCGTCGTCTGCGCGTCTCTTCATCGTCGGGTTGCCTTCCGTCCGTCCTATCGCACCGTCAGCGCCGTCGTCATGATGAGTGTTCGTTTGCAACAAACGAGGCTAGGAATAACGCACCGAACCACATTCGCCGCCTCGCGCAACCGCGCGCGACGCAAAATCGACCGTCCTGAGCGATACATTGTCGATTAAAAAATTTTCTTCATCGTTCGGTCGCGTCCGTCGTGGCGGATTCGCGCGCGCGAGGACGCGCGAGGACGCGTGCGTTCGTTCGATACAAAAATTTGTGACATTGTCGTCGTCGTCGTCGTCGTCATCGTGTGTACGAATTAGATCGATCGATTGACGACCAAGGAGGATGACGACGCGCGAGATGGATCTTCGAGCGCGGGCGAGACGGACGGATGCGATTGTGGGGTACCGCGGCTGTGGTGCGCGTGAGATGGGACGTGGATGGAAATGTTGGGATTCTCGGCGCGCGACGGCGTCGGACGCCGCTCGAGCGTTGGCGTTGCGTGACTTTCGTGATTTGGACGATGTGAGCGGTGCAGATGCGGTGCGAGGGTGCGATAAAGTGTTCGGGTCGTGTTGGTTGTCGGTGGACAAGGCGATGATCAGTACGAAGGATAATAAATTGTTTGAGATTGAACTGGACCGACTAGGCCGATGCGGCGGCACGATATTTCGCGAGGTGGCCCTCGGGTCAATCAAAGAAAATTCTGCGCGTCCGAGACATTGGTGGGGTTTGAATTACTTTCCACCGATCCTTTCTGGTCATGAAGGGCACGGGACGGTGGCTGCGCAACCGCCGCCGGAGATACGTAGAGGCGGCGGGCACGCCGTATTGACAAATGTCACGCGCGAACACATCGTTTCGAGCGGAGGTCCTGGGCACGACATTATCGCATTTGCGAGAGTTGATGGCGTCTTGACGCCAAAGTTGGCTCTGAAAGGACACACAGATGTGGTTTTCGGAATGGATTTCGTGAGCAGAGACGATCTCGTGTCGTGCTCTCGAGATGGCACCGTGAAGCTCTGGAGCCTTCCATACAGCACATCAGGCGCGAGCGAGAGCGTCATAGCGCCTAGCGTTTCGATTGCACCATTGGCATCGTGCACGCATTTCTCTGATCGCATACGCAGCGTGAAAGTGGTGGATCGATTGCCCACGAAACAAATAGCGACCGCATCGTCGACGGGATTGATCCATCAATTGGACGCCTCAACTCTCCAGCTCATCAATCAGGGATACCGGTGTCGAGGTTATCTCGAAACTGCGTGCATGGCGACGAATGGGCAAATAGTTGCGGTAGGTTCGCGCTCGCACATTGGCTTTGCTGATTTTAGACAGCGCACGCTGTATGCGTCCGTTCCGTTGCCGTACGACGACGTAAATTCTGTTCGCTCTTTATCCTTCGACGGACCATCCAATCTCCTCACCGTTGGTGGAGGGCGTGGCTTGATTAGCTTTTACGAAGAACGAATGCGCCGCTATCTGGAAGAGCCTCTGTACGGCGGAATCCATCAGTTGTACAACATGGATCCGTGCGTCCAACTCAACGATGAAACGCTGTATCACGATTCACAATTTTCCGAGTATTTGGTTCCAGCGATACTCACACACGCTTGGGATGAAACCGGGACGCGATTATTGGTCGGAGGCGGGCCTCTTCAAGCAGTTTTACACGGCTTTTTCGTCGGCATCTGGTGTTGAGAAAAAGCGCTTTCACGTAACCGTTGTACTCAGATGGTGACTCATGTCTGAGAGTCGTCGAGCCGCCATCTCCGCCCCTTGGCGGTTCGGGGCGTTTGAGTCTGTCATGTGCCCGACGTGCGGTCTCGATTTGACCCACGCGCCGTTGATGGATCGGGAGAGACACGCAGAGGAGTGTGAAGCCGTGTTAACGCAACTAGATGATGAAGACAACGAACGAGACGACGGGGACGGAGACGATGAACTAGACGACGACTTGGATGATAAACTTTTCATGTTGGTCGATCAAATAGACGCGTGTCGTCGAAAACGTGTCGCCGACGCCGAGACGAGCAAAGAAAAAGAAAAAGAAGATGTTGACGTCGAGTTTAAAGTTGAGCGCCGAGCTATTCTCAGCACGGAGGACATTCACGATTGGCTCAAGAGGATAGGTATGGAGCGGTACTTTGAGTCGCTGTACGTCAAGGAAGATCTCCTCGATGTAAGCGTGGCGCGAGAGTGTTCGAAAAAGGATTTGATGTCTGTTGGCGTGAGCGAAGCGGACGCTTTGGTTTTAGCGTTCTGCGGCGGCGAGCCGCCTGACGCGTTCATCCGCGACGAACCACCGCGACGACCTAGGGCGGTGTCGAAGCCGAAAATCACAGCACCGAAAACCCGTTCGAGAACCGCGCTAGAACTCGCCAAGGCGACCGCGAACTCAAACTCTGAACAGTTATGGTCCATCGCCAAAGGCGTGGCAAATAGAGGCCGCGGAGAATCCTTGCCATCGATTGATAGATTCCGCAGCGCGGCCTAGTAGCGTTTCACACACTCGACGCTTCGCTCGCGCGGCGTCATCCATTTTAGAATTAGCCCATTCACCGATTGTTGTAGTTGATGTACCAATGAAATCCGTCGTCGGCTCGCGCACTCGCCGAGCTTCAGTGTCAGACTCGAAGGAGAAGAAAGGCGCAGCCATGGCGGACGCGATGCGAGCGATGCTCGACGAGCTCATGGGCACCGAACGCGATGTTCCGCTCGATCAGCGAACCGGTCGCGGGCGGCATTTTTCGGTGCGTCGACGCGTTGCACCGCCGACTGTTCGTTGCTTAGGAGGAATCGAAAAAGAAGGAAGAGAGTTTCTTCTGTTAGACACCTCGATGACTGACTGACGAACGAACGAACGAACGAACGATCGCGCGACGCAGGATCCGGAGGTGTGTAAATACTACCTCTGTGGATTGGACGTGACGTGCTTTAAGAACACGCGCTCGGACGGTGAGGTGCAGCGGTTCGTGGGCGCGGATGCGCTGGAGAAACTGCGAGACGACGGTTTGCGCGCGGCGTTTGAAGCAGCGCCGAGCGAGGAGAAAGCCAAACTAGGTTACGAGAGAATGACGAAAGACGTTCTGGATAAAATGATTCGCGAGTGCGACAAGCGAATCGAGCGTGGGATGATTAGGGCTAAAGAAGAGAGAGACGCTGCGACGGAGAAGGCTGCCGTGAGCGCGGACGCGGACATGCTCGCGTTGTTGCGCCGAAAAATGGATGAAAGCGCGGAAAAAGCAGAAAAACTCGGTGAGGAGGGTGATGTCGATGGCGCAGAGGCAGAGTTTGCGCAGATTGAAACCTTTAAGAAGCGCGCGGATGAAGTCCAAGCAAAGTTGGAGAGTTTGGATGGCTACCGACTGACCGAGCCTTGTCCCATCAGTGGAACGTTGCTGATGAATACGGACACGGCGGAGCGTCGTCAGGAGCACTTCATCGGCAAACAGTATCAAGGTTGGAAGCACATACGCGAGTTGCGGGACGAGTTGGCGGAGCGCCTCAAAAAGTACGAAGACGCTGGTTTGGATTCCCCGCGTGCGGCGGATGACGAACGTCGCAGAGGAAGCGGCGGGGGCGGTAGACGCTCTAGATCTCCCCCGCGCTCTCGCTCTCGCGACCGAGACAGACGATACCGCTCTCGCTCTCGTTCTCGCGATCGAAGCGGTTACAGAGGCGGCAGTAGAGATCGACGCCACGAGCCCTACGGTAGACGCGACGACAGGTATCGCAGGGACGATAGATACTCTCGCCGAGACGACGACAGACGCGATCACTACGACCGACATCGCGATAGATATTAACTAAAAGGAAACGCATTGTTTGTTGCAAATGAAATATAGCGACATTGCTAGGCTAATCATTGTCCGTCTCTATGGCCGCTTGGACGAGTCTGCGATGAATGTAAATTTCTGGTCGCGTACGAATGACGAGCACCTTGGGCAGAGATTTCAAATCGAGTCGTAAGCCCGCGTATGCATGCACGACGTCCGCGACTTCGTACCCGGGCACGGAATCGTGTGCGTTGATCAAATAATCAAAGTTACGAGTGGCGAATTCGTCCACGCGTAAGCCTTCCTCTTTGCTGTAGCTCCAACCAGAATTTGGCCTAGCTTCGCCGAAACGACTCACACCAGTCATCGCGGCGGGTACATCGACGTGAACCGAACCAGGTTTGGGTGCAACGTTGACGTCGCCGTGTAACCTTTGAAACGCGACACCCCCGGGGTAGTTTACCGCCGACGCCGCGGTGAAAACGAACACCAAGCACAGACTGAGCGCCAAACCGCCCGCTGCAGCCAAAGCGAGCAATTTATGCTTGCGGCGGTTATTCCACACACGCGCCAACACGGTTGACGCCGAGAGATTGAACAACGGCAAGGTCGGGAATATAAACCTCAATTCCTTGTGAGGTAAAAAGCTGTATAAACCGACGTAAAACGCACACGCAAACATGACTGGTCTCACGCGTCGCTCTACGAAAACTGACACAAGCGCAAGCGGATACGCAAAGAGTAAACTCTTCGGAAGCGCGGACGCGCAATACCAGTACCAAGGCGACGTGCCCCAATTCGCGCTCTTATTCAACGCGGTGTTGTACCACAACACCGATCCCTCTGGCCACACGCGGTATCCCCAAAACCACGAATCTACGACGACGGATACCGCTGTCGTCGCCGTCGCCGCTGCGCCTCCCAAAACGACCGCTCTCGGTAAACTAATCAACCCACACGCGAGCATGTGCATCCCCATCGGCGCGAGTAACAATACGACGTCGCATCGCAACAAAAAGGTTGCGATGGTGACCAAAACCGCGGCTTCACACGCGTCGCGCTTTGACTTTGTAACCGTCGCTCCAATCCACCTTCCGCACCCTCTCGTCGTCAACACCATCGCGAACACATTCATCAACGGCCTCGACGCGTAAAACCACGTATGAAACTGACACAAAGACACTATACCAACCATCACACTCGTCGTTTCACCGAACGCCAAGGCTACATCTCGTCGAAACGACGCGTGCGATGCGACGCCGGCCAATCCCAACGTGCAACGCGCGCACACTTGCCCCAAGAATTTCGTCCCCTCTTCCCCTTTCACGCCCTCCACGACCACTCCGACGACGCGCCACACTACCGACGTCACCCCGGCGAGGATATACGACGCGATGGACGTCCTCGGAACGACCCCGGGGAAGGTTTTGTGATCGTAATCATCAATGGACCAACCGTATTCGATCGCATCGTGCGTCGCCTGCAACGCGAAAGACTCCTCCACCTTGGTGTGCGGGGCGACGAAGACGTGCGCGAAAACGACGACAGTGATGGCGACGTCGATCGCGTCGAGCGGGAATCGTCGTCGACGATCCCTGGGAGGCGTCATCGACGCGTCTCGTTTTGAGGAAAAAGTGTCGAATTGATGCGTCAGAAAGCGACGACGACGACCGCGACGCGCGGATCTCAATACGCGGATCTCAATACAGGACCGAACGAACACGTGATCGCGCAATCTCACCCTCTTCTTTGTCCGGTCTCGATAGAGAATAGAGAAATGCCGTCGGCGGCGTCCGCCGGCGTGGACGTCGTGAGCGTTGAAGAAGTGAATGACGTGCCGACGTTGGAAGAAGCGCTGGAACTGTGTTCCTCTAACGTTCGGGAGAAGAAACTCGTCGGGATGTTGCTCGTGACCAAGGTGATGACGCGCGAGACGCCGACGGAGACGCTCGATGCGGTGGCGCGGGCACTCGGGTCAAAGTTTTTGGATGAATTGTTAAAACCAAAGGCGACGGCTGAGGCGGAGGACGCGGCGATGAGCGCGACGTTGGGGTTGAACGTGTGCCGGGTGTTGTGTCGAAGCGACAAATTTGCCGGGTCGAAGACGATGGAGTACTGGTTTCGGGCGTTCGTGGATGCTGGGGGGAAGAGAGGGGTGTACGGGGGGTTGTCAGACGAAGCGGCGGCGGACGCGTTGATGTGCGCGTTTGCGTACTCGCTCGTAAAGGCGAAACTAGGCGAAGGACCGCACGAGGCGCACGGTGAGGGGATCGTATTTGAAACAGCCATAGAAGCGCTCCAGCGAAGCCGAGGCGAGCTGCCGTTGTCCAAGGCGGCGGTGAGTTTGTTGGATTTGGAGTTTACATCGGGAATGAAGACGCGGGAGGATTTGAGTAGTCTCGCTTCGTGCGTACCGCCGCTCTGTAAACTCATGAGTGACGCCGTGGGAGACGAAGTACAACTGAGCGTTCTTTCTTTGCTCTTCATGTTGTTTTCCAGCGCGTTCGGGTGCGGGTGGAACGTGCCAGAGGATGCGCGTTTGGATAAACCCGACGAAGCGAACGCCGATTGGCAACGCGATTGTCTTTGCGGATTGTGGATCGTTTTGAGCTCTAGAACCCCTCGAGACGTTCGTTTCATGGCGATGGCGCTCGCATCATTCGTTGCAAATTACTCTGGTGGGAGGTGGTTCGTTCGTTCGTCCACCCAGCCGCCGTCTGCCGTTTTGGCGGGCGCCGTGAGCGGTGGGGCGACAAAAAAAGTGCCGAGTTTTCTCACATTGGTTTCGCAGCTCGTTCGAGTCGAAGTCAACGTCGCGTTTCACACTTTACTCAGCGATGGGACGTCAGAAGAGGGCGCGATGAAGGCTTTGAACGACGCGCAGAGCTCACTCGCGCTCTTTGAGACGCTCATTGAAGCCTTGTCTACAGTGGCTGAAGACGTCGACGCAGAAGCGTTTGAGCTCAGCAACGAAATGGGCAAACTCAGCGCAGAAGAATTGCAACAGGTGATGCAAACGCTGCACGACGTCACGGGAAGCTTGTTGGAATGTTTTGAAGATGAAGATGACCGGAAGAAAATTGATCCCATGATGCTCTTGGCTGTATTGCGTTGCGTCGGATGTCACATCGCGCAGGCGCCAGAGATCGAAAGCCGACGCGTCGCCACACTCATGCCTTACTGGTTTGGTGGATTTCTCGACGAATTTCGCGGGGACGACGACGCTGTAGACACCGCCACCGTTTCACTCGTGCGATTCTTTGCCGGGTACTTTGTCATGACGACCCAAGAGGCGTACGGAATCGAAAACATGATTGAGAGCGGTTGGTTGAAATTGACGTGCGAGACGTTGGCGACGAAACGCGCCGAGATGGAATCGCCTCTCGACGCCATGTTCGTCGACATGACGACTGGGGTGCTCGGCGAAATCATGAAAAATATTGTCGACGTCGAATCTTCGTCCGGACTTTCCGTGGAGACGAAAAACACGCTAGGAGATTTGATGAATGTCGTCTCTCGCGCACTCGGAGACGACGTTTCCGATGCCGACGATGAACTCGCGCTCTTGTTTGGTCGCGTCAGCATTGACGGCGCCACTGCGTTTGACGAACTCAAGGCGCGCATAGGAGGAACGAATTGAAGACACAAAACGTTGAAACTACAAAAAATCGTCACCGACGGTAGTAATTGTACAAGTATCTGAAACAAACAAACAAACGAACGTTGGATCATTGGATCAGTCTTCACCGGCGAACACTGGAACGTAACTCCCCCTCGCGCTCTTCCCCTTTGGCTTGGCCCGCACAGATTTATAAAAGTCTCGCATCGCATTTTTATCGCTCAAATCATTCGGCGCGATCACGTCCCCGACGCCCGCGGCGCGTCCTCTCAACCCGCCCGCGCCCGCCAAATTTTCCTCCTTCCACTTGGCCAACAACGCCTCGCGTTTCGCCACCTTTGCCTCCCGTCTCGCCACCTCCTCCGGCGTCGGTCCGTCCTCTGGTCTCAACGCCAAGTACGCATTCTTCCACGTCTTTTTATCCTTGGGTGGTTTCCCCATTGCTTTTTCCGGCGCCGTTCCCGCTTCGAACCACGTCTCGGCGCACTTGGGCCACCACAGTTCGTCGCAGTCCACAAACTTTTTATACTTGCACCCCTTCTTCCCGGAACACACGCACATCTCGCTCGTTCTCGACAGTTCCGCCGCGGACATTTTCGACAGTAACGCAATCGTGCTCGCCTTGGTCACCTCACCCGTGTACTTTGGGTCCAAGAGTTGTTCCAGCGGGCACTCCACGTCGACGGATGACGACGATGATGACGCGTCGTCGCCGTCGTGCATGGTGACTGAATTCGTCGCTCAGCGCTCGTGACGCAAAGGAAATATTCCGCTTCGTTTCGCGTCGCTTTCGGCGTCGATCGCGCGTCGATCGCGCGTCGCGTCGCGTCGATGAGTGTCGTCGAACGCGTCCGTTGCCATCAACGAACGCGTGAGTCAGCATACACTGATTTATCACGAGACCGGTAAAATTTTACTACATATACTTATGAAATGTACAGTATGAGTACAATTGATTAGGGTTTATAACTAGGTTTTATGATGAGTTTTTCCATTTGAAACCGCGTCCGTAGACGTCACTCTCGCTCCAGAGCGCCGCGACGGGAATTGGACGCGCGCGAGACGAGCAGTGCGCGCGCGAACCAAAGGCGGGTGAACGTGGACTTTTCCCTGCGTCGTATCGGGCGTTTCAGATTGGTGGACGCGCGCGCACACGCGTAACGTTGAACGCCGTGTCAACCGGGCGAGATAGACCAAACCTCTTGAAGGACGATGTTATCGTCGCGCGCCGCGCCAACACCGACGTCTTCGTCGTCGAATGGACGACGCGTGCGATGCGATGGGCGGAGACTCGCGATGACGGCGACGACGACGCGCGGGGGACTGAGGCGGAGGACGATGAAGACGAAGACGCGGGCGGGGTTGGAATCGTTCTCAGCGTTGGACGGGTCGACGTTGGACGCGTTGAGCGAAGCGGCGAAACACGCGAGTCACTCGGCGAGCGCGCACGCGATGGAGTGGATGTCGCACGTGAAGATGCCGACATTTATAGCGGATCAGACGGCGCGGTCGTTCGAGGCGTTGGCGCCGAGGATCGACGCGGATAGCGGGGTGACGCCGCTGTCGTTTGTAAAGAGGGGCGTGGAGCTCGCGCAGGACGCAATGGGGTTGTTGAATGGAGAGCGACAGGAGGCAGCGCTGCCGACGGGGATGGTTGTCGAGGCTGTGGAAGACCCGGGATTGTTTGTGGAGAGGATAGCGTCCACGATTTCAAGGGAAGCGGAGGCGGGCGCTGTCATCGACGATCAAGAGTGGACCAAGGTGTTGAAATCCGTAGACGTGGACATTGGATTGCTTCTCGCCTCTGTCGTCGTCATCGTGCCGTTGTTCACCAAGCTCAAGCTCAGTCCAGTGCTGGGCTTCCTCGGCACTGGTCTCCTCCTCAACCGCGCCGGGCTCTTCATAGAGAACCAGGAGGTAGATCAATTTTGCGAGCTCGGCATTCAGTTTTTATTATTCGAGATGGGTCTCGAGCTCTCGGCGAAGCGCTTGCAATCTTTGGCCAAGTACGCGTTCGGACTCGGTTTGACACAAGTGCTCTTTGTGAACCTCGTCTTTGCCGCCGCGTTGCTTCCGGCGGGCGAAGCGTTCGGTACCAAGGTTTTGGAGTTCATTCAGCCAGGCAATGACGACATGCTGCAAGTGTCGTCCATTTTGGAAGCAGTCGTGATTGGTTTCGCGCTCTCTCTTTCCTCCTCTGCGTTTGGTTTGCAGCTGTTGGCGGATAGAAACATGTTGACGACAAAGTTTGGTACGGCGAGCCTCGGGGTGTTGCTCTTTCAAGATTTGGCCGTCGTGCCCTTTATTATTTTGTTGCCCGTGTTGCAAGCTGTGCGTGGTGGAGGTGACGGCGTTGACGTCCCGATCTTGGCGGCGGGAGGTGCGACTTCATTCTTGGATCTGGGTGTGTTGGCGTACGGTGGTAGACAACTCGCGGTGATGGGTTACCGCTCCATTTGCTCGAACAACTGCGGTAACGACGTGTTTGTCGCCATGTCGCTCTTGGTGCTCTTTGGCTTCAGTTTCGCCACGAGCGCCATTGGGTTTTCAGATTCCCTCGGTGCTTTTCTCGCGGGCATCGTCCTCGCCGATACTCCGTACGCGCACACAATCATCCGAGAGCTCCAAGCCTTCAAGGGTCTCTTCCTCTCCCTGTTCTTTGTCACCATTGGTACGACGATTGACTTGCCGCTCGCCATCAAGCTCTGGCCGGTGGTGTTGACCATGACGCTGACGCTCATGGCGAGCAAGACGGCGGTTGTCACCGCCCTCGGACCGGCGGTCGGTCTCTCATGGCGCGAAGCTCTTGTCGCGGGTTCGTTTTTGAGCCAAGGGGGCGAGTTCGCCTTTGTCATTTTCGGCCAAGCGACTTCGGGTTCGACGGGTTCGCTCTTTCCAATGGGCTTGGATGAGTTGCTCGTCGTCGTCGTCATCCTATCCATGGCGCTCACACCCCTTTCCGTAGATCTCGCGCTAAAAATTGCCGGAGACGACTTCATGTCGACATTGCAAAGCGAGGATGAGGACGCCATCGACGTTGCCGCGGGCGTGGAGAAGAATATGGAAGCGCTCGACTTGCGCACGCTCGGTAACAGTTCGATTGATCTCGCGAGCATGGACGAGGAAGAGCTTCGCACGGATCGTTAGATTAGTTATGATCATAAACCATAGGTATAATGTTGTGTGTACAATTACTACTTTACAACCTGAGAGTTAAATATCAGTCCGTACCGCCGTAGCTCTCTCCCGAATCGCTCGACTTGTCGGGCGAGTACTCGAGCGTCGAGTCAGAGCTGTTCAACGACGCTTCTAAATCTGCGATTTCGCGCTCGAGCGCGGCAATCTCTTGCGGCGAAAGCTCTTCAATGTCACCAGAAGACGCGCCCGAGACATCGTCGTCGTCATCACCGTTGTCCTCTTCAATCACGCCGCTGTACACCATGTAATCCGACAGCGTCTTGTTTTCGCGCCGCAACGTCGCATTTTCTCTCGCCATGCTCGCCTTTTCGCTCATGAGCGCCTCAACCTGCGTTCGCAGCTGTTCCACGAGCGCGGATTCAGCGCTCTTGTTATCCCTCGCGATTTCTCTTCGCTGAAGCGCCAGGTTTTGCTTTTTAAGCTCTTCGCACTTCTTCGTCGACTCGGCGAGCGCCCTGCGTAAATCGGCCACGACGGCTTGTTGATCCGACGCCACCCCCTGGGTTTGTTTTTGCTGCGCCCGCATCGGCGTGTTCCCGAAATACATCGCCCTCGGCGCTAATGGCTCGATATTTTCTTTCCCATGTCCGACGCGTCCGCCGTTCCGTCGTCGCGTGTACCCGTCGTCGTCGTCGTCGTCTCGCTTTTTCCGCTGCGCTTCGTCAGCTTCCACCGCCGCCGTAGTAAAATAGCTCGCAGTCCTTCCGAGCGCCCGAACCGCCGCCGTCGTCGCCCCGATCGTCGTCATCATCATACTCTCGATCGCTTCGTCCACCGCCGAGAGCGTGTCTTCCACCGCGCCGACCGCCGACCCTTTCCTCTTACTCGGAGACCCGCTTTCGTCGTACGTCGGCGTCGTCAACCTTCTCCCTCGTCCATCCCCGAACGCCGAATCACACGACGCCCCCGTCGGACGATACCCATCGCGCGTCACCGATCCCGTCGTTTTCCCCGTCGCGTTTCTTCGTTGGTGCACCGGCGTCGCGTACGCGTCCCGGGCGACGCACCCGTCGTCATCGCGCATCGCGGATGCCCATCGGTCGTTCCCCTTGTCATCGAATGCGGTCGCGCGCATCTCGTATTATACGTCGCGCTCGACACCTCACCGCCGTGTGCGAAACCAAAAAAAACCAACCCCGCGTCGAGCGTGTCAGACGCGCGTTCGCGCGTTCGCCCGTCGCGTCGTCGCGTCGCGATGTGTCGCGATGGGTGCGCTGACGCAGTCAACAGTCGCGACGACCAAACGGGTGTATGTGTCACAAAACGACGAGTCATGACTCGCGAAAACGACCATGGGAAAATGAACCGTCACACTCGAGGTTTTTATGTCGCGACCGCGCGCGTCACACACCGACGATGGGCGCGCTCGCGAGGGCGATCTTGGCCACCCTGTCCATCCTCGCGCGCGTCGCCCCGCGACTCGACGCGTCTCGGCTTCCCCCGGTATCGATCCGCGCGTCTCCCGCGTTCGGGTCGACGCGAACGACGGTGATCGATGGGTGTCGAACGAGGTGTCGTGAAGCGACGTTTGAACCGGTGTGCGTCGACGGGACGAGGACGTATTCGAACGAGTGTTGGGCGCGGTGCGCGGTCGAGGGTGGGTTAGTCGCGACCGGGGATGACGACGACGACGATCCGCTCGCGTCGGCGTCGTTGGTTCGAGGGGCGTGCGCGAGGGATCGAGAAGCGTTCGCGACGGCGGGGTTCGCGTGCGCGAGGGCGTGCGTCGCGGTTTACGAGCCGGTGTGCGCGGAAAACGGACAGTCTGTGTCCAACGCGTGCATCGCGGATTGTTCTCGGTTGCGTTACGTCGAAGGGTCGTGCGCCGTTTGATTTGGTTTGGTTTTCATCCGTCTCGTCGTGTTTGATGTTACGAAGAACTTTCGACTAGAAAATATTCACGCGTCGCTAGGCTGCTACGTACCGCCACGTCTTGACCGTACCGTCATCCGAGGCGGATATGAGGAGGGAAGAATCGTGCGGGCTCCACTCTACGTGGTTCACGTCGTCGTCGTGCGCGTTAGGGACGGATGCAATTTCGCGCCACGTACCGTCGTTTGTCTCGGCGTACAGACGAATGGAATTGTCGCCGCCCCCCGCGGCGACGACGCCGTGTTTACCCCACGCGCACGCCAACACCGCCCTGTCGTGCCCGCAAGGAAACCGCGTGGCAAAATCAAGATCTGTGTTGCAAAAACCAGCCCCGTTCCACACGATCAACGCCCCATCACCGCCGCAAGTCACCGCGCGCGTTCCCGCGACGCCATCCTCTCGTTCGCGCGGCTCAAAACTCGCGCACCACACAGTCCCTTGATGCCCCTTCTCCGCCGCCTCTCCGCCGGCGTCTTCCCCACCCAAAACCTTGGCGCACGACCAATCGTCTCCGTCCGCATCCTCTTTCCAAATCCTCACGCTCTCGTCGTAACTCACGCTCACCAAGACGTCCTCAGTCGGATGCCAAACCACGCGCTTCACGTCTCCCCCGTGTCCATGCAAAGCCGCCACGCACTCAAACTCATCCTCCCCGTGCGCTTCCCACACCCACACCGTTCTATCCCGTCCACACGTCGCCAATAGCGCCCCGGACGGGGACCACGCGCACGATTTAACCTCGCTCTCGTGTCCCTCCAACGCGCACGCCCGACGCCACGTCTCGCCATCCGACCCGCCATCCTCTCCATCGTCCTCCTCCGTCATCACCGCGTCACCGCGCGTCTTTACAAACACCCCACAGGTTCCATCGAACGACGCCGTCGCGAGCATCCTCCCGCACGGCGACACCGCGCACGCCCTGACCGCGCGTTCGTGCGGGCTCAGATGTTCCACGTTCGACCACGAACTATACTGTTTACCCATACGGGTTTCTAACACACAACGCACCCGCGTCGTCGTCCCGTCCGCGCACGCCGCGAACGCGACGTCCGGTCGCGTCGCGTCGAAACACGCGTGCCACATCGGTCGACGCGACGTCGTCACCGTCCCGAGCGCGTCTAATCGCGCCGGCATGTGGGTCGGGTGGGGACGCGTGTGTCTGTGTGTGTGTCTGCGCGTCGTTGAATGAAGACTTGACGTTCTGTCGCAACCTCACTCGACGACGCCAACCGCGGCGCGGTGCGCGCGCACGAATTCATCCGTTGTGTGCGCACGTACACACCAGAACGACGACCACCGCGCGCGTCTTCGATCGATAGAACGACGCGCGTAACGTGACGTCACGTGACGTCGAGGAAAGATGTCTCAAGAAGAGGAAGCGAAAACCAGCGGGGCGATGATGATGTCGACGGACGACGTCGCCGAGGAACCGCGAATCGCGCCGTCGATCGAGGGACCGAGATACGCGGAACTTAAGGAATCGTTCGCGAACGCGCTTCGCGCGTGCGTTGAACCGCCGACGGCGCAGGTACGTACGAATTGCTTTTGTTTTTTTTGAAAATCAGCTGTCGCGCTGGTTCCCCCAGCGAACAACTTTTAAACGGTTTCGCCGTTGACTCGCGAGAGTTTGATTCGACGCCCGCGATGGAAGACTGATTTAAAGCTCGCGCGTGCTCTCGCGCGTTTTCGTTGAATCGATAGGAATTCATTCGGGCGTTTCCTGGGTTGAACCCGGCGCACCACGAACCGTTGTACGACTTGTACGCGCGACTGTTGGACCAAGTCAAGGAAAACGCCGAAGCGGAATTCGATGCGATTTGTGTCGACGAGGCGGTGGAGACGCGATTGAATGCGATTGATGCGTTGTGCGCGGAACGTGGGGTGACGGATTTGGATGTGGCGGAGAATGCGTCGAGAGTGGCGTATTCGGGCAAGTCTCCGGATGAAGTGGCGAGGAATACGCGCGCGGAAGCGAAGAGAAAAGAGGCGGAGATTTTGAGAGAACAGGCGTCGGCGTTGGAGAGCGAGGCGCAGGAAAAGATTGCGGAACTCGAAGCGAAGCGTGAGACGATTCGTGCTGCGGCGAGTGGTTTGAAGACGGGTACGCAAGGGATGGATGCGATTCAAGAGGCGTCTTTAGCTTGGGCTGGGCGACCGTCACAGCCATTGTCGCGCGCTTAAGAAGGAATGTAACTGTAAGACTCTCCATTGAAACGTAGTCACGCGCGGATGGCGTGCCAATATTTTTATCTACGACTAAGACTACCTCTACAGCTCTATCTATAGCTTTGAATCCTTGGCGAAAAACGACTCGAGCGCGAGCGCGTCCGTCGGTGCGACCCAGCCTTCTGGCGGCGGCGTGCCCGTCTTTTTAATCAACATTGAATTCACCCCGCGTCTGAAATCATCGCATGCGATAAACTTTGTGATGAGAATGTTATCCATCGCCAGGCACCAATCGAGCGATTTGCCGCGTGCTCGACGCATGAGTTCGAGCGACACCTGAAGACTCGTGGGCGACGCCTTGTCGACGGCATCCATAGCCGCCGCGAAAAACTTCTGCTCCTCGACGTCGCTCGCCATCTTTGCCCTCTGCGCCATTTCTCGTCGAATATCGTTCAGCGACATGTCTGCGTCGCCGAAAACCTCCTCGATGGCGCGACGCCCCTTCGTGCTCGTCGCGTACGTCGAATCCAATGCTACGCTCGACGTCGTTTCGCCTGACGAAGCGACGCGCGCCAAATCCTCCACCCCAGCCTCCAGTCCGAGCTCTTCGATCCTCGGTATGATTTCACGCTCCCACGTCTCCAACTCGACGTAATGCGTCGCGAGACCGATACTTTTACACTCTCTTCCTCTCACGCGCGCGCCCGTCAAACTCAAATACACTGCCGTCGCGTGCCCGCAGAGCTCGTGTAAAAACCAACTCGCCCCGACGTCTGGGTACAAACCTATCGCGCATTCCGGCATCGCAAACGTCGTCTTCTCCGTCGCCACCCGCACCGGACTGTAACAGCTCAAACCAGCGCCGCCGCCCATGACGACACCATTCCAAACGCAGCACGAAGGCGTTTGCAGCGCGTGCAACCGCGCATTCAACGCAAACTCTCTCGTAAAAAACGACACCGCTCGGTTTGCATCCCCGAGCGCAATCATATCGTGCACCGCCCGGACGTCTCCACCCGCGCAAAACGCGCGGTCACCGACGCCGCGGATGAGAATGAACCGCACGCTGGCGTCTTTGTCAGCATCTTCGAGCGCGTCGTGTAAACACTCGACCGCTTCGGCGTTGAGCGCGTTGAGCGCGCGTGGACGATCGATGAGAATGTGGAGGACGCCACCGACGCGTGACGTGCGCACGGGCGGCGGCGCGTCCGCGGTCGACGATGACATGAATGGGTGCGCGCGTCGGTGTCTGACTGGTGTCAAAAAAGGGGGGCTGGAAAGTTAGTTGGAACTACTGACTGGTACTCGGGAAATCATTCGCTGCGCTCGTGCACGCACGTTGTGTACAATGGAGTATTTACAATGAAATCAATCGAAAAAGAAGTTTCGTGCGCACGGGGATGACTTGCGATTTACGCATCCGTAGCATCCGCGGATGGCACGTGGTGAATCTTTCGCTTGAGCGGAGACTTTGGACCGGCAAACTTGTAAATCCAGTGATCCTCCTCTTTGGTCGGATCGTCGTCGTCGTCGTCGTCGTCGCTGATGTCCAAATTTGACGAAAGTAGGTTTCGTTTTTGCTTGCTCGCGGCGCTTGCCCGGTTGGAGGTTGACTTGTGGTCGCCATGGGCGGGCGTTGGGCGCTTTGCGAGACCGGCGGGCGAACCGCCCACTCGCTTGGCGATGTCGTCTGGTGTGAGCTCTGGAATGGGAACACGCGGTTTTTTCGCACGCACCGGTATCGGTGCAACCTCATTCTCTTGGTCACTTTCGAAATCGAACGCGTCTCGAACCTTTGATGGTCCGGCGTTGCCGTCGTCCACCGTCGGAGACGTCGATAGTGGAAGGTGGGCGAGCGGAATATCGTCCACGGACGCTGACATGCGGAACGACTGTATCGGCGTCTTACCCACTTTTTTGGAGCGTTTTACCGATATGGAGCGAGATTCTGTCGCTTGACGCTTCGGCTGTCTCTTTCTCATCGGTTTTGTTGGAGTCTGTTTACGAGCCGCCTTTGATGTGGCGACCGCTTCGCTTCGTCTCTCACGCGCCTTTTTACCAGGCGTGGGAGTCATACTGACCCACTCCGCAAGACCAACTACCCTGCGCATCGTCTTGAGGTCTGGAAGCAACCATCGCTCCGACCTGATGTAAAACGTACCGCACGCCTCGCACAAGTTTGGCTTCTTCGTCGTCCCTTTCATCCATACGGTAGACTGCGTCGCACCGCAATGGTCGCATATACCAGAAAAGAGAGGCAGAGAATCATTCTCTTTGAGAACCTTTTCCTTTGCTACCATCATCGACGCCGTTGCTGTAAAATCAGACTTTGAAGATGAGTTTTGTTTCGGCGGCGATTCAGGCTGAGGCTCGGTTTCTTCCTCGTAGTATTCGACGGTAGAAATCTCTTCATCCCTCTTGGGCGTTTCCTTTTCCTCGTCAACGACTGGCGGCTTGTTCGTAATCGGAACAGGTGATTCACCGCGCGTGGATGCCGGCTCTTGCACCTCTTCTGTGACTTTTTTCGTCTGAGTGAAGACTTCACGATTCGGCAAGAAGATGCGCAGCGGAAACTCATCCAAAGTAATGTCGACGGCATCGTCCGGTGCTCTCGGCCAATCTACACTGGCTGGCTTGTCGAGGTATTGCTTGCACAATTGAACGGGCTCGCGACCAGACGCCGCCAGATTGATGAGCTTTTGAAGCTTATCCGCGCGCGAGATGGCTGGTTTCGCTTCGTCGCCCAAGACGGTTTCAGTCATTTGCCCAAGCGAACGAGCCAACTTGACATCTTCGTGAATCAATTTGAGCATACTCGGCTTGGCAACGAGTGTCCTAAACTCTGGCATGACTTGTTTCTTGACGTACGGTAGAATGCATTCCATGATTGACGCCTTATGATCCTCCGCTGCGGCGTTGATGTGCGTTTGGAACCACTTGATGATTTCAACTTCAACGCTCTCCATAATGACGTCGTTTAGCGTACACGCGCACAACGACAAAAGAGACACCGAGTCGCGAGCGCAATTAAGCACCCCTTCAGAAGTGGGCTCGCACCCTTCGTATCCCTTCCCATCATAAGCTATCGTCAAGCCTATGAGGATTGCCTTCGTCTGCTTTGTCATCGTTGACGCGATTGCGCGCGAAACAGAGTTCCACAAACGCAACTTGTGTTCTTTACGACCACCAGAAATGTTAATGTATCCACGACTCCGAGCCGCGCTCAACTTGAATTTCCTGAGAGACAGGTCGAGTAACGAGCGCAAGGTTGCGCGCTGAGGATCCTTTTCGTCTCCGGCGAGGTTTGCAAATGTATCCTTGACGCGTCGAGTCAGCGCGCTGTCACCAGAGTTGGAGATGATTGAATCATGCCAGTGATCCACTAGATCGCTCACTGCAGCGTAGACCATGCCGTGCGGTGCGTACTTATTTCTAGATCCATCCGATCGCAGGGTGAAGATTGCCCTGATAGCGTCTTCGAAATTTCCCACGAGCTCGACGAACATGTTGTGGACGTCTTGCAGTGCAGTGATACCCTTCAGTTTGTCCTCTGACATCGCAGAGGCTGACAACACCTCACGAACCACAGTCGGTCGACCCATTTCCTTCACTCTATCGTCTAATGCTTTCAGCGCAATGTCTCTGCGTGCCTTGATGGAGTCGAGACAAAATTCAGTCGCCGTCTCAAATATTTTCCTCGCCGCGTACGCTCCGCCTTCTCCTAGCGAAAATTCCAAGTCGTCGTGGAATCCGCGAAGAGTATCGTCATCACTCTTTGGAAGCAAGTGTAGAGGCTCTGCACACGTTCTGAACGCTTCAAGTTGAGCGTGCACGCGACGCGTCGCGCGTCTGATCATCTTCAATCTTCTGGCAAGCTTGAGATCTTCTAAACATCTGTAAAGCGCTCCGTGTCCCGTGACGCTCTGTCCCTTGGCGGTGGACACGTCAAACACCTTTGACCACGACGAACGAATCTCTATAAACTTCCACGCCTTGGCGATGACTGCGTTGCATGTTTGATGAATCTCCCCGACGCTACCGTCCGGATCCATCAACATTCTGAGGAGTTCGGCTCTCCGCACAGTGGCAAGTTCTTGCGTATTTGCCTTGATGACTTGATCAATCGCCCATTGGTATTCCGGATTCGTCGGTGGCGTTTCAGCCGCTAAATCTTCGACATCAACCAATCTACCACACGCCTTGTAGAAACAATTTCGCGCTTTTCGAAAAGTCGTGTCGGTTCGACCCCAAATCAGGTCGCCCTGGACCGCGTTGATGAGTCTTCGCGTCGCCGGCCGCAAAACCAACTGTTGCAGAAATCCGCTCTTGTGCAAGGCTCGAGCGACGTCATTCGTCACCTCTCGCGAATCACCCAGACAGATCACCGCGGCGGCGTTGCGTAAAGCGGCGACTAGGTGTCGATCTCGCGCTGGATCAGCGTCCCCTGCGCCCGGGGCATCGATCAAAACCAACCCACGGTTTCGCTCAGGTGTTGGAATTTCCACGCGAACCTCTCTCAGCAAACCCCAACACGCCGACGGGAGATGCGTCTGCGTGACAAGCGTGCGCCTCGTGGCCACGAGTGCGCGTCTAAAAGTACTCTCATCGCTGTAATCTAACGCATCCAAATCATCGGGCTTGTACTCGAACACCACTCGTTGTCCTAAACGTTCTAGATAGTCCGCGGGAAGTGCAACGTCGTCGTCTTGGACATCCTTCAATGTGGCCAAGTTTGGACTCAACCCCACCATGGCGCACGCCACGCGCAAAGGAGACGCCAGCGCGTATTCAGCATCGTTCCCGTCCTCCTTATTGTCCTTTCTGATGTCTAACATCGTCAGCTCATCCATACCTTCCGCCTTCATCTGCTCGTGAACGGCACGCTTGGTGTGCGGGCCCAACGTTGAAATGTACTCGTTGATCGATCGAGCGATGAGTGCTTCGTGTCGAAGGGCGTGCACGTGCTTCTTGACGGTATCTTCGTCAAAGTACACGAGCGTCACGCGAAAAGAATCAGACGTGCTCACCGAACACGCTACTGAAGTGGTATCCATGACATTGCCTTCTGGAAGCAAAAACGGAACGCCGGGGACATCCTCAACGAGACTCGCCACGTCAATGTGAGACTTTGGGAATTCCTTTTCGCGAATCGGAATCTTGAATTCACCGATCAGTTTCTCGTATGCTTCCCTTCTCTCCTCCTTGGCGCTCTTCTCCGCCCGCTCTTTCGCTTTCTCTTCATGAAACTGTTTGTAAATCACGTAGCTCGGTTTCGTCTTTGTCCCCTTCTTTGCGTTCGCCTTTGCGATCGACTTCAGCTTGTCCTTACGAATCTGCACCGCATCCGCCATCTTTGAAGCCTCCCTACTGATTCCTCTCGACCGCATGTGTCTCGGAACGTACAGCTCGGCGCTCGCGTTTCGATCCAACGGCGGCGGCGGCGGAAACTCACGCGCGTCAGCATCCAGCGACACGCCCTTGGACATTCCTTCATCCTCCACCGTTCTTCGCGTGTTCGCCTCGCGTTCCTCCTGTCTTTCATCGTACGGCGTCATCGACGTCACGACCAACATTTCTTCCGCTCCATCCCTTCTTGCCGGCGCGCGCGTCCTCGTCGGTGCTCCCTTTGTGTCGTCGCAACCCGCGAGCTCGCTCAACAACTGATTCAACACGTGACTCTTCCCAACCCCAGACCTCCCGAGCGCCACCACTCGCAACGGTGCCCGCATAGCGATGTCATACTCCTCCATCGCCGCGTCAATCTCGTCCAACATGACAGATCTCAGCGCCGTCGGAACTACGTACGACGTCGACGGCGCTTCACCCGAAACGCACTGAGAACCGTGCGTGTCCACGAGCGCGCGCGTTCGCTCGAAACATTCCCAAAGCTTTCCACTCTATCGCGCGATAACGACGGGAAAAGAGAGTATGCATCGGTCAGTCATCGTCGTCGTCGTCGTCGTAAGCGAACGTCGTCGTCGTAAAGAAAAACAAGCGTGAACTTGGAGTCGAACCGCTCTACGCACATCGACTTCTTCCAACGCCTTTCGAACGACATCGGCATCGACGAGATCCCCCAGCGCAGACTCTGCGTGCGCCGCTGTTCCCCGCGTCGTGGGCGTCGCCATCTTCGTCTTCGTCGTCCGTCACGCGTCGTCACCACGGTGCGTCATTCGAACGGAGTGAAAATTCAAGTGACAAAATGCGTCGAGTTCTGGAGTTCGCATCGTGACAACTCGACGCACGATGGTGACTCTAGAGGACGTGACCGAGAATTCACCGGCGCCGAACGTCGTGCAAAACGATCGTCTGTCGTCGGGCGATCGCGCCGGGACGGCGGAGACGAAGATGGATCGCGCCGAGGCGTTCAAGTTGAGAGGGAACGCGCTCTTTGCAAGTGGAAAGTTTCGCGAGGCGCGCGAGCTGTACGACGATGCGTTGCGAACGGCGCTAGATGCGGACGATGACGAAAAGACGTCAACGACGACGACACCGATGGGTGAATCGTCATCACCACCGCCTTCGGTGGACGGGTTGAAGACGATCGATGGTGAGACGAGTGAGACGCTCGACGCGCGAGTCGCGGCGTATTACGCGAATCGCGCGGCGTGTTCGTTACGATTGGAAGACTACGAAGCCGCGTCGAAGGATTGCACGGCGGCGATCAAGATTGATAAGGATTACGTCAAGGCGTACGCGCGTCGAGCGACGGCTCGGGAGGCGTTGGGTGATGTTGAGGCAGCGTACGAGGATTACGTAAAGACGCTGGAACTCGCGCCGAGAGACGGAACGGCGAAGAGAGCAAAGGAAAGATTGCGACCAATCGTGGAGAAAAAGAGGGAAGAGATGAAAGATGAGATGATCAAGTCGATGAAAGATTTGGGCAACTCTCTTCTCGGTAATTTCGGTCTAAGCTTGGATAATTTCAAGGCGGAGAAGGATGAGACGACGGGGAGTTATTCAATTCAATTCGTAAACGAACGACGACAACGTTCAGACGAGGAGGAGGAGGACGAGTGAATCCATTCGATGCGATAGAGCACACTACTTACTTGTCGAATATTATACCGGTAAATACAAATGAAATGAATGTTCACGTCTAACACGTAACAATGTCTAGCGCTTCGTTTTCAACAGCGCGAGCGATCTGCACCGCGCTTCAAAGGCTTGGATTTGCGACCGCGCGACGTCGTCGAACACCACGCTCACCGCCGCCGCGTGCATGGGCTCCTTCACCTCGAAATCAATCTCAAAATCGACCACGACACCGTCGCTCGCCGGTAATCCCGTATCTTCCTCCGAAGCGTCCCCCTCCAACGGCGTAAACTTCCACGTCGTCGTCATCGACCGAAACAACCCGCTCGACACGCTCCTCGCCGTCACTTTATTCGGCCTCTCACACGTCACCGCGCTCGTGTACTTTTCGTTAAAAACCTTAAACCCAATCTCCAAATCCGCTTCAAAGTACTCGTGCCCGGCGTTCGCCGCCGCCTTCGCGCGTTCCGCCCCCCACGTATCCTCTGGCGTTCGCCGAGCCCCCGCGCAAAACGGCAAAAACTCTGAATACTTATCCACGTCCGCCACGACGTCGCACAGCGCGCTCCGACTCACACCCTTGACGATTTTCCTCGCGCTGTACCTCTTTCGCAGCGCCGACGCCGGCGCCGACGTCGACGTCGACGCGTCGCCGTCTTCCTTCGCCGAACTCTTCCCGACGAACGACCGCGGGCGCGACGCCGAAGGAGAGGCCCCGAACCCGGCGATCCCGCCGGCGGACGTCGCCACCGCCGAAAGAGAAGACGACGACGCCACCGCCACCGACGACGACGACCACGCCGCCGTCACCGGCCTCGCGAACGATGACACCGCTCGACGCATTCGCGGTCGCCCACTGCGGGCGGCAACGGTCGCGCCCTCCAACCTCGAACCTCGGGTCCGAGTGCGTATAAAAGCCTCACGGATGACCATCAAACGATTCTCGAAAGCCCCGGGTCGTACGTGAGATAGTACTTTAGGTATCTGAAACGCCGTTTAGATATAGATAGATCCAGTGTAACTACCGTTAGTATTTACAAACTACTGTAGTACCACCCCGCTCGGACGGACGGACGATGCATATCCCCCCGAATTCCCCTCGTGAAGATCCCCTACCTCCTGGGTCATCCATCGATCGATCGATATATTCGGACATCCGGACACACACATCGTGTGATTTCCTCACGTTCCATACATACCCTTCATACGGGTAAAAGCAATCACACTAAGACGATCGAGCGCGGAAACCGGGTTCCGGGATAAGCGCGCAAAAAAACCTCGACCGGGCGATGCGGAATCGTGGCGTTCGTCATAAGAACGCGCTCGCGTCGATCATGTTCGCGATGACTTCCACCGCCCTCTGCTCCCGCGTCGCCGCGCCGGCGAAGCTCAACAAGCGCGCCGAGCGCAAGACGGTCGCGCGCGCGGCCGTGACGACCGCGGACGCGGCGAGCCGACGCGAAACCCTCGGCCTCATGGCGGTGCGTTCGCGCCCTCGGATTGATTGTCGCGCGCGGTCTCTCTTCTTCGCATCGCGTCGTTCTCGTTGGTTGGATTGATCGCTTTTTGACGAGTCGTGACTCGTCGTTTCGGGGTATCACGCACCACCCGAAACACGTGGGTCGCGAGCGCGCTCGGTTGGACGATCGCGCGCGCGTCGCGGCGCGTCCCGTCGGTGTCTTCCCCGTCGCGGCGTCGCATCGCGTCGAGAGAATTTCTCCGCGACGTGTCGTCGCCGTCGGGGTCTTCCCCGTCGGCGCGCGTCCCGCGAGCGGCGTTTAAACTTTAAATGGGGTTCTCCTCGCGTCGGGATCGCCGATCGATCGATCCGTCGAAGAATCCGACGCGAAGAGAAGAGAAGAGTGAACGACGAGACGAGACGACCCCGCGATTGCTCGCTCGCGAACGAACGAAAGACTGACTCTCACTCCCTCCTTTCCTCTTCTCCCAGGCTGGCGCCGCGCTCACCGTCGCCCGCCCGGCGAACGCCGCGTACGGTGATTCCGCGAACGTCTTCGGAAGCGTCTCCAACCCGACCGGTGCGTGCGATGCGATGCGAAAACACCCGCGTGCGATATCCTCCGTATTTAAACGGTGCATTCGCCCGTGTGCGCACACTGAGTGTCACAAAATCGATCGATCCGACCCGACCCGACCCGGGGTGAGATTCAGATTCGATGGATTCGGATTTCTTCCGCTTTTTTTCACCAGTGTATACACATTTGACGAGTCATGACTCGTGAAATTGTGGATTTTGTGTCCCCGTCCCGCGCTCGTGGATGATTGCATCCTTCCCTCCTCGCGTGGGTTGGTTTGTTGCGTTTGTTCGTTGCGTTCGCCCGACTGACTCTTCCGTTTCGACCGACCGTTTTGACGAACCGCAGGCTTTGTCCCGTACGCCGGCGATGGCTACGCGTTCTTGCTCCCGTCCAAGTACAACCCGTCCAAGGAGCGCCCGTTCCCGAACACGGATGTGTACTTTGAGGATAACTTTGACCAAGTGACGAACATCTCCGTCATCACGGAGAAGACGTCCAAGTCTAAGATTGAAGACTTCGGCAAGCCGGAGGCGTACCTCGATCAACTCGGCTACTTGCTCGGCGTCCAGTCCTACTCTGGCTCCACGCGCTCCGAGGGTGGTTTCGCGGCGAACAAGGTTTCCACCGCTGCCGTGCTTGACGTGTACACGCGCGAATCCAAGGGCAAGACGTACTACCAGTACGAAATCCTCACGCGCACCGCCGACGGCGACGAGGGCGGACGCCACCAGCTCATCTCTGCCACCGTTTCCGACGGTACCCTGTACATCATGAAGCTTCAATCTGGTGACAAGCGTTGGTTCAAGGGTCAAGAGCGTGACCTCCGCACCGCGATGAACTCCTTCACCGTCGCGTAAACGTTTGGCTTTTATTTTTGACGAGCGAGCGGCGCGCGCTCGGCTCGTCTCGTTCGCTCGTCGGGGACCAATAAAGTCGGTGGTTTAGGAATTTATAGCAAAGAACAAACGAACGCACGACGACGACGCATGTTTGTCTGTTTGTTTGTTTGTTTTAACGAGCGAATATACAAATGATATCACGCGCGCGCGACCGCACGCACGGACGGACGCGTCTCTTTTTTTTGCATTCGTTTTCGATTCATATCTCCTTCTCCCTCTTCAGTGCGCGCCTCCCGTCGCCCGGACCCCCCCGCACGCGCGCGTTCCGTCCGGTACGTCGTCTAGATAGAGACCCGCTCGTCGCGCGCGCGCTTCACGCGCTCCCGCGTCGTCGTGTCGTCGTCGTCCGCGTTCGTTCGTAAATGTCACTTTTACGACGCGCATCGTCGTCGACGCTGGATGCGATCGTCGCCCGCGCGCGGCGATCGATGGAGTCCCTCTGTTCGTCGTCGTCGTCGCGCGCGCCGACGATCGCGGTTGGCATGTCCGGCGGCGTCGATAGCGCCGTCGCGGCGTGGGCGCTCAAGGCGTGCGGCGCCCGCGTCGTCGGCGTGCTCATGCGCAACTGGGACGCATCCGAGGAAACCGGCGGGCGAGCCGACTTCGGCTTCGGCGGGTGCGCGCACGGAGAGGATAGAAAATCGGCGAAAGCGTGCGCGGAGAAGCTCGGGATCGAACTCACCGAGGTGGATTTCACACGAGAGTACTGGAACGACGTGTTCGAGCCGTACCTGTCGGCGTTCGACGACGGGGCGACGCCGAACCCGGATTTGGAGTGTAACCGAATGGTAAAATTTGGATCGCTGTTGGAACACGCGACGGAACGGATGGGAGCGGATTATCTCGCCACCGGACACTACGCGAGGATCGAGAGGTGTGGCGACGGCGAAGTGCGGTTGTTGAGAGGGGTGGATGGGAGCAAGGATCAATCGTATTTTTTGGCGTCGGTGCGAGGGGAGGCGTTGAAGCGCGCGTGCTTTCCGCTGGGCGAGACGTTGAAGACTGAGACGAGAGAAGCGGCTCGAACGCTCGGATTGACGTCCGCGGCGGAGAGACGATCGAGCGCGGGGATATGTTTCATCGGACGAAGACCTTTTGGGGAGTTTATAGGCGAGTACATTGCGCCAAAGGAGGGCGCGTTCGTCGACGTGGAGACGTCGCAGCCGATTCGAGACGCCCCGCGGCACCGAGGATTGGCTTCGTACACGGTGGGACAACGCGCGAAAATCCCCGGTGCGTCTCGACCGTGGTTTGTCGTCGGTAAAAACGTCGCCGCCAACGTCGTGTACGTCGCGAGCGGGAGCGATCACGACGCGCTCTTTTCATCTTCGTGCGTCGTCGCCGACGAATTTTGGGTCGCCGGCCGACGTCCGAGCGCGCCGACGGTTTCCGAGCGTTTCCACGCCAAGGCGCGCTACGCCTCCCCGCTCATCCCGATCGACGCTCACGGCGTCGATCAATCTAACAGAGATGACGCGTTCAAACCGTCGGTATTCTCGGCGGCGTACGCGCCTCGATCGACGAATGTCCCGTCGTTTCGCGTCTCGTTCGATAGACCCGAGCGCGCGTTGACCCCTGGTCAAGCGCTCGTCGTTTACGACGGCGACGTCTGTCTCGGTGGAGGCGTCGTCGAACGCGTCGGCGAAACGTCTTTCGAAACGAAGAAGAATAGGACGGATTAACCGTCAATCTAGTCGAATGTAGCACCGATCAACGCTTTGCGCTTTTTCAAGTGGGCTCAACTAACTTTGAGGTCGCGCCACTTCACCGCGCGATGCCAGCGATCCTCGACCGGGTGTTTGAGTTCGTAGGAACCCGGGTGACGCCGAGACGATCACCCGCGAGGTTTTTCTGCGATGGATGGGGCGATCTCGCCCTCGCGCGGGACGTCACGCGTCGCGCTCGCGCGTACGTTAAACGAGAAGATGCAACGAAGATTGAGCCTCACGATGCGCGACTCTTTGAAGCCGTGCGGGACGTAAACATCGTCTGGGGACCGGAAACTCGCGCGGAAAAAGGGTATGGGGTTGATGTTCGACGGTGGGACGCGACGTTCGCGTCGCCGATGGCGGATGCGTTGCCGGAAGAGTCAAAGTTGGTGCGGTTCGCGAGACTGCGAAGAGCGACGCGACTGGACGACGGCGATGATGGTCGCGATAAAAAGAGACGGATAGCGGTGTTGTTACCGTGTACGGGGGATATGTATGAGTGGTTTCGGCGAGGAATCGCTCGGGAGCTTCTCGCGGAAGGGGTGGATTGCGTGATTCCGACCATAGCGTATTACGGAGAGCGGAAACCGGCAAAGCAGTGGAGGCACGTGTTGACCACCGTCGCCGACGCAAAGATTCAATTGAGCGTGACACCGATAGAGATGGTGGCGCTGACACGCGCGTTGAAAACAGAGGCGGAGAGGGAAGGGTACGCTGCGGAGTTTTGTCTCGCTGGGGTTTCGCTCGGTGGCACGATGAGCTCGTTGACGGCGTGCGCGTTGGCAAGCGAGCGAGAGGTCCCGTCGAGCGCTGTCGCAGTGTGCTGCGTCGCTGGAGCCGCAGATTGTTATCCCTACGTCGAAGGGAGCATAGAAACTAGATTATCGTGGGATGTTTTGTGCGAAGCCGCCGAGGAAGAAGGAGGTGAGCTGGTGACGCCTCTGACGAAGACGCGAGCCAAGGAGCGACTCCTCGAAATCATGGAGGATTTGGACATGACGCATCTCCTCGTGGAGGATTCAGTCAACGCCGCCGTGTGCCTGACGGCTGATCAGGATAGATTCGTCGGTCCCCGCGCAAACTCAAAGGTACCCGCGGCGCTTCAAAAAATGCTCTCGAATGGGAAGAAGGTTTGGCGCGAAGAGTTCCACGGTGGACATTTATCATTTTTGTTTGGGCACAAGCACGCGATCGCTCCGTCCATCAAAAGAGCGTTCGACATGCTTGATCAAAGCTGAGACTAGAACAACGTGATATCATTATTTAAAAAATACTCTTGGCGGGCCAACGCGGCCCAGTGTTACATAAAAATAAAAATTGCGTCACTCTTGAATGCGCCCGATCCAAACCAAGGCGCCGAAAACGATGCGCTTGGCCCATCTCCGCTTTCGTCCTCGCACGCGTCCTTGGTCTTCTTCCGGAGCAGAGACATCTTTGACCTCTTGCGATCGTCGCGACACAGAGTTAGGATCCGCCAATTCGCTCACGAGATTGACGAGTTTTTTGATGCGCCTCTTGATGCGCTGCCTCTTGCCCAATCCATCGCGTCCGCTGA
>Ga0181600_10000220_pt1 | contig 42762 bp, 32 predicted proteins | sample 041ome_2_FD_132982 | JGI IMG/M metagenome (GOLD analysis project Ga0181600, IMG submission 132982) | Coastal salt marsh microbial communities from the Groves Creek Marsh, Skidaway Island, Georgia - 041406US metaG (megahit assembly) | ecosystem: Environmental > Aquatic > Marine > Intertidal zone... | reverse complement strand
AGGCTATGCAAAATCTATCTTCGTCGTCGACGCGCCCGGTGATTTTGTCGGGACCGTTCGAGTCGATGCCCTGACCTTCGAGAATGTCGACCTGACCGAATTCTACCCCTATGGCACACCACCGTCACGACGGTAGGGCTTGATGGACAAGGAACTGGCAATGCTGGCCCTGGGTGCCGCCCTTGGTCTGATCATGGCTGGCTACAGCCTGCTTCAGGTGCCTGGCTACAGACTGCCAGACGATATCGCTGCGCTGGTCAATGCGGTGCCAATTAGCCAGGCGGACCATCAAAGTCGAATCCAACGACTGGCAGCAGAAGGCGCAGCACCAGACGCCCTGCGTCAATCTCTGGAGGAACTGGTCGACGAAGAACTTCTGATTCAGCGCGCTGAAGAGTTGAATCTGACACGACTGGACCCGAATGTGCGAACGGCGCTGCTGGTCGCTGCAAGAAATGCCGCTGTCTCCGAGCAGCTTGCCCGACCCGCATCAGAGCAGGAATTGCACGCCTTTTTTACCGCTGAGGCCAGCCGCTTTACGACGCCCTTGCAGCTAACGCTTGAATACCTGGTGCTCGCAGATGACACGCCTGTAACGGCTTTGGCGGAAATCCGTGCTGCTTTCACCACGAGCAGTCCGCTGCCAGCAGCGCTGGCTATGTATCTGACCGACTCCACTGCACTGCCACCGGTGCCCTTGTCATTGACGGCGCTACACAGATTCTTACCCGCCCCCGTAATCGCGTCTGCCGCGGCCCTGCCAGCCGGCGAAACTGCAGTGATACCACAGAGCCAACAATTGTACCTTATCAAAGTAGTCACTCGGACTAATGCCGTCACACCGGAGTTTGATACGGTACGCACCCAGGTTGAGATCGAGTACGGATTCTTTCGCGAACATCACGCCTTTGGTAACTACCTGCAATGGCTGCGCGACCGCGCTCAGATTCAACGGCATTCACTCGAGCCGGTTCAATGAACTTTCAAACAGCGCGTTCAGTCGGCCGGCTGCTTGCACTCTGGCTGCTGATGCTCTGCATGACACACCAGGCCCTTGCCCATACCACTGGAGAAAGCTACAGCACCCTATCAATGGGCCCCACGGGCATTGAAGTCGCCTATAGTCTGCGGCTTTCAGTCTTGACCCAGCTTGTTGACCCTGGATTACTTGATGGGCGATCGCCGCGGCAGGTTTTTCAGCAGACACTGCTCAAGCATTTCCAGCTATTTGCCGATGGTACAACCTGTGAAAGGCAAAAAATCACGGTCACTGAACAACAAGATTTTCTGCGTATGAGCTTTCAGACCAGCTGCCCCGAAGGCGAGATCACCCTGGTGAACCGCGCGTTTTATGACCTCCTGCCGGATCAGCTGCACTTTGCCCGCCTCGTGGATGCTAATGGCAACTTCGTCGCCGAACGCGTCATGGATACATCGAACACCCATTGGTTAGTACCCACTGACGGAGCGGAGCAGACCCCACCTTGGCGCTATGGGCAGCTGGGCATTACGCACATTCTCGGCGGCTATGATCATCTTGCCTTTCTGGCCACCGTGCTATTACTCGTGAGCGGTTTACGCCCCCTGGTACTGGCGATCACCGGCTTTACTCTGGGACATTCGATGACACTGGCACTTGCCGTCACCGGCTTGGTCGCGGTTGACGGCGTCATGATCGAGGCGCTGATCGGCATGACCATTGCGTTGGTCGCAGGTGAAGCCATTGTCGTCCCCAAGGGATACAGAATACGCTACGCTGCGGTGATTCTTGTGGCCGGCTTGCTGGTCAGTAGCAGTGCTGCACTGCTTGCTGCCGGACCCAGCCCGCTGGTCATCATCGGCGTCGCAGTTTTTTACGGGTGCTACCTGCTTGCCTGTGCACAACGACCAGCCCTGGCATGGCAGCTGGTACCAGCCGTGACCTTTCTCTTCGGTCTGATTCATGGTTTTGGTTTTGCCGGCAGCCTGATTGAAATCGGTTTGCCGACAACACGCCTGGCTCTGTCACTGCTGGCCTTCAACTTGGGCGTCGAGCTGGGCCAGCTGGCAATCGTCGTGACCACCGTGGTCTGCCTGGTATTGCTGCAACGCTATCTGCCGGCCTCACCGACGACCGTCAAACTGGCCCGTGCCGTCGCGGCGTCGGGCTTGATGGCGCTCGGCGTCTTCTGGTTTGTACTGCGAGCCTGGGCGTAATCGGCAACCTTATTCACAATCACCCCCATGCGCTAAAACGCTCTACTATAAACCCAAAGCCTCAAGTTGCAGGTCCTGCAACTGCTGGTGCATTTGCGCAACGAGCTTCTGGTAGGCTGGTACTTCGATGAGATTGTTCTGCTCAAAGGGGTCCTTCACCAGGTCATACAGCTCCGCCTCATCAAACCTCAGCCATTTGATGTACTTGTGACCCGCCGAGATAACGACCCGATAATCAAGCTGTGCAGTCCAGGGAAAAGGCGTTTCGTTACTGTAATACTCAATCAGAGCTGCAGGTCTTATGTCGTTCGCTGTTCCCGTCATCAGCGGCACCAGTGATTGACCCTGGATGGTCGAGGGCGAATCAATGCCGGCTAGATCCAGCGCAGTGGCTGACAAGTCAATAGATAACACCAGCGCGTCTACGGCCTTCACCGGCTTCTGTAGCTGCGGGTAGCTGATGATCAAAGGGGCTTTGACGGACTCCTCATAGGGCATTCTGCGCTCAAGAGAGAAACCATGCTCACCGAAGAAATAGCCGTTATCACTGGTGAGGATAATGGCCGTGTTGTCATATATGCCGTGTTTTTTCAGTTCACTGACAATCCGCGCTAGGCTCTCATCCACCGCCAACATCATTTCCGCGCGGTTGCGGATCGAGTCTTCCGAGACCCCCAGATCCATGGCACTTTTCCACCGAGGATCCTCGGCCAGGATTTCCGCACGCAGCTTGAAGGCGTTGGCAATGACCGGCTTGTCCGGGTCAGCGCCGGCATTCGGCGAGTAGGATGGACGCCTGTCAAACACCGCATCAGCATAGGTGCCACTGTGGCGCCCCGCGGGAATGAACTCCTTGGGCACCGATAAATCTGTTGAGCCATCGTCTTGCTGCACGGCTTCTGGGTGAATCGCCTTGTGGCCGATGTAAAGGAAAAATGGCTGCTCGGCCTGCTTCTTATCCGCCTGCGCTTTGATGAACGCCGTGGCCTTGTCGGTAAAAATATCCGTAATGTAGCCTTCAGCCTCGATACGCGTGTTATTTTCAAACAGCGTCGGATTGTAAGTCGTTCCCTGCCCTTCTATTGCCAGCCAGTAATCATAACCGGGTCGTGGAGCTGGGCTGTTACCCATATGCCACTTGCCGATGTGCGCGGTTTTGTAGCCCGCGGCTTGAAGATACTTCGGAAACAAATCCAGCATGAAACTGGCCTGGTTCCTGGAGGCATTATCAACAATGCCATGCCGAGAGGGATACTGGCCTGTCAGGATGCTGGCGCGATTGGGTGAGCACAAGGGAGTTGCATGATAGGCTCGGTCAAATCGTGTGCCCTGCTGCGCCAGCTGGTCAATGGCCGGCGTCTTCAGGTACGAGTGGCCACCGCCGCTCCATTCATCAAACCGCATGTCATCCACCACGATCATCACTATATTGGGTGGCAGCTGTTGCGCTGAGGCCGGATTCGCTGGAAGCACCAACGCCAACGCCAACGCCAAGTAACAGTTTCTGATGATTTTAATCCCGAGCAAATTATGGTCTCTCTTCGATGACATTGATGTTATATGCGATCGAAATCCGCTCACCCTCGCCCTGATAAGGATGCACCATGTGCTTCAACCAGCTGGGCCAAATCAGCATCCGCCCAGGCAAACAGGGGATAAACTGCCTAGCATCAAAGATGGTATTGGGTATTTGAATGTAATTTGCCGCTTCTCGAGGATCCAGTAATTCCAGCAATCCGTTCTGCGGGATAGCCGGATCCGGGTGACCCGGATTGATGTAATAGCAACCTGACCACATGCAATTGGGGTGAGTATGCACCACGTTGTAGTCGCCCCGACGATTGATATTGCCCCAGCCGTCCATCACCAGGCGAAACGCCCGCTGCTTGCCGTCGTCGCGAATGATTTGATCCGTCAGGTTTTGGGTCAAGATTTCGATCTGCTGCTTGAGCTGGCGAACTGCCGGGTGATCCAGCGTCATAAGATTGCCCCCTGACTGCCAGCCGCCGGCATTGGATCGGTTGACACTCTTGTTGGCTTGCTCCAGCTCCAGCAACAGCGCTTCAAGTTCCTGGTTGAGCGCCTCGTTGTCAGCCCAGTCGTAGCAGACAAACAGCGTGCTGAACAGCGTTGAGACAAATTCGCTTAGATCAACTCGCTCGATCTCTGCCATTACTTGACCCTCCGAATTCGTGTCTTTTGGCCCTTGCCTTCTACCTGCAGCCGATAGTCTCCCATCATGCCCTGATCTAATTCAACCTGGAATGCTCGATTTTTGGGGTAGGGGAAGGAACGAGGCTCAATCTGCCGCCAGACCTGGCCGTTATCCACATAAAAGTACAGGGTGCCATGGCTGCGCTTTTCGACCTTGACGATGGTTGCTGAGCGATTGAAACGCTCGGGTTCAGCGCTGTCTGCGTCATCGCTCAGATGCTCCTTACCAAACTCGTCATCTAGCCGTGGCGGCGCCGTCTGAGTACTCTCGAACTTAGGCACCGGCGCACTGGCGACAGCAGGTGCATGGATCACTGGCTGATCCTGCACGACAGGCGGCGATACAGTCTCTTCAGACACACGCAACTCAGTCCTACCACGCAAGGTCAATGCGCGATAGCAGGCAAGTTTCACATCATCACCAGGTAGTTCGAGGCAGGCCTCCAAATCTGCCTGGTTCACTTCCTGCGAACCTATCGCCGGCTGAATCAAAACAATGCAGGCCAGCGCAGCTAGTAGTCGCAACTTATACTTAGGCATAGCAAGGTTACTTCCGTTTTTCAAAAAAAGAAGGGGCCATAAGGCCCCTTCGGTTTCATCAGACTAACTTAGAAGTCCTGGCTGAACTTCACGTACACGATTCGACCTCTAAGGTCGTGTCCGGCACGGTCGTCATATCCAGGTCGGTCGGTCAGGCCATCGGTAATCAAGCCGCCTGCACTGGCACTCTGATAAGGCAGAGGATTTCCATTGCCATCAAGACGCGTCAGCGCGGGTGGATCCTCGTCGAACAGGTTGTTCGCACCGATAGACAGGGTGGTATCGCCCTCGCCGATCAGACCATTCATAGTGTAGGTATACTGCGCATCAAACACCTCCCACGCATCGACGATACCATTATTACTCTGGTCGTTTTTGTACTCATCAATGTAACGGAACTTGCCCGTAATGGTATGTCCACCCATCAGGTAGGTCGCGCCCACATTGGCTCGCAGCTCTGGCAACGTTGAGAAGTTATTGGAGAAGTTGCGGCTACCGGCACCGTCAAAACTGACATCGCCGTTAGTCACGTCAAACTTCAGTACGTAGGTAGCAGCCGCATCCAGCATCAGGGTTCCAGGACCCGCGTCAATGCTGTAACGCAAGTTCGTGTCCAAGCCTGAGGTTTCCACCTGACCGACGTTCACAAACTCCGTGTTAACCTGGCGTAACTGACCAGATCCATCACGAATCACGCGAGGATCATTGGGTACACCATCGTCCGCACAGTCGTTGTTGACGATCGCCTGCGCACCTTCTGATTGTGCAATCAGGTCAGTGTAGTCAAAGTTGAAATAGTCGGCGCTGATGTCCAGACCATTATCAAACCGGAATACAACCCCCAGGTTATAGTTTGTAGACTCTTGTGGCGCCAGGTCAGGTGAGCCCTGAACCGCAATCACGATGTTGTTATTCAAGCCGGCATTGACACACGATAGACCCTGGCCCGCCACGAAGGATGCTGGATCATCAATGAAACCCGAGGAGCTCGCTGAAGCGGTCTGTCTTACCGTAGGCGCCTGGAATGATGTACCCCAGGAGCCACGGAAGCCAAGCCAGCCAAGAGGCTGCCATTCAAACGCGACTTTCGGGTCGGTAGTGGAGCCAATGGAGCCGCCGTAGTCTTCGCGACGCACCGCCAGCTGGACTTCCAAGTCATCGCCCACTGGAATCATAACTTCACCAAAGACAGCCCACACACTCTGGCCACCTATAACGGTTCCAGACAAGCTTTCTTCGTTAGCTTCGCCGGCAGCACTCAGAGAGTCTGAGTAGACCTCGACATCAACATCACGATGCTGGTATCCGAAAGCGCCCTGAACGGTGCTGCCGCCAAAATCGAACAGATCGCCGACGGCAACCGCATCAATAATTCGCTCGAGTACTCGCGCATTGGACGCGCTGACTTCGTCAAACTTCTTCAGCGTGATGTCGCTGTTGCCTGCCACACTGGTGCCGTCCCTTGGAGACACTAACGTCGGGTTTGAAAGCCGCGTACCAAAAGGATTCCATTCGCCAGACTTAACAAGATCATTGAATACATCTGCACGGTAGTTATGCGGTTCGTTGGTGGTGCGAGTAGACTTCGCCCAACCATAGGAGGCGTTGAGGCTCCAGGAGTCGCTCAAGTCGTACTCAAGGCCGTTAAGAATGCGCACATATTGCATTTCCCGCTTAATAAACTGAGTGATGTCAGTCTTTGCGACCTCTCGACCCAGTGGTCGGGCCGCAGCATACAGAGCCACTGCCTGAGGACCATGAACAGCCTCATCCCAATTGTCTGGGCCAATGTAGATCGCGTTATTGGCATTATCGGGATCCGCGATGTAGAAGTTAAACGGATGATCAGGCCCAATCGACAAACCACCGCCGGCGCTGCCGGTATTAAAAGTGGCACCACCCTGAGCACGGGTGATCATATTGTTAGAGTAGGACGCTTCTGCGTAGTAACGCAGCTTGTCACTGAATTCCCAGTCAAATTCGGTGAATGCCTGCACCCGTTCTTCTGCGGAAATAACCGATACCTGGTCTACAAACTGATAACGACAGGTGCTGTCGGTTGGGCTACGCAGAACGCCGCCAGCTGCTTCACAGTCCGGATCTGGCAACGCCTTGGCACCAGAAACTCGAACAGCCTCACCCGCGGTGTTCAGCGTGGCTCGGCGATAAGTACCGGGAGAACCCACACCGGCCAGGAAGCGAGAGGTCGCATCGGACGGATTCAGACGATAGTTGAGCCAGTCAAAATCTGATCGATAGGCATCGCCCTGATCATAGTAGGTTGCATAGAAGTTGAACCCACCATTACCGAACTGGGCACCAGAGGCCAGACTGAGATCCTTCTGGTCAATAATAGAATCGCTGACACCACCAGAAAGCTCGAAGCCTTCAAAGCCCTTGCGGGTAATGATGTTAGCAACACCGGCCACCGCCTGCGAGCCGTACAAGGCAGAGGCTCCATCGGTGAGCACTTCAATTCGCTCGATCATCGAGAGCGGAAATTGATTAATATCCAGGAAGTCTGTCCCTGTATCGTCCGCCACGGGCGCAACACCGGCCCGCTTGCCGTTCACCAGCGCCAGGGTTGAACCCAGACCCAGGTTACGGATGTTAAACATGCCGGTGCCCGCACGATTATTTGTTTCGTTATAGAACTGAGATCCGCTGTTAGCCGTCAATTCCTTCAACACGTCAACGGGCTGGGCAGCGCCACTTCTCCTGATAGCTTCCTGATCAATGACCTGGATGGGCTTTGTGCCCTCGAAGCTGGATCGTTTGATATACGAACCGGTAACGACAACCTCTTCGATCTTTTCGTCTTCGGACCAGACTGGCGCTGACACTCCAAGCGCCGCTGCTGCGATCCCCACAGACAGCGCTTTAAGTCTGAATCTAGGCATATATATTCCCCCAAGTTATTTCATGTGCATTTACAGGTGCACTCAAACGTGCATGTGACATCAAGTCTTTATCAAGCATCAGCTCTTTCTCAAACATTAGCGGCTCGATAGTTTTTGCAAAAGCCAAGGGCAAACTACCCTTAGCCGGCAAATTTAAGCCAGCCTGCCACCCTTGTCAATCAAAGTCGGTGCACCCATCAGCCCCTATCCCTGGGGCTGGGGGCGTTTACAGGCAGGCTCCCGCACGACACCTAATTACGATAGTCCAGAGGTGGCTTGCGATCGCCCAGCAGGGCTTCATAAACAAAATCGCTGCCACGGAAAGCATCAAACTCCTGACGCGCCGCTCGCCTTAGATCCTCGTTTTCAAACAGTTCAATACCGGCCAGAGTCAGGGTCTTGGCCGCAAGATGGGCGCCCTTAAAGCCAATGCTCATACCTGCCGCGGCCGTTGACTGCCAGCTGTGGCCGGCGGTACCGGGCACATAGGTAGCCGTGCGCAGTCCTACGGTGGGCACCGCAATAGACACATCGCCCACGTCCGTGGAACCATAACCCAGACTCACCTCATAAGGCTGGATCTCTTTTTCGCTGCCCAGTTTACGGTTCGGCAGGTTTAGGGTTGCATATAACGCCTCGGCGAATTTCTGCTCCTCGGCGCTATAGGTAATACCGCCGACCTGCGTCAGCTTTTCATGCATCATCTTCTGCAGGGTTTCGTTGATAACAAGGGAATGGTTCCCATGAATAATCTCCCAATCCACTTTGGTCCCTGTGCCCAACGCTGCGCCGCGTGCTGCATCTTCCAGGCGCGCCCAGAGCGCCTGAACCGTCGCCGCGCTGGGGTGACGGAGGTAATAAAAAACTTCGGCAAAGTCAGGCACCACGTTGGGTGCGTTACCCCCCTCGGTGATCACGTAATGCATGCGCGTTTGCTGGGGTACGTGCTCGCGCATCATGTTGGCCATCATGTTCATGGCTTCGACCCCATCCAATGCCGAACGGGCCTTGTCGGGGGCGCCTGCGGCGTGGGCTGAAGTACCACGAAAACGGAACTTGGCGCTGCGATTAGCCAAAGTGGTTCGAGAATTGGCTGAGTTGGCGCTGTCGGCGTGCCAGTGCATGGCTATGTCTACATCTTTGAACAGTCCCTCTCGAACCAGATATACCTTGCCGCTGCCACCCTCCTCGGCGGGCGTGCCGTAGAGACGCACGGTGCCTTCTTTATCATTGCTTTTTAGCCAGTGCGCCAAGGCAATAGCCGCCTGAGTTGAGCCTGCCCCAAAGAGGTTGTGCCCGCAGGCATGCCCCGCTGTTTTACCTTCTATGGGATCTCTGACGGGAGATGCACTCTGGTTAATACCCGGCAAGGCATCGAACTCGGCCAGGATGGCAATAATAGGCCCACCGCTGCCGTAGGAGGCGACAAAAGCCGTTGGGATACCTGCCACACCCGCCTCAATCTTGAAACCCTCGGCTTGCAATGTGTCCTGCAGCAACTGGCTGCTCTGGTACTCCTGGTAGCCCACTTCTGCATGGGTCCAGATCTGTTTGGCAATACTGGCGGTCTGATCGTAGCGGCTATCCAGGAATTCGAGGATGTCCGCGCGGTCATCTGCATGCGCGGAAGCGCTCGCGACGACAAGCCAAATACTGAGACAGCTACTAAGACAGCTTTTAAGAAAGCTTTTAAGACAAAAGAGGATTGGGCGCATCATAAAAGGCTCACGGCAATTGTTACGAAGCGTCGAGCATATAACGGCTGTTGTTCGCCTGCAAATGCGCAGATGCTAAAGGCTCGCTTTGATCTTGCTCTCGTATCAGCTTGCAGCTGCAAAGTGCGAACTCGACAGGCATGACAAATCCCAAAACAATGTCGTAGACTGTTCGCACCACTTCAAACCTTTGTTATAGAGTCTTTCACTATGAATCGTATGTTCCTTGGCTTGTTTCTCTTTGTCCTTGCTGGGTCTGTGTCGGCCGAGACAGACACCCCTGTTCTGTCTGGCTACGACGAGGCTGTGGCCTCACTAAAGGCAGTGCCGGCCGTCGTCGCCGCGCTGGACCATGTGCTGGTGATGGAACCTGAGTCACATAAGTTACTGATTGAGCTTAATGAAATTGAGGCCCCACCCTTCAAGGAAGATAAGCGCGCTGCCCGCTATATAGAGATGCTTAAGGAAGCTGGACTTAACAATGTTTACATTGACGAGGTGGGTAATGCCATAGGCTTGCGGCCAGGACGCAGCAGCGATCGATTGGTTGCCGTGGTGGCACACCTTGATACTGTGTTCCCTGCCGGCACTGACGTAACGGTTAAGGAACGTGACGGCAAACTTTACGCACCTGGCATCGGCGACAACACTCGCGGCCTGGTCACCGTTCTGGGCATGCTCAAGGCGATGCAACACGCCAATTTGCAAACTGATGCAGATATCTTGTTTGTTGGCAATGTGGGCGAAGAAGGCCTCGGGGACTTGCGCGGCGTAAAACACCTGTTCAGGGACGGGGCCCGAAAGATTGACGCCATGATCGCCATAGATGGTGGCGAGTCCAGCCGCATTGTCTATGGCGGGGTCGGCTCACATCGCTATCGCGTGACGTTCATAGGGCCGGGCGGCCACTCTTGGGGCGCCTTCGGACTGGCCAATCCTCATCACGCACTGGGCCGCATGATCGCCATTTTTGACCAAAACGCGACTGCAATTACCAGCGTGGGAAAGAAGTCCAGCTACAATATTGGCCGCATCGGTGGCGGTACGTCGATCAACGCTATCCCATTTGAGTCTTGGGCTGAGATTGATATGCGATCCGGCGAGCAGGAGAACATCGACGCGATAGATGCGATCCTCAAGGCCGCTATCAAACAGGCATTGGAGGAAGAAAATGCGGGGCGCCTGAGCGGACCGGTCCTGACCGTCGATATCCAGCAAGTGGGCAAGCGACCGGCAGCCAAAGGTGATATTAACCAGCCTATCGTGCAGCGCGCCTCAGCTGTGACTCGCTCGTTTGGCATTACGCCTGAATATGAATTGTCATCTACCGACTCCAACATCCCGATCTCTCTAGGCGTACCAGCGGTGACCATGAGCCGTGGCGGTATTGGCGGCGGCGCGCATTCTTTGAATGAATGGTGGCAGAATGCCGATGGCCATCTCGGCATCCAGATCGCTATGCTTACCCTCTTACTTGAAGCCGGCCTGGTCGAGTGAAGCGAGTGCGCCTGCTACTGGCTTGCTGGCTGGTCTGGCAAGGATCATGGAGCACCGCTGCCGAATACGACCTGGTTATTGATAATGTTCGAATCATTGACGGCAGCGGCAATCCCTGGTTTCGCGATGATATTGCTATAGCTGGCGATCGTATCGCCGGCATCGGTGACTACAGCAAGACTACCGCGATCACACGGATCGATGGTTCAAAGCTTTATGCGGCTCCGGGGTTCATTGATACACACAGCCATACGGCAGATGCGCTGCTCGACAAGCAGCGTAGCGATGTGCCCGGGCTGCTATCTCAAGGGATTACAGCCGTATTGATTAACCCGGACGGCGGCGGCTCGACGGACATAGCCGGCCAGGTTGCGACTCTGCGTCAGCATGGCACAGGGGTCAATGTCGGGCTATTTATTCCGCATGGAGAGGTGCGTAAGGCAGTGATGGCGATGGCCGATCGCAGCCCCACCGATAGCGAACTCAGCCGCATGCGGGACCTGGTCCGACAAGGTATGCTGGCAGGCGCCTTCGGGCTATCCAGCGGCACCTTTTATGCGCCCGGTAGTTTTGCCGCTAATGATGAACTCATTGCGCTCATGAAAGAGGTCGCAATCTATGGCGGCGCCTACAACAGTCATATCCGTGATGAATCCAATTACAGTATTGGGGTCATCGCAGCGGTCGAAGAAGTCATTGATGTAGGCCGGCAAACCGGCGCACCCGTTGTCGTCACCCACATCAAATCCCTCGGACCGCCGGTCTGGGGCATGGCAGAGGTGTTGAGCCGTAATATTGAACAGGCTCGACGAGAAGGTGTTCAGGTGTATACAGACCAATACCCCTATATCGCCTCGCACACTTCACTCGACGCCGCGTTATTACCGCGATGGGCCTTTGACGGCGGCTGGCCTGCCACTGTTGCTAGATTTCAGGACCTGAACCAGCGACCGGCACTTGAAGCCGCTATGGTGGAGAACCTGGCCCGACGGGGCGGTGCTGATCGCATCCAGTTCAGCCGGGCGCCGGAAACACCCGCAATTGTTGGGCAGACACTAAAGGCTTGGGCTGAACAGCAAGAAACGGATGCTATCACTGCCTCGATCAATCTGCTGTTGCAAGGCCGCCCCGGCATTATTTCCTTCAACATGTCAGATGCAGATGTAGAGACATTCATGCGCGCTCCCTGGAACATGACCGCCTCTGACGGCAGGAATCCGCCGTGGCTGGAGGGTTCTCCGCACCCTCGAGGATTTGGCACCTTTCCTCGCAAGATTCACAAGTACGTTATTGAACAGCAGATCATCACCCTGCCTGACGCGGTGCGCAGCATGACTTCACTGCCAGCACAGGTTTACCAGATCCGCCAACGCGGCCTGCTCAAAACCGGTTATTACGCCGACATTGCCCTGTTCGACCTGGATGAGATCAAGGACAACGCCACCTTTGAAAACCCCTGGCAATACGCCTCCGGCATCCAGCATGTCATTGTTAACGGTGGCATTGCCTGGTCAAACGGCCAATTGACGCAGGATCGCCATGGCCGCGTATTGGAGCACGAGTAGAAGCCGACATGCCAAGAGCACCCGTGATTGCCTGCCTGCTTGCCTTGGTCAGCTTTGGTTGTGCGCCAAAGCCCGACCCAGTCACGCTGGATGTGCTGTTCACCGGCGGTCTTGTTTATGACGGCACCGGCGCGAAACCCTACGCTGCCGAAGTTGGCGTCGCCAACGGCAGAATAATCCTGTTGGATCCGCTGACAGAGCAACCTGTCAAAGCGGCAGACTCGATCGATATCAGCGGTCTGTGGATTGCGCCTGGTTTCATCGATGCCCACTCTCATGCCATGCTTGATGCAGATTATGGCAACGATGCCATCCCCTATCTGACACAGGGCATTACCACCGTCGTGCTCGGCTTGGATGGTGATGGCACCACTGATGTGGCCGGCCGATTTGATCTGTGGCGCACGCGGGGTATTGGTGTCAACGGCCTGCATTTTGCCGGTCACGGCTATATTCGTGAGCAGGTGATGGGGCGCGAGGACCGAGCACCGACCGACGCTGAATTGGCAGAAATGAAAACCCTGCTGCGTAACGCCATGGAGCAAGGGGCTTTTGGTCTTTCTACCGGCCTGTTCTATGTACCCGGCACCTATGCCAACACCGAGGAAGTGATCGAACTCGCAAAGGTAGCAGCTGCGTATCCGCAGGCGATCTACGACACCCATGACCGCGACTTGGGCGCCGTCTATCAGGGCGTGGGTTACGAGGAGTCGGTCGAGGAAGGGATTCGTATCACGGCGGAATCCGGTCTGCGAGGCATCTTCAGCCACTACAACTTGCAGGGTGCGCACAATTACGGCCGCGCCGAGCTCGGCGCGAAACTGATCAACGATGCCCGCGCCCGTGGCGTGGATATCTGGGCTGCGCAGCATCCCTATACCGCCACCCAGAGCAACCTTCGCGCCTACACCATTCCAGACTGGGCTGCAGCTGGTAGCCATGAAGCCATGGTGGCACGGTTTGATGACCTGCGCAGTGCCGACGCTATACGTGACGCCACCAATGCCATGCTGCAGGTACGCGGCGGTGCCGCCAAGATCCAGTTCGTGGATCCGCGACCAGACCTGAATGGGCGCACCCTGGCGCAGGTGGCTAACACCCGCGAAGAGTCAGCTGCCGACACAGTGCAGTGGATTTTGCGCACGGGTAACGCTGTGGTGATGAACCTGGAACTGTATGATCACAACAATACTCGCAGGCTAGCACAGGAGCCCTGGATGATGACCTGTACTGACGGCAGAACACCCAGGCCCGACCAACCCATGACTCACCCCCGTGCCTTCGGTGCCTTTCCAAAAAAAATGCGCCACTTTGTGTTTGAGGAAGCACTGGTCACCCCGGAGTTTATGATCCGCAGCTTTTCCGGGTTAGCCGCAGACTTTTACCGCCTGAATGATCGTGGCTATCTCAAGAACGGTTATGTCGCCGATCTCGTGGTAATCGATCCTCAACATTATCGTGACTTGGCCACCTTTGAGTCACCCCAACGACTGTCTGAAGGTGTGGTGCACGCTCTGGTGAACGGCCACTTTGCCGTTCGCAACGCAAAGATGACAGGCGCGCTGGCCGGTGTGCCCATTGCCCGACCCGCCTTTCCTGCTTCAGCCAACGAGGAACCCTGATGCGCCTAGTACCGGTAGACCGAAACAACCTCACCACGGCACAGGCCGACGTGCTCCACCAAATCGAATCCGGCCCTCGTAGTTCCAGCCCCGGCATCGGCACGCAAGGACCCTTTTCCGCTTTTGTCAAAGCGCCCAAGATTGGCGGTGCGGCCCAGGCCTTGGGCGCCGCAATTCGCTACGGCGGTTCACTGCCAAACAATGTCAAGGAAGTGGCTATCTGCACCGTGGGCGTTTTTTATCGTGCTCGATTTGAGTTTGTCGTTCACAAGGCGATGGCCGTAAAGGCCGGGGTCGCCGAGATCCAACTGCGCCGTATGGCGGCGGGCGATACGCCAGAATTCGAAGGTATCGAACAGCTTGCCTTTGAAATCACCAGCCAGATGCTAGAGGATCATGTCGTTGAGGATCACTCCTACGCGGCCGGGGTGAGTGCATTCGGCGAAGAGGGCATGATAGAACTGGTACTCACCGTGGGTTACTACTGCTTGATCTGCCATACCCTCAACACCTTCCAGGTGCCTCTCGAACCAGGTATGGAGGACCCGTTTCTGCAAAAAACCTAGCCTTTCCTTGCAGCACTGCAGCACTGCAGCAAAGGAGAGATAGCACAGCCGCGCAGACTGTTACACGACGTTCAGCACCTTGTCGAAGACCAGCGCTAGCGCGTCACAGCACAGCGCAATATCGTCCTGGGTGCATATCGCCGGCGGTGCCAACAGTATATGCGGCACAAACCCTGCTTCTGTCTTGAACTGGCCGGGATAACAGATCAGTCCCTGGGCCATGGCCTCAAGGCGCAGCCTGTCCGCCAACGGTTCACTGAATCCCGCCTTGGTGGTTTTATCACTCACCAGCTCCAGCCCGAGCAGCAGGCCACGACCGCGTATGTCGCCGACAAATGATGCCTCGCCAAAACGGCTGACCAGCGCCTGCTTCATCAGCTCGCCCTTGTCGCGAATCAGGCCCAGATCCAGCTGCTGCTGAACCGCCACACCAGCGGCACAGGCAACCGGATGGCCAATATAGGTATGTCCATGAGTGAAGCCCGCGTTAGCCAGGGTGTCAGCAATGTCTCCGGCAATGATGGTTGCCGCCAACGGTTGATAGCCGGCCGCGATGCCCTTGCCCAGGGTCACGATATCCGGCCGAGCTCCGTCCTGCTCATGGGCAAAGTAGGTGCCACATCGACCGCTACCCGCCATGACTTCATCGAATATCAACAAAACGCCGTGCTGGCGGCAAACCGATTCTACCGCCGCGAGATAACCCGGTACCGGCGCCACCGCGCCAAGGGATGCACCTATGACTGGCTCGCAAATGAAAGCAGCCACCTGATCTGCCCCCACTGCCATCAGGGTGCGGTCCAGTTCCGCTGCCAGCCGAGCTCCATAGTCTGCTACGGTTTCTGAAGCCCGCTGCTCACGATAGGGATAGCAGGTGGGCAGTCGTGGCCAGTCTAGCAACGGCGCAGCCGCAGCCTTCCGTCGGCCGACATTGCCACTCACCGACAGCGTCAAAAAAGTATTCCCGTGGTAGCTGTTTTCCCTCGAGATAATCACCTGTTTTTCAGGCCGACCCTTCGCCGCCCAGTATTGCCAGGCTATCTTGATCGCCGTCTCGTTGGCCTCCGAACCACCGGATGAAAAATACACCCGTGAGGCCGTGTCATTAAAGCGTGTGACCAGCATCTCGGCCAACTGCTCTTGGGCGTTGGTGGTAAAGAATGCCGTATGGGCATAGGCCAGCGCGCCCACCTGAGCCTGGATGGCTGCAACTATGTCTGGCTGCTGGTGACCAAGCAGCGACACCGCCGCACCGCCGCTCATATCCAGGTAACGACGCCCAGCCTGATCCGTCACCCAGGCACCAAGCCCGGCAACTGCGACAGGATAGGTATGCCGCGGGGTTCGGTAAAAGACGGAGGACATAGCCGGTTGACACCCAAAGTTAAAGCGCCGCTAAATTAGGCGCTTGCCAACGGCTGAAGTCAATGCCAGCACACCCACCTGAAAGCGCTAACGGACCCGCTCTCGCTGACACTCACATTCGTCAATAAGGCAGGCGTACGGCAACTGGAATCGTCATCAAAGTGTGATTAAATGACTTTCTAATGGATTACGAAGTTCAACTGATGCCGCACTGTCTGCTCCTGATTTGCCTGTTTTTTTCGCCGCTCGTCTTCGCTGCAGGCCCTATCGCTAATGCAGGCGATATACGGGTCGACGGCGATCGACTGAATAAAACCCTGCAACACATGCGCAACTTCGGCGAGAACGCTGCTGGTGGCTCTGACCGAGTCGCCTATAGCGAGCACAACCTCGCAGCACTGGGCTACCTTGCACACTTGATGGCAGAATCCGGACTCGTTACCAAGATTGACGTCGCAGGCAACCTGGTGGGGCGCCGTGAAGGACAAATCGATGGCCTGGCACCCATTGTCACGGGCTCGCATATCGACACAGTGCCGAATGGCGGTCACTATGATGGCATAGTTGGCGTTATGTCGGCGGTCGAGGTTGCAAGGTCACTGCGTGATGCTGGTATGGCGCTTGACCACCCCCTTGAGGTCATTGTCTGGAGCAATGAAGAAGGCGGGAAAAACGGTAGCCGATCATTCACAGGAGCCGTTGCGGATCATGAAATGGCGTTGCCAAGCCTGGGCGCCAAGACGATCGGTGACGGTATCGCATTTCTTGGCGGAGATCCTCAGCAGCTGGCCACAAATATCAGACAACCGGGCAATATCGCTGGCTACATTGAACTGCATGTGGAACAGGGCGCGATGCTAGACCGCGAGGGGATCGCCATCGGCGTTGTGGAGGGCATCGTCGGCATCAAGCGCTGGTATATCACGATTACCGGATTCGCTAATCACGCTGGCACAACCCCAATGGACCAGCGGCAGGACGCATTATATCCAGCTGCACTGATCATCGCCGAAGTCCGTAAGATCATCACCGACGAACCCGGACGCCAGGTTGGTACCGTCGGTCGACTGGAGATCAAGCCCGGCGCACCCAATGTCATACCCGGTGAAGTCATGTTCAGCCTTGAGATACGAGACCTGGACATGGGCAAGGTTAACCGGCTGTTTGCAAGGATCAGTGCCGTTGCGACCGCGATCGCTGCCGCCAACGGCACTCATATCAGCTTCAATCAATACTATGAGTCGCCCGCCGCACCCACAGACAAACGCCTAATGGCACTCGTCAAGCAATCTGCTGACGCCCTCGGACTCAGCAACCTAGCCATGCCCAGCGGGGCCGGACATGATGCGCAGAGCATGAAAGATATTGCGCCGCTGGGGATGATATTCGTTCCCAGCAAAGATGGCATCAGTCACGCGCCTGGCGAGTTCACCAGCCCGCAACAAATTACCAATGGCGCCAATGTGCTGCTCCAGACAGTGGTCGCTATGGATCGCCTGCTGCGATAGAGGTTGCCGAGAACAAATCAACTGACTGCAACCTGCGCCGGTGAGGGTTATTTCCTGCATCCTGCATGATCTATCTCACAACCTGGAACCCTTTGGATACTGGTCAAGGTTATGAATCGAAACGCCCCGAGAATCTTCAGTATTTTCTTGGGAGTTTCCGGTAATGGCCAAGAACAGCATTCGCACCTTCATTGCATCGCCGGGTGACGTCAGCGAAGAGCGACGCATTGCATTCCGCGTTGTGGAGCACCTTCGCCAAGAGCACTTCGAACGAGCGGATCTTCAATCAGTTGTCTAGGAGCACGAACCGCTGCTGGCCACAGCTGACTTCCAGTCTCAGATCGGCACACCTGCCGAGTCTGATATTTTTGTCCTGCCTATGTGGTCCAGGCTGGGCAGCCCGCTCAGTGCCGATTTCGTCCGCACCGACGGCTCGCGTTATGCCTCGGCAACAGGGTACGAATTTGAGGAGGCAGTCAGTGCCTGGCGTACACAAGGCCGACCGAGGATACTGGCTTACCGGAAAACGGCGCCGATGGTCCTTGATGACGATCCGGCCCCCGTCACGATGCTTGTAGTGGATGCTTGTAGTGGATGCTTTTAGTGATCGCAACGGTCGAGGGAGTTCACTGCGACTTCAAAGCAGAACATGGCAGCGCAGACCGCTGCTTTATTTCCATCAAATGGTTGTGATTTAACGACAGTACGGCGACAGCAAGTAACAGGTTTCAATTGAGCGTCGAGCCTGGGTAAACTGGATCAGTCTGCAGCGCCAACCGAACCGGTACCGCGGCAAGTATAAATGCCGCAAGGTATGTGACATTGACAGCGTGAGTTAACACATGACGAATCTGGCTTCACCCGGTTTTTCCAAAACCCTCGCTCGACGTGAGGTATTGACGCTATCGTTTGGCGCTATGATCGGCTGGAGCTGGGTGCTGCTCACCGGCGAATGGCTGATCAGGGCTGGCACATTGGGCACCACCATCGCTTTTATCATCGGCGGCATCGCGGTTTTTCTGATCAGCCTGACCTATGCCGAGCTTGCTGCTGCCATGCCAAAGGCTGGCGGGGAACATGTCTATACTCAAAGGGCGCTGGGGTATACCGCCAGTTTTGTCGCGAGCTGGGCCATTGTCATGGCCTACGTTAACGTCTGTGTATTTGAATCGGCAGCCCTGCCCACAGCACTGGCTTATGTCTTTCCTGATCTGGCCCAGGGCTATCTTTGGACAATTGCTGGGTCGGATGTCTATATCAGCATGATAGCTATAGGTGTCCTTGGTGCCATTGCCATGACCGCTATTAATTTTATCGGCATTGGCTTTGCCGCCTTTGTACAGACACTCATGACCCTGTTGATTTTGCTGGTGGGTCTGAGTTTTCTATCCGGTGCTGCCCTGTTTGAATTTTCAGCGCCAGGGGCACCGCTGTTTACCAAGGGTGCGGTTGGCATTCTTGGGGTTCTGGTTATGGTACCAGCGCTGATGGTCGGCTTCGATGTCATTCCGCAAAGTGCTGAAGAGATCAATCTACCTTCGGCCCATATTGGCAAGTTGCTGGTTTTCTCAGTTAGCCTCGCAGCCGCTTGGTATATTGCGATTTCGCTGGCCGTCGGCAGTTCCCTCAATATGGATCAACTGACATCCAGCAGTGCCGCGACCGCTGACGCCATGGCTACTGTCTGGGACAGCCAGTTGATGGGTAACCTGATGATACTGGCCGGGGTCGGCGGCATCCTGACCAGCTGGAATGCCTTTATCATCGGCGGCAGCCGAGTCCTGTATGCGCTGGCCGAGTCCGGCATGATCCCGAGCATCTTTGCGCGCCTACACCCACGCTACAAAACGCCTTACGTGAGTATTCTCTTTATCGGCCTGTTGAGCTGCATCTCGCCCTTCTTCGGCCGCACCATTCTGGTCTGGTTGGTGGACGCCGGCAGTTTCATGGTTGTGATCGCCTACGGTATGGTCGCCTGGGCATTTATCAAGCTGCGATACTCAGAGCCTGATATGCCAAGACCCTTTAGGGTTGCCCAAGGCAAGCTCGTCGGGGTACTCGCGCTCATTCTGTCCATTGGCCTGGGCTGTCTGTATCTGCCCGGCAGTCCCGCCGCCCTTATTTGGCCCTACGAATGGCTGATGGTACTGGGCGGCGTTGTCATCGGCGCCATGTTCTATTTCAATAGCCTAAGGAACCGCTGAAAGCGCGCGGCGCGTTCGGATTGCTAGAAAAATACTGGCGTCTGGTTGCTTCCAAAAACTACCTTTGGTCTCGCGTCAGCGCGAACGCTGCTGACCAGCCAGACATACTTGTTAGTTCATACTCCACTTTTTTAGCACCCGCTGTGGATTGTAGCGCCAGGCATAAAAGCTATCACTCCTGTTTGTCAGAGCCGGTACTCGAGAACCTAGCCTCAAAGATTCGTGCTCATAGCCATCAAGAGAGAGTGTATGGGTCTGCAAAGTTTCAGGAACTCGTCGAGGGACTCGTAGGCAGATAGAGTTGCATTGAAACCAACGGGAAGACCGAGCAAAGGTAGAATTCATTGATCCTGATCTCATTACTAAATGGGCAGGCTGTCACGCATGTGGTGTATTGAACGCGGGCTGGGTATATTGGGCTGGGAATTGGGGCGATGATGCTATTTATCGCCGATGAGGCCCATCTTGGCGCTTGGCCGCAAATGGAGCAGTTATGAGTTTCAATAGATTGACCTGGGGTGTAAAAGCCAGCTTTAGAAGTTACGTCGAGGCGGTCGGTGGCTCAATCACCATCAGCGATGGCGCAACCCGTAATGAGGATGGTACTTTTGTGTTCGAGGCGCTGCCCGGCGGCGATTTGTCCATTGCAGCGGATGGCAGCGCAACGGGCGCGATGCGGTTTCAGGGCACAGTAACGTTTGCGGCCCACGGCGGCATGCTCAAGTCTACGCTCGCCGAGCTAGGTTTGGAGGCGGGTCCCGAAGGGTTCGTTTTGACGGTACTCGATGCGCCAATGAACACAAGGCGCTGTGCCATCGCCAAGTTAGGCCCGGTTGAAGTTGGCGCAGATAACGCAGTAACCGTTGGCACTGCGATCACCCTCGACGGCCTGTACCAGATTGCAGATAACTACCCGCCAGGCACAGAGTTAGACCCGCTGCAACTGGCCTGAAAAACGGGGTCACAGCCACGCGCCAGAGAGCCGACCCTGGCACTTGGCCTTGCGTCCCCAGAAAGATCCTCCAGAAAGATCCTCCAGAAAGCTCCCCTGGAGAGATCTCCGAGAAAAACCACCTGCACGTCATCGTAGTGCAAGACGCGCGCCGGTGAGAGAGCTTCTACCGAGTCTTAAAGCCCGCGTTGCGCTCTTGCATCGAAACTGACCACCACACCGTCGCCACCATCATGCAGCACGCTAATGGGTATGAGACCCGCTGGAAGACGATTGTCACCGGAGAAGAACAGCTGACGCCGACTTTCAAAGTTCTCGAGCAACTCGCTACGGGCACTATCTGGCACACGATCACTCTGGGCAAGAATTTCCTTCACAGGCGTTCCACGCATGAGCGTCAGGTTCATCTGTGCCAGGACACCAGCACTACTGAACTCGGAAAGCACAGTGCGTCCACCATCATGATTGGCAATACGAATATCCAGCCGCTTCCTCAGAATAGCTGGCACCGTATCAATCGCCAACGTTTCAGGATCACCTGCGGGTGAAGTTGCGATCAGAATCTTATCAATAGCGTCGTTTAATTGATGTTTACCTGCTCTCGCACGAAGCCGTTCTGCACCGGCCTCGCTGGTGAGGATATAGCTTTCCACCGGAGCTCCGTCCGGATGTTTTGCGCTAAAAATGCGTGCTTCAAAGATATCCCTGGCACCCTCTCGGAGCTTGCCGCTCTGAGTCACGACGATTTGAGCAGGGTAGCGTCGGGGGGACAGGACGCCTAACTTCTGCCAGGCCGCCCGAGTGTCGGCAATCTTATCGCCGATTTTGTTATCAAGCGTAGCCAGCTGCGACCAAGCTGCCGGTCCGTAGGGTTGCCACAGATAACCTTCATGACCTTCGTGGTCGAGACCCTCAGTGACCACAGTATTACTGCCTACAATAACCGCATCCGATAGGCCGTACTGCAGGGAGAGACGATAGGCATCCAGAGGATTCCCAGCAGCAATTAGCCAGCCACCATCATAGCCCTTCACGTTGAAGCACCATTGCTCAGCCTCGCGCAGCCCTGCGGGCACATTGCTAGACAGGCTTGCCGACCAGGCCTTGGCAGCGGGGCGCAACACAAACATGCCAATTAACAATGCTCGGTCAGTTTCTCGAGGGTCTTCCATGAGCGGAAATGTAGCACCGGCACCGAGACCGGCAAGGGCCTCTCCAAGTGGCAGTTCAACAGCGGCACGACTTGCATCTTTATAAATTTCTTTATGATTCAAGTTAGACATGATGGCAGCTCATAGCCAGGGTTAGTCACGCGGGATTGACGACAGCCTTACTTATGCAAAAGCCGCCCTTGGGTAATCACCCTTTTATAACTTGCTACAAAAGTAGAGGTTAGGCCACCAAGGGCACCTTCTGTTTGGGGGTGATACCGCCCAAGGTCATGTTCGGCCCTTCGTGATTGTAAGTCCAAAACCAGCTCGTCGCAAAGTCCTGAACTTCACTGATCGATGAAAACAGGTGGTGTGCTAACCAGTCATATCTGACTGTCGGGTTATAACGTTCCACATAAGCATTCTGTTATGGATTTCCAGGTTGCATAAAGGCAATCTCGATACTGTGACTTCTAGCCCATTCCGCCAGTGACTCACTGATGTATTCTGGCCCGTTGTCACAACGAATAACCCGAGGCTTACCTCGCCACTCGATAATCTGATCCAGGGCACGTGCTACTCGCGTTGATGGCAGCGACAAGTCAACTTCAATACTAAGTCCTGCGCGGTTGTAGTCATCGATAACGTCGCCTCACCTGCTTCGACGCCAGCACACTTGGCTATGATGCTAGCACAATATCGGCGTGCTGACCTCGTGGCGTAAACCCGTCAGCCGTAGCATTTACGTCCGCAAAGCGCCGACCATATTCATTGACGCCAGACCCGACTATGCCGATCTTGACTTGAGCCTGATCGTTTCGCTACGTAAAAAATGCCTGTTATCAAACTCAGATGAGCTACATCAATTAAAGCTGGCACCCGGTCGATTAGATTCCGCCCAGCTTGCACCCGCAAAAAACGTGAGCGCTCAATCGATGACTCGTTCAAATAATTCAATCGATAGCGCTATTGAGAACTTAATAATGGAGAATCTCAGATGACAAATTTAAATGTGTTGAAGCGACCAAGTCCTGTTCATACGGATCACATCTCAGCCTCAGGGCACTATCGATTATCAGCGGCATTGGCGGCTGTTTGCATGGCTATGGCTATCAGTATGAGTGGCAGTGTTTTTGCCAAGAAGATCTGTGAAGATGGCAGTTCTCCGCCGTGCAACAAGCCGGATACGGGCGAGATCGGCTCAAACAATCTGTCCTTTCCCTTGATCTTATCGGAAAATATCGGGCCGGCCGGGTTGCCAGCCGATGGCGCCTGGCGATCGGCCGAAATCATTGATCCGGTTGATGCGTGCATCGGCGAGGAGGGAGTGGCCACAGGGACACCGGTCCCCCCGGAGTATCTGTGCTACTACGGACGCCATATCACGGTTGTCTCAGAGACCGGCGCCATCGAATTCGATGGTGATCCGAAGATCTGGTGGTTGCAGAAGCGCCCTGAAAACTTTTGGAAAACACTTTCTGTCGGCCACGACGTCAGTACCCCCCTGACGGTTACCAGCGTTGATGTCGGTGATCTGCTGGAATCCAGCCCGTCGATACAGGCTCGCCAGATTCGAGTGGAATTCAACCTGCTTCAGAACGCACTGATACCCCATGATAATGGCGAGCTGTCTGCCCTGGTGGCCGACTGGAGTACGGGCGACGTGCCCAGCCCTTGTGTCATTCCCGATGAAACCGGGGAAAGTGTTGGTTGTTTCGCAGCGCTGGGCATGAGCGGAGCAGTACCCGGGACAGAGCAGTCCGGGAATGAAATGCAGGGCACTGAATTTTTTGGCAGTGGTGCACTGGTAGATCCTACACAGGTTCGAACCGCGGTCGACGAACTGGGCAATCCTGTGCCAGTTCACGCGTTGGTCTACTCCCATTGTGCGCGGCTGCTGATCCAGAAGGTCCCAGATTCCGTTAGCCCCTACTGGGAAGAGGCCCTTGGCCAGTGGGCAGGTGTGAGCGTAGGTTCACCGATGGTTAATATCGCTGCCTACACCGGTGACTGGTCGGTAGAAACTACCTCCAGCGGCGGCACCGTGTATGGCTACAACTGGAATGCGAAAACAGCGTCCACTGGTATTTATCGCCTGACTATGGTGCTCGACGACAATAACCCGGCGGAAGGGCCTGTCTGTAACACCACCCTGGCTACGCGCTTTGAAAATGGCGGGACGACCATCGTGAATCAGGGCGAAAGCAATCAGTCAACACTCGTCTATGCCGGCGATCCTGATCTTGGAGACGAGGGTGGGTTGGTTTATATCGACTTGAGATTGACGACCAAAGGCGGCGGTAAAAACCGCTAGACCGCGGCGAATCAGTACCGATCGATTAGGCAAGGTGCGCGACGCGCATGTTATGGCGCCGCGCATTTACCTCTGTCCAGCAGAAGATTGAATTCAGGTAAACGGAGGAAAATATGAAAATTTCAATCCGGGCGTGCGTGGCCCGGTCAGCCTTGCTGATTAGTTTTATAGCGCCTCATGCCACCAGTCAGGCGGCACCGAATGCTCCCATTAAGTCAAGCCAGGCACCATCGCCGCCCCTCACCTGGACGACTGTCGTCAACAATCACGATCTGATGCCGCCTTGGTATACGCACCAGTTCAACAGTTACAACCAGCCGTCGGTGAACCTCAGAGGCTTGGTTGTCATCCGCGCGCGTAGTCGTGGCGGTTCAGGTGAGCCGCCCGTGCATGGCATCTATACCCGTGATATGTCGCGTGACGCCAGTCTCGTCACGCGAATTCTTGATCGAAGCAGTGACGTCCCGCAACCCAACAACCTGAATGCCCGCTTCGTCGAAACGCCTGCATTTCCACGTATCGACAAAGACACCTCAACCATCGTCACCCGTGGTAATCACCCCCCGGTGTGGCGATATGTAACGGGTATTGACCCGAACACCGGTGAAGAGATTGAAACCCAAGTAGGTACAACGGGTATCTACACCAATCCGTTTGGTCCGTTGATTACTGCCGCGAGCAAACTCGGCGGGGTTTCAGCATTCAATTTTTTCAGCGTACCGGGCGAGTTAGCCGGTACCGTATTCGATGTATTTCCCGGTGCGCCTGCAGTCACCGATGGCAACAGGGTTGTGTTCAAAGGCAACTATACGACCGATGGTATCGGTCGTACGGGTATTTACTACCGAACGCTGGAGGATCAACCAATCGGTAATGATCATCTTTTTCCGGCGGGGGGTGCGGCCGATACTGTCATGATTGCCAATAACAGGCACACATTGATACCCGGCACAGATGTCCTGTTCGGTTCCACATCACCCCCCAGTGCAGCCGACGGCAAGGTTGTGTTTGCCGGATTTGATAATGAAGAAGCGCCCACCCTGGGCGGGCTTTACCTGGCAGAGCTGGAAAGCCAGCCAGCCCTGGTGACGCTGGTCAGTATCGGTGATCAGATACCTGGCGGCACCGCCAACGACACCTTCAATAGTCTTGGCGAAGGTGGCGCCTTTGATGGCCGATTCGTCGGCTTCTGGGGTGCATGGGGTTCTGAAACCAGAACTTTGCGTCTTTACTGCCCAACCGAAGGTAACAAGGACCGTATCGATTACTGCAATCAGGAATTGCTGTGTCTGGATCCGCAGGGTCAACCGAAGATTATACCAGCGACCGGCATGCCAACGATTCTGGGAGACCCTTTGAGCCAGTGTGCCCAAGGCAAGCCCTGTTATCAGGAGAGAACAGTGCCACGTAACCAGGGTATCTTCGTTCACGACACCCAATCAGGCCGAACCCTGAGGCTGACGGATACAGACATGGAGTTTGATGAATTACTGTTCTGGAATTACTCAGGCAAACCGCCCTGTTCAGGCAGCGGTCACAGCGGAGAGGGGGCAGAAGATGACGCCGAACCCGCTCGCTTTCGTTCATCGGCATTCGTCGCGGTAGCCGGGCGAGGAACAGGTGCCAGCTTCAACACCGTGTTCAAGGCGAGACGGGGCGAGTTCGAGAATGGTATTTATCAGAATCCGGTGGATGGTATTTACCAGAGAATCTGGCCAGGTACTGGGCGGGACCTCTTTACCCTGCTCGATACTACGATGAGCGGGCGAAGCATTGATCCCGAAGCACCCCTGGATGCATTTATTACTGACGTCGGCATTGAACGAGAAGGCCTTCGAGGTCGCTGGCTGGTTATCAATGCCAGCATGACAACCGCGACATCGACTGCAACCCAGACTTACGGCGAAGAAAGCACTGAGGATGGCAGTGAGAATGACAGTCTGGCGGGAGTTTACCTTACTCGAATCCGGTAGTGGTCGACTCTTCGCAATCTGCCACTGAAACGGAACGAGTCAGCGATTTGCAGCGCAGACAGTCGACGCTGCCGGAATGCTGACGATCTCGTTCGGCAGTTTAGTTTTCGGCGCCGGCGTTTGCTTAGGTTACCCTACACCGAGGCAAACAGCGCTGGTTATAACTGAAGCCAGCCCGGAGTAAAACCCGGTCTGGCCTACCAGCAATTCCCAGCTAATCGTGTCGCGAGTGATCAAGTAGCGGGTTTCTGGGTTTGTATCGCTAATTAGATGTTTGTGTCTGCTCTCGCACTTGCTCCTGCTCCTGCGCCATCCGCTGTTGCATCTCTCGCACTCGCTGGGTCATCTGCTCCATCTGCTGCGCCATTTGCTTCAAATGCTTTTGTTCCATGGCCCCAGTACCGGCGCCGTTTCTCGCCATCATCTTGTTCATCTCATTCATCTGTTTGCTCATTTGCGTCATGTGCTTAGACATAAGCGTCAGACGTTCTCGAGAATTTTCAGCCTGGCCAATCTCGCTCATACGCGATTGCATGTCTTGCTCACGATCCGTCATCCTTCTATCGAGCCGGTCCCGAATTCGATCCCTGTCCCTGTCTATTGTCTGATCGGTATGCAGGGTCGGATCTCTCAACCTGTCCCTGTCCTGGACAGTAGTGCCTGAACCGTGCACGGATCCGCCGCCGATACTGGCGCCGCCACCGCCACCACCGCCGCCACCGCCGGGACCAGCGGCAAGCGCAGCCCCTGCCATCAGTGGCGTTAGCGCAATCAGAAGAGCAAACCGCAGTCTTTTTGTCATGATCATTCCTTGATCTAGTGCGTTAATAATAACCGCGCGACCTATAACACCGCGCTAGCCTGAACACAGCTTAACGTTCCTCTCGACGCAGTATCTTTGATGCAAGGCAAATAGGTGGTGTAGGGCACTGCAGGCGTTGGCCTCAACATCCGGCGCGATAGAAACGGCCCGACAACGGCGACCGCGATGAAGGGCGAGATACTTTCCAAACCCGTCAAGATTCTCGAGATCTACAGAATCTGACCCCATAGTCTATGCGGGCATGGCCACTTGCCACGACGGCGAGGGCATGAAATGGATGATGGGCTACATGAAGGGCGAAGCACCCGTGATGGAGCCCCAGGCTTTTATGTGGAGCTTCACGGTGACCTGGGTGAAGACAAGGCTGAAGCCGGCGTTTTCGACAAAGCAGACGCTAATCCGGGTCAATGAATTGCTGGTCAATCGATTGAGTCAGGCCCACACTTGATGCTGCTGCCCAACGATCCAGCGAGCCTTGTAACTTATCCAACTGGATTCACAAGGGGCACGCCATAGGTTGTGTTTTCGAGCAAACCATAGCGTATTTAATGATGAATGTTTTTGGCAACTATCAGTATCAGCCTGAATCAGCCCCGAAGTAGTCTCCTGCTGAAATCAACCATTGAGGGTTGCGGTGCGAGGGCAGCCCTCTTAGCTTTTCATCTCAGGAGGCCTGCTTGCGGCTCAGCAGCGTGCCGCCCAGCATGCCGACAATGGCAGCGAAGAAGCCGATGAAGTGCGGCGGTAGGGCACCATCGGGTGCAATGAACTCCATCGGCAGCCAGACCAGCAGACCCAGCACGATAGAGGCGATGGCACCGGTATTGTTGGCGCGGCGCCAGTAGATGCCGGCAACCAGGGGTACCAAAGCCATCACCAGCGTTACCTTGTAGGCGTTTTCAACCATCTCGTGAATAGACGTGGACTGTACCTGTGACCACAGGGCGTAGGCTGTCACCAGTATTGCAAACATGACCACTGTGCCGCGCATCAACCAGAGGAACTGAGCATCGTCAAGCGATCGGCCCCGTGGCAGCAAGGGCCGAATGACATTCTCTGACAGGGTGACGGCTGGTGCCAGCAAGGTCCCGCTGGCAGTGCTCATGATGACCGATAGCAGGGCGCCGAAGAAGATGATCTGGGCATAGATCGGCATGTGGTTAAGGATCAGGTTAGGTAGCACCAGTTGTGGGTCGTCGTTCATCAGCTGTTCACTCATCACCGGATCAATCAGCAGCGCTGAATAGGCCAGGTAGATGGGAACCGCCGCAAAAAAGAAGTAGGCGATACCGCCGAGTATGGTGCCCCAGACCGCGACGTTTTCATTCATGGCAGAGTTGGCGCGCTGAAACACATCCTGCTGGGGAATTGAGCCTAGTCCCATGGTCAAAAACCCGGCCACAAAGGTGATCACCGCCACCACGTCGAGGCTGGGCCAGAAGGTGAACTTACCGGCCGCGGCGGCGTGTTCAACCACCGGCGCCATGCCATCAGTCAGGTCACTGACCAGCACGGCGATCCAGAGCAGGCCGGCAACAATCACAATCATCTGGACAAAGGTCGTGATGGCCACGGACCACATGCCGCCAAACAGCGTATAGAGTAATACGACGGCCGCGCCGATGATGATCCCCATAGACATGGACACATCGCCTTCGCTGAGAACGTTGAACACCAGACCCAGGGCAGTCACCTGGGCAGAGACCCAACCCAGGTAAGACAGGGCGATGGCGATACCCACAGCAATTTCCACCGGCTGGTTGAAACGGTCACGGTAGAAATCACCCAGGGTCAGGATGTTGCGGCGATAGAGCGGCCGCGCGAAAAACAGACCGAAAAAGATCAAACAGAAGGCAGCACCAAAGGGGTCAGAGATCAGGCCTGACAGGTTCTCGTCGATGAAAGTGCCAGGAATGCCCAGCACCGTCTCGGCGCCGAACCAGGTCGCGAATACCATAGCGATGACAATAGGTATGGGCAGGCTGCGGCCAGCGGTGACATAGTCCCGTGCGGAGTGGACACGGGTAGCCGCATAGAGCCCGAGGCCGATGGAGAGGACCAGGTAAATTCCGACAAATCCGATCAGCATGATTGGTCTACCTTATCTGTATAAGCAAATTATTGTATACGCATCGCCCTAATATACGGCAGGTCCTAGCAAAAGAAAATCCATTCATCGAGGTAACACGGGACCAATCAACGGCGGTGTTTTCGTGCTCGACTCAGCATGGGATCACGCTTGTCGCGCCGTTAGCGGTTAACGGTTAACGGTTAACGGTTAACGGTTAACGGTTGATCGTCAGCGCGAGAGTGCCCCTTTTCCAGCTGCCCCTTTTCCAGCTGCCAGTCTAGAAAAGGGGCAGCTGGAAACTTTTACTGAGCTTAGGTCACTCATATGTCAAAGCCTCAGACTTGGCTTCGTTGCACGGGAACTGACCCCGACCTATCATTTTGCTTTGACCAAAGGATGAATTTAATGATTATTTACGGTGTTGCCCTGCTTTCCGTCTGCCTTGTTGCCGGCATGCTCATTGGTGAAACTCTGGGAATCCTTCTCGGCGTGGATGCCAACGTAGGCGGCGTCGGCATTGCCATGCTGTTTCTGGTCTTTGCCAGCAATTCGGCAAAATTTAAATCGCTTTCCAGTGGTGCTGCCGGTGACGGTATCAGTTTCTGGAGCGCCATGTATCTTCCTATCGTTGTGGCACTGGCTGCCCGGCAGAACGTGGCGGGCGCCATCGAGGGAGGTCTGCTGGCGTTAACCGCAGGCGTTGCCGCAGTATTGGTGAGCTTCGCCCTGGTGCCGGTACTGAGCAGGGTGGGCAGTGGTTCCCGCTCTGCGACCTTACCTCTGGCATTTGGCACTAACATCTATCACATGACCCCTGAAACACACCTGAAACCACCCCTGAAATGCTGGCATTCGACGTGGGTCTTTTATTGCATTTGAGTCGCAGGCAGCATACAGTCCCGCGCTCTCATCTTGGCCATCATAACGCGGGTGAGGCTAGAGTCAGGCAAATTTAGTCAATCGACGCTTTGAGGCTACATCGTGAAATTATTTATAGGCTTGGTGCCAGTACTCGTATTATTAACTGGACTGGGAGGTTGCGTAAGTCATACCAACATCAACCCCGCGCTTGACCCCGAAGCCTTTTTCAAAGTCATACAGGAAAATCCAGAGCGTTTTATGGCTACGCTACAAGAAGCCAGCGAGATTGCCGAAAGGTTAACTCGAGAAAGGACCATGGAGGCGCTTTTTCAAGCGCCACTAACAGCAGAAATACAAGATTGGCGAGCGATTGACGGTGAAATTGATGCGCCCATAACCATCTTCACGTATACCGATTTCCAGTGTCCATACTGCGCTAGAGGGTACCAGACGATGCAACAGGTCAAAGCGATATACGGCGCTAAGGTTCGGTTCGTACTAAAACACTTGCCCCTCGAGTTTCATGACTCCGCAATGAGTGCTGCGACTATCTTTGAAGCAATCAATATGCAAAGCCCAATTGAAGCCTATCAATGGCACAATATTATTTTTGAAAATCAGGCAAAGCTAAATACTCCGGATCACGGTGTTTCCTGGATGCTGGAAATGGCGGGTGCTGTTGGCGCTGATCTCGATCGCGTGAAAACTGATATAGGCTCTAAAAACGTTGAGGCTCGAATCGCCGCTGATCTCGAAGAGGCTGGTCGACTTAATTTTTCCGGGACTCCAGGCTTTTTGATTAATGGCATTCCGCTGAATGGCGCATATCCTATTGAAGAATTTACGAGCATCATCGACAGGCATCTAAGTAATATCGACTGAAAAATGGCGTCGAAGTAAATTTACAGGGGTAAATTTACAAATGACTTAAGGCGCATTGTGAGCCGAGTCAGATTTTTGCAGTCGAATTCGTTTATCTCCGTGTTCTTATTCTACGAAAAGACTTCAAGCTGAACCGATCATGAAAGGTTGTCTCTACCTATTGGCCACTGACGTAACACCAATAAATATTGCCATATAGATTTTACCCCGACCTCAAATATTCAGGTAACCGACTTTTAACGCTCGAACAATTGCAAAACTCCCGTACCCGCTAAGACGTTATCTACCCGCTCACGATCGCCGTCATTGAGCGCAGCATAAGCCTCACGCAACCACTGCAAGCATTTAGCTTGATAGGCAAAAGGAGTTTGTTCCCAGGGTCTGCCATCCAACTCCATTTTTAGCTTTTCTGCCTTTTCCATGACCGCTTTCGCATTGCCGATAAGATACGGCGCATAGATTCTCCCCACTTCCGCAAGGATGTTTTTTAACGTATCAGGCGAGTTATCGATATCCAACCAATCATCGTCTGACACCAGATAACCAGACAAGTCTTCCACCACCTCAACCCAGGCATAAACTCGCGGGTACTCTGAAAGAATAAACGCTTGAGGAGTGGGATCAAACAATGCCAGAGAAGTGAGCTGACCATAGACGGCAAAGTCAGACGAACCGGGGCGCTCTCCCATCAAGAACGGATGCTCGGTCAAATGTTTGTCGAGCAGATGAATAAAACGCTTAAAGCTACCTTCAATGGTCGGCTTCGTTATATCGTTAGATCCAACATACGACAAGCGTGAAATCTGCCGCTCTCGAATAAACTCACTCATCGGCCGAACCTGATCTTCTGGTGTCGAGATCCCGCCCCATCTTGGCAAAATATCCCCGCCTTTCTTGATATCTGCATCATAGTGCCAGCGATAGTGGAACATGGCTTTGGTTAGCCATTCATCACCATAGTCTTCGAGCAGCATATCGATAAACGCCAGTGCAGGATCAGATGGAATCACCGAGCGCCCGTCGTACTCTGACTCAAACCTGCGAATGATTGGACTGGAGTCCGTAACGGCGACCTCTTCTCCTTTTTCATCTTGATAGTAAAAAGTGGGTAACAAGGGCACTTTCGGTTGAACCCTTTCCTTTCGGTGCTTGCCTTCGCTCGAACCAAAAATACGGGAGTTACGCTCCAACCGATAGGGAATATGCCTAAAGCGCATCACCCCGAGCATTTTGCGTGTGTAAGGCGAGCCCGGAGCACCCATCAGTTCTTGAACTTTTCTTTCTTGAACTTTTCTTTCTTGAAATTTTTTTTCTTCAACTTTTCTTTCTTCAACCAATGTTTTATCTCCTGGATTCCTGAGTATCGTTTTTAGATTACCTAAATACTTCGAGACCACGTTCAATACACCACATCGCAGACAAGCCGCCAAGCAGATAAACGGGAATCGGCAATAGCGTTTGAATAGCAATCCGCTGCAAAACTATTGGCCGATTAATTGACCACCACAAGGCCAGCACTAGCACCACAAATGCAATCTGGCCAATCTCGATCCCTATATTAAAAAACAGCAACGCTAATGGCACATTACCCTGAGGCAATCCAATGTCAACCAACGCACCGGCAAAGCCCATACCGTGCAGCAATCCGAATCCACTGGCCAACCACCAAGGATGGCGTTTGAAAATACCGCCGTTGTCTTTTCTGGTTAGCGCCAAGGCTAAGACAAAAATGCTCACCGCAATCGCAAACTCTATGAGGGCAACAGGATAGGATAAGAAACCAAGCGTCACTAGCGCCAATGTCAAGCTATGACCAACAGTGAACGCCGTAATGGTCCACAATAAACGTGCGCCAACACCCACTAACAGTAATAGTCCAAACACGAACATTAAGTGATCTGGCCCTTCCCAGATATGTTCTGCACCTAACACTGAATATTCAGCCATGACTTTCCCTTGACCTGGCTGAGCGGGTATTAGAAATTCAATCGCTTCTGCATTCACGACACTTTGATAGCTACGGCCATCGGTTAAGCGAAGCATGACCATGGCTGAAGCCTGGTTTTCAGCTAAACCCTTAACACCGAGCCTCTGACCCACCAATCCTTTCGCACCCAGATGCGAACAATCCAACGTCCAACTGGATACAGTGCCTGTTCCTTCTCTGGTGACTGGCTTTTCAGACTTGACCAGGCAGCTATCAGGCCAGGTTGGTAGCAGAGGAATATTGCTGGTGGCTTCCGTGGGTGTTTTCCAAACAACGTTGTAGTCGTATTCAGCGGTTTGAACAAACTTTAACAGTGAAGGCGCAAACCGGTGCGCTTCAGCCTCTTTGGGTAACAACAACACAATGAGTAACATTAAGGAATAGCTCAGTCGCATTACTGGCAGTCCTCCGCATTCCAAGTGCCACCCTGCATCACATATTCAGATCTAAGTGTCGCTATCGCGCACGGCAATGCGCGTTTTTTTGCGATGTAGTTAAGATCGATAAGCAACTGTTGTTTCACTTCCTGCAACTCGGCATCGCGTGCTGGCTCAAAGTCAACAAGCCAAATGTAGTGAAAACCGTATGCAGAAGGAATTGGGCCTAGCCACCCCAGCCTGGCAGGCTCTCTTTCCCTCGCTTCAACCAGTGCTTCGACGAAATGCTTGCCAAAATTCCGTGCGAGCTGATCTGGCGTTTGACGCAGAAACCTATGCCCTTGTAAAAAGGGCGCCCCCAACTTCCTCGCAGCCTGAATATCGAGATTTTCCTCAGATATTTTTGTAATAGCCGATGACATTCTGGATACTTGATCGGTGCCAAAAAATACATGCTCAAACGAATACAGTGGCGGATGTTGCAGCTCAGTTTTTCTGCTTTCAAAAGCGGTCTCAATATCTTCCGCGGTTGGCTCTGGCGGCGGGTATTTCGCCAGCAACCGCTGCTCCATCATTTGAATCAGCCTTCGTTTAACCACTTCATCATCAAGATGCAAGCGCATTTCTAAAGCTTGCGCAAACAGTTCAGCGTTAGAACTACCCTCTGCGAACTGTAAGAACTGCATATTGCTAATAAGTCTTTCGTAAATTATTGAATCATGAAGGTGGAACTCAAGCTCAAGCGCACTTTGCATGAGCATATCCCGGTCAAGCTCGACCGCGATGAACCCGGACAGTTGGGCGTCAGAGGGTTCACGTCCGGTACTGATTCGCCACTGTTCTTTTAGCATCTCAATTCGAGCTTCACTCAAAGGTCCGACAGTCGGCTTAGGCTTTGGAAAGGCAGCAGATTGCAGTAGATAAAAAGCCATACCCAACACAATGAAGTGCAGCCACGGCTTGTTTAGTCTGCTCAACCTACTCACGCTTGATCCACACTCACCTGATTCTGACTAAGCTCGCTTACTGGAAATTTATTTTATTCCGGTATGTAGTTAATGGGTGAAGACCATGCACGTTCCTGAATTGTGGTCGGTAAATCTGGTCTTGGCGGTACTCCCGCTCGATTCGCATCCCAGGTAGACCAGCGACAGGTCGGATTCTCAATAGCACGTGCATAGTAAAACGCTCGTTGCGCTGCGTTAAATTCAGGATCTCGCCATAGCGCGGCTAGTTGCCCTGCTCCAGTTTCTTCATTGATGGAACAGTCACTGATATCTACCTTTGCACCATTATCTGCGCAGCGGTTTGTTTCGGGATTAACGGCAACACCACCGGCGCAGGCAACATCAATGACCATTTCGTGGGTTCCGTCTTCATCCACCCAACCTTTAATCATCTGCAATCGTTGCAAGGGTGCGCTTTCTGTATCCGCTGATGCCATCACAAGAAAGGCGGGCTCATTTGCCTGCCCTCCGTCTGATTCGTTAGGTACCAGGTCGCCACCCATAGTCACGCCGGTAGCATACGCTCGCTCAATACCATCCGCTTGGGTCAGCATGCTTTCATCAAAATCGTACCCTGCAAACAGCCGAATCTGCATACGCGGGCCAGATGTCGCGTAAACCTCTTTTCTCCGGAAAGCACTATAGAGGGACTCTCGTGTATTCTCCTCCGCCCAAGCTGCCGCAACGCCAGAAGCGCCGAAGGTCGGTGTCGCGCCCCCCGTATAAATATCGCCGTTGATTCTCAATCGGGAACTCACGCCACCTCGAATCGTGCTTAGCGCTCTCATAGTCTGATAGCTAAGTTCACCTGCGAGACCAGCTTGTGGTACGGAACCTCTTTGTTCTGCTGTGCCAGACAACAAGCCGAGTTTGGAGACGTAATTAGACTCAAGATTTTGACTCGCTGCTGAGTGGGTATCGCTGGAACCAATGAAACCAAATTGATACGGGTTCGTCATACCCTGCTGCTCCAACGCCAAACCATTTAGCAACGCCTCACGCACGTAAGACCCTTCCGGCTTACTCAAGGCATTTGTTGCTATTCGATAGGGCATGATCTCAAAGCTTGCGAACTCATCACGGGAGGATAAAACCGGGTGTGTTTCCGACGTGCCCTTGATTTGAGTGATCTCAACAATCGGCTCATTTCGAATCCGCTGCTGTGCATAGTCATCGTCTAAAGGATCACCTGCCCAATCGACCAACTTAAACATCTGGCCGTTGGAGCCATTCGAGTTATGGGGAATTGCCAGGCTTTCGACACCCTTTGCGCGAAGTTCATCCATCCATTGCCAAAGGTCTTCAGGATTGATCGAGTGAAAACGTGAAAAAGGTTCCCGTGGTAATTTCTGCGTACCTTCAAAGATAACATTTCTATGCAGATTGCCCATATCACTAGTACTGGCGGTATATTCATAAGCTGCAAATGTCGTGAACTTACCGGGCTCGTAAAACTCATCAGCTGCATCAATTGAATCTAGCCAGGCGCTCCTGACAACGCCAAGCACTTCGCCTCGATCCAATTCGCCAGATCGAATCTGCGCAACCGCAGACGGTAAAAAGGTACTAAAGGTATTGAGTCGTTTCAGAATACTAAACAGGCCAGTCCCCATATTTTCTGAGGCATTTAGATCATGATAGGGCTCGGAAAATGGATTTTTTGAGAACTCAGTGGATGTATCTGCGGCCGCTTTGACGAGACCTAGGAACATGCCATGGTCTGTCACTGCATAAAAATCTAGCGGGCGAGATAACTGCATCTTAAAGCCAGCGGGGTTAGCAATGGCTTCACCTTTTGCGAACCGATAGGCATCGTGGGGTGTTGCCAAGGTGCCAAATGCATAACCATCAAACGAATAGGTCGTATGAACATGTAAGTCGCCAAAATAGGCTTTGCGCTCCTTCGGTAAATCGCTCGAACTACGCTTATTTGGGCGCTCACCCTGAAGCAGCTCGGTTTCTGTCGCAAAAATCTGCGCAGACCAGTTACCGTCTTTAGCCTGCTCTGCCAGTCGCGCATCAGTAGCGGCCGTCTCAGCAATAATACGTTCATTCGTGTGGGCCTCGGCTGGCAAGCTCGACGCCTTTTCAGAGTCGTCCGAGCAAGCAGATAGCAATCCGCCCACCAAGAACAGCATTAAATAGTTTCGTTTCGTTGCTGCGATTTTCATTGCTGTTATCTCCGGTTGTCGCGTCGCATCCATCAGTTTTTTAGGATTATTTTTTTAGTCTTATTAATGTTCCAGTTACTTTTTGCTACCGCGTCTCGCCTAGCGCCAACGTTTTTTCTCAAGAACTTTCATGACTTCCAAATTAATCAACTTTGGAAGGTGTCAATTCTATGCGCGCCCATTGGCCAATCTTTATTCAGGTATGTAATGAATCGGCGAGGACCACGCACGTTCTTGCAGCGTGGTCGGTAGATCAGGCCGGGGCGGCACATCCGCACGAATAGCATCCCAAGTAGACCACCGGCAGGTCGGATTCTCAATCGCCCTTGCATAATAAAAAGCATGTTGATCTACTTGAAACTCAGGATCTTGCCAGAGCGCCGATAATTGGCCTGCGCCGGTATCTTCGTTGATGGAGCAGTCACTAAGGTCAACATAAGCACCATTATCGGGGCAACGATTCGTCTCAGCAATAACCGCTGCACCACCAGCACAGGCAATATCAATCACTGCTTCGTGGGTACCATCTACATCCAACCAACCCTTTATGATTTGTAGTCGTTGCAGCGGCGCACTTTGGGTATCAGCAGAGGCCATCACAAGGAAATGCGGACCTTGCTCACTCGTTGCCTTGCTTGTGAGTATTCCACCCATGGTGACGCCCTTTGTATACGCCTGCTCAACACCATCAGCATCCGTTAGCATGCTGGCATCAAAACCGAATCCGGCAAACAAACGAATCTGCATACGTGGACCTGAAGTGGCAAACACTTCCTTTCTGCGGAATGCGCTATAGAGGGATTCACGGGTATTTTCCTCTGCCCAGGCTGCTGCAATACCGGAAGCACCGAAAGTGGGGGTTGCTCCCCCTGTATAAACGTTGCCATTAATTTTCACTCGTAGTGTGGGATTACCACCAAACTTGGCGAGAACTCTGTTTGCCTGGTATCCAAGCTCACCTGCCAGACCGCTAGCCGGTACCGACCCACGTTGTTCTGCTGTGCTAGACAGCAAACCCAACTTAGAAACAAAGTCTGACTCAACGTTTTGGCTGGCACCTGTATGCGTATCACTCGAACCGATGAATCCAACTTGGAAGGGGTTAGTCACACCCTGCTGCTCAAACGCCAAACCATTTAACAAGGCTTCGCGCACATAGGAGCCTTCAATCTGACTTAAGGCATCGGTCGCAACGCGATAGGGCATAATTTCGAAGCTCGCTAATTCATCCTTGGATGACAACCTCGGATGGGTCTCTGACGTACCCTTTATCTGCGTAATCTCGACGATCGGCTCATTGCGAATCCGCTGTTGTGCATAGTCGTCATCTAAAGGATCCCCAGCCCAATCAACGAGTTTAAACATTTGACCGTTTGAGCCATTTGAATTGTGAGGTATCGCCAAACTCTCAACCCCTTTTGCCCTTAGGTCATCCATCCATTGCCAGAGGTCTTCAGGGTTATTCGAGTGCAGGCGAGAAAAGGGTTCACGGGGCAGTTTATTAGTATCTTGGAACACAACGTTTCTATGCAAATTGCCTCTATCGTCTGCGCTCGCGGTATACTCGTACGCAGCAAAGGTTGTGAACTTGCCTGGCGCATAAAATTCGTCGGCCGCCTTAATGGAATCTCGCCAGGCACTTCGAACGACGCCAAGAACCTCATCTCGCTCTAATTCTCCACTAAGAATCTGTGAGACAGCGGTAGGCATAAAAGCACCAAAGGTGCGCATTCGATTCAGCACATCCAGTGAACCCGCGCCCATATTTTCCGGTGCATTTAATCCATGATAGGGTCCTGAAAATGCATTTTTTGAGAATTCGGTGGATGTATCTGCTGCAGCTGCAGCAAGACCTAAAAACATGCCATGGTCCGTCACCGCATAGAAATCCAGCGGCCGAGATAATTGCATAGTAAAGCCTGCAGGGTTGGCAATGGCCTCACCTTGCGCAAAGCGATATGCATCGTAAGGAGTTGCTAATGTGCCAAAGGCGTAACCATCAAACGAGTAGGTGGTGTGAACATGTAAGTCACCAAAAAAGGCTTTGCGTTCAACAGGCGCTATGACCCGCGAATCTGTTACTGAAGTCTCGAACTCGAGCAGTTCTGTTTCAGTCTCAAAAATACGTGCGGACCGCGTACCGCTAACGGCTTGCTGTTTAAAGCGAGCGTCGGCCTCAGCGGTTTGTACAATCAGGCTTTCGTTTGTATGCGCCTCAGAAGGCAGGCTCAACACCTGATTTGACCCATCGGAGCATGCCGAGAGCAATAGTGCCATTACGACAATAGATACTAACTTTGATTGTTTGACTAATTTTCTCATCACCTATGAATCCAAATCGTACCGTTCATTCCTCATCGTTTCAAGTTAAGGGTTAGGGACGATTGACGACAATTTCATCATTACCGATGGGTAATTCAAATGACATTAAATCCTCAGCCAGCAGGAAGTTGTCTGGTATACCACGCTTAAAGACATCCTCTACAAGGGTATTCAATGGCACCGGCACAAGGTGATAGAAAGCGACCATAGCAACATTTGATTGCTCACCCAGTTCTATCAAGGTGTCTGTCGACGCGTGATAGTCCATCACATCTGCGACAATTTTTGCCTGCCGGGACCGACCTGCCGCGCCCATCGCTTTCGACAATGCTGTCACAGTAGGAAGCGATAATGCATCATGTAGCAAGAGATCAGCGCCATCAACGATCTCGAGCGTGTCCCCGTTGACGTTGCTGTCGCCTGAAACCACCACGCTACGACCTTTATAGTCAAAACGATAACCCACTGCAGGTTCAATCGGCGGGTGCTCACTCAGATATGCTGTTATCTTTAAATCCTTATCTTCAAAGATGACACCGGGGCTAATGGTTCTGTGTTCCAACACACCAAGCTCTGGCGCGAGCAACGTTTCTCCATGATGACCGGATCGATAGATGCGGTCTAGGCGGTAACTCGCGTTAACGCCATCTATCACTTCATTAACACCGACAGGACCAAACACGGTTAGCGGTGTCGGCCGGCCAGACACCCAGGAACCAAGGTTTATCTCGTAAATCTCGGCGATGTGATCAGAATGAAAGTGAGTGAGCAATATGCCTTGCAGACGCTCCGTGGGTAATGCCATACGGTTAATGTTTTCGGTTGAACCTGCGCCGGAATCGATCAGGTAAAAGTGTTCCGGGGTTACGACGGCAATACACGCTTGAGCCTGGCCCATGCCTAACGGTGAAGCACTGCCACAAACGAATACTCTGAGACTGCTAGATTCTGTAAAACCTGCACTTGCTCGTTGGGCAATCGCTGCAGTAGCGCGATCCAAAACAACATCCTGAACCGCAGGTAGCAGAAGTAGCGCTCTGCCAATGCCAACCACAAAGACCAGTGCCAGGGTAAAAATAATGACTTTCTTCATTGAGCCAAACTCCTTTGTTTCCCGTCCCATTTTTGGCAAAAGCCGCTACCTTGGATCCCGCGATTCAGCGGCACCAGGCAGGTATTGAATCGGCGATGACCACGCCCTCTCCTGCAGAGTCGCCGCTAAATCAGATCGCGGCTTCGTGCCAGCACGAATCGCGTCCCAGGTACTCCATCGGCAGGTTGGATTTTCCAGGACACGGGCGTAATAGAAAGACCGCTCGCTAAAGTCGAAATCAGGATCCGTCCAAGTTGAACTCAGCTCAGCGCTGCCCGTTCTTGCTCTGTAGGTGCAATCGCTTAAGTTAACAGTGGCCCCGTTGTCCGGGCAGCGATTTGTTTCTGGGTTAACCGCCACGCCATCAGCACACGCCACATCGATCACGTCTTCATGGGTTTCGCCTGCCGCGTCAATCCAACCTTTGATTATTTGCAGTCGTTGTAGCGGCGCACTATTCGCATCAGCTTGCGCCCAGATAACAAACTGCGGGGCACTTTCAGAACTAGCGGCAAGATTTGCGCCCATCGGGACGCCATTGGCATAGGCGTAAGCTATACCATCTGACCTTTGAGGTAAGTCTTCAGGCAAATCAAAGCCAGCAAAAAATCGCACACGTATTCTTGGTCCAGAGGTTGCAAACGTTTCTTTGCGCCGCAGAGCCGCATAGATCGACTCTCGTGTATTTTCTTCTGCCCAAACAGCGGCCAAACCCGAAGCGCCAAATTCTGTCTGCTGACTGCCCAGATAACTTTCGCCGTCCACCTCGTCGACGCTCTGGCCTGGAAGCAAGCCAATCAACAGGCTTTCTAAAAAGCCAACAGGAACGGAGCCTCGTGTTTGTGCGTCGGCGGACAAGACCCCAAGCTTGGAAGAAAAGTTGGACTCATCAGTTTGCGATGCAGCTGTATGGGTATCGCTGGAGCCAATGAAACCATAAGCAAACGGATTGGTAATACCCTGCGCTTCCAATTCCAATCCGTGACGCAAGGCTTCTCGCACATAACTACCTTCAGGTTTACTCGCGACTGGCTTACCCATTCCAACGCCTCGTGTGCTCACCAGCTCAAAGCCCGCCCACTCGTCGCGGCTGGATAATGCTGGATGAGTTTCAGACGTACCCTTAATTTGCGTGATTTCGACCAAGGGTTCGTTGCGAATACGTTTCACCGCATATTCATCATCGATAGGATCGCCCGCCCAATCAAGCAACTCAAACATATGACCATTGGATTTATTTGAGTTATGCGGAATAGCTAACGACTCAACACCGGCTTCTCGCAGCTTATCCATCCAGTCCCAAAGATCCTCGGCACTGCTTGAATGCATGCGGGAAAAGGGCACCGCTGGTACACGGTCGCTGCTTTCAAAAATGACATTGCGGTGCAGGCTACCATTGTCAGCCGCAGCAGTTGAGTATTCATAGGCGACAAAGGTCGTGAAGTGCCCAGGATTGTTGTGCTCGTCTGCAGCATTAATTGAGTCTGCCCAGGCGTTACGCGTAATGGCCAATGGCTCTTCAGCGCTGACTTCCCCGTCGACAATCGCCATAGCCAAGGATCGAGCAAGGCCGAAGCTGCGCATTCTATCCAGCGTACTCCATCGATCCATATTGTCCGGCGCATTCAGATTATGAACAACTTTCGCAAAAGCGTTTTTGGAAAATTCAGTACTCGTATCAGCGGCAACTGGGGAAACGCCCATAAAAAAGCCATGATCGGTCACGCCATAAAAATCCAGGGGCGCCTGCAACTGAATTTCAAAGCCCGCGGGGTGCTTAATGGCTTCACCCTTAGCGAATCGATAGGCATCATAGGGACTGGCTAATGTACCGAATGCAAAAGCATCAAATGAGTATTTCGTATGGACATGCAGGTCACCGAAATAGGCATTACGGTCTGGGTTAGCTGGCGGCTTGTCGGCCTCGTTTAAATTCGCTTTTGAACTCACTATAAGATCGGGACGACGATCAATAATCTTATACTCAGTTGCAAACAGTGGCTGTGTTAGTGCAGTACGCTGCTCATCGGTCGGCTGGTTACCACCTCCGCAAGCAATGAGCGACACCAAGGCAAGCACACTAACGGTCAATTTGGTTTTACTGATCATTGCTCTACTCACTATTCTATTGCCACATTTATTCCGTTGCCTATATTATCATAATGCTAATTTTGAATAACGAGATGATAACTGTAGAATGACGACTTCGCAAGCTAACCATCCAAGTAGTAAAAGTGGAACAAACCTATGACCAAAACAGCAACCGAAACCCCGAAACCAAAGCGGAGTCGGGCTGAAACGGAGCGCCGCCTCATCGATGTGGCACTTGACCTGATTCGCGACAAAGGTGTGCTGGCTGGACTAAACCTTCGCGAGGTTGCCGAAGGTGCGGGGGTAAATCGAGGCAATATCTATCATTACTTTGGGTCAAGGCAAGAGCTACTGAGGGCTGCAATTAACCGACAGTTCGAGGCTATCGTGGACACGCTATCGAAGAGTCACTCTAAGAAAGGCTTCGTCGCTCGAAGGTTGAACGCCTTTCGCTTGAATAATAGCAACGACAAGAACAATGACAGCATGCTTCGTGCGCTGCTCGTTCTGGATGGCGACGATACCGTTGACCCGATCCCGCTGTTCGAAGGAGGACTAAGCCAGCTAAGACAAGATGTCATTGATGGCGACATTGATAAAGGTCACGATCTCGAGGCGCTGCAGGTAGCCTTGTCTGCCATGGTGCGCGGTTACCGAATCTTTCGCTTACCCTACGCCAAGCGCGTGGGAATGACGCCGAGGGAACTTGACGCTCGCGTCGGCAAGGTGTTTAGCACTTGGCTCGAAGCCATGGCTCGACCGCCAACAGACAATAAGAGTCAGGACCAGTGGGGT
>Ga0181600_10000218_pt1 | contig 42910 bp, 23 predicted proteins | sample 041ome_2_FD_132982 | JGI IMG/M metagenome (GOLD analysis project Ga0181600, IMG submission 132982) | Coastal salt marsh microbial communities from the Groves Creek Marsh, Skidaway Island, Georgia - 041406US metaG (megahit assembly) | ecosystem: Environmental > Aquatic > Marine > Intertidal zone... | reverse complement strand
CCTGCTGAGGAGCCGTTATAAAGCCTAATAATCATTGACGAACCAGTCGCTTGAAATGTTCCACTAAAAGGCCCTGTTTGATTATTTACCCTAAAATCAACATGTGAAGAAGCATCGGCATTTCTAATATATAAGCCGTTTTGGCTGTCTGCGTGATTAGCAGTAATGTCAAATGATACAACATAAGTTTCGCCGCTTGTGGTTGTTATTGTTTGATCTGCCTGAGATGCTGAAGTTGAACTTGTTATAACGCCCGCACTTTGAGAAAACCCACTAACAGTCCACCCACTCGTATCAGTATCAAACGTACCATTCGTCACCAATTCACTACTGCCGGTCACATCTGCCGCATTTGTGTCGGACAAGGTGGCTAGTTTGATGTTGCCGTTTATCCAACCTGTGTTGTAGTCGGAGGTGATGTAGGCTTGCTTGTACCCACTGTCGTCATCACCGCCAGAAGCAACAGATATTTTATTTGGGTTATCATATACCCCAAGGCCTTCTTCCCCAGAAAAATCAGATCCGACAGCTACCTTAGTAGAAGTCATCGCAATACCGTGTGAAGTAGAACCTCTAACATTTATTGGACTTGTACTCCCTTGTGCAAATCTAACCCCAGACCAACCGTCAACGTTAATACTAGAGAGTTCTACTTGTTCTGAAAAGTTTGCTGTATCGCCAACTTCATGAAATAATGTACCGTCTTGTATAGTAACCCAGGAAATAGTTTTTGTTGTGTTGCTATCATAGACGTTCCCATCATCCTTAATCACACTCACGCCAGTATTAGTCGCCACCGCAATCGTTGGAACAGGTAAGCCCGTAACTGAATCAATCGGGGCGTTGGGTAGCACAGTCATGGCTACATCATTACAAGTTGATGCAACAAGAACGTTTGTTGTGTTAATGGTGATATGAGGAACGCCTGTTCTTTCAGCAATAGCATTAGTTGTTCTAAAATATCCAGTATGTGTGTATCTAACCACATCATCATATACAAATCTTGCTATGTGAACACCATCTGGATCACTACAAGTTACTAATTGTCCATTTGACATAGTAACAGCACTTTTTGCTCTATTATTATATCCCAATGCACTATTACCAGTTCCACTCCAAGTGAATATCATCCACATCAGTAACTCAGGAGCATCACCGTCATAGATAGTGACTTGCGTAGATTCAGCCACAATCACAGCAACCGCAGGAAACTCTTTACGACTACCTCGGATTGTAGTATTCAATTTTTCGTTATACCAAGAAGTGTGTTGTGTACGCTTACGCCATGCGCCACCATCAGAGTCTTTACTTGTGTCATAGATGAACACGTCAACCGCGGTCTTAGGAATAACAGAATTAATCGCAGAAAGACTTGAACCTCTTGCAGTCAAGAAGTCAGTTACATCCTGAAAGGCCGCTGTTCCAAGATCAGCATTACTAGGTACTTGGTTTGGATTTGTTCCAATTAATTTAACCATTTTTAGTCATTCTCCGTCAATGCTATTAGTTCTGCATTACCAAGTCTCTTTGGATAATATTTAATATTTTTGATGTGGCCACCAATATAATTGATTCCTTCCCCGTCACCTATAGTCATTCTTGTAAGTTTTGGAAGAGTCACAGTTGTATCAGTACTCACTGTTCCGCCATTACCAACTGCGGCAGCATCGTTTGTTGCAAACGCAAATGCGCTTTTGTTAAAATAGTTTAAGTCGGCTGCTGAAATTGATGAAGCAGACATTTCAGATGAACCATTCAAAGATAGAACTTCACCCGTTGTGCCTGTTGAACGATATCTAATACCGATATAATCATCTGTACTTCCTTCGTTCTCTATGGTAACGATACCCCAAGCATCACTAGTAATGTCTCTATCGACATTATGCTCTACATATAAAGTCCCTTGGTCTTGATTATACCAATCTGACACCGGCATAAAGCAATCGTCTGCTTTTCTTTGAGTATCTCCTGATGAAATTACATCTGCACTTCTTGTCGCTGAACCGCCATAAGTCGGAATATATGTTGTTACTCTGTTACCAGTTTCTAATTGAGCACCATATATGTAAAGTCCAGAAGATCCGTCGCCTGTATATGAAGGTGTGTTTCCTGTACCAACCCCATCGCCTAAAGCAATACGAACATAGTTAGAACCAGCATTAACAGAGTATCCTCTGATTGCGCATCTGTACCAACCATCGCCAACATTTTCAATTTCAGCAGTACCATTAGTGAAGTTAGTGTTATTATCTCCGAACTCTAACACTGTACCATTTGTTAAATCAAATTTACCAAAAAGTCTACTTGCTCCTATGTTTAGATTAAGCTCATCTCTTTGATTTGCTTTAGCATAGAGAGAAAAACAATAATATGTACCAGCTATTTCACTAAACGTTTCACGTAAAAAGTGGTTTGTTGTTGCGGAATCCTCCCTAAGGAAAGTTGCGTTGTATATGCCTTCAGGAGATGTGACTGCTGTTGTTCTTATAGCATTCGCACCGCTTTGATTGTCTTCCCAAGCGCCTCCACCGGAGTTATCATCGTCAAAGTCGTTAGAGTATCCAAAAATGTTTGTAGAAGCTAACTCTAAAATTAGCCCAGCATCTACCCATTTTTCGCCATCAAACTTGTATCCATACCTAGGACTGTTTTGAGGAGCGATTTTTAACAAACCATTTTCATCATGGTAAGATGCACGACTTGATCTAGAAAGAAATCTAACGTCAGACTTAATATAAGAAGATGGATTATCTACTCCGGATTCGTATTGTGTGCCCCAAATGAGAATTCCACTTACTCTATCGCCTGATCCTGTTACAGTTCTCCAAAATGGGTCATAACTATTAATGTCTGTACTATCTCCAACAAAAATATTTGCATAGTTTGTACCATTAGTATTCTCAAATGCTACTGAACACCTGTACCATCCATCTCCAACATCCTCCATGTATACTATGGTTGAGACGGAAGGTGTAGTCACTTGCGAATATGTTCCGTTATCCAATCTAAACTTATAACCATACCCAGAAGAGTTCGAACCAAAAATTTGCGACAAGAGAAGAGTATCATATCCTGCTGCCTTTGCGTATGTACTAAACACTTGCCAGCCACTTGACACTGTTAAAGTAGTGGAATATATTCCTTTACGACTACTAGATTCACCGGGAACGATTTTTGTTGCGGTATATGTTCCGTCAGGAGCTTTGGCAGCGTTAAATACGTAGTGATGATCTGTTGATGTTGCATCACCCCATTCGCCCATGTGATAGTAACTACTCTGATCCACACGATTGGTTCTAGATTCTTCTATGAGAAGCCCTTTACTCTCACCAGTCGCAGGATTGTGGTCAAAGCGTGGTTCGTTATTAACAGCGTATCTTAAAACCCTATTATTATCATAGTAGGAACCAATTGATTCACGATTGAACGTAATGCGTGGATCAAGTTGCTTAGAGTTAGCGAAGTCTAAGTTAAGTGTAGGCCTAATCGTTGGTTGATCATTATCATTATACAACGAATGCGTTGCGCCAGAAATCTTAAATGCAGTAGTTCCAACAGAAACACCACCAGCAGTATAGTCATGGTCGATATGAAACTCATCATCAGAGCCAGAGACTTTAACTTTCCATTCACTGTCACGTGTGCCAGAGGTTGATGCGCCAATTCTTAAGTGTGCCGAACCACCACCAGTGTCATCCTCAATCTTAATATCTCCAGCACCTTTGACGTGCAGTTGATAACTTGGATCAATATAATAAGGAGCGGTGTTACCGTCACCAAAGTTACCAATACCCAACTTACCATCATGTGATAGAACCATCAGAAGATTGCTGGTGACTGAATTTGTCTGATTTGGATCCGTTTGGTCTAAATCGCCATCACGGAATTGTAGTGCACCACCGTCAAGTAGAATTCTTGCTGATGCATTTGTTCCTGTTTTGTCAAATGCAAGCGTAGGCGATAGACCACGAATTGTTACGGAACCACCATTTGCGCCATCCACAAAAACTGCCGTAGGTTTAAGAGTAGTGATTGCGTTAGTGCCGACCGTTAGCCTAGACTCTGGAGTCTCTACACCAATACCTACGTTGGTATCGCCAATCACCATCTTAACGTCACCGCTATCCTGCGGTGAGTCTGTTGAACCTATATTGTTCTTAAAGATGATTTCGCCGGTGCTTGACGTAGAGCCGATAATAACATCTAAGTCATGATAACCAATCTTACCTCTATTACCACCTTTTGGACCAATATCAATATGTGGACTAGTTGCACTGATATGTAGAAGTGTGTCTGGTGTATTGGCGCCTGTACCTATACCAACTTTATCTCCTACTATAGTAAGTGGATTTTTTTGAGAGCCACCTCCACTCGTAAAAATTCTTGTTAGACTTTCTCTATCAGCGTCAGTATTGTCTGACCAACTACTTTGTACATAAAAAAGCTGACGCTCTTGCGTAGTAGTCAAAGCCCTAAATTCTATACCGACTCCGTTTCCTACGTCAGAAGTAGAAGCGTTTACGAACTCCGAATATGAAATTGCGCCATCGCTTTCGCCCTCAATCCTAAGTGGAATCGCGTCAGCGGTCTCTACATGTAAATTTCTAGTAGGATTTGTAACACCTCCAATACCAACATAACCGCCAGTGTCAATCGCAATACCAGCCGAGCCGTCAGGCCCGTTGATTTTTACGTCTCCCGCTTGCGCGTCTAGTATTCTGTTACCACCTACATCTGAATAAATTCTATTTGATAAAAATTTTATATACGTATCAGTATCACCAGCGTGAACAATACCAGTGTCAGTAAGTATTGTGTCTACGTGGATATCTTTATTAAAATCCCACTCATCGTTTGTGCCGTCATATAGAATCGTTGCGCTTGCACCATCAACCGTTAGTCCTGCACCGTCCGCTGCAGCTGCATTGGCTGCCCCTGATGCAAGAGTGATATTAAGATCAGCGACGTCCATTGTGGTTGAGTTGACTGTAGTGGTTGTACCGTCAATCTGAAGGTCACCGCGGATAACAACAAGACCGTTTGTTGAACCGTCTGTATCTGGGTCATGAGGAGAAGGATCAATATAGAACGTAGCGGGACCGTTAAGTTCACCAGTCAGTGTTACGTTTGCAGCACTAATATCTGCAGCACTAATATCACCACTAGTCGTAATATTTCCACTAGTGTTTAGCGCGATGTCTGACGCAAGATCGGCGTTGGTTATTGTACCGTCTAGAACTTGATCCGTTTTGATTCTTGTCAATGCCATGTTATGCGCTCACCGTAATTCTTTTAGTCTTAATCGTGGTGTTCGTATTGGTCGGTGTTACCGTTAACCTTACGTTGCCCGTTAAGATTGATGCATCCAATGTTCCTAGGGAACTACTAGTATATATCGTACCATACTCGGTCATGTACACTGTTGTACCATCATGAACCAATAAAACTTCAGTCGCATGATAACCTGCACTTGCGTGCGACATAGACACAATGTATTTTGCTGTTCTGTAAGTATTTGATTTGAAGGTATCAACGATCTGACCTGAGGATGTTGTTGTAGCTACAAGCTCGCTATTGATTAACCCTTCTGAGTCAATAAAGCTGGCCTTGGCCAACGATACAATTTCAAGAGTATCACCTGATGATATTGCCGTTTGAAGAACGACTGATGTACCGTTCGTTGCCGTATAGTCAAGACTATGAACAAGACGAGCACCGTTAAGATACACCTCGATCATTTCAAGATCGTATGTAAGGGTGTTACCGTCTACATCCGCACCAGTGAACGTTGTCGTGCTAGTGCTGGGTTGATATACGTAGGACTGATAATCTCTCAAACGGAACTCAGCATTATGAATCGCTAAAGTCCGACACTCGATTGCGTCATTCAGCGCGGGTGCCTGGGAGAAGGTAAGAGTTCCGTTTGAGAGAGTATAAGCATCGGCGTGCTGTGACACACCGTTGATTGTTACAAAGACGTACTGTTCATCCGCTGGTGCTTCGGTTAGATTGAAGTCAACGGTTGAGTTATCGCCGGTGAAAGTGTCAAGAATAACTGATTCATCAGTCGCACAGTTACCACGGAAACGAACAATCTCTTCCCCGTTTAGGCCATCCCTTTTAAGAAAGATGTATCCGTCGTATGTGTTTATCGCGAGTTCGCCTAACTGTAATGCAGAGGTAGTTGGTACCTTCGCATGTACGGCGGACCGCTTTAGCTTGACATTAGTCGCCATTAAGAATATTCCTCAACAATGTACGCCTTATATAAGGCAAGTCAAACGCGGGGGTATGTACCCCCGCTATCATAAAAATTTAGTACTCACCACCATCAATCGTGGTGATGTAAACGTGACCTGCAGAAACGTTAAACTGCTCACTTGCGAACGATGCCACACCAAGTGCGTCTTTGTTCTGAGCCGTTGTTCCAGAAGGAGAAAGATCCAACCCATCACCGTCAGTTGCGGTAAGAGCGGTATCAGTCGTAGCAATTGTGGTTGCTTCATCAATATCAAAGGTAATCGTACCTGCGCCGTTAACGATCTCAATCGCAGTGTTGGCCGCGGTGGCAAGAGTTACTTTATCAAATTGACCAAGAGAAGAGTTACCAATCAGCAACTCACCGTCAGTGATTGCTGAGCTTGCGCCTTCACCATACTCGGTGATGTTACCGTCAAGCTTAAGATCGCCAAAGTGAGCAACACCTCGGTCACCAGAGATAACCGATGCAGTATCAGTTGCATCAGGTACATAGGTTAACTCACCAGTGCTGTCATCGTAACCAAAGAAACCAACCTTGGCGGTACCGTCCACATAATGGAACTTAATACCACGATCCCTGTTGTCGTCAGTTGCCTTGGTGAATGTTAGTTCTTGGTTATCATTAAGAACACCGGTCGTTGCTGCGGACAGGCCAACGGTCGCAGTACCATCAGTATTAATTACTATGGACGATACGGTTGTACCACCAGCGATACCCGTACCACTTACTGCATCATTGACGGCAATATTGTCGCCATCAGCAAGATCGATCGAGGTAGCACCAGAAGCAAGAGTATAGTCGGTAAACGTAACCGCATCACCGGATGTCATTGCCGTTGCGACTTGTTGCGAGATAGTGATCGTTGTACCAGCGATGTTAGTTACCGTGGTGTTATTATCAATACCTGCACCAGTTACGGTGTCACCGTTTTGAATACCCGTAGCGGATGCAACATCAATTGTCGTATCGCCTACGGAAGCATTGGCACCAAGAGTGGTTGCCGTTGCGGCTTCGTATTCAAGAGTCTTAATTGAGACAGTGTCAGCAAGAACAAAGATCGGATCGTTGACTGTAGTAGTCGTTGAGTTGACCGTTGTGGTTGTACCATTAACCTGAAGGTTACCTTGGATAAGAACCGTACCGGGTGTACCAGCAGGGTTAGGATCAAGGATCATGGTTGATGGAGAAGCTGCGTTACCATCCGTTGTGCTAATCGTGTTAGCTGCTAAACGAAGATTACCTACATCAATGTAAGCCGACTGATCGTTAAACTCTAGACCGTTTTGGTCCACAGTCATTCTTAGAACGTTGGCTGTATAGAAGTAAAGTTTATCGTTATCTGCGCCAGAGGATAGTTCAGCAAGAATCTTCGTATCTTGGTCAACGTCGATTACGCCACCCAAGCCACTCCAGTTAGTACCGTTGTAACCCTCAAATCCAGACGAGTCAGTGTTGTATCGAATCTGACCTTGGACGTTTGTGAAACCTGATTTCTGAGCGTCAGTACCAACAGGTAGCTTGACAGCGTCAGTAGTGTTAAAGTCTACATAACCTGAACCGTCACCTTGAAGATTAAGGTTGCCGTTAGTATCAGATGCCTTGATTGTGTTTCCGTTGATATTAATGTTATCAATATCGGCGGATCCAGTGATATCAAGATCACCCTGAATGTCTACTACGATTCCACCGTCGGATCCAGCAGAGTAAGTAAACGAATCATACTCAACGAGTTGACCAGAAGTCGTTGTAAGAACAACTCTGTTTGCGTCAAGGTCGGATACGATCGTTGTGGTTGCGGTTAGGTTAGTAATGTTTGTTCGACCAGTACCGTCAGGCGTAATATTAATATTGCCGTTGGTGTCAGTCGAAGTAATGTCATTACCATCAATGGTAATGTTATCAATGTTAAGAACATCGATCTTTGAGTTACCGTCTACGATAATCGCAGAGTTAGGTGTTAGTGTGCCATGTGCATGGTCAAGTAGATTCGTAAAATACGAACCACCAATTAGTTCTACCGAAGCTGCATAGCCATCGGATTGAACAGATCCAGTACCAATATAGAGTCGCTTACCACCAGAAGCTACGTCAGCGGGAGTTAGTCCATCGGTACCGTATGAGTACGCGAGCTCCCCCTGATGCAGATCTACTGGAGCGTTAGTAGTACTGGAGCGATGAATTTTAATAGTCGTTGCCATTAGAAGTTGCCCCCGTTAATGATTTGTTTTTCGAGTGTGATAGTTGTTTCAAATTTAGTCGTTGATGAATTATATACTAGGACTGATCCATCCTGAAGATTAGTAGTGTCCACGTCGGTTAGATCGCCAAGTCTTCTTGATTGAAAACTTGAAGTCCTAATACGAAGATCGTTTTGATCCTTTATGGTTGCCTTAATCTTCATTCGTTAACTGCTCCTAGTTACGCTTGGAGTTACCTCAACGGATCCCTCAAGTGCTCGTGTTACTGCTCCACCTGACGATGTAGCCTTAACATCATAAACATAACGACCTGATTTGATCGCAGCAGTTTCAGCTGCTGTCATTGATATAGTTACCTGTCCATTGCCTGCATCTGCGACGTTAACGGTAAAATCATAAGCGGTGGCTGATTTGTAAGTTCTACGTACTTGACCTGTAACGTTATAACCCGACAGATCAAATGGATCTTGGTTTTCGTCCTCAAGACTAATAGTAGCCTCGAAATCTGCGCCTTGATCAATTACAATGTTTGCGTATGTAGCCATGCCTAGGTCAGCCTTACCTTTTGCTTATTACTGATTATATTTATACTTTTCACATCTTCTTAGTATGAGATATAAATAACTATGAAGATGTAAAGAACCCTCAGTACTATTTATAAATAAACTAGTAGGACAACATTAAGAGAGAACATTAATATGGCTCGTACCTTTAAGAAACGCGGTCTACGTCGTGACCTAAACTTTGCGGATATACCCACTCCAGAGACTGCATTAAACAACATGCTTGGGAATATCGCTGCACAAGGTCAAGAAGGCGATAGATTTATCAGTCAAGATCTTGATGTTCTACGAGGTCTTCGTAGAACCACTATGACACGTGGCGACTTCTTAAACATCGATGGTGCGGCTCCTACTGTCATTAATCCAAACACTGGCCTAGAAGAAACATATCAGCCAATCATTAGTCTTCAAAACAGATTTGATCAAGCACGATTTACTATTGGAGAACCACAGTTCTTTGGCGGTAATGGACTTACTACAAGATATTTTGAACAAGTCGACACTAACACAGCAACAGCCACAAACGTACCAGCAGCTCTTTCTGGAATATTTGACATCAACGACGCAGTTGAGTTTAAGGACGCTGATGGTAATACCGTTGACTCAGAGATATTTTGGGAACAAGGTCAGTACACGTTTATCGGTCAACTTAAGGATGAGCTGGGTAGTGACCGCGGCGGAATAGAATGGAACGGTTGGTTTAAGCCAACTCGTGCAGGCCGATGGAGATTCTCGGTATCAACCACTGGGCTGTTTTCCTTCGAGTTTAATACTGGTGCAAATGCAGTATCAGGACCAGGATCAGTTGTTCACGCAAAACTTAGACCAGTCATGCCTATCGGAGTAACCTTGATAAACGGATCCGACCAAGCCTTCATACTCCCTCTCTCAGGAGCTCCTTCCACTCAAAACGGAATTGCTACTATACGTCATTTGCTGCGAGGTGATATCATATGGAGTGGAGCAGATACATCTGGCTCGAGCGACATATCTCAATTTAACGATACTGATAATCTAATCACGGTCAGCGAGATTGACGTGGATGACGCGTCCGGAGTCGGAAGTTTTACGTTATCAAGTGCATTCACTGGCACTGGTGGTAGTTACACATTGTATGCGGTACATCCATTCGGAGAATCAGGCGACTTTTTTGAGACCTCAGGAAACCTCTCTGCGTATACTTATTACCCAATCACCGTTAGATACATGTGGGCAAACCCGTCAAGTGGAAACCCTCATTCACTATTAAGTAACGTAACGGATCTAAATGTTGACAACGGCGGTGTGTATAATTTTTCTGCTGAATCGAGTCTAGTGAACTCGCTGTCGGTTAACACTACTCCGCCAAACAGTTCTTCTACATATATGAACTATAGGTACCTACACGATGAAGATTATGAAAGAACCCCAACTGGGTTAGACGCAGGTGACTTTTATAACTACTATGAGGACAGAGTACCTCCAGGTGGTACAAGACTGTTCGCGGGATCCGATGGCTCAATTGGTAGTACGACCGAATCAACATACCAAAATGTTTTCACAAAAGGTCAATTGGTTCTGCCATACGAACCCCCTAGGGACTGGGAGGATATTGCTTATCAGAAATCCTTATCGTGGAATCAGGGTTCAATCATTCTTACGACAGGAAATACCGATGGAATCGAGGTCGGAAACGTTGTATTGGCTCAAGGTACAAACACTGGCGATCCTAAGTTTGATTATACCGCAGGTGTTCCAGTTGTTACTGAAATATCAATCAATGAAGCGGTATTCGTAAGCCTACCTATCGACAGTGTTCATAATAGTTCTGATACTTCTGGTAGTTTCACGTTTACTTTCTTGGATCACAGAGGCCTTAAGGCCATAGATCTAACAGGATCAACCTGGACATCAAACGGAACACGTGTAAGTAACTTTTCTGGGCCAGGAACCGCGGCAGTAAACGTTGGTGACGTATTGGTTGCATATGCTAGCCAAACTAATCAATACAACGTAGTGACTGACCTTATAGACGGATCAACGTTTGACGTAAGTCGTGCATTGATTGACCAATCAAGTTTAGGCCAAGGGGCATCGGTAGATCCAGTAGTTGCGATATATGAAAGAAGCGGTCTTAAGAACGACTCACTTGATACCTATTGTAATGGCGTTTATGGTGCAACGACTGTGGGTAATGCATCTAGCGGAGCAACACAGTTAACCATCACTAGTCCAACAATATATGACGGTGAACCAGGTGCAGCTACATTACCGTCATCAGGATACTTTATCTTCTTTGGTAATCGTATCCCAGCGGGTACTACTGCTTCGGTTAGTGGATCAACTATTACCTTAAGTGATGAAATCTCCGATGATATTCCTGCTGACCAAGTAGTTGTATTAGTATCAACAAATGTCAATAAGGATCTTTGTTTTCCACCAACTGATACCTCACCGCCATTCACAGCCACGCAAAACGGTTTACAGACTACTTCGTCAAGACCTACGATTGAGATCACCGGTAATGATTCAGAGGTTAAGTTCATTAGATTATTTGTTGAGAACGGAACGGTAAACACTGCTAGCGCAAACCCTGCCTATGACAGAAAGATTCCAATCAAGGATCTAACTGGCACAACATATAATATATTGGTGGATGCGGTTTAAGCAGGTCCTAGACAGAGAAAGTACTCAACGCCATCAATGTTTACGCCTAGCTTATGAGTAAACTCTCCTGAGTCTTTAACATTTCCTGATGCGGTCGTGATGGTTAATCCATCAACCTCAATACCATCAGCGAATAAAAGGTTACCAATGTTAACCTGCTCTGAAGGCGTAGTAAGTTTTCCTGTTGCTTCACTCCAAGGATTTGCCGAGGTCGAGAACGCTCGGGTTGCTTCGATGTCAGTAATGTCAGAGAAAGGATCCGTGATGTATACGCCAGGAGCGGTTGGGTAGGTATCCCTATTAAGTTTACTTGCTGCATCGTTCGCACCATCAGGATCACCGGATCTAATACTTCCTTCAAGCTTAATATCTCTATCAGACGCAACGGATGCAGTCTCTGAATATTTTTGAACACGCTTAAAGTTAGCTATGTCAACGTTTGACTCAATAGTCTCAAATGCAGCATTAAAGTTTTCACCAATGCTATAACTAAACGACGAAGCTGCTCCAATATCACCGCCATTATTAGCAGCGCTGTTTTGAATCTCAGGTGTTGCGATCCTAACAATATTATCCTGTGTAACTGCATCACTGCGAGTCAGGACAACGAATCGTGTTCTCCACGCAGTAGGTATTGTTATAGGAGTACCGTTTTCAGTTGTCGCTAGACCAAACGCTCTTTGGTTTCTAAACGACCCTTGTCCTAACGCAAGATCCACTACGTAATACTTAGTGTCATCAGTCGCGTGCGGAGAGTCTGTGTATTCACCGTCACTGTCAACATCAAGATTGTTTCTAACAGTTACGTTAGTTATAACATCATTCGTTGTAAATGTAAATGGTACTTCTTGACCAAATAAGAATCTTTTATTTGCTGCACTGTTCGACGAAGTGGTTATACTCGCTTGGAGTGCATTTGGATCCCATATTAGCTCAGACGTATTGTTTAAGTTATTAATAAAGATAAACAGATCTTGGTCAACACCAGCGCCGGCAAGGTTAGTGATTGCTTGGCCATCGTCAAGTGGTTCTGATAAGTTGTTGTCTCTAGCAAGACCTTGATTTCTTTGTGCCATTTCTTATACCCTTACAGTGATATCGACCAACCAGCCGCTCTAAGCTTAGCAAGAATCCTTGCTGTTTCAGCTTCAGCGGTACCCTCTAATTCAGGTTCTTGATCCACGGTTCTTGGCGCGTATGTTTGTGGTTGACCTCTTAAATTAACCTGTACCCTGCTGTTTCCAGTGCTATCGTATATGTTCTCAAAGTCAACAAACATGTTGTCTATGTCAGTTGTCGACAACGAGTTGTTTTGTAAAAGAATTCTACGAATACGAGTAAAGTTAGCGAACGATCCTCGAGTGTATGAAGTGAAATCACAGTTATACAAATACAGATAACCAATGCCAGGTGCTGGACCAGATATATCAGGGATAGGTCCGGTTAAGTTATTATTGTTGTGTAAGAACAAATAATATAACGAAGGCATGGATTCTAGGCCAGGGAAACTGGTTATATTATTGTTATACAAACCAATGTAGTACATACGAAGTCTGTTTGAGTACTCAGGAACCGCACCGGTTAACTTATTGTTGGATAAGTTCATATACCTAATATCGTTATTGGATACCAAGGATGGCGCAGATCCGCTAAAGTTATTGACCGGCATATATAATACTTGAAGTGAAGGTAACGAAGAAAGGTCAGGAACCAATACGTCGTTTCTTCCGCCACCGGTTCTTCTATAACTATACCAATATAAATGTCTTAGATTCGAAAGGTTTGACCACGTGCCATCCTCGAAACCCTTTTCGTACAAGGCACTGTTACTTAAGTAATAAAAGTAACCAAGTGTGTCTCTGCAGTCATCAAAGGTATCTTGATACATAACATACGTTTCACCATCAGCATACCCGTGTGATCCATTATCTGGACGGCCACCGGCTAACCCTTGGCATACCCACAAATGAAGACGGTTAAGAGAAGTATTACCCTTAAACTTTGGTATGAATCCGTTTAGGCCAGATCTATACATCGTAAGATTACTCAAAGACGAACAGTTCTCTAGCTTATAAGTAGACTCAACGGCGTTGTTTGTATAAAATTCTCCACCACTTGAGTAGTGACCATAGATCGTTGCAAGATTAGTCTTGTTCTGCAAGGACGGTAGCCTAAGTTGAGTTGCCGCGAAGTTTAAGTAGTTAAGATCATCGGCGTTACTGAAGGCAGAGGTCTCCCAGTTGCTATCGGATAGTCTCGTGTTACCGCTGACATGAAAGTTTGTAAGGTTGGCCCTGTCCACTAGACCCGTTGAGGGTATGGCCCTAAAGTCATTACTATGCGCATGAAACACCTCAAGTGAAGCAGGTACCGTTGGAAGATACGATGCGGTGTCGTAGTCGTCCGGTGAAAAGTATGCCCCTCCGCCGCGCCCAAGATACAGCTGTGTTAGGTTTGGAAATCTTGCCTCAATTACTGATGGGTTTGATCCTGGTGTACCACTATCATTTACTCCGGAAGGAGTGTTAGTCGTTGTGGTACGAATACCTCCATAGAAGTTACCGTAAAGAGTAAGAGAGGTAACCGTTGAAGGAATACGCTTAACGACTGCTGCATTAAGTTTACGATATGCCTCATCGTCTGACTGATACATTGCGTTTCTTGAAATGTTCAATGAAACTAGGTTTGGCGCAAAGACATTGAGATCCGGCATCGTTAGTAGTTCGTTATTGAACAAATTCAACGATGAAAGATTAGGTAATGATGCGGCAGGTAACTCTCTGATTCCAGAAGACGTGGCCGAGAAGGATGTAATATTATCAGGAGGATAATAAAACTCTACGTCCCTTTCAGCGGATCTTACTGAACGATAACTCAACGATGAGCTTGTGTTAGTTCCCCTGTCGGCGTATGATTGAATATCTGAGGAGTTGTTTACGTTTACGATTCTCCAGCTTGCCTTAAGACTACCGTCATAACTGGTGAATACCGAACTCCAATCAAATCGTCTAAAGAATCCACGAAACTTTAGAGGTATGCTCTTCATTGCATACATATCATAATCAGATCCGTCAATCGTAATACGAACCTTATGTGTAGGTACCTCAGCGTTAAATAGTTTAGGAAGAGCAGCAGTCCCAAACGTCATGTTATCAACGATCAGTTTACCACCTGTAAGAACCTTTACCTCACCGCCATAATAGATCGGATCCGCATCAGTAGGAGGATTGGTTGTGGTTGACCACGCTGAAACCCTTGAGGTTGAGATATCAAGAAAGTTGATTCCGTTGTCTGTAGCATTAAGTGAACGGTATCTAATAGCAGAACCACCAATACCACCATTGACGTTTAAGTTACCTCTTAACGATATATCTGCACCAGGGCTTTCTCTAAGGATTTCCTCGTACTGTCCACTGTCTCCCTGAAATCGATCAATGGTTCTATAGACATCTTCCTTAAGTCGAGACATAGCTTGAAAATCAAACCTAGTCGCAGACGCACCGTTATCGTTACCACTCCTAACCCCTCGGATGATATCAATATCTCCGACTTCAAGAGTAAGTACTCGTAGTGCCTGTGATTTGTTAATCACATCGGAAAGGTTGTTTGAAACCTTGAATCCGTAATAAACTTTTGTCTCAAACGCCATGTTATTGCTCTGCCGTGTTCAAAGTGATCTGTATATTTCCTGAACCAGCAGTCACCGTCTTAGCGGCAAAGAAAGTGGCATCAAGATTCAAAAGGTCCGCAGTGATTACTTCACGATCCCTTCCAAATATATTTAACAGATCAATATCTTTGGTTTCGTTTTGTCCGATGAAAAATGAATCTTTTAGTACGCCTTGTCTTAATTTTTGTCCACACTGAACATCAACCTGAGCCGAATCTAAACGGTTATCTGCAACAAAGTTAAGCGGAGGTAAGGTAGGATCCGCTCTGCCACCCGCGTTATCAGTTTCACACAAAGAGTTAACCAACCAAAGAGGCGTTGAGCTAAGCTGAGTGTTACCAATCGTTTCAGTTACAGAGAGTGAGTTAAGCGCAGCGTTATCCTTCATTTTTACGACAAGGTAAAGCGGATAAGGATTAAACTGAAAGATCTTAGTTTCATCAATCTTTGTCGCTGTTAGTCTAACCGGAGTAAGCTGAATCGTTACTGCATCGCCAGAGTTCTTTCCTGTTGGCAAAGCAGATATCTCAGCAAACTCTCGTGTTACGCCAATTACTTGAAACGATGTTGCCTCACTAGCAAACGTTACTCCAGAACCAGCATTATTGATTCCAAGTTCACCACCGGTCAATGTACCGTTGGGAAAGGCAAAACCAGAGTTTAAGTAGAAGTATATCGTTCCATCGTTAACACCAGTTTGCGGATTGGTATCAGTAACGATCCCTTCCAACTCTGATTTAGTCTGAACGGTTATTCTTACTCGTGAACAGTCACCAGTAGTGTCGTTTGGATCATATACTGGATCACCGTTTGAGTCGTAAGAAATAATTTCTTTAGGAGGTTGTGGAATACGGTAATCTATCTCCATCTTTCTTTCAAGTGGATAGTTTGCTTCTCCGGTATCCTGGCCAAGTCTGTTACGACTAGTTGTTGATTGCGTGTACTCGCCAAAGAGCACATCACTGTCGGGAACAATTGGCTGAAGATCTCCTGGAGCAACCTCAAACTTAAGCTCACCGTTATCCTCTTGTGGTTCCTTATCGGTCACACCGATATAGAATTCAGCAAAGTGGCTACCGTCGTTTTTATACGGATTTAAGAAGTTAACATCAATGGTACTACCCGTAAGAGCGACCGTGGATGCAGCTATACCATCATAGTTTGATATACGCATCGTATGAGGATACGTTGCGCCAGAGTCAGTTGCGTAGTCAGTCAGAGTAATAGGCGAGCCATTACCTAGAATCACAATACCAGAATCATCAAACCCAGAGTTAGGATTGGCCTGGGATGAAACGTTTGTCACTGTACTTTTGGTGTATGAGTTCTGAACAATTCTTTTTAGATTTGCCGATGTGTAACCAATGATAGTTGATCCATCAAGCACCTCGGATCCTTCATCAACCTCAATATAGGTTGAGTAAATACCGTCAGCAATAATCTTTGCACCGTTATCGGTTAGCTGAAACAACTCAGAGGTAGCATCGTTAGTACCATCATCATCAAGGTCTAGGTCCAATGTGTAGCTCGTAGTATCAGGATTGATTGTAATTGAACTAAGATTGAGAGTGTTGAACTTAAAGTTAGCGGTACGACCGTTTGCTCCAGACTTAAGACCTAAGTTATAGTTATGACCAAACCCTGGACACGCTTTACACTTAATGATCTTAACCTGAGCATACTCGTCAGACGATATGTTGACGGACTTTGGATAAATAGTTTTCTTGTTTTCTTTCTCGTACCCAGTCTTATTAGTAATAATAGATTTTGGATAAACGCCCAAAGCAGACGTATCCTGCGTACTTACGATGGATCTTAGACCAGAAGAATACGAATGCTGAGTTACTGTACCCTCGTCTCCACCATCGATATACATGGATGCACCATATTTGTAGACGTACTGTGGAGTTCTAAGCCTTGCCGAATCTCTAATGTTAAGAGAGTATCTAAACCTAAAGAACGGATCCTCAAGACATGGCTGACCCATTAAGTTTTCAATAACAAGCGTATGAACATGAACCCATCTTGCTTCGCTGTTCTTCACTGGTACATATGCATAAAACTTAGCACCGATAGCGCCGTACCAAGAGAACTCAATCTTATACATCGTAACTTGTTTTGATGTAAGTAGATATCCAGAAGGACCATTACCATTAAGTTGGTCAATGTTCCAATTATCTCTTGGGATCTCAACAGTAAAGTATTCTCTTGCTTCACCAGTCTCTGGATCAATATCATTTGGATCACCAGAAGCCTTAAGCACCTGGTCGGTCAAAGGATTCAATCCCTGCCTCTCCATAACCGCAGAAGGTAATGGGATCGTTGACCTACGAACGATGTTAAGCGTTGCGCCTTTCAGCTGAAATACGTATTGGTCAGTTGGGTTGGTTATACCCCACTCCAAAACGTTTTGTTCTGAACCTGAGTCAGACGATGCTCTTAAACCAAACGTGAATCCAGAGATACGCCCAGGCTGATACCGATAAGCTTTTTTGGACTGAAGATAACTAAATCGTTGATCGCCAGACGCATACCCAGGACGAGTCTCTGAGAATAGCGGGCTGTTTCCTGTTATAGCGTTTATGGCCCTAGGCGTGAACGGATCAAACTCGTTGATAGGATTAACTAAAACGCTATCATTAAGATCCACCCATGCACGTGTCCAAGTATCAATCAGAACATAGCCTTGAGCCTCAGTGACTCCATTAAACGATAAGTCGTTACTTCCGTCTATTGTAACTTTTGAAGGATCCAAAAAATTATCCTTAAACGTGGATCCGTATGTGGCTTGTCGTTCAGTCGTTGAGAAATGTGTGTAAAGAGTATTTCCTAACGTAATGAAAGCAACAAATTGTGTATAAAGATCCTCATTGTAGAATCCTTGGTTCGCGAATCTTGGGCCAAACGGATACCTAAAAGGAACCGGAAACGCGCCAAGCTCTAAGGCCTGTTCTTTGGTTTGTTCTATAAAGGACGCGTTGTAGTGATTTCCAAATCTTGCGGTACCACGATTATCCCATGCACTAATACTGGAGCCACTAGTCAGAGTATAGAACTCCCACTCCTCATCATTAAGACCCAGCGTTGATACATCGGAGAATAACGATAGTTGCTCCTCAGCGCGATTAACGCCAAGCAGGGTAGTTGATGTTTCTGAAGTTTCTTGAAAGACCTCAACGACAGGAATCGCTGTAGTACCTATACCACTTGGCATAACTACCCCAGTTGCGTTCTCTGAGTTAGCGATCTCTCTTACTGAAATCTCTGCATCGGTTACGAGCTCAATACCTGTTTCGTCAACAAGTTTCTCACCACTTACGATATCAAAGAGAGGTACTTGACCAGTGATGGTCTGCACGGGATACTTACTGAAGGATATCTTACCACCCTCAGTAGCGTTTTGAACTCTGTCTATGGTAATCCAATCGCCAGCGCTCAAACCTTGAATATTACCCTCAAGGTTTTCTACCTGCAGGGTTATTGATTCTCCGCCGTCTCCACCAACACCAGTAATGCCTATAATCTTTACACCGGTCTCAGGCAGACCTCCGCCAGATCCTGGTCCAGTTTGACCAGAATACGCAATGTCACCAACTTTAACAGCGTGTGAGGTATCAATAACACCACTTGGATAGTCACCGTTACTATCAGGCGACTCGGACGGATCTAGAGGTGTGTACCTCGGGATCTTAAAGGTATAATTGGCACCTGCAGCCGTGCTTCCGCCGGATGACGAGTAGACGGTGGTGTTTAAGTAAGACATAGTTTATTGTTCTTCCCATGTTAAACTCGCTAGAACCGAGGCCTCCGCTGAACCTGAATTATATGCCGCAACTGATGAAGAAGCAAGGAACAAAGTATCCACCTCGTTAGTAAGAGGGAACGATAAGTAGTCCTTATTATAATCAAAGTAAGGTAGCAAATCAAACTGCTGACCACCTGCTCCAACGAAGAACGTTGTAACTTGAGTTCCTGTGCCAGGAATCGGAGTTCTTAGCTCAGGATTGACAACGACAGAACTTAATCGTTCGATCTCAAATGTACTTACCGCATTTGCCAGAGCAAGGGCAGTGCCATCCTCGTCATAGTTTCCAGCGTATAGGAAGGTTTCACTTGCATCTATATAAACCGTGCTACTAAATGATTCTAGAGAAGTAAAAGTAAATCCACTAGCAAGAACCGTTACATAACCTAGTACTGGGAACAATGTTTCGTTTGCGTCCACCGAAGAATCGTAATGAGATCTAAACCATCCATAGATTCTATCACCGGCGGTTAGTCCTGTTGGTGTAGCAGTTGTAGTTAGGGTAGTTGGTTGCCCAGCAGGCTGAATCGCAATGTCAGTACCATGGATCGTTAGATCACCGGACCAATCATCAACATCATAACTTTGGAATGTTGGATTCTTAAGTAGCTGTAGGGAAACCGTACCTGAACCAGAGACGCCTGTCGCAAGTCGTGTTGGATAAACCTGTACACGGTTACGAACCGCTTGGTTCTGAGAACTAATAATGTTTTGCTTAGTCTGTAAACCAAAGACAAGTTGTGGTCTATCAGCAATAACTCCGATGCCACCCGTACCTACTAGAGGCTTGTTTAGAATTAGTTTACCACCGTCGTTACTAGAGTTTGGTATCACCCACTCTACAAATACGCCTCTGTCGGCTGGGTTATTTGATACGACTCTTGACTTCATGTAATAGTCTGAAATCGCTGGGAACCCATCACTGGCGATATTAGTACCACTAATCTCAATGTGGGCGTAACCATTCGTAGTACCTTTTGTCCAGTTGCTCGAAGAATACTTAGATCCGTAGACATCCGAAGCGGATTCAGTTGAGTAGCTATGAAGGCGAACGGTTCCTCTGTCACCGCCGTCAATATAATACGAAGCACCATACTTAGTAATGTATTGCGAGTATGAACCAGAACCAGGAATTGAGTTTTGTTGCCTTGAGGCGTTATCATAACCATACATATTGGTTGAGCCACCGCCATATACGGTATACGTGATAGGCAATGTAGCGTTACCAAGAGAGGCAACCTTTAATTGGTTTGATGCGCGAAGGTGGTGGATACGAACCCATCTTGCTTCCCCGTTACTTACGGGAACATACGCAAGGAAGAGCGCGCCAACAGCACCATACCAAGAGAACTCGATCTTCTGCATGAGAACCTTAGTAAAGTCAAGGTTCCAAATGGAGTCCCTAATCTCGTTTGCATCTGGATCCGCAACGGTCTTAACGTTTTGGCCAGGATACTTAATAGTATCATCGCCGCCGCCTGTGCGAACCACATCTGAATAGTATACATTACGATCTTCGTTTCCGTCAACAAAGTCACCTGAGAATCTTGAGCGTGGGATACGATACTCGTAAACCTTATAGAACTCTGGTTTTACGTTCCACTCAACAAAGTTTTCCCATCCTGAAGTATCATGAGATGCAGTACCGTTTACCGGAAGCAATGCACACGATACACCAGAGTTAACCTTTTTAATCTCTTGAATAACTGCTGCGTTTGAATCACCATCTCCATCGAATCCTGAGTGAGCGTATGCATCAGAAGTATCAGTAGCGATCGCGCCAACTGGAGTACCAAGCACAGCAAACTCATTTGAGAACGATCTCTTATATGGAAACATTACGTCTTCAGCACCTGCGTTATTCGAGGTGTCTGGGAATACGAATGGAGCAGGAGTCTTAATGATATGAGTACCACTCAAAGAACCAACGACGATCTTAGTATCGTTATCCAGTTCAGTTAACTCAAAGGTAGTACCAGTGAGGTTTAAGATTTTATAAATTCGTGAGTGAAGGAGGTTACCTAAGGCAGACGTTTCTTGAGTCTCATAGATAACATGCTGACCTTCGTTAAGTCCTGATGTTGATGCAACGGTAATAGTACCTGTGCTTACACCAGTAAATTCATACTCGGTTTCTTCAAGAAGTAATGATGGATCGTACATAGCTGCATGAGTATGGATAAGACCATCTCTCAGAATACATAGATCGCCAGCAGTACTTGTGGACGGATTACCTGCAGTACCAAAGTCTTCAGTTTGTTCTGAACCAAACGTTAACGGATTGGACTCAATGATTGATTGTGTACGACGAACAACCGAAAGGAAGTCACCGGTTCCAGTATCACGAGTTTCCCAATAGTATCCATCAAAGTTATCAAAGATACCGTACTTACGAACGCACGGGTTACGAACATGCTTACTAGACGAAGCATTTGGTACGACCGATGTCTTAACACCAAACGTTGCGGCCGACACACGACCGGGTTGGTATCTAAAGAATCTCTTAGATGTTAATGTTGCGGTCTTATTCGCCGGTGCCTCAATAAGAGCACCAGATTCTTCAGGAATATGTTGCAGACCGTGGTTCTGAGTACCATTAAAACCATCATAGGCTTTATCGGACGAAGCTGAGTAACCATCTCTTTGTTCTGGAGTCGAAGCCCATTCACTTGGGTTAACATCGTAGGTGTTAACGTCAGCAAAGATACCGAGTGCGACTTCCGAACGCGGAATCCCGAGGAGCGATAACGCAACCTCAGAAGCAATTTTGTTTTGTTCCTCTACGGGAATCGCTGGCTGATCCGAAGCGATAACCACAGGAAGAGATTTTGATGCAATCTGTTGTCCTGGTGGTACCGGTGCGGTTCTACCTACGACGACGACCGCAGCGTTATTATTTACATTTGTTAAACTAGACATCAAGTCTTCCTTTGGCTAATACGAATGTGTTACGAATAATTAGATACGGTTTATCCGCATCCGCCGAGCTAGTGTAACTTGCAGTTGTTGCTGTGGTTAGGTCAGTTGTGGTACCGGCTACCACCCTAAATCCTCCAGCCCCATCTGACTCTACAGAAGTTACAGTCCACGATGATCCTGTAAAGTTAAGTGTTGCTCCCGACACATTCTGTGTCTTTATGACATCTCCGACAGCGAACACGTTCTTATCATCGTTTGATTTCAAAGTAAACTTACCATTATTGGAGTCTACCTTTTCAAAATTGTTTACAAGAATCCTACCATCTGCCTCGTAGGCATATGCATATTCAGTTGCCTTAATTCTATATATAAGTCCAATCAGTGATTCATCTGAGGGTGGACTCGTTGCAGTCCAGTCAGCCTTTAATTCATTGTACGATGGGAGAGCATTAACATTGGCTGACGTTATCTTCCACTGAAAGTATCCGTTCTCTAGACCAAAGTCACCGCCGTTTCCGTTGATTGGAACAGTGATGATTGGATTGCCGGATCCATTGTTTGAGTAATCGAGTGAACCTCCAATTGCGCCAAGAGCCTCAACATTATTTCTTTTAGTTAATGCTAGAATATCGGCTGATAGTTCAACCTCGGTTCCTGGTACAGCGACTCCACTAACAAGATCTTGATTGTCGCCTAAGTGCATTGCTACACCACGACGTAAGTATAACATTGAAGGTGATTGATAATCAACACCAAGATCAAGCTTAACGTTTATTGAATCAAAGTCAGAATCCATTGTATCAACGGCAGGAATAAACTCATCGTCAGTACCCATGATAAGGTTAGGCGAAGAGATTAGGTTACCCGAACCAAAGATCAATAAACCAGAGCCACAGTTACGAATTGTGTTACCAATGATTGTGCCGATACGAGTTACTGATGCATCAATGGCTGATGTCCAGTTCTCAAAAATATTATCCGACACTGTGGTAAAGGTGGACGAAGATACAAGTAATGAAGTAAGTGCATCATCTTCACCATAGGACAATCCACCGTTTCTAAACTTACATCCTGCGATACGAATGCGATCGTTGTCCAATGCATATAGACCAGAGCCTACGGTATTGAGAACATCGATGTTGTCGTAAACAATGTCACTTCCTTGTGGCATCGTTATTGGAAAGTTAGATTGCGTTTCAGTCCAAGTTACGTTATTGATCATATTACCATCAATGGTCAAGTTTCTAAACGTAATGTTATTTGGTGTATCGGTCTGAGGTGTTAGGATACAACCTTTTTGGTTTGGATTAATTACATCGGCATAATGATCGAAGTTCCAAGGGATTGCTTTAATGACTGCTCGTTTTGAGTTGCCAAGAATCGCAAAGTTATCAGGAACAGTAAGTCTTGATGTATAGTAAACTCCATCAGGAAGAACGATGTTTCTTAGCGCAAGATCTCTGAACTCATTGATTGCTAACTGCAAACCTGCAGTGTTATCATGCACGAGCTGAACATAGTTATCACCGTGATATAGTTTTTCAGTAAATCTTAAGGTCTTTTTGTTATGTACCTTCTCAACGGTTGCGCTATACCATCCTCTAGGATTCACGACGTTCGTATTAATCTGTTCGTTCGTCGGTGGCTTTTGTGGAAAGTATACCATGTTGGACGGTGTTGAATAAGTTCCATCCAATCTGCCTGTTGCGGTTGACTCAACCGAGAAAGCATTCGTATCGTTGGTCTTACTGGACCATTCAGTACGAGTGAATATTCCTTGATCGTTAAAAATGATACCTGAAGTAATTGACCCAAGTTCTCTAGGTCCAAGTACTGCGATTAGTTCCGCATCCTGAAGGTCAGTGGTGGATCCACGATAGATAAGCATACCGTATTCACCAGATGATCTCGTCAAGGACAACGCGTTATATCTTAAAGAGGTAAAGTTAGCTGGAGTGTTATGAGCAATAACATCAGTTGGTCCTGCTGCTTCACCAATCTTGCCATTATCGAATCTAAACTGAGAGGTCCAATAATAGTAATTCTGAGTTGGCAGACCGCCATCGGTTGTACCGTTCTTAGTTGAGGTTGCCGCTGGTGTAGGAGCTGCCTCATCGGTTGGAACTGCAGGATCGTTTGATTGAACACCAAACACCTTGATCTTATGACCAACCTTAATAGTATCGGTATTAATAACCTCAGTGATCAATCCTTGAATACTTGTATCAGGAATGCCACCAACGATTTGCTGAAGAAACTCTGAACCGCTAAACTTTTGAGTATCGTTGTTCATAATGACCCAAACAAGATCGCCTTGAACCTTATGAACTACACCTTGGAATCCTGTGCTGTTTCCTTGAACGGTTTCTCCTACGGCAAAAGTACCAACCCTTTGAACAAGTTTACAGATAGTCGCAAACTTAGCAAGCATCTTACCGTCATTACATAGAATGTTGGACGCACTTGCCATATTGGCTGATAGGCCATTTGAGATCGTAATGGTATTACCGTTAATCTCAGTGATGGTTGTGTTAGCAGGAATACCAGAAACGACTGACGTAATAGAATCGCCAACAAATACGTTAGCAACTGAAGTTACATCAAGGGTGGTATCACCAGCACTGTGGTTACCGTCTAGTACTAGTGTTGGCGAATCAAGGACGGTTGCCTCCATCACTTCACCAACGTTTGAAACTTTATATTCTTCCGAAAGAGCTTGGTCGATCAATCGGCCATTAAGGTAAAGGTTCTTAGTAACGATATCACCGCCACCAACGTTCAAGTTGATCGCGCCTTGATCTCCTACATCAATATTACCTTCAAAGACTACATCCTTGTCGTTATCCGCACCTGCAGTTAACACAAGATCACCGTTTTGGTTATATAGCCTAAATCCGTTTGTTTGATCCGAGGAAGTAATACCAGGAGCAGTAAGATTTCCTGTCATAGGAATCGAACCATCGTTCTCCACCTTACCAATGTTTAGATTGGCAAAGTTAGTATCAACTTCGTTATTTGAGAGAGGAGCACCTTTGAACGTTTCACCAGTCAGATTCGTGGTGCGAATATTACTCTCAAAATCTGTCTCGTTCTGTCTATACTTAATTGTGCTCATCTCTTATCCAATTTGTAATTTCCAGTTGACAACAAGATAATCCGTTGCACTCTTTGAGAACGGCGTATCCAATACGGTACGGCAAACCAACAGCTCGGGACTAGCATCGGTTAATAGACCAACCTCTGCAACAGTTCCTGTGCCAACATTTTCCTCAAACGTAGTAATGAAACTCGCAATGTTATTTTCCGTTGACGCAAATCTTACATCGACATCAGCAAGCTCAGTTTCTAGTGCAGCGTCAGTTAAGGCAGCTGCAGTAGTACCTGAACCAATTGCGATCGATGAAACATCTTCGACTTCGTTTACGGTTGTACCATCACCCTCGTTGTAAGTGCCGTGAATTAATTTCCTTGCTAGGAATGCCTTACCCGCAGTCGTGACAAGATTCTTTACGTATCGTTGATCCTTCAGCTCACCATCTTTAGTGAAGAGCTGTAGGTCTACGTTACCTTGAATGTTAATGTTCTCAATCATATCTTATCCAACAGCTGCTTAAGCATTCCCTTAATATCAGAAACATCTTTTTCCAAAGCACTGATTCTGCTTTTCTCATCTTGAATCATTTGTTTCTGTCTAATGTATTTATCATAGTCAGCGGAGGATACATTTACGACTGCACCTCCATTAGTCTTCCTTAAGTTTGTGTGTCCTTCAACCTTATGCATTTGCGACCACTATCAAATCTTTTGCTCTTGGAACAAGTGCGCAGCTGCTAGATCTCATGACAAGTTTAACCGCCATTTGATCAAAGGAATCAATACCTGTTACTCTGAATTCCTTCTCACTAAAACCAGATGCATTAGTTGATCCAACAGTTCCTACAAGAGTCCAATTAACCGTATCAAAGTTTTGCGGATCCGAGGAGAGTTTGGTTTTTCTATATACATCAATGTTTGCGCCGGTTGGAACATTAGCCGCGAACCTTATAGTCATAGCGGTTGAGTTACCTGCAGCGTCGGACAAGTTAATTCTTCTAGTCATATACTTAGCTGCAGTAGTACCTTGGTTAGGTGAGATCTCATCGATGTAGTTATTATATCCAACGATGTTGATACCACCAGCGGCCCCAGCAGGACTTTCTGCGACAAAGTTTTTATCCGTGGTTACTATAGAACCATCAGGCTCAACAGCAGTAACGATACACTGTCCATTGTTACTTGCGTTTTGACAATTGGATAGCTCAATCACTTGACCAACGATAAGATCTTGGAACTTACCACGAATAGAGTTGTTCGCTGTCGTAATTTGTTTTGAGTCGTTTGATACCAATACGATGTTTGTCGTATCAGCTGAAACTATTCCATACTTATCAAACACTGTGCCGTCAGATTGTTGTTCTTCAGCTTCAGTTGGAAGATACGGTGAATTGGTGATCGTTGGATTACTTACTCTGTTATTAAATGTAGTCAATGACATTCTTGTAAGTTCTAGCACAGGTGAAAGATTAGCGTTAGTACTAAACAGTCTTACGTCAAGATCTAAGGATTTAACCTTATCACCATTCACGACTACCTCATTATCTTCAGAAGCAAGAAGCTTAGGTGTAGTAAAGAAGTTGTTTTCGTTTTCAAGAACCTCAATACCAACGGTATCTCTTACGTATGGAGTCTCTCCACCAAACACGCTCTGGCCTGACAAAGTTTTTGCGATAAAGTCGATACGAGTCTCAAAGAAATTGAATCTCGGTGCGACTGGTTGCATTCCATCAAAGAGAACGTTACGAGTTGCTTGAATGTTACTACCACCAACTCTCGTTGTTTCATTTGCCGAAGATGTTACCTTAATAACATACGAGTCGTGACCAACATGAACAATATCATGTGTCTTATTCAACTCGGTTGCGTTAATACCAGCAAATGTACCAGCAACAAATCCTGAAAGAGTAACCTTTGAGTTCTCTTTGGTGAATCCGTGATTACGATGGAACACACGAACGTATTTAGATCCAAATCTTGTTTGTAGTGGATCATCCTCTAGGTCATGTAAATCCAATCTTGCGTTATGGAAAGTCGCAGTACCACCTGGGTTGAGACTACGTGTGTTGACCGATTCCTTTCGGCCGTCTGGTCCAGTGATAGTGTTGGATAAATTACTAAACTGAGCCTTATTGATTCTAAACTTCAAGTCTTGGTTCTGAGCTGGAGTCCAAGTTCTATTGTTTTGAGACTTAAAGAACGATCCAAGATAAGGCTGCTTATGAACTTGCACATCTGTAAGAACATCAAACTCACCTAGGTTTGATATCCATGCATGATAGTTGTTTGAATCTGATAAAAGGACAATACAATATTCTTGTGCGCTTTGAACAAAGACAGGAGATTCAAACGTAAATCTTGTTGGAGTATCAGGTGAAAGCGCTAGATCAATCGGAGAAGAATCAAGTGCGCTTAGGTCAGTCGTGTTGGACGATAGGCCAAATCCAGTACCGTACCTTAATCGGTTATCGTCTCTGATTTGATACGGATCCAAGATAACTTCACCAAACGGTAGTACTACTGGTCCTGGATAACCATTAACTGTGTTACGAACTTGAAGCCTTAGTGGTACCTCAGGATCAACAGATGCAAGATATATATCGATTGATGTTAAGAAGCAACCGACCTCTTCCTCAACAAAGAAAGTTTGCGCGATTGGATCTGATGAATCGCCACCGCCGCCGAAACGGGTACCAAAATCGTCATTTCTTCTAGGAACCCACACACTTGAGATTAGATCCGTTCCGCTATCCAACGTAACGGTCTGTTCATCGTTTATTTCAGTTTGAACTATTTGGCCGTTTCTTACGCTATTGAATGTCGATTGAATATCCCTTAGGATACCATTGGCCTCGTAGTTAACAGAGCCACGAGTCATTGCAGTACGGTCATTATTAGTTTCATTGTCGATTAACTTAAACTCACGAGTACCTGTTCTAAATTGTATCTGAGGCGTATTAGGAATCTCAAAGACACCAGCAACATCGCCACCAAAGTTAGTTGTAAGTTGATCGCCTTTAGTCTTTGCTGACCAAAGAGTAACCTTACCTCTGTTACCAGAGATAGATCCCTCAATGATATCTCCTACTTGGAAATTTCCAGAGTGGTTAATAACCAGTGCAGTACGATTAACACCTCCAGGTTGTACCTCTTGTAGTACACAAACCGCTGTACATGGTGAAGCCTCTGGAGTTGCATATGTAGTCGTTCCTCGTTTCGCAACGAAGATAACGTCACCTTTGTTAAGAGCAGGTTGGGTGTTTCCTTGAGGAGTACCTTGTACCCCAGTCAAAGGATTAAAGCGACGTGCAATTTGATCCGCGTCTCCGCCTGCTTGTGTTTGCCAATCAAACACTCCGGATTCACCACCATCGACCTCGGGTCCGTACTGAATACGAGAGGCCGGTGTTACGTGTTCAGTGATAGGAACACCGTCAAAGTATGGATATAGATTTGATTGCAGCTTTAAGCCGCGACCAACAAATACGACTTCACGAGAACGAATGAACGGAATAACTGAACGAGAGACCTCACGATCAGCCTCGACCAATTCGCGAGAAAAGGTTGCGACTACTTCAGTGTTAATACCTGTCCTAGTTTGATCAGACTGCTCTTCCCAGTCCTGCCAAGTTTGGCGCCAAGTACCTTCACCTCCTCCAGTTGTACGTCTTCCACCTATATTTCTTACACCGCTCCACTGAGTCTGCCAAGCGTTCCACACGTTTCCTAAAACGCCTTCTTGCGCTAGTCTATCTCGCGTAGCGTTAAAGTTACCCTCAACATCATTAACGATGTCGGGCAATCTGTTGGTCTCAAACCATTGATCAGCAAAAGGGTTTAGTGATACCGAACCGACAAACGTAAAGATGGCGTATGGATTAACGTTTTCAGTTGTGGTTGCAAAGGGTTGTTCAATAAATGTTTCTTCGGTATATGGGAGAGTAAGAACCTCGCCGGTTACTTGATAACCCGCAGCAGTTCTTTCCGCATCGGTTGATACTGACTCAACCAACTCTGTGTTCTCTACATGGAATGTTGGTCTAAGTTCGTTTGCCTCCATGTCTATCGCTGCACGATAGTCACGAGCTCTCGTATCGCCTGTTCTATGTCCAGCAAAGTTATCAACAACGAAGCCGTTCTTAAATCTTGTTAGTCTCGGATCATCGTCATCAGGTACCTCAAGGGCGGCCGCTTGTTGTTCCAATAAATTCAGAGAGGTGTAATACTCAAGTCTGTCGATTCTACTTTCTAAAGTACCAATGTCTCGCATGGTATATCGACGATTGTCAATTCTCTTAATATTAATATCCTTAGGACTAAACGTGTAAGCAGGAATATCTAGCTGAGCAATATCCATTGCTTCTGGATCACCCTGAGGAATCTGAGGATTCAGTGATGGAGTACCACGCAGATCAAAGACGTTACCACGAAGGCCAATCGCTATCTTATCAATTCTAGAAGTATAATACTGATATGTTGCCGTTAATTCTGTTCCTGGCTTTGGTGGAAGCGAAAGAGATCCGCCTGTTCCTGTAAACCCTGTACCTGCATCATTAAGAACTGGACGGAAGTCAAGAACGTTACGAAGTGGAATAGGACCAGAGATTGACTGATAGTATGGAATGTCTTCGTCTCTGACGGGATAAGAATCAATCGAGAAGTAGTCGCCAGTGTTACCATGACTAAAGTATTCATAGTCAATACGAATATACCCAGTTGGTGCAGAGTATTCTGGTTTACGAATAAGTCTAGCGTGATCGTAGAATGCTTCTCTTTGACCATCGTCTAGGTCAAACCAATCAGTGATGTCAATCTCACCTGAAGCATCATAAGTTCCACCAGATGCAACGGACGACATAGATACTCTTACGACTCTATAGACATCTGCTTTACTCAAAGAGATTCTTCTGTTGGCTAAGGCATCAAGATCAACGATGTCGATCTGTCCAGTCTGTAGGGTCTTAGTCTTTTCTCTAGAATCCGTAGCAGATTCTTTAATCACTGGAATCATAGCAACGTATGATGTGCTGTTAGAAAGACCAGTGATAGTGATCTTATCGGTATCTGAGTTTGAGCGATCAATCGCAACACCGCCGGTTCCAATCTGAACTAGTGAACCGCCTGCCTCGACAAGAATGATTTCATTTTCCTCAACACTAGTTGAGAATCGCGTGCCAGTACCACTTGATGCTACTGCACTGGTGCGAGCAAATTCAACGGTACCGCTACCGTCCGAACTGTTATTAAATCTTTGCATGACGGTGTACTCAACCTGAGAACCTCCCGCCTCAGTCTTAACTGTTTTTACAGCCTCGACAAACATCGGGTACATAACCGTCTTAGAGTTTGGTAAATGAATTCTAGACTCAACCTTACGATACGCGACACCACCAGTATAGTTTGACCCGGATGATACCGCCATAGTCGTATCGTCCGTGATAGCAGTGATTCGTCTAGTGGTACCTTCTACCTCAATGTAGTCTCCTACGACGAATGCTGTACTAAATCTTGTACCAACACCAGTTACTTCATCAGCATTTGCGATCGTAATGGATCCTTGGTTATCAAACGATCTTTGGTTAACAATGTTTGTGTATCCTGAGACACCTTTGATACCTTTAACGTTGGAAACAAAGGATTTGCCAGAGTTCATTTTTACGTCAAACAAGTATAAACGATATTCGTTATTGATAAACTCAAGACCACGAATTCTTGCGGTACCTACCGATGAACCGGCGACTGATAACAGAGCAGTTTGGAATTGGTCATAAAGGGTGACTTGCTCCAAAGCAGCAATGTCAAGAACGGCTTCAGGTGCACTAACAACTACATAGTTACCCATGACTGATCCGATAGAATCATTTTCCTCAAGGAGAGCATCTCTCGCCTTTGTGATATCAATTCGGCCCGGTGCAGTCTTTTGAATTTCATAACCCTTAACGTAAGCCTTTCCTGGCTCAACAATAACCGTAAGCTTACCTTCTTGATCCAAGGCCTGTGCTTCGGTTTGACCTAGATCGGCTACGTCACCACCATTGTACTGTGGATATTTTTCGTATGACCAAACCACGTTTGAGTCAAGGGAACCATCGGCCGCATCAGCAACCCCTGTTCCTACAGCGACTGAAGGTCTGCTTGGACCTGCAGTACCTGACTGCATTGCTCTGTAAGTAAAACCACCGTCGGTTACGATATCACCGATGAGGTAGAATCTTCCTTCAGTCCATGCGCCACGATTATTGGATCGCTTTTCTTTGACTTGAACTCTGAATGGATTAACTGAATAGTTACCGGATTCGTCAAACGTTCTACGAGCAAGTGCCTTTTCAAGTTGTGAATAGTTTGCTACAACCTTATGCTCTTGCATAACACCGTTAGTGAACTGCATTGTCTCAATGTAATCGGCATCACTGGTGTCGGGAACATAAACTTCGTTTCCGTCAGAGTCAGTCGTAACAGTAATCTGTTTGGATACTAGAGTTGCTTCGATTTTATAACGATGAGCGCCAGGAGCAGAAAAGTTAAACGTTCCATTAGCGTTATCATTAAGAGAGTTATCCTCTTCAGGAGTTACAAACGTTTCAGCAACAGTAAATCCAACGGAAGCAGGTGTAGTAGTATTATAGGCATTAATGATTGCAACTTGAGATTCAACAAGAACAAAATGATTTCTTAAAAAGTAAATGCCTCGTTGTACTTCAGCAAATGAAGCGGTTGCGTTTGGGTTTTCGTTTGATGGTCTAAGAGTGATCTGATACTCAACAAAGTTATCGGCATCGGTTTCTGATATCTTGACTCTGACTCTTTCTTCGGCAGAGAATAAACTCTTAGTGTTGTTATCGGCAGAGCGAGTATACTCAACGACGAATCCTTGAGGAATCTCAGGACTTACTGAAGTATCCCTTGGTTGCCATGCTCTAAGTAGAGCCTTAGTGTTTAGAAGAGTCGCATCCGATCCACCGCTTACGCCAAAACCTGTGCCAGTCTTATTAAGCATTAACCTTGCTGCTGCTGGAGTATCTGCTGCGGAAATATCGGTTGGAGTACCTTCAGTACCAGAGATCGTCTCAATTCTTTGAATGACTGGATTGACTTTAATTGAGTCACGACGAAGAATCGTCATTTGTCCTGGGACAACAACTGAGCCTTCTTCATAGATGGATTGACCGAACCGTGCTACTTGATTCTGAAGAATCGATTGAGCTTGGTTTAGTTCGCGAGTCTGTACCGCGTACCCTGGACGAAAGAGAACACGAAGGAATTTCTTCTGCTCATCAAAATCATCAAAGTAAGGTGAAGTATTAAAATTTGTCATTGTGTTCCTCTAGTACTCCAGCACTAATGTTATCGTTTCGATCTGATCGTTTCTGCGAGTGATTGCTTCACGATTATTTATAAACAAAATATCACCAGAATATGGTTCAACCTCAGGATTTGTTATACTTGCGATAGTTCCTGATGCACCCGATGATAGTCCTCTGACGGTCTCTCCTACAGAAAAATCAATGTAGTTGGATACGTCGTTACCACGAATAACTCTTAGCTTATTGGATTCAAATACGTCAACCTGAAGTCCAATTGCACCGCTCGTTTCACCAACGATTGTATCATCGGCAGTGAACGGTACGTTTGATTCATTCAGCGTAATTCTATATTTTGCATCAAGGGTCTGAGCCGTTGATGCTGTGGTTGTTCCGTAGTTAAGTGGGGATTCCATCATACCGATTCTACGGAAATCGTTTGCGACTGTAAAGTCCCCTTCGCCCTCGTCATACGCGAATCTTAAGTTGACCAACGTGTACCTTGCAAGAAGTTCTCTTTCTGGCGATGCGCCGTGACCTAGGAACGGTGAGATCGTTGGTGTAAGAGTTGCTTCAGTAGTACTTGTGCCTACGACCTTTGCCGTGGCCTTTCTAAAATTTTGTCCTTGCTTACCGGTTGAGATTGATACGTCGGTAACTTCACCTGAGCCGTTTGTTGTTGCTTCTGCTTGACAGGATGACTGAACGATTGATGCAGTACCTGACGTATAACCAGAACCACCTAGAACAAGAGTGATACTTGATACCGCTCCATTCTCATCAGTGTTGGCTAAACAGAACGCAGTCTCTACTGCACCGTTGTTTCCAACCTGTCTAATCGCAACTGGTATGTTTGATTCTGGGGCATAAGGATAATTACTTCCACCGTCGGCTACGGTTATACCAACTATGGTTCCGCCATCAACGGTTAAGGTTGCTTCGGCTGAAGCGTTCTCGTTACCGTCTCCAGCAATGAACACTGGTATGGTTGTGCTAGCGGTATACCCACTGCCTGAAGTATTAATACGAATGTTCTCAATCGCACCTTTCACCGCGTTGTTAACAACGGTTTCATTTTCATCAATAGGAAGATAGCCTGGGACAAAGAACTTACGAATCAATGAATCGGACAAAGTAAACATATACTTCCACTTATATCCGTCCGCTTGTTTTGTAATACTGTTATCGGTGTGTGTTGGTTTAATAGTCGATGCAGCTCCGTTATTATTAGAGATACATTTATATACCTTTTTCTCGTCCGTGTAAATATAAAAATCTTTATCAGTTAGATCAACGTCTTCACGATACTCGTAATAAACCGTTGAGGTGGTCCAGTCAATTCTACGAAACCCAAGACGAACATCTTGACCGTCAATCTTTTTCAGAGCAGTCATATCATGCCATGCATCATACTCAGCTTTGATTGAGTTGTCCGGTGTGGGTGGAGTCGCTTCATCCGTCCAAGGTTTAGTGCGACCATAAAACATATAGAAACTGGATCCCGACGCCGTGACGGCTCTTACGAGATCCCTTGCATTCCTATACTGAAACTTTGTAGATAAACTGCTAGCCATTTTTTAATCCTGTGTAACGAATACTTCGTCGGTTAATCCCTGCGATCTCGACTCAGTGACATCTATAAACTCTAGGTTAAAGTCCTCAATACCAACATATGCCTCAGAGAAATATACTTCTGTCTGAACCGTATAGTCCTGACGGAAACCAAGCGGAGTACTCTTAAGAACTGGACGTTCAAGTACTTCATACTCACTAGGTGCGACTGTTGCAGTATATATTACATTGGACTTAATGCTGTTATCGGCAAACTCGTTAAGACGAATATTACCAAAAACTTCCATACCCGCTGGGTGAACTGTTCTCTTTAATGCATCAAGCCATATATCAGTCGAGTAGTTAGTTGATACTTCATATGAATACTTTTGATAGAACTTAGAATCCTGAATCACAATTGATTCTGATAGCTGACCTTTGACTCCGCGATACTCACCTGCGGTTGTTACCACGGTGTCAAACAGTAAATCAATGTCTGCACCGTTACCGTTCGTTGATGTGATATCTAAAGTTGAGTCTACTGCTTGGCTATCGTTTGAGTAACGATAAAGATCAAAGTTCTTAAAGTAAAAGATCTCTGATACGTTAGCGTCCTTTACGTGTTCAGGTGTATTACCTGCACCGTAGTTACTAATACGGATATCAGTGATTGCGCCGTTTGGATCAACGAATGATACAAAGGCATTAAACGAGAAACCCTCGAATCCTAATACGCGAATACGATCACCGGGAACGTATCCTGAGCCACCGTTGTTGATCTTAAATCCTGAGACTGATTTGTATATCTCTGCGGATAATCCACCAACTGCTGAAATTGTTTGTCCTGCCTCAAAGGTACCTGACTGAGTTCCTTTCACGAGAGTAAGTTCGAATATAACTCCGTCCGAATATACTCTACGCTCTACCTTATCAACCTTTGCTACGGCATCTGACGCAACCTGACGAATAACTTGTCCAGCGAATAGGTCAGCGTCTCCGGTCAACATGGATACTCTGAGTTTATCCTCAACGACCCAACGGCCGTCAGAAGGAATCAGTACCTGTTCCCAAGGATAATAAATCTCTACTACGTCATCAATGAATAGCTGAAAGAACGTTTTAACCGCGGCTTCGGAACCCTTTGATCTATACAGATCCACTACCTTTTGATAGAAAACCTTAGGTGTAGCCGCATAATCTCGTGGAACGTATAGCCCAATCTCTTTCTGAATACGCGCAAGAAACTGTTGTTCCTGCTGCCACACGTCACGCTGCTCGGGTAAAGTGTTCTGATAGTAGGAAGCCTTGTTGGTATCCTCAAGGAAATTAAGATACGCCTTAAGGAAGAGAACCAACTTTGGATAGCTTGCTTCTATATGCTCGGGTACGAACGAGTCTACGAGAGCCGATATGTGTGGTGCGATATTTTTATCCATGTCTAGACACTGTGTTATATCTTACGCCTGAGAATTCTTTACCTGCCGCAATGGAATCTATCTCACCCTGCACCGCAGTGTCAGCTGAGTCAATGGTCAATAAGTTATTGCGAATCGAAGCAACGTCAAACGAGTCAGGAATACACTCGACCTCGATAAAGTTACCTTGGAAGTTTGACGGATTGAACGCCGTCAGTATAACCTTGGTACCTTGAACGAAACCAGCGTTGGCTATGATCACCTCGGTGTTCGCTCCCTGTCCCTTTACGACCTGAACCGTTCTAGTGTTGTCAGCGTTCTTAATATCACGCAGACGACATGTGTTACCGTTAACCGTAAACAGTGTGGACTGATTGATAACTGAGTCCTCGGTGGGCGAACTGTATAGGTTCGTTGAGAAATCAAGTTCGTATCTCGTCGCAACGTTCAGGGTTGGAACAAATCTTTTCTTGACGTAGACCCTTGCGGTTGAACTAAGAATGGCCTCGTCGGTATTATCAATTGTTTTCAATAGGTTGGAGTGTCGGAACACACCAGAGAAAGTATTCAGTGTTGATGTAGAGAATCCAGCGATCGCTGTCTTAACCGCTTCCTCGAGCTGTACCTTTGATTTAGTGGTCAGCGATGGGTTATACTTAAAGAACACCTCAAGTGAGATATAGGTATAGGAAGGATCCACGATCTCTGTTCTAATCGTTGCCACCGATTTTGGTTTTACGATATCGGTCAAAATGGTTTCACGCTCAACGGCCGATAGGATACTAGAGTTCGCTGGTTTGATCGATACGAATACCTTACCGTAGTCCGGTGGATCGTTGTCCTCTCCGCCCCATGCCTTGATCGTATCGATGTTAGCGAAGCTCTCCTTGATGACGGCCTCGAAGTCCTTGGGGGTTACGCATCTGTTCTGAGAGGCAAAGGTGATGGGTGCGTTACGTCGAATGGAATCATCCGCTTCTTTCTCGTGCCCACCAGCAGAGTTGGCCGAGGTAACCACCGTAACGTTGGTGTTGGTCTCGATTGCGTCCACGTTGGTAAAGAGTGATGCACCGTTTGCTTCTGCCTTGTTCGTTACGAGGTATGAGATCCGAATAAGGTTGGAGTTCTCCAGCGCCTTACCGAGTACTCCATCGCCGAACGATACCTCGAATCGACCGTCAGGATTCTCTGATACGAAGTAGACCCTGGACGTTGAGGTGATCTCTGTGATCGTCTTAGCCAGAACAAACGTCTTAAAGGTTGACGCGTCCTTGTTGTCGTAGACGTCCACCTTGAGCGTTGACGTATCCACATCGGGATCAGGGATAATGAATCTCTCCGTTGACGAACTCGTGTAGACGTACTCAAGGTTCTTAAGGGTTCCCTCGTATACCTCGACTCCAGTGAAGGCAGCGTTGGTCGTTGAGTAGTCCTGTATGGTAACAAAGTTGTACGTGGTACCAGAAGCGGAGGCCTTGAACTTATGGCCACGGCTAATGTTTAGGTTCTGTGAGGTAGGAGAGTTGACGGTAACATTGACCACGGCCTTAGCGGAGGTTGCGCTCTTAGGCGTGTATCCTAACAGACGAGCATGACCCACGATGGATCCACGGGTCTGTGCCGTATCGAGAAACGTCTCGTTGATTCCTAGGTTGGCGTTGACCGCGTTGTAGTGGGTAACGTACGCCAGAAGGTTGGTGATCGTTCCTAGGGCAGAGCCCTCGAAGTTATAGTCCGCGAACTCTGGATCCTCGGAGAGGTAGTCGACCAGATTCGTTTTGATCTGCTCGAAGTCCAGTTCTGAAACTTTTAATCTTTTGTCTGCCATTATCGTTGTCTCTCAACCGTAAACTCGACCGACGTGGTCTGTTGCGTTGGTGTTAGTATCTCTAGCTCTAGGCGAACGTCTATGGCGTTCCTATCGGGGTCGGCGCTTACGACGACCTCCTCCAGTCTCACCCTTGGCTCGTAGTTCCTCAGAGCGGTTCTTATCTGTTCGGCCACGACCTCCTCGGTTACGGAATCGAAGTTCTCGAAGAGGTATGCCCTTACGTTTCCACCAAAGGCCGGCATGAAGGGACGCTCGCCCTGACCGGTGAGTAGTATATTGAGCACTGACTGTTTGACGGCCTCGGCGCCACGTTTCTTTGCCAGATCGTTAGTGACGGCGTTCTTACTGAACCCCAGATCAAAATCCGAGTAGTCCTGTGAACGGGCCAGTATGTCGTTTGCTGTTCTCATACGTTTATTTATACCCTAACCACCAGCGAAAACATTGGGGCTCCCAGAGATTATACCGCCTGCATCGCAGGCGTCACCGACTCTGGCACATGGGATACCATTGACGAACACACTGGAGCTTCCGGCCTTGATCGTTTCGACGTGAGGAACACAGACGTTGCCTGATAGAATGGTATGGACCACCGTGGGATCCCCCTTTCTCTCGACGCCCTTGGAGTTGGCGAACACGTTTGAGGAAGGGCTTGTAATCGTAGTGACACCGGTACAGGCGTGACCCGTACTCGCAGAGTCTCCTATTCTCGCTACGGACGGCATTACTTGTTACCGAACCGACGAGTGTAGGAAGGGTCCTCGTCGTATGCCTCGGCCCATTTGTTCTCAGTGAACTCGGCGAACTTAGTCAGTTCATCGACCGTATAATAGAGATCGTCGATCCATTCGTCCTGCTCAACGAGTTTCTTTTTGATCTCGGCCATGTCCCTTGCCATATTAACCGTTTCCTCCACGGCCATACGACTCGTTAGTTGCTCAACCTGTTTCTCCATATCCTGTATGGTCTGCGCCTGCTGAGCGGTCCACCAAACAAAGCCAGAGACCTGTAGTACCAAGGCAACCACAACGCCTATCGATAGTTTCATATTGTTCATAAGCTATTTTCTCCTTTACCGCTCCGGAAATTTTTTTCTCTGGAGCTAAAATTAAATGCATTTAACCATTTACACAATGATGTTTACCTGTTATAATAATAGAGTCAATCCGAGAGAAGGGGATATACAATTGAATAACAACTCCACATTAAGTCTACTGTTCCTTGCGTTTCAGGGTACGGAACTCAACGAGCGAGCCGAATACCTCAAGGAACTCAAAACGGATCCGCTCTATAATGGTCTCGATATAAACTGGAACCAACTCATATCGGTCTGGGGTCGATACGCGTAAGACTATTTCGTCAAAAATACACCGTGCACCATATACCCCCGATATGGATGGCTGTGACCCAACTCCAATACATAGTGCCATTCTACGCGAGTCCACTACTACCTCCTGCGAGCGACGCTACACTGGTTGATCCATTACGTACCGCGGCAGGTACCGCTGCGCCGAACGACGCCACGTAGTTGTGTCCGGTGTCCCCTGATAGATCGTTAGCGAGTCCGTACTTCTGAGCCGAGGTACGCCATCTACCAGTGTACTCCGTTACTCCTCTGGTACCGTCATCCCATTTACCATTAACGTATATGGCAACGTCCATAGCGGCCCCGTAGTTATGCCACGAGCGTCCTGCCCCTGCTGCTCGTATCCCTGATGCCTTTAACTGAGCCGACCTCTCAGGGCTTCTATAACACTCCGTGGCGTTGATATCCCTACCGTCCGCAAAGTTATTATCAAGGTAATCCATTATAGCGGAAGCGAATAGACCACGGACGGATGGATCAAGTGTATTGATTCTACTAGCAATGGATGAACTATACTTAGACGGCTCGAAGTCCTCGGGCACGAACTGTTTACCATCAGGAAACGGATTGTCTAGATTGGCCGGTGGTGCCACTGCTGCGTTGGTGCTAGGGTTGGTTCCACTAGCCACTGCCCTTGCCGCTACCGCTGCGTCTCCTGGTCTCGGATTAAAGGCCTGCGCCACCGTAACCCTACCCGCTCTGGCCTTATCCGCTCCAACGTCTGGTAGTGCGATACGTGGTGCCGTTTTGACCAACGTCTCTGGATTCCCTAGAGCCATCAGCTCCTCGGCCGTACCACTAAAGGAAGGTATGGTCTCCTCGAAGTCCTTCTGAACCGCCTTAATGATATCCTCTGGAACGGAACTAAAGTCAGGCATCTTACTGTTATTAGCAAGAGCCGATACGGATTCCCCTAGTTTAGTTATGTTAGGGATATCATCGCAGACGCTCAGAGGGGTGTTCAATGGATCCTTGATGAACTGATCCACGTTTGCTAGTATTCTATCGACCGCCCCCGTGGCGTCCTGATACGCGTCCTTGACCTCTAGTATTCTAGCGGGTAAACCAGCAGGGTCCGCCAGTGATGCCTCCGATAGTATATTATTAATGTCCTCCTGCAGGGATCTCTTAATAACGTCGGGGTTCTCCTTCAGTGTTTTAATATAGTTCTTGGCCTCAGCGATCTTTGACTCGACCGCGTAGATAGCGTTCTTCCCCTCCGCTATAATAGAGTTCAGTTGCTTCTGAGCATCGCTGATCTGAGATACTATACCAGACTCACCACAGACATCCACGGCGCCAGTGATCTCCCCGATAACAGCGAGACCACCAACGACCGCAGCGATATCCACGCCGCTCGACGATTCGTTCTCTGTCCCTACACTGACCACTGGGGTACTGGGACTGCTGGATGGGAACGTTAACAGTAGCGACGTCTGAGGGATGTTACCCTGTTCCGCCGTTGGAGCAACGAAGTCAACGTCATAAAGCCCAATATTTCTCGCGACAAAAACGTCGTCAAGATTTGCAAAAAGTCCGTCCCCTACCTTTATATTTTTTTTCGCTCCAAAAAAATCCTTTACGCTCTGAGTTACTTCCCCGATTTTAGTACCGTCAAGGAATAATTTAGTGGTTGTTCCCTTACGAGATACCGCTATATGCTGCCATGTATTAAAGGATAGTGATGTATTCCCTACTATTAGCGCGTTGGAGTCATCGGATACTTCCTCCGTTCCACTCTGATTACCATCGGAGTCTAGTATTGCTTGTATGGCCGTAGGTGGTTTTGTGTTATGGAAGTGTGGTACGACCGACCCTATTGGTAGGTATAGTACTGGAGCAGAGTCTGAGTCCTTGTTGATTACTCGAAAATCGAATATGAATTGATTGACTCCGGTGGGCGTTCCTCTCAGGTATATCCATGTTGAGAATGTGTAGTCGTTATCGTCAAAGGCATACAGCTCTGACTTAGTGGTGTCCTGTATGGCCGCCGCCGTTCCGAGCTCGACTGAACCCGTACCGAACTTTATTACGTTGGTTACCGTCAGTACGTTATTGATGTATTCGATCGCCATGTTGGCACGCCCCTTGTTAGTTCAGATAGATGTTGCTTGCGTCCGCGTCGATGTTTCCGCCGGCGTCGATCTTTATGTTACCACTCACGTCCGTCACCTGGTTCCCTTGTATCTCGTTGGTCTGATTACCCACAAGGACGAGGCTCTGGTTTCCGTCGATCTCGGTCTCGTCGTTTCCTATCACGCCGTGGTACTGATCCACTCCGACGGATATTGTACGGTTCTTTACTACGACGGCCGACTCGTCGTTACCGACCATCTTTGCCCTGTCGTTAGCGATCTGAGTCGAACTGTCGTTGTTGATCGTTAGCGTGTGGTCGTTACCGATGGTCTCGGTCTGATCGTTTCCTACGATGAGGGTCTCGTTGACTCCCACCTTGACGTTACGATTGTTCGTTATGTTGATGGCCTGATCCACGCCGATCTCCACGAGGTCGTTTGCCAGAAGTTTTGCGCTACGGTCCTTTGTGATCATCTGATGGTATCCACCGCCGACCTCGAGCGTGTAGTCGCCCTTGACCAACTGCTTCATGTTACCCTCGACCGTCAGGTTCAGGTCGCCCTTGACGTACATCGAGTGGTTGCCCATAGTGATCTCGTATCCGTCACCAACGATCTTGACCGTTTTTGTACCGTCGACAAGGATCTCGTCGTAGCTTCCTGACGGATGCATTCTTGTTGTTCTCTGGTTGGCCGGAGTAGAGTCGTTCTCCTCGATCATTCCACCCTCGTACTCGTTGACGTTGTTGTACGGATATATGGAGTTCTGACCGCCGCGTAGTACGTTCTCGCTCCAGTTGGTTCTCTCGTACTCACCGTTAGGATCGTCCTCGGCTATCGTTGCGACCGAGTATCTCTTGGCCATAGGTATGTCCTGCAGCGTCAAGCGATTACGAATATGATAGGTAGGATGTTCCTTGTACTTCTCCCCGCCCTGTCCGACGAGAGTGGTGTCGGAGTCCGAAGAACTCACGCGTGGGTATACGCCGAAAGGATCGGAGAATCCCTTCTCGTAGTCCGTTGGCGCACCGTTGATCCTTTGTATTAGTTCGGCCGCTCGTTCCTTTAGTTCCTCGAGCTCGTTGGATAACGATTCGATCGACAGCCTGATTCTTTCGAGCTGCTCAGGATCGTCCGTTTCGACCGCTCTGAGTTCCGCTATCTCTGCAGGAATCTCTGCCTGACGTTCCTCGTTTAGCGTTAATTGGTTCTGTAGACTCGTGACGTCCTGGGCTCCCTGGAACATATTTGGTAGGGATCCCATAACGATTGGGTCCTGCATATTCTCGTCCCAGTACATACAGACCACCCAGGTTCCCTCAACGAGCTGCGATACTCCACCAGCCGCGGTGGACATATTGGCCGGCATCATTACGTTCGACCAAGGGAGTGATTCGATTGGGATATCGTTCAGCCTATCGGGCGAGTGTAGCCCTAGTACTCTGACGCGAACACGACCCATTGCCTTGGGATCGTTACGGTCCTCAACCACTCCTACATAAAAATTCATTATCAACCTCCTGAATAATCTAAGATAGAGACCTGACGACGAGGTGGTACACCAAGGTTTACCTCCTGATTGTTGTACAGATCCGCTTCATCGCCCATGCCGTCCCTTACGAGTTCTATCGACATTGTGTACTCCTGCCTTCTGATATGATGGTGTATGGAGGCCACAAGATAGTTACCCGAGGATACCTTATCATCAGGATCATCGGCTGGTGCTAGTTTTGGTGAGAATCTTTCCTTCTTGTACTCAACCATCTTTCCGCATTCAATCTCTGGCGCAGAGTTGATGTGAGCCAATACCGATACGGTACGCAGTCTTGAGAAGTAAGAATTAATGATGGCTACCTCGAGCTCGTCCAATCCTGTAAGATTAGGGAAATCGTCGTCGCCGAACGCCAAGGTGTTCTTATACATGATACGATTCTTGGTGTTGTACTGCGTGTGAATACGGTTATCATCAAAGGCAAAGTATGCCGATACCCAGTCATTAGCGATTGGTTTGGCGTGTTCCCTGAACGAGAAATCAGTGATATCTGCCTTTCTTGCTGCAATATCCACAGCGGTTACCGTGGACGCAAACACACCATCTCCTGTTCTAGCGAGTGTTTCGTATCCTTGTTTCATCAATGTACTGTATATCTGACCGTCGTACTTATTCATTTCACGTGTTGGTTCTGGGTCAGATGCTGACATTGGTACGGGTTCT
>Ga0181600_10000203_pt1 | contig 43931 bp, 39 predicted proteins | sample 041ome_2_FD_132982 | JGI IMG/M metagenome (GOLD analysis project Ga0181600, IMG submission 132982) | Coastal salt marsh microbial communities from the Groves Creek Marsh, Skidaway Island, Georgia - 041406US metaG (megahit assembly) | ecosystem: Environmental > Aquatic > Marine > Intertidal zone... | reverse complement strand
TCGCCGTCGCTGCCATTGTAGCTGGTCATGCGCGCGTAATAGCTCAGGCCCAGGCCGCCGTCAGTTTCAGTCGAAGCGCCGAACTGAATACGGCCGCCGCGTTGGATTTCTGTGCCGCCATCAGCAACGAAAGCGTCGCCGGAGTAGGCAATGCCGTAGGCCCAGCCCGATACGGATACATCAGCAGCTGCAACGCCAGCGGTGGCGACGAGTGCGGTAGTTGCGATAAGGATCTTTTTCATGATTTTTCCCTCGGTTTCAGTCATGCGCCCCAAAACGGTAGTCCGCATTGGGTATGACAAGGGGTTTCGCGCTTTTGACGGGCGATTGGCAAGCCCGCCGGCCGATTGAGGAAATTTGCCGCCAAACGTGATGCAGCTTTGCCACAGTTTGGGCCGGCACCCCCGCCGGGCCACGGGGTTGGCCGGTGGATGGCACGAAGATGGCACGGGGCCGCCCCCCAATTGGCGGCGGGAACTATCCCCTTGCCCGCGCGGCTGTGCTTGGGTAGGACAAAGGCAGCACAGTCGGGGGGCTAAGGGCCATGACATACACGCGCGCAACACGCTTTATTCTGACCGCGGCCGCATTGGCCTTTTTGGCGGCATGCAGTGGTGGTGGGCTGTTTGGGGGCCAACAAGAACCGCGCACGCAGACTGTCCAGCAAGAGGTCGATGCAATCCCAAACCGTTCTGGGTCTCATACCACAGGCGACACGTCGCTGTTTGATGCCCTGCGCCGGCGCGATCTGGACCGTGATGTCGCGGTGAACCGCTATATCTGGAATGCCTCGCTGGAAGTGCTGTCTTTCTTGCCGGTCGAGTCGGTCGATCCGTTTTCCGGCATCATGGTGTTTGGCTATGGCACGCCGCCGGGCGGTGGCCGGGCCTATCGCGCCACGGTGCATGTGAAAGACCCCGCGCTTGATGCCCGGTCGCTGTTGGTGTCGATCCAAACCCGCAATGGCCCCGTAGCCGAAGGCACGCGCCGCGCGGTGGAAGACGCCATTTTGACCCGGGCGCGCCAGTTGCGCGTGGCAGATAAGCGTTTTTGATCTGGTAGCGGCGCCTTAGTGGGGCGCAGCTAACAAACCTCACCTGATACGGCGCACCTAGTAAGGTGCACTTAATAAGGCGCAATGGGGCGCGGCATGCGCTGCGCCAGCCGGTTTACCCATTGCATTTGCTGCGGCAGGCACACGCGGCGCAGATCGTAGCGTTCTTGCACGAATTGGCGCGCGGCTTGGCCCATGCGGGCGCGCGTTTCGGCATCTTCTAGCAGGGTGTTGGCGGCCTGCACCAAGCCATCTGTATCGAAGAAATCCACCAAATGGCCGGTTTTGCCGTGCTCTATGGCCTCGTGCAGGGGGGCGGTGTTGCTGGCCAAAATCGTGGCGCCCGCGCTCATGGCTTCGAACAGCGACCAGCTTAGCACGAAGGGGTAGGTCAAATAGACATGCAGCCGCGACACCTGCAGCAAGCTGACAAAATCGCGATAGGGAATGCGCCCTAAAAAATGCACCCTTGCCCAATCGGCATCGCTGATCTGGCCGCGCACCTCTGAGATCAGCAGCTCTTTCCAGCTGCCACCCTGGCTGGGGGGTGGGCCATAGCTGACACCATCGCCGCCCACCATCAGCACATGTGCCTTTGGCCGCTGGCGCAGCAATTGCGGCAGGGCGCGCATGAACACATGATAGCCGCGATAAGGTTCAAGGTTGCGATTGACGAAGGTAATCACCTCGTCCGTGCGATCGAACGCGCGGTGATTGGGCAGGGCCAGTTTCGCCTGTGGGTTTGGCTTTAGCAGATCTGTGTCGATGCCATCGTGAATCACGCTGATCCGCTCTTGATAGGCGGGGGGGAAGGTGGCGGCCTGAAAGCGGGTTGGGCTGATGGCCAAATCGCATATCGGCAAATGCATGGTGTTGTTCAGGTTTTTCATGCGAATGCGCAGCGCGTCGGCCTCGTCCTCGGCGGTTGTGAATTCCGGGTCAAAGCGCAATGTGCTGTCATCGCTTTGGTGATACAGTTCGAAATAAAGGCCGATACGCGCATTGGGCCAGACATCGCGCAAAAACAGGGTTTCGCCCCAGCCGGGGTGGCCCAAGATAATGTCGGGCACAAAGCCTGTGTCGCGCAGCGCACAGGCCGCGCGAAAGCAGGCCTCGCCGCGGATGACCTTGCTTTCCAGATCAATCAGCCAAGGGTGGCCCCGGCTGCCGGTCGAGCGCGCCACGGCATAGGGCAGCACCTCGACCCCGGCCCAAGTCACTGGTTTTTTGACCCGCAATGTCAGCGCCACACAGCGGTGGCCCGCTGCCGCCAATGCCGGCGCCAAATGTTTGAACTGACCAGGGAAATTTTGGTGGATAAACAGGATATTCATTAAACACACGGGCAAAAATACACATTGGCCCGTAAATGCGCTCATTTTCCGGCCTAGGACAACTGTATTTTTGCACCCGCCCCCTAGACCAAAGCGGCCGACAGCCCTATCACCCCTGCCGACAGGTCCATGCATATCGGGGGAACGCCCATGTCGCGCTACGCAGCTTCAGAAATAGAACCCAAATGGCAGCAGGCCTGGGAACAGGCCAGCGTGTTCACCGCCACGCGCAGCGCGGACAAACCCAAATATTATGTGCTAGAGATGTTTCCCTACCCATCGGGGCGCATCCATATTGGCCATGTGCGCAATTACACGATGGGCGATGTGATCGCGCGCTATAAGCTGTCTACCGGCCATAACGTGCTGCACCCAATGGGGTTTGATGCCTTTGGGATGCCGGCGGAAAACGCTGCTATGGCCTCGGGGGGGCACCCCAAAACATGGACCTATGACAATATCGATACCATGGTCAGCCAGATGAAGCCCTTGGGCTTTGGGCTGGATTGGTCGCGCATGTTTGCCACATGTGACCCTGAATATTATGGTCAGCAGCAGGCGCTATTTATCGACTTTCTGGAAAAAGGGCTGGTCTATCGTAAAAACGCCGTGGTCAACTGGGACCCGGTGGATATGACCGTGCTGGCCAACGAGCAAGTGATCGATGGCAAGGGCTGGCGATCTGGTGCCGATGTCGAGCGGCGCGAGCTGACGCAATGGTTCTTCAAGATTTCCGACTATTCCGACGAATTGCTGACAGCCTTGGATGGGTTGGATAACTGGCCTGCCAAGGTAAAGCTGATGCAGGCCAATTGGATTGGCAAATCGCGCGGTTTGCAATTTGGCTTTGATCTGGTCAATGGCCCCGCAGGCACGACCCAGATCGAGGTGTATACCACCCGCCCCGATACGCTGATGGGCGCCTCGTTTATTGGCATTTCGCCCGATCACCCGCTGGCCCGCCAGCTCGAGGCGGAAAACCCCGATGTTGCGGCGTTCTGCCAGATGGCGCGCAAAGGTGGCACAACCGAAGAGGCGCTGGAAAAGGCAGAAAAGCTGGGCTTTGATACCGGCCTGCGCGCGCGCCACCCCTTTGATGCGGCGTGGGAATTGCCCGTCTATATCGCCAATTTCATCTTGATGGATTACGGCACGGGCGCCATTTTCGGCTGCCCCGGTCACGATCAGCGCGATCATGATTTTGCCCGCAAATATGGCCTGCCCATCATCGATACCTTCCTGCCGCTTGAAGGCGAGATCGATATCCAAGCCACCCCCTTCGTGCCACTGAAATCGGAAAAGGTGCGCTACACCCGCCTTTTGGCTGGGGCCGAGGTGCAAACCGGCGAACAGGCGGTTGATGCCGCGATCGATCATTGCGAGGCCAATGGCGTGGGCCATGGCGTTACCAAATTCCGCCTGCGCGATTGGGGCCTGTCACGCCAGCGCTATTGGGGCTGCCCCATCCCCGTGGTGCATTGCGACAGCTGCGGCGTGGTGCCTGAGAAAAAGGAAAACCTGCCCGTCGAGCTGCCCGATGACGTCACATTCGATGTGCCGGGCAACCCGCTGGACCGCCACCCGACATGGCGCCAATGCAGCTGCCCCAGCTGCGGGGCACCGGCCACGCGTGAAACCGACACGATGGATACATTCGTGGACAGTTCGTGGTATTTTGCACGCTTTACCGCGCCGCGGGCCAGCACACCCACCGATATGGCCGAGGCCGAATATTGGATGAATGTCGATCAATATATCGGCGGCATTGAACACGCTATTTTGCACCTGCTCTATTCGCGCTTTTTTGCCCGTGCGATGCAGATTTGTGGGCATTTGCCCGCCAAATCGGCCGAACCCTTTGATGCGCTGTTCACCCAAGGCATGGTGACCCACGCGATTTACAAAACCACCAACGCCGAGGGGCGCCCGGTGTATCACTACCCCGAAGAGGTAGAGCTGCGCGAGGGGCGTGGGTTTTTGAAAGACGGCACCGAGGTGGATATCATCCCGTCGGCGAAAATGTCGAAATCGAAAAACAACGTCGTAGACCCGGTGCAGATCATTGCGCAATACGGGGCCGATACCGCGCGCTGGTTCGTGCTGTCTGACAGCCCGCCCGAGCGCGATGTGGAATGGACTGCCGCGGGCGCCGAGGCCACGCATAAGCACCTTGGCCGGGTTTGGGCCCTGTCGGATCGTATCGCGCAAATGGCGCCGGGGGGCGAAGACGCTGCCGATTCTGATTTGCTGCGCGCCATGCACAAAACCATTCAAGACGTCACCAACGGGATCGAGGCCTTTGGCTTTAACGCAGCCATCGCGCGGCTTTATGCCTTTACCAATGTGTTGGCAAAATCCAAGGCCAGCCAACAGGCCCAGCGGCAGGCGATCTTGGTTTTGGCGCAGTTGATGTCGCCGATGACCCCGCATTTGGCCGAAGAAATCTGGCAAATGCAGGGTGGCGACGGGCTGATTGCCCAAGCCAACTGGCCCAAGGCCGACCCGGCGCTGCTGGTAGATGAAAGCGTGACTTTGCCTGTCCAGATCAACGGCAAGCGGCGCGGCGAAATCACCGTGCCCACCGATATGGACAAGGCAGAGGTTGAAAAATTGGCGCTGGCATCCGATGCTGTGCAACGTGCGCTGGCTGGGGCCCAGCCCAAAAAAGTTATCGTAGTCCCCGGGCGGATCGTGAATGTGGTTATCTAGGCGCGCAGCGCTGGCGGCAGTTCTGGCAGGGGCCGCCCTGCTGGGGGGGTGCGGCTTTGCCCCGGCCTATGGCCCCGGGTCTGCGGGGAACAAACTGCTGGGGCAGGTGCTGGTCGATGCGCCTGCCGGGCGCCAAACCTATCTATTGACCCGGCAACTAGAAAGCCGGCTTGGCCGTGCCAGCACCCCGGCCTATGCGCTGTCGGTCACTTTGGAAAACGGTTTGGAAGGTGTGGGCCTGAGCGCCACAAACGTCACGGGGCGGGTCAACCTAACCGCCCGTGCCCAGTTTACCTTGCGCGAAATAGGTGGCGACACGGCGTTGGTGCAGGGCACGGTGGAAAGCTTTACAGGCTATTCCACGGCGGGCACCCCCGTGGCCACCAGCGCCGCGGCGCGCGATGCTGAATTGCGCCTGATGGTGATTTTGGCCGATATGATCGTAAACCGCCTGCTGGCGGCGTCAGATAAGCTGCCATGAAACTGGCAGGGCGCGAGGCGGCGAAATATTTTCAGCGCCCCGATCCCAATCGCGCGGGCCTGCTGATTTATGGCGCCGATACCATGCGCGTGGCCCTGAAACGCCAAGAGGTGATTGCCGCCCTTATCGGCAAAACCGGCGAAGAAGAGATGCGCCTCACCCGGATCAACGCCGCCGATTTGCGCAAAGATCCCGCCTTGGTGATGGATGCGTTAAAGGCGGTTGGGTTTTTTCCGGGCCCCCGTGCGGTGTTTGTTGAAGAGGCCAGCGATGGATTGGCCGCGGTGATCGAGGGCGCGTTGAACGCATGGGCGCCGGGCGATGCGCAGCTGGTGGTAACTGCGGGCCAGCTGGCGGCCAAGGCCAAGCTGCGGGTGGCCTTTGAAAAACACCCCAATGCCTATGCCGCGGGCCTTTATGACGACCCGCCCAGCCGCGACGAGATCGAGGCCGAGCTGGCGCGCGCCGGCCTGCCCAATATCGCCCCGGGCGCAATGACGGATCTGGTGCAATTGGCCAATGATCTGACGCCCGGCGACTTTCGCCAAACGCTTGAAAAAATTGCGCTTTACAAGATGGGCGACAGCCAGCCGGTGGCCAGCGAAGATATCCTTGCCTGCGCCCCCGCCTCGACCGAGGCGGATATGGACGATATGCTAAATATCGTGGCCGAGGGGCACACAGCGCAGATTGGCCCGCTGATGCAGCGCTTGGCGGCGCAAGGGGTGCAGCCGGTGGGCCTGTGCATTGCCTTGTCGCGCCATTTCCGCACGCTTTTTGCCGCCGCAGCCGACCCTGCTGGCCCGGCGCAGGGCATCGCCCGCATGCGCCCCCCGGTTTACGGCGCCCGTCGCGACCGCATGCAACGCCAAGCACAGGCATGGGGCGCCGCGCGCCTGCAAGATGCGCTGGGCATTTTGGTAGATACCGATCTGGCACTGCGCTCTGGCGGGCAAACGGCGCCGGGCATGGCGGTGATAGAACGCAGCATGATCCGCATGGCGCAGTTGTTGCGGCGCCGTTAGGTCTGTGCGGCTGCGGCTGCGGTGCGAATGGCGCGGATATTGTCGCCATAGGGGGCGGGCTGATCGACAGAGCCGCCTTTGAACACAGCCGATCCTGCCACCAACACATCGGCACCCGCCGCCGCCATCAGGGGCGCGGTGGTTGGGTCGATGCCACCGTCGATTTCAATATGAATTGGGCGGTCGCCAATCATTGCGTGCAAGCGGCGCACTTTATCGATTTGCGAATGGATGAATTTCTGCCCGCCAAAGCCGGGGTTCACAGTCATCACGCAGATCAGATCGACCATATCCAACAGATGTTCGACATCGGCCAAACCTGTGCCCGGGTTCAGGGCCAAACCCGCCTTGCAGCCCGCGCCACGAATGGCTTGCAGGGTGCGGTGAATATGCGGCCCCGCCTCTAGGTGGGCGGTTAGAATATCGGCGCCGGCATCGGCAAAAGCCTCGATATAGGGGTCGACGGGGGCAATCATCAGATGCACGTCCATCACTGTTTTGATGTGGCGGCGGATGGCTTTGCACAGCGGCGGGCCAAAGGTGAGGTTGGGCACGAAATGGCCATCCATGACATCAACATGGATCCAATCGGCGCCTTGTGCCTCGACCGCCTGAATCTCGGCGCCGAAATTTGCAAAATCGGCCGAAAGAATGGATGGTGCAATTTTAATGGCGCGATCAAAGCCCATGGTCGAATCCCCGCTGCTTGGTGCCCCGCCCATACAGCGCCAGCGCCGATGCTGCAACCATAGCCCAAAACAGCATCCCACCATGCGGAACCAAATTCCGAATTTCTGGACAACCGCCTGCGCCTGTGCAAACCTGCCGTGGGAACCAAAGGGGGGCGGCCTGCGGGCCGGGTGTTGCAGCCGTATGAGCAACCGTTTGCATATGAAAGTTTGGCCGCCGGGCGTGCCAGAAACGACAGACTGGCCCACAGGCAGCCTGTTTGACAACCTGTGGAAAACCGCTCAGCGCCACCCACAGCGGCCCGCGCTGATCTATCACGAGGCCGAAACCAGCTATGCACAATTGCTGGCGCAGGTCGAGGCGCTGGCGGGCTATTTGCAGCAGGCCCAAGGCGTGGCGCAGGGCGACAGGGTGTTGCTGTATATGCAAAACAGCCCGCAGTTCATTGTGGGCTATTACGCCATTTTGCGCGCCGATGCGGTTGTGGTGCCCGTCAACCCCATGAGCCGCGTGGCCGAGCTGCGCCATATCGCCGAAGATACCGGCGCCCGTGTCATGCTGGCGGGGCAAGAACTGTTAGATCATGCCACCCCGCTGTTAGACGAAGGCGCGCTGGGCGCCATCGTGGCCGCCACCTATGCCGAAGCGGCCCATCCGGCCCGCACCATTGCCCTGCCGGGCGAACTGGATGGCAAAGCCGCCAGCCAAATCGCCGACCTGCGGGTGGTGCGCTGGGCCGATGCACTGGCGGCGGGCCACACTGCCCGTCCGCCAAAGGCGCAGGCTGGCGATCTGGCGGTTATCCCCTATAGTTCGGGCACAACGGGCAAGCCCAAGGGCTGTATGCACAGCCATTTCACGGTAAATGTTACCGCATGGGGTGGCGTGGTGTGGAACCCCGCAACCGAGGCCGATGTAAATTTGGCCGCCCTGCCGCTGTTTCACGTCACGGGCATGCAGGCCTGTATGAACGGGCCCATCATTGTGGGCAGCGCCATTGTGCTGATGACCCGGTGGAACCGCGATGTGGCGGCGCATTTGATCCGGCGGTACCGGGTAACGCGCTGGCGCTCGATCTCGACCATGGCGATCGATCTTTTGAACGCCCCCAATGCGGCGGAATACGATCTTTCTAGCCTTGTGGCGATTGGGGGTGGTGGCGCTGCGATGCCCGAGGCCGTGGCGAAAAAGCTGTTTGATCTAACAGGGCTGCATTATGTCGAAGGCTATGGCCTAAGCGAAACCATGGCCGCCAGCCACATTAACCCCGTGCATGCGGCGCGGCGGCAATGTTTGGGCATTCCCGTCTTTGGGGTGGATAGCCGCGTGGTAAACCCCGATACGCTGCAAGAGCTGCCCCAAGGCGAGGTGGGCGAAATTGTAACGCACGGCCCACAGGTGTTCTTGGGCTATTGGAACCGCCCCGAGGAAACCGAAAAATCGTTTTTCCAGATGGATGGCAAGCGGTTCTTCCGCACCGGCGACTTGGGCTATATCGATCCTGACGGCTATTTTTATATGGTCGACAGGGTCAAGCGCATGATCAACGCCAGCGGCTTCAAGGTATGGCCCGCCGAGGTAGAGGCGATGATGCATCACCACCCCGATATCGCCGAGGCCTGCATCATCGGCACCCCCGATGGCCGGCGGGGCGAAACGGTAAAGGCAGTCGTGGTGGCGCGCGCCGGGGCGATGGGCCAGCTGACGCAGGCCGATGTTATTGCATGGTGTCGGGGCCAGATGGCGGCCTATAAATGCCCGACTGTGGTAGAGTTTGTGGAAAGCCTACCAAAATCGGGAAGCGGCAAGGTGTTATGGCGTGAATTGGCTGAACGGGAAAAAACGGGCGCTGCTTGACCGCGGGGCGCGGTTTGGCATAGGGCCAGCAAACCTTTGAAATTAGGAACGATACGGTGAGAAAGCGGATACAAGAGCTGTCTGAAACTGCCGAGGCTGAAACGGGCGACCGCCAATTTGTGACCGCGTTACACCGTGGCCTTGATATTTTGCGCGCCTTTTCCACGGATGATAAGCTGGGGCTGGGCAACCGCGAGCTGGCCGCGCGCACGGGGCTGCCCAATTCCACCGTGTCGCGGCTGACCTATACGCTGCTAAAGCTGGGCTATCTGGTCTATGACGAGGCAACGGGGCGGTACCGTATGGGGGTCCCTGTGCTGGGGTTGGGCTATGCCTGTTTGGGGGGCATGAAAGTGCGCGAAACGGCGCAGCCCTTGATGCAGCAATTGGCCGATGAAAGTGGCGATGGCGTGCTGGTGGGCATGGGGGGGCGCGACGACCTGACCATGACCTATATTGCCACGGCCCGTGCCACGCGGGGGATGATCTCGTTGCAGCTGAATGTGGGGTCGCGCATATCGCTTAGCCGCTCGGCCATGGGGCGGGCGTATTTGGCCGTGGCCCCCGAGGCAGAGCGCGCAGAATTGTTTGAACGCATGGCCCAGCGCGCCGGGCCAGACGAGTGGCCGCGCCTGCGCGAGGGTATTGAAGATGCCCGCGCCCAGATTGCCGAGCGTGGGTTTTATTGCAATGCAGGCGGGTGGCAATCCGACATCAATTCGGTGTCGGTGCCCTATGTCTCGCCCCAAGGGGATGCGCCGCTTTTGGCGTTTAACCTTGGCGGGCCCGCCTTTGTTTTGCCGCGCGAACGGCTGGAAACCGAACTGGGCCCACGGCTGTTGCACATGGTCAACGCGGTGAAACATATCGGCGGCTAGGGGCAGCAACAGGCCGGCGCGCTGGCGCGCCGTGCCTGCCCAAAGCGGGCTTAAGGGATCAGGGCAATCTTGCCCGTGGCGCCCCGCCCCAGAACGCGTTTTAGCACCTCGGCTGCTTGGGCCAATGGGTAACGCCCCTCGATCAGCGGTTTGACTTGGCCGCTTTTGTACCAGCCCAGCAGCTCGTCCATGTTTTGGCCGTAAACCGCGGGCTCGAACCGGGTGAAATTGCCCCAGAACACGCCCACAACGCTGTATTCTTTCACCAGCGTCAGGTTCACGGGCAGTTTTGGAATTTCGCCACCGGCAAAACCAATCACCAACAGCCGCCCATTGCGGGCCATGCCGCGGGCGCAGGCGGCAAAGGCCTCGCCCCCCACCGATTCGAAGGCCACATCCACGCCTTTGCCACTGGTCAGCGATTTGATGTCGTCTTTTAGGTTGTCATAGCCAATCGCGTGATCCGCCCCGTTTTCCAGCGCGATGGCGCGCTTTTGCGGGGTCGAGGCCACGGCGATGACCTGCGCGCCCATAATCTTGCCGATCTGTATGGCGGCAATCCCCGTGGCCCCTGCGGCGCCGGTCACAAGCAGGGTTTCGCCCGGCTGCAGATTGGCGCGCTGTTTCAACGCATGATGCGAGGTGCCAAAAGCCACCATCAGCGCGCAAACTTCGGCGGCATCCATATCGCCAATGGGAAACACCCGGCCCCGGGGCGCGGCCACCATTTCGGCGTATCCGCCAAGCGAACAGATCGTGGCCACGCGGCTGCCCACGGCGATACCGCTGGCATCGGGGCCCACCGCCACCACGGTGCCCGCGGCCTCCATGCCCGGGACAAAGGGGTGTTCGGGGCGCATTTGGTACAGGCCCTGCACCAGCAGCCCATCGGGGTAGTTCACGCCTGCGGCCTCGACCTTGATCAGCACGTTATCCCCCGTGGCCTCGGGGGCGGCGATATCGCCATATTCCAGCGCATCAAGCGGCGCAAATTCTTTGCAGATGATTGCTTTCACGTGTTCCCCTCCGTCGGCGGCCCGCATCATGTGGGTCTGATGCTGCCAAGCCTAGGCCATGCTGTGCCCATGCCTCAAGTCAGGTCTGAAATGACGCAACGGCATTCCTAGTTATGCAAAAATTGGCGGAAATTCAGGCAGTCTTTTTGCGTTTTCCGTTTGGCAAACGCGCCCTCAACGTTAACCTGCCGGCCAGGGAGCTACTTTAGGGAGGATGCCATGAAGGGCATGATGCAGCACAGACCGTTGCTGATCAGTAACATTCTGGAATACGCCGCCGAAGCGCATGCCAAAGCCGAGATTATCTCGGTGCGCACCGAGGGCGATATTCACCGTCAAACATACCCGCAAACGCTGCGCCGTGTGTACCAGTTGGCCAATGCCCTGCAGGGGCTTGGTGTGCAGCTGGGCGACCGGGTGGCCACGCTGGCATGGAACGGCTACCGCCATTTCGAGCTGTATTATGCGATTTCCGGCCAAGGTGCTGTGTGCCACACGATCAACCCGCGCCTATCGGCCGAGCAGTTGATCTACATCGTCAATCACGCCGAAGATAAGCTGATTTTCGTTGATACCACCTTTGTGCCCATCCTGCAGGCCGTGCGCAGCGAATTGCCCGCTGATTTGCGCTTTGTCATCATGACAGACCGCGCGCATATGCCAGAAAACACCTTGGATGCGCTATGCTATGAAGAGTTGCTGGTAGATCAGCCCGAAAGCTTTGATTGGCCGGAATTCGACGAAAATACCGCCGCGGGCCTGTGCTATACCTCGGGCACCACGGGCAACCCCAAAGGCGCGCTTTATTCCAACCGTTCGACCGTGCTGCACGCCATGATGGTGGGGCTGATCATGGGCCAATCCATTCCAGAAGAGGCGCGCGTGCTGCCGGTGGTGCCGCTGTTTCATGTGAATGCTTGGGGTATTCCCTATGCCTCGCCTTTGTTGGGGCATTCGCTGGTGATGCCGGGCGGCGCGCTGGATGGCGAAAACCTGTTCAAGCTGATGGATCAGGAAAACGTGTTCTCGGCATGGGGCGTGCCCACCGTTTGGATGGGCCTGCTGGGCGAAATCCAAAAACAAGGGCGCAAGCCATCGGGCTTTTCCGATGTGGTTGTGGGCGGCTCGGCTGCGCCGCGCAAAATGATCGAAACATTCGAGAAAATGGGCGTGAATGTGGGCCATGCATGGGGCATGACCGAAATGAGCCCGATTGGCACCCATGGCAATATGCCAAAATGGGTCAAAGATCTGCCCTTTGATCAGATGGTGGATGTAAAGGCCAAACAGGGGCGCCGTGCCTTTGGCGTGCAGCTGAAAATCATCGATGACAACGGCCAGCGCGTGGCCCACGATGGCAAGGCGGTTGGCGAATTATACGTGCGCGGCAACACCATTGTTTCGGGCTATTTCAACAACCCCGAGGCCAGCGCCAAAGCCGTGGATGGCGATGGCTGGTTTGGCACCGGCGATATCGCCTCGATCGATCAAAACGGTATTTTGACCATCCAAGACCGCTCGAAAGACCTGATCAAATCTGGGGGCGAGTGGATTTCCTCGATTGATCTGGAAAATGTGGCCATGGCGCACCCGGGCATTGCCGCCTGTGCGGCCATCGCCATGCCCCACCCCAAATGGGACGAGCGGCCGGTGTTGGTGGCGGTTGCCGCCGGCGCAGACAAGCCCGCGCTGGACGATATCCACACCCATATGTCCGAGCATTTTGCCAAATGGCAGTTGCCCGACGATGTGATCTGGGTCGAGGCCCTGCCGCTGACCGCCACGGGCAAAGTGTCGAAGCTGACTTTGCGCCAACAATTTGCAGATTATCAGCTGCCCGATTTGCGCTGAGCCCTGCCGCCATGGCAGCGCGGCCCCGCGCCGTGCTGCCGTTGCGTTATTTGCCTTTGACCCGAACTGTGGCTTGACCATGGACGACAGTTGATATTGCCTGACTGTAATGACGGAATTCAATTTCGCACTGCAAAATATGTTTCTGGGAGGAGACCAATGTCTGAAACCGCCGCACTGGATGCGTTCCGCACGGAGATTGCCGATTGGATCTTATCTGCCTGCCCGGCCCCCCTGCTTGGGCGCGCGATGGGCGAGGACCGTATCGTTTGGGGTGGGCGCAAATGGCAATTTCAGGATGACGATCAAAAAACGTGGATGCAAGCGGCCATTGCCCGGGGCATGACCGCGCCACGTTGGCCGGTGGAATATGGCGGCGCTGGCCTGTCGCGGGCCGAGGAAAAGATTTACCGCGAAGAGCTAGAGCGCCTGCAAGCCCCGCCGCCGCTGGAAAGCTTTGGCTTGTGGATGCTGGGCCCGGCCTTGCTGGAATTTGGCACCCATGCCCAAAAGCTGGCGCATCTTTTGCCGGTAACGCGCGGCGAAATTCGCTGGTGTCAGGGCTATTCCGAGCCGGGCGCAGGCAGCGATTTGGCCAATGTACAAACCCGCGCCGAGGATATGGGCGATCATTGGTTGGTGAATGGCCAGAAAATCTGGACATCTTACGCCGACCGCGCTGATTGGATCTTTGCCTTGGTGCGCACCGATCGTGACGCGCCAAAGCACAAGGGCATCTCGTTCATGCTGATCGATATGAACAGCCCCGGCGTTACCACCCGCCCGATCCAGCTGATCTCGGGGAAATCGCCATTTTGCGAAACCTTCTTTGACAATGTCAAAGTGCCCAAATCCTACGGCGAAGATAACCCTTCGGTCGTGGGGCAGGTAAACCGTGGCTGGGACATTGCCAAATATCTGCTGACCCACGAGCGGGAAATGATTGGTGGCGGCGCGCGTGGCCTGTTGGGGGGGCGTTCGCTGGGGCAGGTCTTGGGCGATCTGGATGGCGCCATGGATGACCCGGTGACGCGCGCCGAAGCCATGCGTATCGAGGTGAATGCCTTGGCCTTTGCCATGACGATGGAGCGCTACAAAGACCAAGCCGAGGCAGGGCGCGGTGTGGGCAATGCCAGCGCCATGCTGAAATATTACGGCACAGAGCTGAACAAAGAGCGCTACGAACTGCTGATGTCGGCGGCGGGCTCTGAGGCGGTGGAATGGGATGGGCCGCATGGCAGCCTGGCCCCCGAATGGCTGCGCACCAAGGCCAATTCCATCGAGGGCGGTACCAGCGAAGTGATGCTGGATATCATCGCCAAACGTGTTCTTGAACTGCCAAACAGCTAGGGGCCGCCATGACAAGCCTTTTGGAAACCGAAGACGAAACCATGCTGCGCGATGCCGCGCGTGGCTTTCTGGCCGATGCCGCGCCCGTGGCAAACCTGCGGGCCAATCGCGATCAGGGGCGCCCGTTTGATACGGGGCTTTGGCGCGAAATGGCGCAAATGGGCTGGGCGGGCGTTTTGGTGCCCGAGGCCCAAGGCGGGGCCGATATGGGCCACCGCGCCGCGGGCATTCTGGCCGAGGAAATGGGCCGCACCTTGGCCGCCAGCCCGTTTATATCCAGCGCGGTGATGGCTGCCACCACTTTGCGCGCGGCGGCCAGCCAACAGGCCGAACAGGCGCTAACAGCCATTACCGAGGGCCGCCTGATCTATGCCGTGGCACTGGACGAGGGGCGCAAACACGCGCCGTTGAACACCGCGCTGGTGGCGCAAAAGGCCGGAAATGGCTTTCGCTTAACCGGCACCAAGGCCTTTGTTGCCGATGGCGGCAGCGCGCAGCGCGTTTTGGTTTTGGCCCGCACCGCCGGCAGCGCGGGCGAGGCGGCGGGGCTGACGCTTTTTGATATCCCCGCCGATCGTGCTGGGCTGCACAAAATGGCGCGCGCCACCGTAGACAGCCGCGACCACGCGCAGATGGTGTTCGATGGGGTCGAGGCCACGGGCGACGAGGTGCTGGGCACGCTGGATGATGGCTGGGCCTTGCTGGCGCGCGGGGTGCAAGCGGGCCAAGCTGCTGTTGCCGCCGAATTGCTGGGGGTTGCGGGCGGCGCCTATGGCATGACCGTGGGCTACCTGAAAGAGCGCAAGCAATTTGACCGCACCATTGGCAGCTTTCAGGCGCTACAGCACCGCGCGGCCCATCTTTGGGCTGAAATCGAGGTGACAGCCAGCGCCATTGCCAATGCAGGCCGGGTGCTGGATGCCACCCCCACCCAGGCCGGTTTGGCCGTATCTTTGGCCAAGGCCCGCGCCGCGCAAACGGTGGATCTGGCGGTGCGCGAGGGCGTGCAGATGCATGGCGGCATCGGCATGACAGATGCCTATGACATTGGCTTTTACATGAAACGCGCCCGCGTGGGCAGCGAATGGCTGGGCGATTACGGCTATCACGCGGCCCAAGTGGCCGCCGCACGCGGGTTCTAGGGGGGGATACTATGCAAATGACACCGGAAAGCCTGTTTGATCTGTCTGGTAAGGTGGCGCTGGTCACAGGCGGGGCCACGGGCATTGGCCGAATGGCGGCCCATGGTCTGGCTGCGGCGGGGGCGCGGGTGCTGATCGCCAGCCGCAAGGCCGATGCCTGCCAGGCCGTAGCGGCCGAGCTGAACGCACTGGGCCTGCGGGGCAGCGTCGAGGGGTTTGGTGGCGATGTCGCCAGCCAAGAGGGTATTGCCAATTTGGTGGCGGCTGTGCAGGCGCGCACCGATGTGCTGCACATTCTGATGAACAATGCTGGCCGCACCTGGGGCGCGCCCTTGGGGGCGCATCCCTACGAGGCGTGGGAAAAGCTGTTGTCGCTGAATGTGACGGGCATGTTCCACCTGACCCAAAGTTTGCTGCCGCTGTTGCGCGCCGCGGCCCGTCCGGAAGACCCGGCGCGCGTGGTAAATGTGGGCAGCGTTATGGGCGATATCCCCAAGGGCACGGCCACCTATTCCTATGCCGTCTCGAAAGGCGCCGTGCACCACATGACGCGGGTTTTGTCGAATGATCTGGCGCATGAATTCATCACCGTGAACGCCATTGCACCGGGGCCTTTCGTGTCAAAAATGACGGCCTTCGCGCTGGCCTCGGAAGAGGGGCGCGCCAAATCGGCCGAAGGTGTGCCGCTGGGCCGTGTGGGCAGCCCCGAAGACATCGCCGGCGCATTGCAGTTTTTGTGCGGGCGCGGCGGGGCCTATCTTTCGGGGGCGATTTTGCCGCTTTCGGGTGGCATGCAATCCAACGCACCCGGCAACCTGTTCAACGAGGATCTGTAACATGTCCACCATCACACTTGCCCAGCTGAAAGCCCTAGAAGGGCAGCATTTTGGCACATCGGATTGGTTCACCATCGACCAAAAGCGCATCGATGCTTTTGCCGATGTCACCGAAGATTGGCAGTTCATTCATTGCGACCCCGAGGCGGCAAAACAAACCCCCTTTGGCGGCACCATTGCGCATGGGTTTCTGACGCTCTCGATGTTGTCGGCCATGGTGTATCAGATGCCCGTGCTGGAAGACGTGGCGATGGGCGTGAATTATGGCTTTGACAAGGTGCGCTTCCTGTCGCCTGTGCCTGCAGGCGCGCGTATTCGGGCGCATTTTACCATGCAAACGGTGGATGACAGCAAGCCGGGCTTTATCACCACGGTCATGGCGGTCAGCGTGGAAATCGAAGGGCAAGACAAGCCCGCTTTGGCGGCCCAGTGGATTGGTCGCCGTTATTTTGGGGGGGATGAATGAGCGAGATTAGGTTCGACAACAGGGTCGCAATTGTCACCGGCGCCGGTGTGGGGCTGGGGCGCAGCCACGCGCTGGGTTTGGCGGCCCGTGGTGCCAAGGTTGTGGTAAACGATTTGGGCGCCGCCACGGATGGCACCGGTGCCAGCAGTCAGGCCGCACAGGCCGTGGTGCAAGAAATCCACGATATGGGTGGGCAGGCCATCGCCAATGGGGCCAATGTCACCGATCCGGTGCAGGTGCAGGCCATGGTTGACGAGGCCATCGATACCTTTGGCCATGTTGATATCTTGGTCAATAACGCAGGCATCTTGCGCGACAAAACCTTTGCCAAGGCCAGCTTGGACGATTTTCGCGTTGTGCTGGATGTGCATTTGATGGGCTCGGTCAATTGCACCCATGCGCTGTGGTCCCATATGGTGGGGCGCGAATATGGCCGCATTGTTTTGACCACATCCGCCAGCGGGCTTTATGGCAATTTTGGTCAGTCTAACTATGGTGCGGCCAAGGCGGCCATGCTGGGGTTGATGAATGTTTTGGCCCAAGAAGGCGGGCGCAAAAATGTGCATGTCAACATGCTGGCCCCCACCGCCGCAACCCGCATGACCGAGGCGCTGTTGCCGCCCGAAACGCTGGATTTGCTGCGCCCGGAAACCATCACCCCGGGCCTGTTGATGTTGGTCAGCGAAGCGGCGCCAAACAAAATGATCTTGGGCGCAGGCGCGGGCTGTTTCACCGAAACCAAAGTGTATGAAACCGCAGGCGTGGCCCTGCAGGGCGATGCCCTAACCCCCGAAGGGGTGCTGGCCGCCTTGGGCCAAATTCGCAATCCCGAAGGCCAAACCGAAATGGATAATGCCTTTGCCCAAACCCGCAAATATGCGCGCATGGCGGCGGAAGCCCGCGGCTTGCCCGCCCCATGGAACGAGTGAGAAAGGAACAGTTTATGCGTGATGCAGTAATCGTCTCGACCGCACGCACCCCGATTGGCAAGGCCTATCGCGGTGCTTTCAACAACACCTCGGCGCAGGCGCTGATCGGCCATGCCGTGAAACACGCTGTGGCGCGTGCCGGGCTGGAAGGGCATGAAATTTCCGATTGTATCATCGGCACCGCCATTCAGCAGGGCTCGACCGGGGGCAATATTGGCCGCCAAGCTGTGATCCGCGCGGGCCTGCCGGTGACGGTGGCGGGCATGTCGTTGGATCGCCAATGCGCCAGCGGCATGATGGCCATTGCGACGGCGGCCAAACAGGTGATCCATGATGGCATGGACATCGTTATTGGCGGCGGCGTTGAATCGATCAGCCTGGTGCAAAACGACAAGATGCGCACCGATTGGCTGGCCGACCCATGGACCAAGGCCAACAAGCCCGAACTGTATATGTCGATGCTGGAAACGGCCGAAATCGTGGCCGATCGCTATGGCGTCAGCCGCGAAGACCAAGATGCCTATGCCCTGCAGTCGCAGCAGCGCACCGCGGCGGCCCAAGCGGCAGGCAAGTTCGACGACGAGATCGTGCCGCTGGACAGCACGATGTTGGTTATGAACAAGGAAACCAAGGAAATCAGCGAAAAAGCCGTGACCTTGGCCAAGGACGAGGGCAACCGCCCCAGCACGCAGCTGAGCGATCTGGAAAGCTTGCAGCCGGTGTTCAAAGGCGGTCAAAAAGTATCCGAGGGCCGCTTTATTACCGCAGGCAATGCCAGCCAGCTGTCCGATGGTGCATCGGCCAGCGTCATCATGGAAGCCGCCGAAGCCGAACGCCGGGGCCTGCAGCCCTTGGGGCGCTATGTGGGGGTTATGGCCGCAGGCTGCGAGCCCGATGAAATGGGCATTGGCCCCATTTATGCCGTGCCAAAACTGCTGGCAGCGCATGGGCTGAAAATTGACGATATCGGCCTGTGGGAATTGAACGAGGCCTTTGCCAGCCAAGTGCTGCAATCGGCGCGGGTTCTGGGCATTCCGCAAGACTTGCTGAACGTCAACGGCGGTGCCATTTCCATTGGCCACCCCTATGGCATGTCGGGCGCGCGCATGGTGGGCCATGCGCTGATCGAAGGCAAACGCCGCGGCGCGCGCTATGTTGTGTGCACCATGTGCGTGGGCGGTGGCATGGGGGCTGCTGGCCTGTTCGAAGTGCTTTAATACCCTATCGGCATCGCCGCGGGCCACGGCCCGTGGCGGCGCCTGCTGAACGATGTGCCAAAAGGCGGGGCCGCCCCGCCATGATGAAGGAATAGCCATGGCTTTGCCCGCCCTCTTTGACACGCTTCGCCTGCCGGTTGTCGGCTCGCCTTTGTTTATCATCTCGAACCCGGATCTGGTGATTGCCCAGTGCAAAGCTGGCATTATCGGCTCGTTTCCGGCGCTGAACGCCCGCGAGGCCGAGGGCAACCCGATTATGTTAGAGATCTGGCTGCAGCGCATCACCGAAGAGCTGGACCGCTACAACCAAGCCAACCCAGACACCCCCGCCGCCCCCTATGCGGTGAACCAAATCGTGCACAGATCAAACACGCGGCTGGAACGCGATCTTGAGATTTGCCACAAATGGAAGGTGCCGGTGTGGATTACCTCGCTGGGCGCGCGCGTCGAGGTGAACGAAGCCGCCCATGCCTGCGGGGGGATCACCTTGCACGATATCATCAACAACACCTTCGCCAAAAAGGCCATCGAGAAGGGCGCAGATGGTTTGATCGCGGTGGCTGCGGGCGCCGGTGGGCATGCTGGTGCGCAATCGCCCTTGGCGTTGATTTCGGAAATTCGGGAATGGTTTGATGGGCCATTGTTGCTGTCGGGCGCCATTGCCAATGGCAGCTCTATTCTGGCGGCACAGGCGATGGGGGCCGATCTGGCCTATATCGGCTCGCCCTTCATCGCCACCACCGAGGCGGGGGCTGACCCGGCTTATAAACAAATGATCACCGAATGTGGCGCCGAAGATATCGTTTATTCGTCGCTCTTTACCGGGGTTTGGGGCAATTACCTGAAACCCTCGATCGCACGCGCGGGCATGGACCCAAACAACCTGCCCGAATCCGACCCAAGCGCCATGAACTTTGGGGCCAACCGCGAAAAACCCAAAAGCTGGAAAGAGATTTGGGGCGCAGGTCAGGGCATTGGGGCGATCAAACAGGTGCAGCCCGCCGCCGCATTGGTGGCACGCCTGACGCAGGAATATGATGCCGCCAAGGCCCGCATGCGGGGGGTGATTGATGGCTGAGCTATGGTTGATCCGGCACGCACAGGCCAGTTTTGGCGCCGCCGATTACGACAAACTGTCTGATCTGGGGCATGCCCAATCGCAGGCGCTGGGCGTGGCTTTGCGCGCTTTGGGCGCGCGTCCGCAGGCGGTGTTTATCGGTGCTCAACGCCGCCACCGCGAAACATGGGAGGGCATCAACCTTGCGCTGGGCCATGGAGAGGTTGACGGCATTTTACCGGGTTTCAACGAGTTTGACTTTGGCGGCCTGTTGAACGCGCGCTATCGCAACCGCCCCGCGCCTGAAAACATGCACACAGACCGGCGCAGCCATTTCAAAACCCTGCGCGAAACCGTGCTGGAATGGCAGCGCGGCGAGATAGAAAACCCGCCCGAACCCTATGCTGATTTTGCCGCGCGCGTGCGCGATGCCCGGCGCCAAGCCATGCAGGGCGCGCATGAACAGGTGCTGGTGGTAACATCGGGCGGGGCCATTGGCCAAAGCGTGGCTGATATCATGGGCGCGCCCGCCGATGCCATGATCCGCCTGCAATTGCAGATCAAAAACTGCTCGGTCACGCGCATTGTGGTCACCCCCCGGGCCGAACATTTGGGCAGTTTCAACGAAACCCCCCATATTGACGGCGAAAATCAAGATACGTTTTTGACCTATAGTTAAGGAGGCCGGTATGAGCGCGCATGCCGCAGCACAGATTGATCTAAACGCCATTGGTGCATGGCTGGAACAGAATATGCCGGGGTTTTCTGGCCCGCTGACAGCCGAGAAGTTCGCAGGCGGCCAATCGAACCCGACATTTTTGCTGAAAACCCCCACGGCCAGTTACGTGCTGCGGCGCAAACCGCCGGGGCAATTGCTGAAATCTGCCCATGCGGTTGACCGCGAATTTCGGGTGCAGCGCGCGCTTTGGGGCAGCGATGTGCCCGTGGCGCAAATGCATGTCTTATGCGATGATGATGCCGTGATCGGCTCGATGTTTTATGTCATGCAGCATGTGCAGGGGCGCCATTTCAACGACCCGCGCCTGCCCGAATTGGAACAGGGCCAGCGCCACGCGATCATCGACGAGATGAACCGCGTTTTGGCCGCCATTCACAGCGTAGATCTGGGGGCTGTGGGGCTGGCCGACTATGGGCCTGAAGGCAATTATTACGAACGCCAAGTGGGGCGCTGGACAAAGCAGTATCGCGCCAGCGAAACCCAAACCATTCCCGCCATGGAAGAGCTGATCGACTGGCTTGGCGCCAATCTGCCCGCCGATGACGGGCAGCGCACGCTGGTGCATGGCGATTACCGCATCGACAACATGCTTTTTGCCGCCGATGCCCCGCGCTGTGCCGCGGTGCTTGATTGGGAACTGTCCACTACCGGCCACCCCTATGCCGATCTGGGGGCTGTGTTGATGCAATGGTCCATGCCCCCGGGCACCGAAGGGCGCGGGCTGGCCGGCGTCGACCGCCATGCCCATGGGCTGATGAGCGACGAAGACTTCGTGGCCGCCTATTGCCAGCGCCGTGGCTTGGCCGGGATCGACCGGCTGGGGTTTTATCTGGCCTTCAATTTCTTCCGCATGGGCGCGATCATTCAGGGTGTTTTGAAACGCGCGCTGGATGGCAATGCGTCAAACCCCGAACGGGCCATGATGCTGGGCGAATTTGTGCCACGCTTTGCCCAAGCAGGGCTTGATGCCGCGAAAACGGTTTGAGGCACGCGATGGACCCGAAACTGATAGAAACGCCCTACCCGCTGCAAGCGCATCTGGGGTTCTATATCACCGACTGGTCAGAGGGCTACGCGCGCTTTGAACTGCCCATTGTGGAATTTTTGGGCAACCGCTTTGGCATTGTGCATGGCGGTGTGCACGCGGTGATGCTGGACACTGTCATGGGGTTTGCTGGCAGCTATACTGGTACGCCAGATGCCCCCCAGCAATGCATGACCCTGTCCCTGACCACGCAGTTTTTGTCGCAGGCCAAGGGCCAGCTGCTGATCGGCGAGGGGCGGCGCACGGGCGGTGGGCGCAAAACCTATTTTGCCGAAGGCAAGATCACCGATGAAACCGGCGAATTGATCGCCACCGGCACCGGGGTGTTCCGCTACCGCGGCCGTTGAAACCATTACCAAAAGGGAAACGCGAAATGACCGAGACAATGAAGCGCATCGCATTGGCGCGCCGCCCCGTGGGCGCCCCGAGCAACGAAGATTTCCGCCTTGAAGAGGCGCCCATCCCCACCCCCGGCGAGGGCGAGGTGCTGGTGCGCGTGCATTACATGTCGCTTGATCCTTATATGCGCGGGCGTATGGATGATGCGAAATCCTATGCCACGCCCGTGCCCTTGGGCGGCACAATGGAGGGCGGCGCCGTGGGCGAGGTGATTGCCTCGAACGACCCGGGCTTTCAGCCGGGCGATTTTGCCTTTGGGATGTTTGGCTGGGCCACCCATGGTGTGCAGCCCGCCAAGATGATCCGCAAGCTAGAGCCGTCGCACGGCCCGATCACAGCGGCGCTGGGTGTGCTGGGCATGCCGGGCTTTACCGGCTGGTATGGGTTGACCCAATTTGGCCAGCCCAAAGCGGGCGAAACCGTGGTTGTGGCGGCGGCAACGGGGCCTGTTGGCTCGATGGTGGGGCAAATCGCCAAGGCCCGTGGGTGCCATGTGGTGGGCGTTGCAGGTGGTGAAGATAAATGCGCCATGGCGCGCGAGACATTTGGCTTTGATATCTGCCTGAACCACCATGATTACGCCGATGCAGCCGCCATGCGCGCAGCCCTGGCCGAGGCCTGCCCAAAGGGCGTGGATATCTATTTCGAAAACGTGGCGGGCAAGGTGCTGGAAGGCGTGATGCCCTTGATGAATGTCGGCGGGCGTATCCCGGTTTGCGGCATGATCAGCTGGTATAACGCAGGCGCGTTGGGCGCCAATGCCGGTGGGGAAAAAGACAACCTGCCCAAGCTGTGGCGCACGATCTTGGTAAACCGGCTACATGTGCACGGCTTTATCATTTCCGATCACTGGGCCGATTACCCGCGTTTCTTGGCCGAGGTGGGGCCGATGGTGGCCGCAGGCCAAGTGAAGTTTGTCGAAGACATTGCCGAAGGGCTAGAAAACGCGCCGCAGGCCTTTATGGGCCTGTTGGTGGGCCGCAACAAAGGCAAGCAGATCGTCAAGGTGATCTAAGCAGCCTTTACACTGCATGAAAACAGGCAGGCCCCGGCCTGCCTGTTTTTTTATTGCTGCATGCGCCGGGCCATGGCCTCGTGCACGGCATGCATGCCGCGCGCGGCCATATCGCTGACTTCGGCGGCATGGGTTTGCAGCGCGGCCACCACCTCGGGGTCGGTGGATGTTTGCATAACCACTATCCCGGTGTCTGTCAGGTCGATCTGGGTTTCTATCTGCGCGCGCCGGGCAAAGATAATATCCAATGTCGGGCTTTGAATGCGCACCTTGGGGTCGCGCCCGGTATCGACCCGGTCGATCATGCCAATGACATGGCGCAACAGCGCATCGCGCAGGGCAGGATCGGGGGTGCTGGTTTCGGTGCGAATGCCATTTGGCAGCAGCGTCACCTGCCGGGCAAGGCTGGGATGATTGCGAAACATCGCAGCCATGTCGCCCACTTCTTCGGCGGTTGTGTCGCGCCCCTGCAGCCCGGGCATGCGCGCCATATCGTGCTGGTGGTTTTGGTGCATTTGGGCTTGCCCATGCCCATGCTGGCCTATCCCCTGTGCCAGCACCACGGCAGACAGCAACAGCACGGCGCTTAAGCCCGCGCCAAAAACAATGGTTTTGTTCCCCATAGCTTGCCTTTCTTGTGCCCAAACCGGCCCACCCCTTTCTTACGGGTGATGGGCCGGCTGGTAAAGCTTAGGCTTTGGTGCGGGCGCCGCTTGGGTCATACATGGGTTTTAGCGCGGCTTCGGCCACCACGCGGGTGCCGGCCACATCGATTTCATAGCGCGAGGCCAGCACCTGCGCCGCGGTTTCACCCGCACAGGGCACATAGCCCATGCCAATGGCCCCGCCCAGATGGTGCCCATAGGCGCCCGAGCTGAGATAGCCCACAATCTGCCCGTCACGCAAAACGGGCTCGTTATGATAAAGCAGCGGCTCTGGGTCGGTCAGGCGGAATTGCACCAAGCGCCGCTGCAAACCAGCCTCTTTCTTGGCCAGCACCGCCTCGCGCCCGATAAAGGCAGGCTTGTCGGTTTTCACGGCAAAGCCAAGCCCCGCCTCAAGCACATGGTCCTCGCAGGTGATATCATGGCCGAAATGGCGAAACGCCTTTTCGATCCGCGCGCAATCCATCATATGCATGCCGCACAGTTTCAGCCCAAGATCTTGGCCTGCCTCGAACAGGGTTTCAAGCACATGCCCGGCCATATCGGCGCTGACGTAGATCTCCCAGCCCAGTTCGCCCACGTAAGAGACCCGATGCGCGCGCGCCAGCCCCATGCCGATTTCAATTTCTTGCATCGTGCCAAAGGGGTTGGTGGCATTTGAAAAATCGTTGGGGCTGACTTTTTGCATCAATGCACGGGCCTGTGGGCCCATCACGGCCAGCACGCCCTCGGCGGCGGTGACATCCGTGATCACCACAGAGAAATTGCCCATATGCCGGCGCATCCATGTTTCATCGGCCAGCCGCGTGGCGGCAGGGGTGACCACCAGATAGGCGGTTTCCGACAGGCGCGTGACGGTCACATCGGCCTCGATGCCGCCGGTTTTGTTCAAGAACTGGGTATAGACGATGCGCCCAACCGGCACCGACATGTCATTGCCACAGACGTGGTTCAAAAACGCCTCGGCCTGCGGCCCCTCGACCCGCAATTTGCCAAACGAGGACATGTCATACATGCCCAGATTGTTGCGCACTGCTGCCAGTTCGGCACCAACATTGGCAAAGAAATTCTGTCGCTTCCATGAATAGCTATAGCTGGGGTCTTGGCCCGGGTTGGCGTACCAATTCGCCCGTTCCCATCCGGCTAATTCGCCAAACACGGCGCCATTTTGCGCCAAATGTGCATGAAACGGCGTGCGCCGCACCCCCCGCGCCGTGGCCTTTTGGCGATAGGGGTAGTGGTCGGCATAAAGCAGGCCCAGCGTTTCTGCCGAGCGCTGATAGAGATAGGTTTTATTGCCCTGAAAAGGCTGCATGCGCGCGATATCGACATCGCCCAGATCAAAGGGCTTTTCGCCACTATCCATCCAATACGACAGGGCATGGCCGGCCCCCCCTGCCGATTGAATGCCGATCGAGTTGAACCCGGCTGCCACCCAAACATTGTCCATCTCGGGGGCAAGGCCCAAATGGTAGGCATCATCTGGGGTAAAGCTTTCTGGCCCGTTAAAGAAGGTGTGAATACCTGCCTCGCCCAACATGGGCATACGGTTGACCGCTGCCTCTAGGATGGGTTCAAAGTGATCAAAATCTTCGGGCAGCTGGTCAAATTCGAAACTGTCCGGGATGCCGTTCATGCCCCATGGCTTGGCCACCGGCTCGAAAGCGCCAAGCATCATTTTCCCAGCGTCTTCTTTGTAATAGGCGCATTCATCGGGCACCCGCAGCACGGGCAAAGCGCCCAAGCCCTGAATAGGCTCGGAGACGATATAGAAATGCTCGCACGCGTGCAGCGGCACGTTCACACCGGCCATGCGCCCCACCTGATGGCCCCACATGCCAGCGCAATTCACGATCATCTCGCAGGCGATATGGCCGGAATTGGCGCCATCATCGCTGACCCAGTCCACCCCGGTCACCCGCCGCCCCTGCCGATGAATGGCGCGCACGCCATGGCGTTCGGCGATCACCGCGCCGCGCATCCGCGCGCCCTTGGCCAAGGCCAGTGCAATATTGGCCGGATCGGCCTGCCCATCGGTGGGCAGCCATACCCCGCCGGTCACGTCGTGGGTGTTCAGATGTGGGTAGCGCGCCTTGATCTCGGTTGGCGACAGCTCTTCCACCGGCACGCCAAACGCACGCGCCATGGCGGCGTTGCGGTGCAGTTCCTCTAGCCGCTCGGATGTCAGCGCGGCCGAGATTGACCCCACCTGCCGAAAGCCCGTGGCCACCCCGGTTTCTGCCTCGAGCCCGGTGTAAAGCTCGGCCGAATAGCGGGCCAGTTTTGTCATATTCGACGAGGCGCGCAGCTGACCGATCAGCCCGGCGGCATGCCATGTTGTGCCCGAGGTCAGCTGTTTGCGTTCCAAGAGCACCACATCCTGCCAGCCAAGCTTGGTCAGGTGATAGGCAACCGAACAGCCAACAACGCCGCCGCCAATGATGACCACGCGGGCATGGGTGGGAAGGGTCATGATGTGTTATCCTTTGTCAAAGGGCCGGGGCGGAAGGGCGAGGGGCGCTGCCCCTCGCGCACCCCGGAGTATTTGGGCAAGATGAAGATTAAACGATGACGTGGCCGGCCGCGCGCAGTTGCGTGGCCAGTTCGGCGATGTGATCGGGGCCAACCTCGCAGCAGCCGCCGACGATGGTGGCGCCTTGGGCCACCCAGCCCATGGCAAAGCTGGCATAGTCTTTTGGCCCCAGATCTTGGCGCTGTTCCAAGGCATCGACCGTGGGGGCATCGACCAGAAATTCCTGAGAGATTTTGGTGAAGCCATTGGCATAAGCGCCAAAAGGCAGGCCAAAAGTTTTCAAGATTGCCAGACCGTCTGCCACCGCTTCGGGGCGCGAGCAGTTGATCAAAACTGCGGCAGGGGCGTAGGTTGTGATGAGCGGGGCAAGGTCTGAGAGCTGCTCGCCCGAGCGCAGGCGGGTGCCATCGTGGTCGTCGACCGTGACGGCCAGCCAAACCGGCACGCCCCCATGCGCCGCACCGCGCAGCGCGCCTTCGGCTTGATGCAGCGAGCTGGTGGTTTCGATCAGCATCAGATCGGCCTTGGGCCCCAAATGGCGGGCGATTGTGGCATAGGCAGCTTCGGCCTGATCGAGGGGTACCTTGATGTCGGGGCGGTAAGAGGCGCCAAGCGGGCCCAGCGACACCGCGATGCGCCCCGTGCCATGGGCCGTGCGGGCGGCCAGCGCCGCGTCCATCGCCCGGTCGAGCAGGGTGAGGTGCTGATCTTCGAGCCCGACGCGTTGCAGGCGATCGACATGCACGGCATAGGTGTTGGTGGTGGCGATGGTGCTGCCCACCTGAAAATAGGCGCTGTGCACATCGCCCACGATGCCGGGCTTTTCCATCATCACCGAGGTAGACCAAAGCGGCGTGGCCCGGTCGCCCGAGCGTTTGACGATTTCTTGGCCGATGGACCCATCGAGAAGGGTGATTTCTGTCATCTTTATATCCCAATAAGGGGCCGGGCATGGGCGATGTGCCCGGCCAGAGGCAGCGGTAGGTTATGCGCGAATGCGCTGGTTTTTTGGATCCCACAGGGGGCCATCGGGCTGGACCACGGCGCTGTGGCGCTGGCCGTAAATTTCCACCTCGATTTCGGTGCCGGGTTGGGCCAGATCTGCGCGCACCATTCCCAAAGCCACCGAGTGATTGACCCGGTAGCCCCACGCCCCGCTGGTGGTTTCCCCAACGATTTCGCCCTGATGCCACAGGGTGGACATGTAGGGCGCGTCGCAGTCGCCGGCCTGCACATGCAACAGCACAAAGCGGCGGGTTGGCCCGGCCTCTTTTTCGGCCAGCATGGCGGCTTTACCGGGAAAGTCTGGTTTCGACCAATCGACGAAACGTTCGAGCCCGCCTTGCAGGATGGAATAATCGGTCGAGAGATCGCCTTTCCACGCGCGATAGCCCTTTTCGATGCGCAGCGAATTCAGCGCCCACATGCCAAAGGGGGTCACACCGGCAGCGGCCAGCGCGTCCCAGATTACGGGGGCTTGATCTGCGGGGCAGTGGATTTCCCAGCCCAGTTCGCCCGCGAAAGAGACGCGCATCAGCTGGCAGGGCACGCCGCACACCAGCGCAGATTGCATGGTCAGCCATGGCAGCGCCAAATCGCCATCGGTGAGCGGTTCCAGAATGGCGCGGGCCTGTGGGCCGGTCAGCAACAGGCAGTCTTGTTCGGCGCTATGGTCGGTGATGGTGATGCCCTCTGGCGCGCCTTGCAGCAGCACATCGCGATCGTGCCATTGCGCGGTGCCAGCGGTGATCAGCAACAGCGCCTCGTCGCTTTCGGGTATCACCGACATTTCGGTCAGAATCCGCCCGCGCGTATCTGGGAAATAGGCCAGCCCCACGCGGCCCGGCTGTGGCAGGCGCGAGCATGTCAGGCGGTCAACATGCGCGCGTGCGCCGGGGCCGGTGACCTTGAGCCGGGTAAAGCCGGAAATGGCGATCATGCCGGCATGGTCGCGCACGGCGGCGCATTCTGCGGCGATGCGCGGCTGCCAAGGGCCGCTGCGCGCCCATGTTTGTGTGGCCTCTTCGCTGGTGTCATCGCCGGGTTTGGCAAAGTAATTGGCGCGTTCCCAGCCGTTATAGGCGCCAAACTGGGCGCCGGCCTGTTCCAAACGGCTGTGCAAGGCGGATTGTTTGCGGTTTGGCGCGGCAGGCCAGCGGTGCCATGGGAAATGCATGGCGTATTCGTGGCCGTAGACCTCCATGCCTTTTTCGATGCAATAGTCGCGATCTGTGTAATCGGTGTAGCGGCGGGGATCGCACGACCACATATCCCATTCGGTCTGGCCTTCGGTGATCCATTCGGCCAGCACCTTGCCCGCGCCCCCGGCCTGCGCGATGCCAAAGGTGAAAACGCACGCCTCGAAGGCATTGGGCACCCCGGGCATGGGCCCGAGCAGCGGCAACCCGTCGGGGGCATAGGGTATGGGGCCGTTGATGACCTTGCTGACACCGGCCTGGCCCAATAGGGGCACCCGTGCCAGCGCATCTTCGATATACCATTCCAAGCGGTCCAGATCGTCTGGGTAAAGCTGGAAGCTGAAATCTTCGGGCATTGGGTCGCCCGGCTGCACCCAATGGGCGCGGCAATTGCGTTCGTAGGGCCCTAGGTTGAAGCCGTTCTTTTCTTGGCGCAGATAGTACGAGCTGTCGACATCGCGCAAAAGCGGCAATTTCCGCCCGGCCTGTGCCGACCAGTCGCGCACGGCGTCGACCTCTTCAAACAATAGATATTGGTGCGACATCACCATCATTGGCACGGTGCGCCCACCGTAAGGTTTGAACCATTCCCCCACGCGTTGGGCGTAATAGCCAGCGGCGTTTACAACATATTCGCAGCGGATTTCGCCCTGTTCGGTTTCTACAATCCATTCCCCATTTTCGCGCCGCACACCTGTTGCGGGGCAAAAACGTACGATCGTAGCACCCAGATCGCGCGCGCCCTTGGCCAGCGCTTGGGTCAGCTGGGCGGGGTCGATATCGCCATCATTTGGGTCATAGAGCGCGCCATGCAAATCGTGGGTTTCGATAAAGGGATAGCGTGCCTTGATCTCGTCTAGGCCCAGAATATCCAGATCCATCCCCTGATAGCGGCCCATCCCCTTGGCGCGCTGAAATTCCTGCATCCTTTCGGCGCTGTGGGCCAAGCGGATCGAGCCGGTGACATGGTAATTCATCGGGTAATCCACCTTGGCGCCCAGATCGCGGTACAGCTCGGTGGAATAGCGCTGCATATTCATCACCGACCACGAGGTAGAGAAGGTGGGCACATTGCCGGCGGCGTGCCATGTGCTGCCAGCGGTCAATTCGTTCTTTTCAAGCAAGACGCAATCGGTCCAGCCTGCTTGGGCCAGATGGTAAAGGGCCGAAACCCCCACCGCACCGCCGCCGATAATGACCACGCGGGCCGTTGTTGGAATTGCGCTCATGTTTTCTCTCCCTCAATCCAGAACAAGCCGGGCTGCCAGCCCAGCAAAGACGACGGCCGAGATCTTGCCCAGCCACTGTGCAGCGCGCCCCAGCGCCTGCCCAAAAATACCTGCCGCAGCGCCATAAGCTGCGGTAATGAAAAACCCTGTTGTGATAAACAGCACGCCCAAGGCCAGAACCTGTGGCCAAACCGGGCCAATGGCCGGGTTGGCAAATTGCGGCAAAAAGGCCATCACAAACAGCGCAACCTTGGGGTTTAGCGCATTTGTGGTGAACCCACGCCACACCGCGCGGCCCAACCCAATGGTGGCGACGCCTGCCTGTGGGGCGGGGGCGTGCCATGCCGCCCATGCAAGCCACAACAAATAGGCGCCCCCGGCCCATCGAATGGCGTCATAGGCGTTGGGGTGGGCCAGCAGTGCTGCGGATAGGCCCAAACTGGCCAAGCCCACATGCAATACCGCCCCCAGCGCCACCCCCGCTGCCGCCGCCACGCCCACGCGCCAGCCACCGGCCAAACCGCAGGCACTGGCAAACATAACATCAGCGCCCGGCGTCAGGTTCAGCACAATACCCGCCAAAACAAATGTGCCGATCGTGGTGGCATCCATGGCCAGCAAAGTGTGCAGCACGATCATGGCCATCAATACACCGGGGGCGCGATCACCCAGATCGCCACTGCGGGCACATCGGTGGGGTTGGCCCATGAGAAGGGTTCGCCGCGGATGCGGAAACTATCGCCCGGCAAGATACGAAACTCATGGCCTGCGATGGTGATATCTAGTTGACCTGAAACCAAAAAGCCCAGTTCCTGTGTGGGGCGGCTGGTGGGTTTTTTCAGGCGGCTATGGGGGGCAAAGGTGGAATGGACCACCTCGAAATCATCGGTCAGATCAGGCGATAACAGCTCTTCCATCAGGCCAGCTATGCGCGTGCCAATGGGGCGGCGGGCATTGCGGCGCACCACATAGCCGGTTTCGTGCCGGGGCGCGTCGGCTTGGGAAAAGAGCAGCGATACCGGCACGTCTAGCGCCTGTGCGATACGGCGCAGATCGGCGACAGATAGCTGTGACATGTCGCGCTCGACCTGGCTAAGCCAGCCGACCGAGCGCTGCAACTGGCCCGCCAATTGCTGCAACGTCAGGCCGCGCGCGTGGCGCAGGCTACGCAGATCAGCGCCCAAGATCGGGCTGGGTGGGGCGGTGGTTTGCATCGGGGGCGAATCGCGTGAAAAATTTCATTACTTTTTCACGATGAATCGTCTGCGTGAAAATTCAAAGAGAAATTTCACGCCTTTTGAAAAAACCGCACCAAAACCACGAGAACCTTTTTAGCCCGGCAGGGCGGCGCGGCTAAAGCGCCCAGCGCCGCACAGCGCGGGCCAATCTTTGGCCAAACAGATGGGCTGTGTGCAAATCGCCGGCGCCAATCAGCTGGGTTTTGTCGCGCACAGATACCGCGCCAAGGCCCAGCCAAACACCGCTTTGGTTTAGCCCCTCTTTTTCCGGGTCAACCGGCGCGCCGATTTGGTCTTGGCCCACCCAAACCATGCCATGCTGCATGGCAAATACCATCAGCTGCTGCAGGGTTTGCAGTTTGTCCCCACCGCCAAAAATGGCCACGGTGAACCCTGCCGCCAGCTTGTCGGCCCAGCGCTGCTGGGCCCAAAGCGTGCCGGTCTGATCCATGAACGCTTTGAATTCGGCGGCGGCGCTGCCCATGTAGGTGGGGGTGCCCATGACGATAGCATCGGCGGCATCCAGTGCCTGCCAATCGGTTTCGCCCATTTGGGCCACATCAATCAGCCGGGCATCGCAGTGGCCAACCCCCAGCCCCGCTGCAATTTCTTGCGCCAAACGCTGGGTATGGCCACGCCCCGAAAAGTAGGGGATTGCGACATTTGCCATTTAAGCCACCCGCCCCAAGATCATATCGGCGGCCTTTTCTGCAATCATGATGGTGGGCGAATTGGTGTTGCCGCTGGTGATCGTGGGCATCACGCTGGCATCCACCACCCGCAGCCCCTGCAGCCCGCGCAGGCGCAGCTGGGCATCAAGCGGGGCCGCCGCATCAGCCCCCATGCGCACGGTGCCCACGGGGTGGAAAATGGTGGTGCCGATATCGCCCGCCGCTTTCACCAGATCTGCCGGATCGTCGCTGTCGATGCCGGGCTTCATTTCTAGCGGGGAATATTTTGCCATGGCCGATTGCGCCATAATGGCACGCGCCTGCCGAATGGCATCGACCGCGACGCGCCTGTCACCTTCGGTGCTAAGATAGTTGGGCGCGATCAGCGGCGCATCTTCGGGGTTGGCCGACGCAATTTGCACGCTGCCGCGGCTTTCAGGGCGCAGATTGCACACGCTGGCGGTGATGGCCGGGAAGCTGTGCAAAGGCTGGCCAAATGCCTCTAGCGACAGGGGCTGCACGTGATATTCCAAATCTGGCGAGGCCAGCCCCGGGCGCGAATGCGAAAACGCGCCCAATTGGCTGGGTGCCATCGACATGGGGCCCGAACGCGTCAGCAGGTATTCCAGCCCGATACGGGCCTTGCCAAACAGGCTGTTGGCCAATGTGTTCAGTGTTTTTGCGCCCTGTAGCCGCCATGCGCAGCGCAGTTGCAAATGGTCTTGCAGGTTGGCCCCGATCCCCGCCATCTCGTGTTGCACGCCAATGCCGTGGCGTTGCAATAAATCGCCCGGGCCAATGCCACTAAGTTGCAAGATCTGCGGCGAGGCAATCGCCCCGGCACACAGCAACACCTCGGCCCGGGCGCGGGCGGTTTTTAGCGCGCCGCCGTGGCGAAATTCGACCCCCACAACCCTTTTGCCCTGCACCAGCAGCCGGTTGGTATGGGCCTGCGTCAGCACCTGCAGGGTGTCGGTGTTGGCGGTGCGCAAAAACGCCTTTGCCGTATTCATCCGCCATCCGCCGCGTTGGTTTACCTTGAAATAGCCCACGCCTTCGTTGTTGCCGGTGTTGAAATCCACGCTTTCGGGCAGGCCCCATTGCATGGCTGCCGCTTTCCAATCATCCAGCAAATCCCAATGCAGGCGCTGGTTTTCCACCCGCCATTCGCCGCCCACGCCATGCAGGGCGCTTTCGCCATCAACGTAATCTTCGGATTTGCGGAAATAGGGCAGCACATCATCCCAGCCCCAGCCGGGCAGGCCCGATTGGCGCCAGCCGTCATAGTCATTGGCCTGCCCGCGCAGATACAGCATGCCATTGATCGACGAACAGCCCCCCAGCCCCTTGCCCCTGGGGTATAGCAGGCTGCGCCCGTTCAGCCCGGTTTCTGGCTCGGTGCGCATACACCAATCGGTGCGGGGGTTGCCGATGCAATAAAGATAGCCCATCGGGATGTGGATCCAGTGGTAGTTATCTTTTCCGCCCGCCTCTAGCAGCAGCACTTTGTGCCCCGCCTCGGACAGGCGTTTGGCCAGAACGCAGCCCGCGCTGCCCGCCCCGATGATGATGTAATCATGTTCCATGGCTGCCATTCCCCCCGTTGCCCCCGTTTTTCCCAACTGTTCAACAAAGCCGCCCAAGGTGCAATGCACCTTGGCGGGGCTACAAAGGCAGGGCTGTGGTTTTGAACACTGTGCGCAGCGCAAAAGAGGATTGCATCTGCGCCACCCCCGGCAGGCGGGCCAGATGTTGGCGGTGGATGCGGGCGAAATCTTCGGTGTTTTCAGCCACCACTTTCAAAATGTAATCGGCCGAGCCCGCCATGAGGTGGCACTCTAACACGTCGGGAATGCGCGCCACCGCCTTTTCAAAGGCGTCTAGCACCTCGTCTGCTTGGCCCTGCAGGGTGATTTCCACGAACACGGTTGTGGGCACACCCAGCTTGCGCGGATCCAGCAGCGCCACGTAATCGCGGATATAGCCATCGCTTTCCAGCCGCTGGACACGGCGATGGCAGGCCGAGGGCGATAGATTCACAGCCTCGCTTAGGTCGGCGTTCGAAATCCGGCCCCGTTTTTGCAGTACGGCCAAAATCCTGATATCTGTCGGGTCTAGCGCCATTTCCGTAGCTTCCTTCGATAAATTGCAGCCCTTGCGCTGAATTATTTCAAAATATGCGCATTTGGCAGGCAAAATTTCAAGGCAATTGCATGCGCCTTGGGCAATGCTTTGGCCATGTCCCAAACGGAGGAGCGGGAAAATGAAAATCGGTTGCCCCAAAGAAATCAAACCACAGGAATTTCGCGTAGGTATCACCCCTGCGGCCGCCCATGAGGCGGTGGCGCATGGCCACGAGGTGTATATGGAAACCGGCGCAGGGGCCGGTGCCGGGTTTGACGATGCGGCCTATGTGGCTGCGGGCGCCCGCATTGTCGACAGCGCGCCAGAGATTTTCGCGCTGGCCGATATGGTCGTGAAGGTGAAAGAGCCGCAGCCAGCCGAGCGGAAGATGCTGCGCGAGGGGCAAGTGCTGTTTACCTATCTGCATCTGGCCCCCGACCCCGAGCAAACCCACGATCTGCTGGCATCTGGCGCGACATGCATTGCCTATGAAACCGTCACAGACGACCGTGGCGGCCTGCCGCTGCTGGCCCCGATGTCCGAGGTGGCGGGCCGCCTTGCACCGCAGGTTGGGGCATGGACGCTGCAAAAGGCCAATGGCGGGCGCGGCGTGCTGATGGGGGGCGTGCCCGGTGTGGGCCCGGCCAAAGTGGTGGTTATTGGCGGCGGCGTTGTGGGCACCCATGCGGCCAAAGTGGCTGCAGGCATGGGGGCAGATGTGACGGTGCTGGACCGTTCGTTGGCGCGGCTGCGCTATTTGGACGATGTGTTTGGCGGCCAGTTCAAAAACCAATATTCCACCGCTGCGGCCACCGCCCAACTGGTGCGCGAGGCCGATATGGTGGTGGGTGCGGTGCTGATCCCGGGCGCTGCGGCGCCCAAGCTGGTATCGCGCGCGCAATTGGCTGATATGAAGCCCGGTGCGGTGCTGGTTGATGTGGCCATCGACCAAGGCGGGTGTTTTGAAACATCGCGCGCCACCACCCACGCCGACCCGATCTATGATGTCGATGGGATCATGCATTACTGCGTGGCCAATATGCCGGGGGCTGTGGCCCGCACCTCGACCATTGCATTGGGCAATGCCACGCTGCCCTTTATGCTGGCCTTGGCCGATAAGGGCTGGCGCCAAGCCTGTGCAGATGACGCGCATTTGCTGAACGGCTTGAACGTGCATGCCGGCAAGCTGACCTATTATGCCGTTGGCCGTGCTTTGGGGCTGGATGTGATATCGCCGCAGCTGGCCTTAAAAGGTTAAGAGGCGCGCTGGGCAGGCGGGGTGCCGCCTGCCTGCCTGCCACCGCACACAGCGGTTAGATCACCACGATACCGCTGTGTTTTGCCTTGTGGTCTGGCTCGACATGGATGGTGACCACGCTGTCGCTGATCGCGGCTTTGACGGCCGCCTCGATACGGTCGCAAATATCGTGGGCCGCATCGACCGACATTTCCGCTGGCACGACCAAGTGAAATTCTACGAATGTGGCACGCCCGGCGTGACGGGCGCGCAGGTCATGGGCCTCGACCGCGCCCGCGCCATAGGCCGAGATGATGCCGCGCAGCTGTTCCAGCACATCTTCGGGCACGCTTTCATCCATCAAGCCACCCACCGAACTGCGCACAACCTGCCAGCCTGACCACAAGATATTTAGCGCCACCAAAGCGGCCAAACCCGCATCCAGCCATAGCCAGCCAGTCAAAATGGCAGCAACCAAACCCATGGTCACCCCCACAGACGAGACAACATCGCTGAGCAAATGGCGCCCATCAGCCACCAAAGCGGGCGAGCGTAAGGCCCGCCCCTGACGGATTAGAACAAAACACCACACCCCGTTTAGCACGCTGGCCAGCAGGTTCACCGCCAATCCCGGCCATGGCGCTGTGAAGCTGGGCGGGTTACCCCAGCTGGTGGCGGCGGCATGCAAAATCAAAAGGGCTGCGATGATGATCATCACCCCCTCTAGCACGGCGCTGAAATATTCTGCCTTGTGGTGGCCATAGGGGTGATCGGCATCGGGCGGGCGGGCGGCGTAGCGCACCGCCAATAGCGCGGCCAAGGCCGTGGCCACATTGACCGTGCTTTCCAGCGCATCCGAATACAACGCCACCGAGCCGGTCAGCTGCCACGCCAATAGTTTGATGGCCAGCACAACCAGCCCCACAATGACACTGCCAATGGCAATTTTCATCGTTTTTGGCACGGGCGGCTGTCCTTTGTTCGGTTTCGGGCCTGATAACGGCCCGGCCTATATAAAACAACCGCCCGCCCAGCGTATTCTTGCCAAACCTTGGCAAATTGCGGCAATCAGCCCTACTTTTTCAGTGCGTCGCGAATTTCCAACAGCACATCCAGCTCGGAGGGGCCTGCAGGCGCGGCAGGTGCTGCGGCCTCTTCTTTGCGGGTCGCGCTGTCTTTCACCCGGTTTACGGTTTTCACCAGCATAAAGACCACAAAGGCGATGATCAGGAAATTGATCACGGCCATCAGGAAATTGCCGATGGCAAACACTGCGGCGCCCGCTTCTTTTGCCGCATCAACCGAGGCATAGCTGCCCCCATCCAGCGCATAGAACCAGCCCGAGAAATCGATGCCGCCGGTAAATAATGCGATGATCGGGTTGATCAGGTCCGCCACAAGCGAGCTGACAATCGCGGTGAAGGCTGCACCGATGATGATGCCAACCGCCATATCCATGACGTTCCCCTTGGCAATAAAGGCCTTAAACTCTTTTAACATTGTCCCATCCTCTGTTCACACGAGGGCGCAACAGCCCCCCCTTGCGCACCATAGCGATAAGCGGGGGCAAGGTTTGGATGAATTTAGGGGGAAAAGTGATTAATTTTTTCCACTTTTGCATAAGGGGCACACATGGCTTGGGCCTGCCCCTTGTGGGCGCGGGCCTTGCCAGCCCGCGCGATTGCTAAAACCGCAGGTTAAATGGCGGTTTTCAGGCTTTCGTCTAGATAGATTTCGCGCAGCCGCTTGGCCACGGGGCCGGGGGTGCCAGTGCCCAATGTGGTGCCGTCGATTTCCACCACCGGGAACACAAAGGTAGATGCCGAGGTGATAAATGCCTCGTCTGCGGCCTGTGCCTCGGCGATGGTAAAGGGGCGCTCTTCGACCTCCATCTGGGCCTCGCGGGCAAAGCGCAGCACAGCGGCGCGGGTGATGCCGTGCAAAATATCGTTCGACAGCTGGCGCGTGATGATCTTGCCGTCTTTTACGATATAGGCGTTGTTCGATGTGCCCTCGGTGACCATGCCATCCTCGACCATCCATGCATCGTCGCAGCCGGCTTTTTTGGCCATCATCTTACCCATCGAGGGGTAAAGCAGCTGCACGGTTTTAATATCGCGGCGGCCCCAGCGAATGTCGTCGATGGAAATAACCTTGATGCCCTTTTGTGCGGCGGGGCTGTTGGCCAGCCCGGGCTTTGACTGGGTAAACAACACCAATGTGGGCTTTACGACAGCAGGGTCGGGAAACACGAAATCACGATCGCCCGCCGACCCGCGGCTGACCTGCAGGTAAATCATGCCTTCGTCGATATCGTTCAGGCGCACCAATTCGCGGTGGATGTCTAGCAGCTGGTCAAAGGCTTCGGGCTTGTTCATGCCCAGCTCGTTCAAAGACCGCTCTAGCCGCTGCACATGGCCCTGAAAGTCGATCAGCTTGCCCCCCAGAACGCTGGTTACCTCGTACACGCCATCGGCCATCAGGAACGAGCGGTCAAAGATCGAAACCGTCGCTTCGGTTTCGGGCAGATATTGGCCGTTCACATATACGGTGCGGGTCATTGCAATCTCCTTATCCCCAGAGGGTGGCCTTTGGGGGGTGCACCCCGGCGGCATCAAACAGTAAAGGTTCGTCGCGGTCTTCGGCCAGAAGCAGCGGCCCGTCAAGATCTGTTACCAAGGCACCTTGTGCCACCAAGGTGGCAGGGGCCATCGCAAGCGAGCTGCCAACCATGCAGCCCACCATAATTTTATAGCCTTGCTCCAAGGCTGCTTGGCGCAGCGCCAGTGCCTCGGTCAGGCCACCGGTTTTGTCTAGCTTGATGTTCACCACGTCATATTTGCCCGCCAAATGCGGCAGCGAGGCACGGTCATGGGCAGATTCGTCGGCGCAAACGGGCACCGGGCGCTGCAGGCCCAGCAGCGCATGGTCATCAGCGGCAGGCAGGGGTTGTTCCACCAACGCCACGCCCAGCCGCACCAAATGTGGTGCCAGATCGGCGTAGATTTCGGCGCTCCACCCTTCGTTGGCATCCACGATGATGGTTGAGTTTGGCGCGCCCGCGCGTACCGCTTCTAGGCGGGGCATATCATCTGGCGTGCCCAGTTTGATTTTCAGCAAGGGCCGATGGGCGTGTTGTGCGGCCTGTGCCTGCATCTCGGCCGGGCTGGCCAGCGACAATGTGTAGGCCGTGATTTCAGGCCCCGGTTGCGGCAATCCCGCCAGTTGCCATGCCCGCAGCCCGGCCTTTTTGCACGCAAGATCCCACAGCGCGCAATCGACCGCGTTGCGCGCGGCGCCTGCTGGCAAAAGATCAACCAGCGATTGGCGGTCAAACTGCTGGGGAAGGCTGGCAATTTGGGCGCTGACGCTATCCAGCGTTTCGCCATACCGGGCATAGGGCACGCATTCGCCCCAGCCTTGCAGGCCATCTGCGCTGATGCGCACGGTCAGCACCTGTGCCTCGGTTCGGCTACCGCGGCTGATGGTAAAGACCTGTGCCAAACGAAACACATCGCGCTGCACGTCTATTTGCATGGCCCGTTTCCCTTTGCTTCATCGGCGGCCCCAAGCCGGGGCCGCCCTGTTGCCAGATCTGTCAAAGCGCGACCAGCGCGTCTACCAATTTATCTGCGCCAAAGCGGAACGGGTCTGTGGCGGGCAGGCCCAAACGCGCCTCGACATCGGCCAGATAGGCGCGCGCCTCGGCTTTGGGCATGTGCTGGGTGTTGATCGAGAAGCCAATCACCTGACAGGCGGGGTTGGCCACCTGTGCCAAGCGCAGCGCCACATCGCGCACGTCTTCCAAGCTGGGCAATGTATAGCCCGGCAAGCCACGCATATGGGCGCGGGTGGGTTCGTGGCACACCACCAAGGCATCGGGTTGACCGCCATGAACCAAGGCCAAGGTGACGCCGGAATAAGACACGTGGAACAAGCTGCCCTGCCCCTCGATCATATCCCAATGATCGGGGTCATTGTCTGGGGTCAGCCATTCGATCGAGCCGGCCATGAAATCGGCAATCACCGCATCCAGCGGCACGCCATCGCCGGTGATCAAAATGCCGGTTTGGCCGGTGGCCCGGAAAGACGATTTCAGGCCGCGCGCCTTCATATCGCGGTCCATGCACAGCGCGGTATACATCTTGCCCACCGAACAATCTGTGCCCACGGCCAAGCAGCGTTTGCCGGTGCGCTTGACTCCATTGGCGATGGGATATTGCACCGAGGGCACGCGCACATCGTGCAATTGCCGCCCGCAGGCCTGTGCCACCGCCACCAAATCGGGTTCGTCGCGCAGCAGGTTATGCAGGCCCGAGGCCAAATCAAACCCCTCTTCCAGCGCGGCCACCAGCACCTTTTTCCATGCTTGGCTGATCACGCCGCCGCGGTTGGCCACGCCGATCACCAGCGTTTTTGCGCCCGCGGCCCGGGCTTCGGCCAAGCTCATGTCGGCAAGGCCCATATCGGCGTTGCACCCTTCCATGCGGAATTGGCCGATGGCGTTATCTGGGCGCCAATCTTTGATGCCTTGGGCCACTTTGGCGGCCAATTGGTCGGGCGCGTCGCCCAGAAACAGAAGATAGGGTGTTTGAATCATGGCGGAACCTTTCGCGCAAACTGTTGCGGCAGTGTCCAAGATTTGGTTTGGGAAAAGTTTCGTTTCTCAGCGCATTCCAGCGTTTGCGTGCAAGAATATTCTAAATTTTCCGCAAATGATCGAAATATTGTGCATTTTTGCCAAGTGCCTGCGAATTAATCACGCTGCGTTGCGGCGGGTTTTTCTGCATCTGCAAAACCTTCTTGCGTCTACGTGCGCAATTTCATAACCCTTGGCGCAATTCGGATGAAACATCATTACGCAAGGAGCTGCCCCATGTCCTTCCGCACGCAACCCGCCCCTGTGGCCCGCCCCAACCGCTGCCAGTTGTTTGGCCCCGGCTCGCGCCCCGCAATTTTCGAAAAAATGGCCGGCAGCGCAGCAGATGTGATCAATATCGATCTGGAAGATTCGGTGGCGCCCAGCGACAAAGACAGCGCGCGCCGCAATGTTATTCAGGCGATTGGCGATATTGACTGGGGCAATAAAACCCTCAGCGTGCGCATCAACGGCTTGGATACGCCCTATTGGTACCGCGATGTGGTGGACCTGCTGGAAAACGCCAGCGAGCGGTTGGACCAGATCATGATTCCCAAGGTTGGCAATGCCGCCGATATTTACGCCGTAGACGCACTGGTCAGCGCGGTCGAGGCCGCAAAGGGCCGCAAAAAGCGCATCGCCTTCGAGGTGATTATCGAAAGCGCCGCAGGTATCGCCCATGTCGAAGAGATCGCCGCAGCCAGCCCGCGCCTGCAAGCCATGAGCTTGGGCGCGGCAGATTTTGCCGCCTCTATGGGCATGGCCACCACCGGCATTGGCGGCACGCAAGAGGGCTATTACATGCTGCGCGAGGGCCAAAAATACTGGTCCGATCCGTGGCATTGGGCCCAAACGGCGATTGTTGCTGCCTGCCGCACCCATGGGGTGCTGCCGGTCGATGGCCCGTTTGGCGATTTTTCAGATGACGAAGGTTTCCGCGCCCAAGCGCTGCGCTCGGCCACGCTGGGCATGGTGGGCAAATGGGCCATCCACCCCAAACAAGTGGCCTTGGCAAACGAGGTTTTCACCCCCTCCGAGGCAGCCGTGCAAGAGGCGCGCGAAATTCTGACCGCCATGGAAGAGGCCAAAGCCAAAGGCGAGGGCGCCACGGTTTACAAAGGCCGCTTGGTCGATATCGCCTCGATCAAACAGGCCGAGGTGATCGTGCGCCAGTGGGATATGATCAACGCCTAAGCGGGCCAAGACCGCAAAATAAAAGCGCGTCCCTTAGCGGGGCGCGCTTTTTTCTTGTTATTTTGCCTGCCTGTTATTTTGCCTGGCCGCTATTTTGCTAACATGGTGCGGCCCACCAATTCTTGGCTAAAGGGCACAGGGTGGGGGGCGCGCCCCAGCCGTGCGCGATATACCGGCAGGCTTTCCGACACCCGCATCACGTAGTTGCGGGTTTCGTTAAACGGCAGGTGTTCGATCCAGTCCACGATATCCACCTGCCCTTGGCGCGGATCGCCCAATTCTGCCATCCACCGTTCGGGGCGGCTGGGCCCGGCGTTATAAGCGGCGGCCATCATCACCACATTGCCCTCAAACCGTTCTGCCAGATGCGCCAGATACGCGGTGCCAAGGCGGGCGTTATAGGCCGGATCGGCCAGCACCTGCTGTGGGTCATGGGTCAAGCCCAGCTTTTTGGCCATCTCGGCCGCTGTGGCGGGCATCAATTGCATCAGCCCCTGCGCGCCGGCGCCGCTGACAACCGCTGGGTCAAATTCGCTTTCACGCCGGGCAATGGCCAGTGCCAATTCGGTGGGCACAGCCATGGCCATGTCTTGCAAGGGGTGCAGCGCGTAATAAGGCCCCGGCAGGGTAATGCCACGGCCTGCCGCCTCTTTGCCGATCATCACGGCCAAATGCGGGGCAGACAAATCTTGGGCCATTTGCCCAAGCTGCCCCAGCGCCGTGGCATCCAGCCCCTCGGCCAGATGGATGAAAAACTGTTCAGCCAGCGAGGTTTGGCCCGCGTTCAACGCCAAAACGGCGGCCTGAAACACCCGGCTTTGGGTGAATTGGGCTTGGCGCCAGTCGGGGTAGCGTTGATCGCCGCGCAGGCTGGCATCGGGGGGTAGACCGCCCCGTTCGGCGGCCAGCAGCCCGTAAAAACTAGTTTGGCGTTGCCCGCCCTCTGCATAGGCAATACGCGCCGCGCCTTGATCGCCCAGCGCCTCTTGCGCCCGGCCAATCCAATAGCCTGCGCGCCCCAGCGAAATTGGCGTAGATACGGCGCTGCGCAAGCGTTGAAAATGATCGCGCGCCAATGCCGGGTCGCCCAAATACCGCAGGGCCAGATACCCCGACAGCCATTCTAATTCGGCAAAGGCGCTGCCACTGGGCAATTGGTGGCTGCTGGCGGCCATATAGGCCTGCGCCGCCTGCCCCTCGCGTATCAGGCTACGCGCCAAATAGGTGCGCCAGCCCGCCCAGCGCGTGGGCTGGCCCAGATCAGCGGCGCTGCCGCTGCGTTCCAGCAGCAATTGCAGCGCGTCCTCGGTGCGGCCCTTTCGAATGCGCCAGTGAAAGCGGTCATAGGCCAGCCCGGGGTTGGCGGCCAAGGCGGCGGGCACGGCGGCAATCAGGCTGTCGACGCCATCACGCTCGGCGCGCAGGGCGATGCGCGCGCGCGCCAGTGCCTGCCAGTCACTGGGCAAAAGGGGCAGCATGCGCTGTGCCTGTTCTTGGGCGCCGCGCCACAACAAATTGTCGGTGCGGGCAATGTGATGCGGGGCCAGTTCGGCGGGAAAGGCGGCCAAAAGCGCCTGAAATTCGCCCTCGTCCAGCGCCAAGTCTGGCCACAGATTGGCCAGCATCTGTGCTGCGGCGGCCTTTTGGCCGTTGGCCACCAAAGCCCGGGCATAGGCCAGCGCGCCCGGCCCGGTTTGCGGTGGATCACTGGCAAAAAATGCCAATACATCTGCGGTGCTGGCATTGGCGGCCTGCGCCTCGGTGCGTTTGCGCAGCAGCGCCAAGCCGGGCCAATCGGGGTTGCGGGCCAAAAACGCCCGCGCCTCGGCCAAGCTGCCGGCGCCCGCCCGCAGGCGATGCCATTCGATCAAATCGGGTGCTGGTGCACCTGCCCGCTGCGCCAAGGCGCGCGCATTGTCCCAATTGCCTGCGCGGGCCGCGTCTAATGCGCTGGCCAAAGGTTTGGGCCCGGTTTGCGCCATAACGGCGAAGGGCAGGCAAAGGGCCACACACAGCCCCAGAATGCGCAACATGGCTTGCATTTTCCACTAAGATTACCGATAGAACGGCGCCAGCCTATCTGCCTTGGCGCGGCGCTGCAATTCACGAACTTGGCAGTGGCACGGCAGGCCGCTAGGGTCACCAGAAATCGCACGGGCTGTGGGCCCATTTGAAAAAGGAGCGTATCATGTTCAAGGGAAGCCTTCCCGCCTTGGTAACGCCGTTTAAAAACGGCGAAGTGGACTATGAGACGCTGAAAAAGCTGGTCGAATGGCATATCGGCGAGGGCAGCCATGGCTTTGTGCCCGTGGGCACCACGGGCGAAAGCCCCACGCTGACCCATGAAGAGCACGAGCGCGTGATCGAAGTGGTGGTCGAGGCCGTGGCGGGCCGTGTGCCGGTGATTGCCGGGGCGGGCAGCAACAACACGCTGGAAGGCATTCGCCTGATCCAGCACGCAGAACGCGTGGGCGCCGATGCCGCATTGGTGGTGACGCCCTATTACAACAAGCCCACCCAACGTGGGCTGGTGGCCCATTTCACCGCGCTGCACGATTGCTGCGCCCTGCCGATCATTATTTACAACATCCCCGGGCGTTCGGTGGTGGATATGCTGCCCGACACCATGGGCGAGCTGGCCAAACTGCCCCGTATCGTCGGGGTGAAAGACGCAACTGGCGATCTAAGCCGGGTACCAAAGCAGCGCATCACCTGCGGCAAAGACTTCATTCAGCTGTCGGGCGAGGATGCCACGGCGCTGGGCTTTAACGCCCATGGCGGGGTTGGCTGCATTTCGGTCACCGCCAATGTGGCACCGCGCCTATGCGCCGAATTCCAACAGGCAACGCTGGCGGGCGACTATGCCAAGGCGCTGGACATCCAAGACCGCCTGATGCCCCTGCACGAAGCCATTTTCGCCGAACCGGGTGTGGCTGGTGCCAAATATGGCATGTGGCGTCTGGGCCTATGTTCAGACGAGGTGCGCCTGCCCCTGACAAGCCTGACAGATGCCACCAAACAGCGCATGGATGCCGCCATGCGCCATGCTGGGCTGATCGATTAATCAGCCCAAACGGGCCAAACAAAAACGCCCCCGGGGTGGGGGCGTTTTT
>Ga0181600_10000183_pt1 | contig 46097 bp, 30 predicted proteins | sample 041ome_2_FD_132982 | JGI IMG/M metagenome (GOLD analysis project Ga0181600, IMG submission 132982) | Coastal salt marsh microbial communities from the Groves Creek Marsh, Skidaway Island, Georgia - 041406US metaG (megahit assembly) | ecosystem: Environmental > Aquatic > Marine > Intertidal zone... | reverse complement strand
GTGGGGGGGGCGTGGGGGGGCCCTCCCGAGTTTTTGAAGGCGGCGTGTTAGCTTTTTTTGGCGGGCCCCGGCTTGTTTCACTCAAAAATTTTTTCGTTTTGGGAGCAAGAGGGCGAGCGAGGGGCATTTTTTTCTTTTTTTTTTTTTTTTTTGCAGCCAGCCAGCAGCCCAAAAGCCTCGAGAAGACGACGACGACGACGACGACGACATCAAAGACCAAAAAAAAAACACAAAGAGAGGATAAAAAAAAGGAAAAAAAAAATCGCACTCTCTTTCCTTTCGTTGCACCACTTTTCAGACGCGCATTTCGATAGACGCACACGCACGCTCAACAACAAACTCACGAGAGTTTTTTGAATCTACATAACAGCGTTACGCACATAAAATTACGATGTCGTTTGCACACAGAGTCTCCACGCAGTTCGCGTCCACGACGACGAGGTCGATTTCGAAGAAATCCGCTCTCAAGCCGGTGTCTGCTTCGCGCAAATCCGTCGGCGTTCGCGCCGTTATCACCGAACCGGTCGCGTCCGCGGAAAACAAAGCCGCGTACGATGATTTTTCGGACATGTTGGGTGACTATTTAGTCGATTACAAGGTAATTTCGCATCGTCATCTTTTCTGAGACGAGCGCTCGTAATGCGATTTTTTTTTCTCCCCTCGGGAAGGGAGAGAGAGAGGTCGTCGTCGTTCGTTTTCAGGTTTTCAAGAGGTGTGAGGGGATAAGAAAAAAATTTCTCCTCCCCAGCGCGCGCGCGCATTTCTCTCTCTCACTCTCTCTTTCTTCTACGTGTTCGCGGTCGCGACGCGAGTTTCCGATATCAATCAATACTCACGAATGTCATTCCTTCTATCTTTCCGTTTATCGTTACGCATCGCAGGTTGGCGACAAAATCATGGGCAGAGTCTCCGCGATGAACACGAAAGGTGCTTACGTCGATATCGGCGGAAAAGCCCCGGCGTTGTGCCCAACCGTGGAGTGCTCCTTGGCGTCTGTTCGCAACGCCGAGGCGGTCTTCGATGAGGGACAAGAATACGAATTTGAAATCGTGAAGGGCGACGACGGCGAAGGGTCGATGACGTTGTCTGTGCGCAAAATCCAATTAGAAGCGGCGTGGGAGAGATGCCGACAAGCGCAAGCGGACGACTTGGCGTTGTCTAGCGAAGTGCTGTCGGTGAACAGAGGCGGTATCTTAGTTGAAGTTGAAAACTTGAGAGGCTTCATCCCGCAATCCCACCTCGGCCCTCGCTTAGCTTTGGGTGACAGAGAAGAATTGATTGGACAAACTTTACCGGTGAAGTTCATCGAAGTTGATGAAGAGAAGAACCGCTTAGTCGCGTCGCACAGATTGGCGACTGATTTAGTTTCTGGCGAAGGTTTAGATGTTGGGGACGTTGTCACTGGCATCGTCCAGGCGGTCAAACCGTACGGTGCGTTCGTCGACGTTGGTGGCCAAAGCGGTTTGTTGCACATCTCTCAAATTTCGCACGAGAGAATTGTTGCGGTTGAGAACGTTTTGTCCCCGGGTGACGAATTGAAGGTGTTGATTTTGTCCAAGGATAAGGAACGCGGACGCTTGTCTTTGTCCACGAAGAAATTGGAGCCGAACCACGGCGATATGTTGAGAAACCCGAGTTTAGTTTACGAAAAGGCCGAAGAGATGGGTAAGTTGTTCAGAGAACGCGTCGCTGCGGCGGAAGCCGCCGCTGAAGGGGGTTCTCCGACGGATGAAGTAGTTGCGAGCTCTGACGAATAAGCATCCGGAACGAACTGACATAAAAACAGAATCTTAGACACACACACACTACTATCTTTACTATTTAATTTGATTGACTGTACTACAACTAAATCTATTAAAATACAATCTCATCGCTGCGTCTATCTATCTGTCTATCTACTCGTCTAAACATACACTCTATCATCATCATCATCATCTGCTGAACTGGTTTCCGGAAGAAATCTACGCAACTCGCGGGTTCCCGAATCGTCTTCGCCGCCACACAGTTCTTTTCGTCTTTCGATTCTGTCTCTCAAAACCTCGACATTCTTCACGTAGCGCTCCGATGGCGATATGAAACCGATTAATTCTTTATTCTTCACTTCTTTGGGTGGCCCAATTGTCCGACCGCTTGGTGCATCAACCCCAAACGTTCTAATGTTATCGAAACTTTGAACATCCGCGGCGCTGTAGTACTGACTCGGCGAAAGGGTGAGACTAACATCGATCCATCCTTGGACTTTAAAATCGATCGCAATCTTTGATCGTGACTCCGAATCGCTCGCGTGATCTTCTCTCAAATCATTCGTAGGATCGATGCCGACGCCGGGAGAAAATCGGGTCATCTCCGGAAACTTCTTCTCGAGCCAATTTTGAAACGCCGGCGCGTCCGTGACGACGTACATGAAATTTTTGTCCTCCGAATTTCTCAATTTTGCCAGTCGCTTCGAATACGAATATCCGCGTCGAAATTCTCTCTCGTATTCCGGTTCTGGGGTAATTGTAGCGTCTAAGCGATTCTTTATAAACTCCACCGCTTCCGAGGGCTTCAATATCCGTTCGTTTACATCTTCATTACCTTCATACGTTGTCGCTCTCAATCGAATGTGCCACTTTTGCAACTCTACCGACGAACAAGTTTCGTTGATGAACGTTTCGTCTATGCACTCCGCTATAGGAGGCACATCTTCCGGAAAACAAAGCTTATCTTCGGCGTATCCCGTTCTCGCCCGCACACCAATTAATCGATTCGCAAACGCAACATCCGAACGCAATAAATGTTTCCAAGCCGGTAGATCCATTTTTGGCCGCAACAATAAATTCATTGCGCACGGAAGACACTGCTCAAATGCCTGCAACGGAGGCATGCGACCGTGAAAGTGAAGCGAACCAAAACTCTTCGCGAGCGTCCATCCAAATTTTTTCTCCGCCGCCTCCAGCAAAGCTTCTCTCAACTTGTTGGAAAAGACAATTTCTGGCGCGAGCTCTTCTTCGTTCATCACCTCTGCGCTTCTTCTTTCAATCGGAAGAGCACCACCGGATCCGCCGGATGAATCCCAGAGGATGACCTGCTTTGTCTTGAACGCGTGCGTTATGCATTTATTACACGACGCGCATCCAAACGCTTCTCTGGAGCTATGAGGACACTCGTATCGCATTTCTTCCTCGGTCAAACACGGCTCTTCCAAAAAATCTCCGTACCTGCACTTGGGCTCGGCATCGTTCCTATGAAAGCACGTGCCAACGTCGACGTCTTCGTCAGGTCCGTATTGACACCTCGTGTACTCGTTCTCCTCGTGCGTTTGCCACAGATTAAACCTTGCAAAATAATCTTTTCCTCTCACTTCTCCATTTCCTTTTTCAAACTTTTCGTATTCTTTCGAGTGCGTTTCTTTGCTCAACGCCACGCCTGGAAAATATTTCTCTTGCAACTCCTCAGTCCATTTAAAACTCATCCCGCCGTTTGTTCCATCTCCTAAATACCCTTCGAAATAATCCGTGAAATCCCACTTACTTGCCGCGTTGTCGAAGAATACCATGCGTCCAGAATATAATCCAAACATCATCCATCTGGCGGCGACGTTTGCCATGTGCCCGAAGCCCAAGTTCTTCCAGTCGCTCCGCACGATTACGACTGGATGCTTAGACGCGTTCCCTTCTTCTTTGAAAATGTCTTCGTACCTCCGAAGATACGCGAACCACACCGGCAAGAAATCTCTGCACCAGACGGGTTCTTCCTCTCCTGCGCTATTTTCGTCGTCGTCTGCGTTGTCGTTGTTTTTGTTTTTGTTGTTGTAAACTTCTTCTTCTTCTTTTCTGCCGCACCCGCACTTGAACAAGACGCGGTTGAAAAAATCACTCTCTCGAGGCGAGCGATGTAACAACGCGTACGGACCGGTGATGGCTTCGTTTTGCCACATTTGCCGAGCGCGGCGAGAATTCTCGAAGATTTTGTGTCGCGAACATCCAGACCGGTCGATGGCGTTCCTCGTTTCCGGTCGTATCGCGAGAACGTCGTTGATAAATGGTACTTTTCGCTGTGCGTCGTTCAACGCGATGAAGAAGAAAAAGAAGAAAAAGAGGAGGAATATCTTCTTCTTCTTCTTCTTCGCACTTTGGCGTTTTCTCCTTCTTCTTCCGCCGAAAGTTCCGTCCGAGGACATATCGAGACGATCTCTCTCTCTCTCTCTCTGTCTGTCTGTGTGTGTGTGTGTGTGTCAGATCAGAAGGCGCGCTGCTTTAGTTTTGAAAACGCCTCGAAAAGAGCACACACTAACACACACAAAAAGTTAACTTTCTTGTGTGCACACATGTCTGACATGTGTGGGATTCTTACATTTTTCTTCAAATTAAAAACGACAAAAAACACAAAGCACGTGTTACTCGTAAACTCATTTCAGACGACGACAACAACAACGAACACGCAACTTGTGTGCGACGACTAAATAAATAATGGTTGAGATTTCTGATGTTACCACCGACGACGCGAAACGATCTTCTTCCTCACCATCTTCTTCGTCATCAACATCGTCTTTCAAATACGTGTTCATCCCGTGCGATGACGCGCAACCCATCGAAGAGAAAACGTTAGATATTCCACCCGGGAGAGAGATGGAGTGTCTGTTGGACGCGTTGAAGAAACACTTTCTCGAGCACGGGATGCAATCCATGGAAGATAAGACGCTCACGAAAGATCAGCAGAACGCAAAGTTAAGAGAGCAGTTGGAGAAACAATCCGGGCAGAAGATCGACGACGCGATGTTAAAAGTCGCGGCGAACATGCAGATGGTCCAACCGGTGGCGTTGCTTCCTGGCGGCACGAAGAATAATTTCATTCACGTGAACATGTACGTGGACGATAAAGGGATATCGAAAGGACTGCGCTTGAATAAAAGAGCGAGCGATTTTACGCAGTTGGTAAACATGCCGAATCACGTGGCCGGAGATGCGTTCGTGGCGAGGATATTTGACGACGAAAAGAGTGATTTTAAGAGAATTGATTTTCGTTTGGACGAGCTGCGCTCGGACGCAAAGTGGGTGGAAGAGGCGAGAAAGTTGAACACGGAAAGAAGACAGAATTTAGGGAACGCGCAAGAAACGATTAGTAAAATGGGTGGAAACTTGAATCCCGAGAGCGGCATGGCATCGTTTGGTGGCGACGGTCAGGGAGGATTGGAAAATATGATGATGGGAGAGAACTACCAAGCGCCGCCGACGGAGGCTGATTTCGAGGAAACCGCGGTCGAAGGCACGAAAACGTCCTACCCGTACACCTGGATGCAAGACGAAGAGGAGGTGGTTTTGATTGCAAACGTACCGGGGGACGTCGAGAAGAGCTCTGTTTCTCTGAAATTCGGTCCCGGACAGAACAAAATAGATTTATCGTGCGCCAAAGTCGAGCCGAACGTCATCGTCTCCGCCGACGAGACGTTGTTCCAAGATATCGTCCCCGCCGACTCTTCGTGGTCGCTCGTGAAACAAAAAGACGGCACGAAAAACTTAGAGGTGACTTTAGTCAAAGCCAAAGAGAAGTTGAGATGGTTGTGTTTTACTCTCATGCGAAGTGGCGAGGAACAAAAGAAGTAGCGTGGTGACGCGTGGTTGTGACTCTACTGTTGCCTTGATGTGCGAAACATCATCAAAAAAGCAAAAAAAAGGTGGTGATAAAAAAAATTCGAGGTTTTCACAAGGACCTCGCTCTCATTCGGATAGAATTTTCCGAAACAGCGAATCGTAAACGCCACAATTTACCACGCTCGCGAATATATAAATACCGTTTAAACGCGTTCATTTTACACATTCGTATATCTTAGATAATGTTTTCGTTGGCTTCCACTCAGTTATCCGCGAGAGCGAACGTCGCGGTGTCGACTTCGTTCCAAGCGAAAAAATCACAATCGGCCACGACGTCGTCGTCCAGCAGAAGAACAACTTTAGTCGTCGAGGCGAACAAGAAAATCGCCAAGAAGACCTCGGTGGTCTTGTTAGACTCGATTGAAAACGTCGGTGAAGCCGGCGAGATGGTTTCCGTGTCCGCTGGTTTCTTCAGAAACTTCTTAGAGCCGCAAGGCAAGGCGCAAAAAGCAACGCAGGAGCTCATCCAAGAGTTTAAGAAGAAACAAGCGGAACAGGTCGCGGCAGTGGAGGCGGAACGCGCGGCGGCGCAAGCCATCGCCACGGCGTTGAGCACGATTGGTAAGTTTGTCGTCAAAAAGACCGTCGGTGAGGACGACAAGATCCATGGATCCGTCACGGCGAAGGATTGCGCGGATGCGATTGAGAAGCAAACTGGGAAAGCGTTGGACGTTAAGGGTTTCGATGTGCCGGATATCTCCACCACTGGTGTCTACGATGTGTCGGTGAAATTGCACCCGAAAGTCACCGGTTCCTTCAAAGTTGACGTTCAAAAGCAATAAGAGGGTTCCTTGTCACACATTTAGATTTTTTGAGTATTAGCGCGCTATGTGGATGGTCTGTGCCTTTTTCCTTTCTTCCGAGAAAACACATTTGGGACAGTTCCAGGAACTCGTAGTATAAAGTTTTGTTATATGTAAAGGTATTCAATATATATATATATATATATATATATCCTTCTCGTTCGTTTACGGTAATGTTTCTTTCATGATTGCCTCCTTCACTTTTTCCTTATCGACAACCAAAGGATCTTTCGGGTTCGTTACATTTGTTTCGCGAAACTTCAAAAACGGCGCAATCTTTGCTTGCAAAGGCGTAATCGATAGGTCGAAGATTGCTTCACATAAATCTTTTATGGCATCGGAAAGTGGTACTAGTTGATAACGCACGGGAGCTAGAAATTGTAGTAGCTTTCGCCCCTCTCTTTTCGCTTCTTCTTTTTTTTGTTTCGCAGAGTTTGTGTCTACGAGGAGAGACACCGAGTGCTGTTTTTGACGAGCGTAGTATTTTTTCTTATTCGTCTTCTCCGGCGTCGTCGAGCCCGGGTATCTCAAGTTGCGCATGAATGCGTCTTCTCTCTCCGCCATTGCTGCCTCGGCTGCCACTCGTGCGTCGTCGTTTCGACGATTAAAGGAGGACGTTCGATGGTGCATGCACCAACAAAGCAAAGAGAAGAGAAGTGCAAAAGCGAAAATTTTCGCGCACCACCACCCAAACCCAAAGAAAGCGTCGTCGTTCTTCGTCTTCTTCCCTTCGATAAAACCCGTCGACGTCGCTCGATAGAGAGGTTCTTTTTCTTCTTTTTCTTTTTCTTCTTCTTCTTCTTGTTTCTCGTTCATCTTCTTCCTTTCGCGTTTCGTTTCTCTCTCTCTCTCTCTTTGGCCGTCCGGTTTTTTTATTTAACGCGAGAAGCTCGTATTTTTTCCAGCGAAGAATACGAGTCGTAAACATCTCATCTCTCTCGTCTCGCTCCTCTTTTGGTCCTTTTTTTTGCATTTTGAGGTGTGGGCCCCGGGGAGAAGAAAATAAAAAATCTCACGTCGGCTCTTCTCCCCTCACTTTTCATAGAGTGCTTTTTGCAAAAGCTTTCCGTTTTTACGGAGGAAACTTATTGCACGTTAGGAGTGGTTGGCTCTTCTCCGTTTATATCACCAGAGCCGCAAACTTGTTTTTAACATCATCCAAAAACAGTTTATCGTATACATGTCATCATGCCGGTGCGTTTTAATTCGCATTCATTCATTCACATCGCGCGCGCGCGCGCTTTTTTTAGTTTGGGGATTCTTTTTGTTTTCTTTTTTAACAGAAAATCGCGTCATCAGGCGTGTGTACACGTGTGTTTACATAATTTAACCGCTTTTTGATTGCTTCTTTTCTCTTCGAACGCGCGCGCGAAATTTGCACCCCTATCGCTAACGCGAATTCACATCGCTCTCATTCAATCCAGAATCGCGCGCAAGTAACGTTACAGAATGTGCAATCCATGAATGATTTGAGGACGGTGTTTCATCTCCCAATCAACGACGCAGCAAAGAAGGTACGCGCACGTTTATATAAAAAAAAGCGTCCTTGAAGTTTTTTTAGGGAGGAATGTTTTTTTTCGTGTCTTCCTCTCCCTTTCTGTGAACTTTTGACACAAAAAACTTACCAAAAAAACAACTTCTTCGATATATTAGTTGGGATTGTGCGTGACTGTTCTCAAACAGAAATGCCGCGAGTTTGGCATCGTGCGCTGGCCGTTTCGCAAGGTGAAGAAGATTGACACGTTGATTAAACAACTGGAAGAGGAAAAGGAGAAGGTTTTATCTGGTAAAGAGGAAACCCAGTCTCCCGGCGGCGGCTTGGTTTTCAACAAAGAAGAAGGAGAAAACTCAAATGCAGAGGATGGCACGGCGAACGCTTGTAACGAGAGGGAAGAAGACGAAGAAGACGAAGAAGAAAAGGAGGAGGACGAGGAAAATAATAATAACAACAACAACAATAATGTTGGAGGAGAAGGAGAAGAAAGGGGAGGAAACGGCGCTGTGCCGACGGCTGCGCAAAAAGTGTTTTTGGAAGATATCGAAAATCGTCTCCAAGAGATTCTCAAAATGCGCGAAGAATTGTACGCAGATCCGAATTCGAACGTGCATTTGTTACCAAATGCCATTTCTGGCGTGATTAACTCTATTGGGTCGACCGCAGAGAAAAAAGGCGAGAGTAATAACGTTGGTCGTTCACCGTCGCGCCAGCAGGCGAAAGCCGCTAGAGCGACCGCGGCAGCAACCGCAGTGCAGAAACATCATCTGCAACTTCAAGAAAAATGTACCGAGAACGAGGACGACGACGGCGTTGACGCCTCCGGTGCAGAGGAGAAGAAAATGACCATCGCAATGACGATGACTAAGATGAAGAGTACTGAAGGTGCGCGTGCTTCCGACGATGCCGATGAAAGAAAGGCGGACGTCGTCCAAAACGACAAAGTTTCTCTCGCCATTCCGGAGGAAGATAAGACGTACAAGAAGAAGCTGAAGGCGTTTTCTGCTAGACTCTGGCAGCGAAGAGATAAAAACGTCGTAAAATCCTCGGCGACTACACCGACGCGACCGACGATGAAACGACAAGGTTCGAACAGCAGTTCTGGAAAAGACAGAGTGTTACTGTTTGATGCGTTGCTCGATGCGGCAACCGCTTTGGACACGGCGAAGAAAAATGCGGGTAGAAGTGAGCAAGTCTGTGGCGACGAGAACAACACCAGCAGCGATGAATACAACTGGGGCAGAAGTAACGACAATGAACCTGGTCGAGGGCAATCGCTCATCGGGTCGCCGAGAAAAGTTCGCAGAAGTAGCGATTTACAACGTTCGGTTCGACCGGCGTCCTTGGACATACCTCGAGAGAAGGTTCTCGACTGTCGTCCAAACTCTGTTCCACTCAATATAAACAGCATTTCCGAAGCAGATATTGCGGCAACTTTTTATCAGCAAATGCAGTTGCATCAAGCTCAAAATGCTGCCGCAGCTGCGGCAGCTATGCAAGCGGCCATGGCCACGTCTATGAACCCATCTCAGCAGTCGATTCCGCTGATGTATCAAGTTCCGTATGTGTTACCACAATACGTGGATCTCAATTCAAAAATGATGCAGATGCAATGGGCAGAGATGAATAAAAATATAAACGCTTCCGCTACTGCTGCTAATTACACGACTGGAGCGACTTTGCTTGAGCGTCGTGCGGCTGAAGCTGCGGCTTCGATCGGTGGTGGAAACGTCGTCTTGCCGTCGGCGTTGGATTTGAAAATACCGACGGCGCCGGGAGAGGGTTCAACGCACTCTGGCGCGTATTTTCAGTATTACAACGGAATGTACTCTCCGCAACGCTATCATCATAATCAACAACATCAGATGATGATGCCGATGGCGTTTCAAGAACAATCCGTCGCGAGTGAGGGTAATAGCTGCTTGGAGAGAAGTGATTCCGCCGAAGACAAAAACAACTCCAGAAGCGGAGTCGCAACGCCCACGAATATAGGAGCCTTTCCGATGTCTAACCGCACGAGTTTTGAGGACCAGAAAGGGTACCTTTCACCAACGTCTCCATCGACAACAACGGCTACGACTGCAATGACGGGCATTCACCGCCCGTTGGCTCTGAAAAGAGGCCACCTGGAGTTGCAAAGCAATCAGTTTGTTTAAAAAATTATATTCCGCGCGCGTCGATTTTTTATTACACAGTTTACGACGACGCCGATGACAGTCTTTATTAAGTCACTACTTTTGACATTTGTACATTTTATTAGTTTTATATATATAGAAGAGGGAAAGTGAGCGTATGCTGTGCGTAGGGGGTTATAGGTGGTGTTTGCGTTAGCTTTTTAGTTTTTAATGTGAATATATACGGCATACGAACACGTATAGTTGTTTGATGCTTTTTTGAGTCTCGGTCGTTTTTTTTTCGGAATTTTTGCCCTCCCCCCTCCACACAAAAGGGGGACCAAAAAGAGAGTTCTTTCCTCAAAAAAGAATTTGTTTGCGCGCGCGCATACTATCGCGGCAAAAACGAACGAACGAACACCTGCGCACCATCGATATCAGAAGTGCGAGGGGTTCGCGTGTGGTTGAAGCCGATCGCGTCGTCGTCGTTTTCGTCGTCGTCGTCGGTATAGATGGAACGTGAGATTTTGAGTGAACTTCCGCTCAACACGCAAAAAAGCGACTTTTTGTGCTCCTCCTCCTCGTTCTCCTCGCCGTCGTCGTCGTCGTCGTCGTCGTCCGTCGAGAGAAGAACGATGGGAAGGAAAAGCAGCGGCGGCGGTAAGAAGGCTCAGAGCAACTACATGAACAACAACAACAACAACAACAACAACAACAACACTAAGCAGCAGCAGCTCGGAAAAGTGTTCCCGAAAGGAGGAGGAGGAGGAGGTGGACACGCAGGCGCGAGTAGAAAAAAAGGAGAGAGGTGTCCCGACGCGAACAAAATAGTAGAAGAAGAAAAAGTAAAAGCAGCGGAGCGGAAAAACGACAAAAACGATGACGAGAACATCAACACTTCAGTCGCAGTCGTCGACGTGTCCTTCGATGCGTTCATCGTCGACGCATCCAATAGAATCGCCTCGCAGTTTGACTCCAAACAGGTGGCACTGAAACGAGACTTTGAGATACAGTTACAACGCGAACGCGAAGAAAATGCAACGTTACACGAACAAATGGAAGATTTAATGGCAGCTTTAGGAGAGATGACGTTCGTATCCGCAAAACAGAGATGGAAATTCGCGACCAGGTTAATCTTGAGCAAATTAAAAGAACAGAAAGCGACTAAAAATGCCGAAAGGCTGAGAAAGAGAGCGCTGAGTTTAGAGGAACAGCTCAGACGCGTCGAGCGGCACATCTCAAACGCCGCCGAAGATTTCGATAACTTGAACAAAACTTTAGAGAAGGAGAGAGAAGAGATGAAACGAGCGAAAGAGTCCGAGAAGTTCGCGTTGGAAGAGCTGAGAAGGAAAAAGTTGCTTTTGAAACAAAAAGACGAGGAGGACAAGACGCTGTATAACTTGTCGCCTTCGAAGATGCGAGTGGCGCTGAGAGAGCAAGTGAGAAAAGAAATATTAGAAGAGATGCGAAGAGATGTTGGCGCTCGAGTCGAACGAATAACGAGCTCTGCGTACAGCGGATCGACTTCACCGCTATCTCCGGATGAATACGCGTCTACTTTTGATCGTTTGTTATTATTCGAAAATAAAGCCGGAGGAGCGAAGAAGAAAGGCGACGAGGAAGAGGAGGAAGAGGAGAACGAGGAACAAAAAGAACAGCGAAAAGACAATGATAGCAATATTAGAAACAAAAACAGAGAGTCGAGCAGCAGACGACAGGCTGCGTCTGAAGCCGCGCGAACGATTGCAAGGTGCGTCGATGAATTATTGTCGTCCACATCCTCGAGACTGCACAAGAGAAACCAGAAAGGGGAGCAGAAAGACGGCGCCGGTGGCGCGACCGAGGACTCGAATAGGCAAGTTGCGGCGAGGAATATCAAAATGAAGCTCGCTGAAAATAGAAATACTCTCAATGACCCGACGGACGTGTTGAGACTGATGGCGTTGAGTGCGCTCGAAAAGAGCAGCCGATGATTATTGATTGAGCGCCGTTACATCCATATTTTTTATATTTAGAATTTAAGGCAAAAAATAAGTTTCCGCAGAGTGTTACGCGCATGTACAGTTGTATTTTAAAGATCTCTTATTTCAAAAAGCTTGTGGTAAAATACTGATAAGTCTCTCTCATTGTGTCTCTCTCACTCTCCTTGTGTCTCTCTCTTTTTCTTCCTCTCTCTCTCTCTCTCTCTCTCTCTCTTTTTCTTTTTCTGAGCAGTGTGTGTATTCCCCCCCCCTCGCTTTTTTTTTTCGTTCGCTTTGATTTTGACCACTCGAATCTGTCAAACTCGAGCCCCTTCGGAGAAGGAAAAAAGGACACCGCGACGACGTTTCGTCTCATTTTCGTCATAAAAAAAGGTGCCCCCGCGCGCTTAAAATCTTATTTAAAAAAAAAAGATCGCACTCGCACGCGCGACACTAATCGACGCTTGAAAACGAGCGAGAGTGCATCTTTTGAACAGTTTCCGCGAGGGTCTTGGTACGTCGCGCGTTCGCATCGTTATCTTTTTTTTATAAGAAAGGAACCACCACCAGTTCTAAAATTGTAACGTGTAACGGTATTTTGAACCGGGGAAGCTACGCGCGCGGGTCCAAATTTTTGCCGTTGACTCGCGCGAAATACACTCGCACGCGACGCGAATCAGATCATAACGATCGACGAATATCACGCGCCGTGTATTCTTTTACGTTTATATCCTCTAACCGTCGCCGTCTTTCTTCTCTAGATCTCTCGTTATACGCACACAGAAACGAACCGTCGTCTCCTTTCGACGCTGACAATTTTGCGGCGTTTGAAAGGCACCCCTCTTCCCAAACAATAAAAAGAAAGCGCGGGGAAAAAAGGTTTGAAAAAAAATGAGTTCCGCGGGCTTCGCAACGGCGGCGTTCTCATCGTCGCCGAAACCGATGACGATGTCCTCTTCCGCACAAAACAGAATGTCAGAGTCGTACGGGAAATCGTCGTCGCCGGCGAGTTTTCGAAGTTCGCCCGGCGTGAAAGGCGCTTCGCCTTTACCAAGAGACGTTCCGCAAACGAGAATCTCTGGCTTTGGCGTGAAAGCAACGCAGACCCAGACGACTACGAATAACAACCCATCGTCGTCGGAATTAGCAAAGACTCCACCTTCACCGCTCGCGTCTCCTGCGTTATCGTCGAATTCGCTCGTTTCCGGTGGCATGATTTCGCCTTCTTCGGCGGAAGAAACGCGTCGTCAATATTGCGACATCGACGAAGTCGAGAAGAAGCAAGGAGATAACTTCGAGACGCAAGCTGGTTTTGACACGACGTCGACAACATCATCATCAAAGCCTTCGCCGAAATTAACGCACCACTTAAAACCACCGGTGTCTCCAAACTCGAAGGCAAACTTGTTTTCAGTCGTTTCGAGAAGCACGTCGCAGTTGACTACACAGCTCTCGAAGGAGCTCGGCAAATTGACGACGCGTACCTCCGAAGAGGAAAATGTCGGCATCGAAAGTCTTGGATTGAACGAAAAAGACGCTACTATCCTGAACGGTTTGATTGAAGAGTACCCAAAATCGTTCGAGTCGCGAGAAGTTCAAAAAGCGTTCAAAGCTTGCGTCGAAGCGCACTCGGATTTTGGACATCGACCTCTGTTGTTGGATTGCGTCGGCACGGCTAAAATTTTGTGCGAATTGGGAGCTGACGCTGGAGTTATCGCGGCGGCGTTGTTGCACGACGTGACGACCACGACATTACTCAATGAAGATGACTTGTTGTTGAAAGGTATCAGCGAAGAAGTCGCAAAGCTCGCGACGGATGTCGGAAAATTGACTGTCGTCTCAAAGTTGCACCAAGCGTCTGGGCGTGCCTTGGAGGTTGAAGAAACGCGTTCTCTCCGCGAACTGCTCTTAGCCATGACAGATTCACGAGTCGTGATCATCAAACTCGCGAAACGTTTGCAAACCATGCGAACGGTGAACGAAAACGTGTCGAGATCGAGACGCGGTAAACTCGCAGAGGAGACCCTCGCAGTGTTTGTGCCCATCGCGAACCGCTTGGGAATGGCCACCATCAAGAACGAAATGGAAGATATTTGCTTCAAGACGTTGCACCCGGAACAATACGAAGAGTTATCCGCGCAGTTAAAGCGCGTATCTTCGAAGGAAACGATTCTTAAGGCGATGGAGTCGTTCGAATACGCCATTTCAAACGATACTTCCATGGAAGAGTTGAAGCCCATGGAAATCGTCGGCCGCGAGAAAGGCTTGTATTCCGTGTATAAAAAAATGAAAAAGAAAAACATCAAGCTCGAAGACGTCCGCGATGTGCGCGCCATTCGAATCATCATCCCGGACAGCGCCGGTAAGGATGGGTGTGACATGGTTATCGCGAAAGTGCACGAACTCATGTCAAAGGTTCAAGGCAGTTACAAAGACTACATCTCGAGCCCGAAATCAAACGGGTACCAGTCTTTACACACCGTCGTGAAAGATGAAGCTGGAAATAATTTGGAAGTCCAAGTTAGAACGGTGTCTATGCACATGCAAGCAGAATTCGGCGTCGCCGCGCACTGGCGGTATAAAGTGAACGATACTTCTTTGTCATCTCCGGTAGATGAGAGCGGAATTCGTTGGGCTCGATTCGTCCTTTCTCGTATGCAAGATGTCAACGATAAATCCAAAGTACGCTTGCCAGGGAAGCCTCTGATAGAGAACATCTTTCCGTTTCCTTCGTCGGCATCATCGAGCGATAACGAATCGATGGCATCGTTGGACGTTTCCGGTTCTTTCGATGAGTACTTTTTGAATGACGCCTTGTCCTCTTCGCCGTATGCAAAGGATAAGAACGCTGGTAGTCCTTCGCCGCCAAAAATGACGTACGTCATTTTGGTCATTGACGGTTCCATGAGCATTAAAGAAGTAAAAGCCGGGTCGAAATTGTCGGAAGTTGATTTACTCGACGATCAAAAGACGAAGGTGGCGGTGAGAAACGGTTTTTCGAGCGAGTTTGTCGGTATCCGGACGTTGCGGGTGAACCGCGAGAATGTCGACATAGACGACGTTCACGATTTTGAAATGAAATTAGGCGATTTAATCGAGGTCACGCGGTCTCGAGTCTCGCGTTACAACTTTGAGAAGAACGAGAACGTGGTAGCGGCAGCGATGACGACGTCGACGACGACCGATGGTTCTAAAGCCACGTACTTCAGCGATTTGGAAGTTCACGCGATGCCAGCCGCGTGAGAAGAAGAAGAGAAGAAGAGTATGGTCGTATATACTAACACGTAACTATAATAATATTCTTTTGTACCAACACAGAAAAAGAAAGAAAGAAAGAAAGAGAGAGATATACCAGTAATAACAAGAGCGCGCGGAAGTCTTGATCGAGAGAATTGTACATAGGAATACCTCTCGGGTCTTTTCGCAAAAGCTGCTCGGACGTAGAAACTTTTTGGTTGTTTGTTGTAAAATTATAGTTTGTACCACCAAAAAACCCACACTGCGCGAGAAGGAAATCGTTTGGACCCCGTCCTATACCCTACTTCATGGCCTCGAAGGGATTTTTGTTTTTTTTTCTTTCCCTTCTTCTCGCCATAACTACACTCAGAAATAACTCAAAATGATCGCTTCTGTTCAAACTATTGCCTCCGTCTCGGCCTTGAAGGTGCGTTTATAGCGGCGCTGTTTTTTTCCTCTTATCTGCGCGACATCGCGCGCGCGATGCGATGCGATGCGACGGCGTTTAATAGAGCGTGATGGACTGTTGAGGAGGTGTCACACCGAAAAAGGCTGCGATAAATTTTGTTTTTACTCTTGGGCGTTTGGAGGGAAAAAGAAGCTCTTGGCTTTCCTCTCACTCGAGGGAAAAACAATTTTTCGGTCGAATCCACGCTCTCGCGGTCGGAGTAGAGAAATAAATAATCGAACGAAAGGCGCGCCCGCGCGATCTTTTTCCCAAGCGCGCGCGTCCTCGTCGATTGTAGATCCCAACAAAGAAAGAGAGGCTTTTTGAAGGAGAGAGAGTGAGAGCAGAAGAGGAAGGGGTGATGCTCGATTTTTCGTCTATTTTTTTTTTTGGTCTCTCCCTCCGACCCAAGATACGGGCCCGAGGATTGATGAGAAAATCTCTTTTTTTCCTTCCTTTTTTTTTGCTTGTTTTTCTTGGGACGGACCGGACTCCCCAAATTTCCGCGAGCGAGAAAGAAGCAAGAGGGAGCACTTAAAAACCACCCGAAAGGGCAAAAAAAGGAGGAGAGAGGGGGAGAAGAAAAGAAAAAAAACGAAAGTTCTCTCTGTACTCCTTCTCTCTCTTCTCTCTCTCTCTCTCTCTCTCTCTCTGGTTCCGCACAAAGATACACACAACTGACTGACTGTGACCGACTGACTGACCGCGCGATATTTTCTTCCCTCTCTCGCGAAATAACAACAGACGCAAACGACGAGAAGATCGAAGGTTCAAACCGTCGTCACCGCCAAGGCGGAAGACAAGGTTGACCGCAGAGCCGCCTTGGCTTTGTTCACGGCCGCGGCGGTCTCCACGGTCGCGAAGAGCGCCAACGCCAGCTTGACGATTCCGTCCCAATCTTCCACGGGCGGCTTCGCCAGACGAACGGAATTCGCGGGTGATGGCTTCGTTGGCTCCTCCACTGCGTCCATGAGTTCGTACACCATGGAAGGTACGGCGAAACTCGGCGCGGACTTGAAATCTCGCCGCAAGACTATGTCGAAGGCGAGAGCGGCTGCGGAGGCGAACATCGCCGCGACGCAAGCGGCGCCGGCGAAGAAGGAGAAGAAGTAATCTTTTTTCGCTTACAGTACTATCATAAAAAATTAGAAAGAGAAAGGGAGAGGGAGAGATATATAATACTACTTATTCACTACACTGCGGCTACCGTATATAAAAAAATTAAAGCAAATATTTCACGCGCGCGCGTTTTCGATCTTTCTTCGGGCGATGAAATTCGCGGAAGGACGACCGTCCGAGAGGAACGAGACGTCGTCTTTCAAAATCTCAAATCCTTCATCTTCGGTAAAAATCGATCGCAACTCTTCCTTTGGCGCGATCAAATCTTTCTCTTTGTTTGGCCGGCCAACTTTTGAATGCTCGCATCCTTTGGCGAAGTGAAACCACGCGAAGAAACAGTCGCTCTCTTTGGGTAAGTTTTTCACTATTTGCGCGAATAACGGTTTGTGACAGAAACGAACGCCGAGCACGAGTTTTAACCTAGAAACGTCATCTATGCTGCTCAAAGCGCGCGCGAAAGCATCGGAATCTCTGGCATCCCATTTCAAAACGTTTACTTTATCTTCTATGCTGTAAAGCTTTGCCATTTCTTGCGTTCTCGTTAAAGCCATTTGGTCAAAATCGCAAGCGAGCACGTCGAAACCTTTGGACGCGAGATAAACGGAGTCGCGCCCCACGCCCGAACCTAAATCGAGAACGACGCTGTTGTCGACGTTCGCATTCGATAAAAATTCTCTGTACAACTCCTTAACCGAAGGTGAAGGTTCCCACAAGCGTCGGTTTATTTTTTTCTTCTCCTCCGTCCGTTCTTTATTGAGCGCGAGAACGGTACCAAGCCGGGCGTTTCTAAGCGACGAATCCTTTTGTATCTCCAGTATCTTAGCATCTACGGCGTTCACAAAATGCTCGTTGTACATAAAAGCGTATTTAATGTTCCACTGAACCCCTTTGAAGTCTCCTCTCTGAAACATTTCTCGTTGTTTATCAAATAAACTTTGTGAAGAAGAAGAAGAAGAAGAAGAAGCGTCTTCCAAGAGAATAGAAAAAGCGCGCTCTCTTGGCGGCAGCAAGTGAAACGAGCCGCTGAGTTCATCGTAAGGAATGTTTACAGACCGCGTCAACGAGTGGTTTTTGTACTCCTCTCTTTTTCTCAGATCCAAAAATAACGCGCGGTCTTCTTCTTCTTCTTCTTCTTCTTCGTCTTTGACGGACAGAGAACGAAGCATCTCGTTCAATAAGCGCGTTTGCTTTTCGACGCTTTCAGAGTGCTCCAAAGCGCGGAGAAACGCGTTCGATGATGTCATCGTCATCGTTCTCGTCCTTGTCATTCAATCATCGTCGTCGTCGTCGTCGTCGTCACGATCAGAAGATCCTCCCTCCCTCGGTCGTTACATCTGTGTTCTTCTCTCTCGCGCGTGTTCGTGTGTGTTTTGTCGTCGTGTAACGAACTTTCTTTTTTTGTTTGTCAGTTTGTGTTCGTTCGTACGCCACATGTTTTCAAACCTTTTCCGTTCTCCCGAAAATGAAGTAACGCGGCAGCGACAGCAGCAGCAGCAGCAGGAACAACAACGAAATGCTCGCGGGTTCTCGTTTTCCTTGTCGCGGGGTTCCTCTCTGTTTCGAGCGACGACAAACTCCGCGCCAGTTTTCGAGCGTGAGAAGGAGAAGAAGACGACGACGAAGAAGAAGCGACGAGAACGAGGCCGACGGGAAATTCGTAAAAGCGTCCTCGTTACCAGAAGAAGAAGGCAGAAAATTTGCGACTCTGGACGACCACACCATCAACACCATTTTAGGTCCGCACGAAGCGCGAGAGTGCTCCGCGTGGACAGACTATCAGCGCATTTCTAATCTCTGGATTAAAAAAATATCTGAAACGTGCGACGAGAAAACCAAAAGGAAAATGACCGAAAGGCACATCGAAGCGTTATCGATTTTATTCTGTCAAGTCGCCGCCAAAGAGGAAAAAGTTTTGGAAGATCCAGAGCAAGTCATTTCGCTCTGTTGTCGTTTAGCGGACGTGTTCAACACGAACGTAGCGAGCGTGTTGAGAGCGTTCACGGTTTCTCCTTTCCTTTGTTTCACCAACTCGACGACGGTGGCGAAAGCTATTTTGGCGATGAAACGAGAGTTGCCATTTTGCGACGTTTCGAACATTTTAACGTACCGTCCCGAGCTGTTAGTGTGCGATGGCGAGGTTTTGTCCATGCGAATACGCGATACGAAAGAAACGCTTGAATCGTACGGCATGCCTTCTCCTTGCGTGAACTATTTGCTCCAAGAAGAACCGGGTCTCATATTAGGCGACGGAGGCTTCGAGAGACTCGAGCAAATACGAGATGCCGTGGATGCGTTTGACCTGTCGCTTTTGAAATTCAGCGAAAATGGTCAGTTTATGGACGTAGATTCGGAGAGGTGGTTCGTTAATAACTTTGTCAATTTTTACTTTAGTTGACGAACACAAAAACTCTTTCTGTTTCAAATTGACCAGTGTAAAGTAACGTAGTAATAATAAAAATAATTAGGATAGTCAGTTTAATTTCAATCACAATCGCTGCTAAGTTTTTGTATATACACACATTCTCACTCTTTTGTTCGTGCTATTAATATTCTTCTGCTAATGTATTTGAAGTTTCCTTCAAAATAAATGTTTAGCAGTTCTTCCCCACGATTTTCGCCGGCGCGACGCGAATCAAGTTGCCCTTCTTACCCGGGACGTTTCCTCTGATGATGATGCAATCATCCTCCACTCTCATAATCTTCAACTGCTTAATCGTCGTAGTTTCGTTCCCCATTTGACCGTGCATCTTCTTTCCCGGAAAAATTCTACCTGGGTACGTACCCGCGCCGACGGAACCGTGTTGTCTGTGGGACTTAGAACCGTGCGTCATCAAACCTCTGGCGAAACCGTGTCTCTTGACGGAACCTTGGAAACCCTTACCAATGGACGTTCCTCGAACATCGACGTAGTCGCCTTCCTTGAACATTTCCGGGACGCTCAACTTTTGGCCGACGGTTATGCCGTCCACCGGCGCCGCGAGACGGAACTCCTCGACGTGTCTCATCGGCTTCACGCCAGCCTTCGCTAAGTGACCGACTTCGGGCTTGGTAATTTTGTGCTCCGCGACGGCGTCGTACGCCACTTGCACGGCGTTGTATCCATCAGTTTCCGCAGTTTTAACCTGTGATTTTTTCAAGGGAATAAATAATTGGGGTCAGTCAGTCGCAAGCGTTTTATTCTTTCCACGAGAGCACTGTTTTTTTTTCGTCGTCCCACCACTGACCAACCCAAACAAAAACAAAAACAAAAAAGAAAAAAGAAAGAGGGTTTCGAGAGGCCCTCTAGACCTCGCCCAAGGGCCCCCGCGAGGGAAGGAAAAATCGCCCCTCTCTCGGAACGAGCGGCTGGAAGCCATCTCGCGAACGCACGGAGTAGGAAAGGAACACGGGTTCGCGAAGAGAAGTATTTGTTTCGAACTATTGGATTCTTTCATCGATCGTTTTCAGACTTCTTCGTGCCACGCGAGCGCGCCGTGACCTTCTGCGATTTGTACTCCGCCACCATTTTTTACTCCAAAAACACGCCCGGGTTGCCAATAGAGATAAAATTTTTGAACGCTACGAAAACACTTACCGCGCTGACATAGTTCCCATCTTTAACGGCAATGACCGTCACCGGAACGCACAATCCATCGTCCGTGAAAATTTGCGTCATACCCGCTTTGTTTCCAAAGACTCCAACACCTCCATCGACTCTGGCAAAAGTTTGCAATCGAGCACCTCTGGAGGAGGAGGAGGAAGACGTCGTCGACGAAGTCATCAAAGAAGAACGCGCGTTAAACGAGGAGGATTTGCGCGAGGCTAAGGCCGAAGCCGAGGTCGCCGCGAACGTTTGGGCGAGTGCAGACATATTTCTGTGTGTGTGTGTGTGTGTGTTTTGTTTGTATATACGTGCTTGTGCGCGTGTCAATCACGATGTATATATATCTATCTATATGTGAGGAAGAAGATTCAGATAGAATTTTGCTTATTGTGCTCCACGCAAAAACTTAAATGTTTAGGGTTTCATTTTTTTTTTCTCTTTTTTGTTCATTGGACTCTTCTTTCTCAACACCCCCCCCACCAATTTTTCGCACAAAAAAAGCAGCGCGCAAAACTCTATCGATTTGTCTCTCTCTCCTTCTCTCTCTCTCTCTCTCTCTCAGTTCGCGCACTTTTAACTTCACACGAGAGAAGAGAAGAGAAACGTAGAGGAGACAGAGAGAGAAAAAACAGAATGGAGCATCAGTCGTCTCGCAGACCTCCTCCTCCTCCGAGGAACGAAATCAATCACATTCGTCACGTTCGAAAACTCAAAGAGGAAGAATCGTTGAAGAAGAAAAAGAACAACAACAACACACAGGAGAAGTCGTTCCTCGAGAACGTGTTCTCGAACATCTTCAGAAGTGAAAGCATCGACGAGGAAAGAGAAAACGGAGAAGAAGAAAGAGGCAGAAGGAAAGGCGAAGTCGAGGAGAACAAAAAGAATACGAAGAATGCTAACAAACAACAACAACAACAAACGAGGAGAACGCGGCAGCAAAAAAGACGGGAGGGAGAAGTCAACATCGACATCGATATCGACATCGACATCGACAACAACAGCGACGACGACGATGCCGTCGCGAACAGAACCCCTCCGAAAAGTCACGAAGAGAAACATCAGCGAGAAGACACCAAAGAAGACGAGGAAGAGGAAGACACGGAGTCCAAATTTTCCGAGCGACTTCGGAACGCGTCCGGGAGTGCAAAGTTTGAGTTAGAGCGGAAAGCGAGAGAGGAAATTCGTTCGATCAAAGGCATCAAGGCGAAGGCAAAGCTCATCGATAGTAACGAAGCGGTTCGAACGCAGGCACTTTTGCGACTCAAGGCGAAAATAGATAAACACATGTACGACGAGAGAGGACATTACGTTTCCGACGTTCCGGTCAATCCAAGCAGAGCAGCAGAGGGAATAAATGCGACGGTAAACGCAACAAACGCGGTCGTTTCGATGAAGATTGACACCGAAACTGCGGAAGATAAGCTCACTCCGCATCAAAAGAAACAACGCAAAGAAGAGCTGAGGCGAATCAGAGAGCGAGACGACTATCGCGTGCGAGAGTCGGTAACTTCGGAGTCTCGGCACGCGTTCAATGGCTCTTGGAATTACGATAAAGATGAGTTCTTACGAGAAGAAGATAAATACGAAAACCAATACTACGTCGAAGAAAGAAAACACAAGTTACTCGGAGGTGTTCTCTCTGCGGCGGAAATGAACGTACCTGAACACGAACAACCGCTTCGCATTGCAGAAAACATAGTCGATACAATCGTACAGTGCGCGCTAGTGAACAACGGGAAGTACGAGTGGAAAGTCGATGAGGAAGAACTTAGAAAGCGCGAAGAAAAGTATGAAGATCGAAGAAAGGAAGAAATGAAAACAATGAAAAAGATGTTGAACGCGGACGAAATCTCTGACGACGACGACGACGACGACGACGACTACTTTGAGGAAGAAATGCGAATTCATCGTCAAGAGAACAAATTATTGACAGAAAAGTTGGTGAAGAGCATCCCAGACTCCGTGGAGCTCATCGAACGCATGAACATCCGAAGAGAGCAAATAAAAGCACAAAAGGATAAGCTCAAGTTGAAAAAAACGAAGCAGAAATACATCGATAAAATTGAAAGACAAGAGAAGGAAATTGAAGAGACCATCGCACAAGCGAAAATCCTCGAAGCGAAAATGGAAGAGCAGAGGCTAGAAAAAGAACGCAAGTTGGCGATTGTCGAAGAAGAGCGCCTGAAGGAATTGAAACTGAAACAGCTGTCGGAGAAAGAGCTCATCCGGCGTCACTCGGAGCACAAGCGCAAGAAAATCATGGAGATGCATGAAAATGAACGAAAGAAAGCGGAACGAGCGCGATTAGCGCGTCAAGAAGCGAGACGAGTGCAGGAGATGAAGCTCAAAGTCTTACGCGAGACTGCTAACTTGGAAGTCGAGTTGAAGGAAAATGCTCTCAGAGAGGAGACGCGAAGATTGGAGGAAGAAAAACTGATCGAAGAGAACAACATGCACGTGGAAAGAGAGATGCGCAACGTCATGGAGAAAGAGAGGCGTGCTCGCTCGGCGGCGACGCGACACGAGTTGTGCATTCAAATTAAAGAGACGAGAGAAAGAGAACACCAGATTGCTATGGGTAAGCTGCGTCGTAAGAATTCCACTGCCGAGGATGCCGAAAATGCGGCTAAAGTCAAAGAGGCTTTGAAGAAAGCTATTCAGGATGTTGAGGAAACGGAAAAGGAACGCATAAAAACCATGCAAGCGAAATCGAACGCGTACGAGAAAGTGAAAGCTCTGCAAGATAGACAGGCAAAGCACTTGCAAATGAAGCGCTTACTGGACAAGAAACAAAAAGAAAGCGAAGAGGCGGAATACAAAGCCGAGTTGGAAAATGTGCGTTCTTCTATTCAGAAAGCGGCGTTGCGCAATTCAGAATTGAAGCAAACTTTGTCCGATTTCAACAAAAATTTGGTCATCGTGTACCCGAAAGTGGAGAACAAACCTTTACCGCCGCCGTCGGCGTCGTATTCCAGCAAGATTCGAGCAGCTGAAAAATTAAAAAGACGGGCGGTATTAGAAACGTGAACTGAAAACCTTTCCCAATCGCGCGTTTGAGGACGATTTGAACGACCACGAGATCAACGAACCGTGCGCGGTGCGAAAATGGTTCAACTTGAGCCATCGCGAAGGATCGGTTGAAAACGTAGAGAATATTTATCACTCGATGCTTTCATCTGTGATATGTATACTATAAGCGTGATAGTTGGTACCAGTACTAATGTGTATTATTATTTATTTCTTTTTGAAAATCAAAACGTTTTCGTCAGGCATACCGACAAAATAGTACGTCATGAAATAACTTACCCCACAAGTCACACACGACGGTTGAAAGAAGAACAAACAAAGTGAAAAATGTCTTCTATGCCATCGATGGCGAAGTTTATCGCGCGTAATCATCCCTCGCGCGCGGCGAGCAGTCGTCTTAAGACGCACCGCCGCCCGATTATTACCGCTTCTTCTTCTTCTTCCTCTTCTTCTTCTTCCTCTCATCCGTTCAAACACGCCTTCGAGGATTTTGGATACGACGACGACGACGACGACGACAACAACAACAACAACAACTTCGAAAAAAAGGAAGCAGGTGAAGTGTGGATGATGATGAATGGACAGAGCAGACACGCGAGAAATAGAACGACGAGTTTGCACAGGAGGAGAAGAGACGTTTTGCTCGCGTCAACATCGGCGGCACTCGTCGTAGCGAGCGTTTTTGGAAGCAACGAGACGACAAACAGAGCGGAGGCTATTGAATCGGGATTTATAAGCGACGCGTGGGAGAGTTTCGGCGGTGGAGGGCCGTCGGATTTAACATTTCCGGAAAGTTTTCAAGGTGAATGGCTCGTCAACGCAACTTTGACGGATGTGGATTTACCGGAAGGTGCCGAAGTAGTGTCAAACATAGAAAGCGTAAACAGAGCAAAGAAAGATGTCGGCAGGCCTACCTCATATCCTCTACGTTTCGTGCGAAACTCGAGGAACGAAGTTATATTAGACCGGGCGTGGAACACGGAAAAGTTAGCTGAATATACCATGAACGTAAAGAACGGCTCCGTATTTACAAGCATAGATTGGAACTTAGATGATCCAAACGTCATGAAGTGCTCTTTGGCGGATGGAAAAACTATTTATTTTAAAGTCACCGCGCGGTCAGAAACCGAGGACGATTCGAGAAAGCGTCGCTTTGAAACGAGCGAACTCGCAGAAGTTGTTTTTAACGATTACGAAGGTAGCGGGACAGACCCAAACGTGAAAAGAACGCGAACATATACGAAATGGTTGTGGCGGGACGAGAAAGACGCGCAAGCCGGTCAGCCACTCATCGTATGCACGCAAATTGTTTTAGATTATTTGACTCCGTTTTCCTCCGGAAACGGCAACGCGGACGAAACGTTCATAAGAGTAGCGGGAAAACCCGTGACTGTGTACACTTACAAGTTGGCGATGTTTAAAACTGGTCCTGGCTATACCGTCGGATCTGCGTGATGAACCTCTTCCTCGTAGCATGTAATGATATAATCAGATAGTAGCAGCGAATAGCATCCCTCCGCACTCGAATGAAAACGCACAAATTTTTATTTTACTTTTTCACTTTTTCACATCGCGCGCGTCAAATTTGATGTATGTTTATCTTCTTTCGTCTCGCAATCAACGTCACAAAAAGTAATAAAACTCGACGCGCAGTCCGTGTCTGCCGAGCACCCTTTGCCGACACTATTCCGCCGCGTGGGTCAAACACGATGCTACGCCTGGCGCACTATGCGCTCGTAAACAAGAGTAATGGAGCTGCCGCGGCGAAATCTTCTCATCGCGTGTTGAGAACGTCCTCCTCTTCCTCCTCCTCCTCCTCTTCTTCTTCTTCTTCTGCCGTCGTCTCTCCCCAAACTTCGAGTAAAACATTTCTTTTCTCGAGTAACCGCGGAGGAGGAAGGACGACGATGCGGGCGATGATGAGTTCGTTCTCAACCGCACCATTAACTGCGATTCCCGGTGCGTCTACTTCGAGCAACAACCTCTCGATGTTGTCTACCATGAGAGGAGGAGAAGGACGACGAAGTTTCGCACGGAGAAGCGCGAACAGCGCTGCGTCTACTACTAAATCTGTGTCAACGAAAGCTGGAAGAGGAAAAGAACTCTTGTTTGCGAGACTTGATGTCAGCGACAACGTCAACAACAACCACAATAACACTCGTCGTCTGTATCGCTCTTCTACTTCCTATTCTTCTCCGTCACCATCGTGCAGAACGCGCGCGATTGCCTCTTCTCCGGACGCGTCAGCAGCAGCAGTCTCAACTCCTTCTGTCTCCTCAGCTGCGAGCGGCGTAAACACAGACGCGCCGACATTTCAACAAGCCATCGATAGGTTACAAAACTATTGGGCCTCAAAGGGATGTGCAGTTTGGCTTCCGCACAACACTGAAGTCGGCGCGGGAACGATGAACCCGGCAACGTTTTTGCGTTGCTTAGGACCAGAACCGTGGAATGTCTGCTATCCGGAACCGTCGGTGAGACCGGATGATTCTAGGTACGGGGATAATCCGAATCGAGTGCAAAGACACACCCAATTTCAGGTAATTTTGAAGCCGGCTCCGGCAAACCCACAGGAACTGTATCTAGGCTCTTTAGAAGCGCTCGGTGTGGATACAAAAGCACACGACATTCGCTTTGTAGAAGATAACTGGGAAAGTCCAGTTTTGGGCGCGTGGGGTTTGGGATGGGAAGTTTGGCTCGATGGCATGGAAGTAACGCAGTTTACTTATTTCCAACAATGCGGTAGTGTGAAAGTGAATCCAGTTGCTGTCGAAATTACGTACGGGTTAGAGCGCGTCTTGATGGCTTTACAAAACGTGGACCACTTCAAAGATATTAGATATAATGATTCCTTGACGTACGGAGAAATGCGATTACAAGACGAATACGAAATGTCCGTGTTCAACATGGACGTAGCTTCCGTGGAAAATCAGAGATTGCGATTTGATCTAGCCGACAAAGAGGCGCAATCTTTGATTAAAAACAGACTTCCTCTGCCTGCGTACGACCAATTACTGAAAGCGTCTCATGCGTTCAATGTTCTTGATGCTCGTGGAGCGGTTGGCGTAACGGAGAGACAGAAATTGTTTGCCTCTATGCGTGATTTGGCGAGGAACATTGCCTCCCTTTGGGTTGAAAGACGTGAAGAGTTAGGTTTCCCGCTCGGAAGCTTAGTCGAAGCGTCAAGCAGCGAAAAGGAAGATGGAAATGGTAAAAAAAAGAAGAAAAAAGACAAGCAAAACGACGTGGGGAAAGCAGTTGCGCCCATAGACGAATCAAAGCTTCCGAATGAGAAAGCTGATTTTGTCTTTGAAATTGGTACGGAAGAGTTGCCGCCTCACGATGTTGTTTCGTGCATTCAGCAAGTTGAGCACGCCATGAATTCAATCTTGGAGCAATCTGGACTGGAGTACGATAGCGTTTCAGTTGGTGGTACGCCTCGCCGCGTATCCGTCAGGATAAAAAATCTCTCTCCAAAACAGCCAGATCAAGAATCGCGGAATCGCGGTCCACCGCTCTCGAGAGCATTTGAAGAAGACGGAGTTACTCCGACCAAAGCTTTGCTCGGATTTTGCAATAAGAACAACGTGGTCGATCTCGAAAAAGAGCTCGAAAAGGACGACGAGTACGTGTGGGCAAATGTGAGAACAGTCGGAAAGTCTTCCTCGGAGGTCATGCGCGACGAGTTGCCAAAAGTCGTAGAGTCCATCAAGTTTATCAAAACCATGCGCTGGCAATTGAACGAAGACAATGCATTCTCGCGTCCGATGCGTTGGTTATTTGCGTGCCACGGTGAATCGATCATACCCTTTTCTGCGCTCGGTGTTACTTCAAGTAATAAGACAAGAGGCTTGCGACCACCTGGGTTAGAAGCGCCGGTGGAGGAAGCTCTGAACAACGTGCAAGACTACTTTTCGTTTTTGGAGAAAGAAGGAATCGTTCCAGATCTTGACTTGCGAAAAAATGAAATTTGGAATAACGCGGTATCTTTAGCAGAATCAGTTGGAGGCGTTGTCCCGGAAGCCAACAAAGAGAGTGGCGGCTTATTGGACGAGGTTGCCAATTTGTTGGAGGCGGGACAACCGGTTTTAGGAGAATTCGAGGCGGAGTATTTAAGCTTACCGAAAGAAGTCTTAATCACCGTCATGAAAAAGCACCAACGCTATTTTCCAGTTGAAAATAAATCAAGCGGGGAATTGATTAATAACTTTGTGACGTTTGCGAACGGACCTTGCGATGTTTCGGCTGTAAAAGCCGGGAATGAGGCCGTATTACGAGCTAGATATCAAGACGCTAAATTCTTTTATGAAAATGACTGCAAGGAAAGTTTAGAGACGCTTCGTCCAAAGTTGGAAGGCATAACGTTTCAAACCGAACTAGGTTCTATGTTGAAAAAAACAGAGAGAGTCGAAAATCTTGCGCCGAAGGTCGCTGCGGCGTTGGGATACGGCGATGATGCTTCAATTGTGAACACGGCGACGAAGGCCGCGCGTTTAGCTCGTGCCGATTTGGCGTCTTCCATGGTCATGGAGCTCACTTCGCTTGCTGGCGTGATGGGCGAACATTACGCAAAAAAATGCGATAAACTCGACGACACGACCTCTAAAGCTATTTTTGAAGCAAACTTACCACGATTTTCGGGAGATTTAATAGCTTCAACGGCTCCAGGTGTCGTGGCAACGATAGCGGATAAGGCGGATACGTTGGTTGGATTATTTGCAGTCGTCGGAGCACCAAAAGCGACGGCAGATCCGTTCGGTTTACGTAGAACTGCGTACGGTCTCGTCCAAACGTTAGTGAACAATGATCTTCAAACACAAGGTGGAGATGTTCGAGCGTTGTTTGGACTTGCAAAGAATGAGCAGCCGGTAGATGTAAGTGACAAAGTGATGGAAGACTGCGCCGAGTTCACGAAAAGAAGATTAGAACAACTCTTAGTCGATGCGGGGAATGATGTCGAATCCGTTCGTGCAATTTTGAACACGGATATCGGTTTCAACCCAGCGAGAGCTTCTTCTTCGGTGAAAGAACTGCAGACAGCGATGAACGACGTAAACACCTTCGCCAAGGCGAAGAATGTTTTATCTAGACCAACAAAACTCATCAGAGGGAAGAAAGATTTCACGCCGAGTGGGAAAATAGATGAGTCTTTGCTCGTGGAGGATGCTGAAATCGAATTCTTTAACGCGTATAAGAAAGCGTGCGAAAAAATAGCTGCCAATCAGAGCATCTCATCATTGATTGAAGCTTTAGCAGAAATGGAGGAACCTTCGACGCGATTCTTCGACGATGTTTTCGTGAACTGCGAAGACTTACCGACGCGCCAAAACCGCTTAGATCTCATAGACTCGGTTGCATCGTTGCCGAAGGATATGGTTGACTTCTCGGTCTTACCGGGATTTTAATACGATAATCGAGGATTTATAGAGTGTTGTCATTCGTATTATGATATTTTATAGTGCATATTTCATTTCATGTCGCATGACTCGCGTTGAGGCACGTGTGTATTATTTTATTCGAGCTACAATTTTCGTTTTTATTTTATTTTTGCGATGGCTTGTCCCACGAAGTTTCCTGCGTCTCCGTATTCCAATAATACGTCTTCCCGGATTCGTTATCTAATACAGCTTTCCAAGGTTCCGGCAACTTCTCATCATTTACGACCGCATTTTCTGCAGTGCCTGTCGATGCGGTGTCCGCTTGCATTTCCGTGGTTGCATTCGATTCTTGCTCCTCCGGTGAAGTCGACTCAGAGGTTGACTCAGAGGTTGACTCAGAAGTCGACTCAGAGGTTGACTCAGAGGTTGACACCGACGCCTCCTCTCCTTCTTGCAACATTTTTGCAGCTGAAATAGCAGCTTCTCTCGCAATATCTCCTTCCTTAGCCTTTTCATTCTCCAAATCCGCCTGTAACCTGTTCTTTTCTTCTTCGGTCGCTTGTTGGTGAGATAAAAGGGCTTGAGCTGAAGCTTTTGCTTTCTCGGCTTCCGACTTGGCGGCTTCAATTTCAGATTGCGCTTCTTTCTTCGCTTCCGCGGCCGCTTCAGCCGCTCTGGTTTCGGCAGCCTTCATGATTTCTTGCGCTTGCGCTTGAACTTTGGCTGCCTCCATCTTTGCTTCAATCAACTGCTCTTCAGCAACCATGCGCTCTCTTTGTGCCTCTTCTAATGTTTCTTTGTCTTCTTTGGAAACGTGTGCGCCTTCCTTTTCAGCTTGCTCGACAAAATTGTCGATATCGTCATCACTACGAGCACCATCGATTGGATCAGAGCTCAAACTCCAAGTTGAAGGTGTCTTATCGTCGTCGTCTTCATCTTTCGGATGCATTTTGGCTTCAATCTCTTGCATGACTTTGTCTTCCGCCGCGGCTTTGCTCGAAACTTCCTTGGCCTTCGCCATGGCAATTTTCGTCGCAGCATCCGCTTTCGCCTTGGCAATTTCCATCTTCATTCTCTCCTCTTCCGCGTGTATTTTGTTCTTTTTTTCTTGTTCTTCGACTTCACGTCTGGCAGCTTCTTCGTATTTCGCCTTCTCAGCATCAATCGCAGCTTGTTGCTTCTTGCGAATCTTTTCTTCCTTCTCCATTTCAATTTTGGCATCGTACTCGTACAAAGCTTTCTCCGCTTCTCTCGCGATTTTTTTGTTGTGAGAGTGCGTGCCTTTGACTAATCTAATGCGCTCTTCCGCTTTTTGCATGTCTTTAGTCAACAAACCAGCTACTAACGGATCGACTTCACCGTCCAACAATTTCTCATTCTTTTCTCCAGTTTCCTCGTCCTCTTCCTCTTGGATGCCGGCGTTTTTGAGAAGCTCCGCCCTCGTAGCGTCGATCTCCGTTCTCGGATCAACTGCCTCTTCTTTCTCAGTCTTTCCGATCTTTTTCGCGGCTTTCTTGGCTTTTTGAGCGCTCTTCACGGAATCTTTCAAATCCTGCGTGACGGAATCAATTAGTGCTTGTTCGTCTTCACTCGGTTCCTCCTCGTTCGATCCTTCTCCATCCTTCGAGTCATCTTCGCCATGCTTTTTACTGCTCTTCTTTTTCGACTTTTCAGAGGAGGACGATCCGTCGTAATCACCTTCACTTTGACCATCTTCTTCTTCTTCGTTGTTGACGAGCTTGGACGTCTTCGAGAAGAGCTCCTTGTGCTTCTTTCTGGAAGTAGACTTTCTGGAGTCGTCATCCTCGTCATCTTCGAGCGGCGCTTTATCATAATCATCTCCAGATGAAGAGTGATGATGGTGGTGCTTCGATGACGACGACGTCGCGGCTGAGTAATCGTCATCTGCTGCGTCGGGAGACGACCACGGTAAAAGAGAAGTAAAGCTTGCGTCCGCGTTCCCTTGCGAAACGCTGTAGTAGGAGTAACAGCCAATGACAGAAACCACAGAGGCTCCGAGAATTCCAATGCAGGTGTTGCGACGAAACCTTTCTTGACCTTCGCGGTGTTCTCGCAAGTAATCGCGGTCGATTAAGCTTTCATCCATTCGCCCGCCGTTTGGACTGCGTCCACCGTGGTTCGTTCCGTAATTGTTCCTGTGGTGATCTTGTTGCTGTTGCTGTTGATGATATTGTTGATTGTAGCTTCTGTTGTTACTATTCATGCCAATACCAGTGTTACCATTTCCTCTGCCGATGTTAATTGCCGGCGGAGCGTTTTGCATCAAGTTCATCGCCTGTTGTTGCGACGCCCAGTTTCCGTTTTCCACATCGCGCGGCTCATTTTTGCCGTATCTCGCCGCCGTCTGAGAATATCGACTCGAATGCTTGAATGACGGGTCAAACTGAGATTCGTTGTTGCTAAACATTTGTTATTGTTTAATGTACCAAACTTTGCTCCTAGTTGCTTCGGTGTTGTTGCAATAAGAACGCGCCCAGGACGAGGCCGAGCAGTTTTCTGATTTCCGGGCCGCGGAGCTTTGAGAGGGAAGCGCGAATGCGTGCTCAGAAAAACAGCAGTATTAATGTCAACGGAAGCGCAAATTACTACTCGTTGAAACCGAGAAGACTTGCGCGCGCGTGCGTTTATCGTTAAAACTGTGTGCGTTACGTGCGTGTTCGATCGTTCGATTTACGACCAAAAAGCGCGTGCGTTTTGAAGTGAAGGGAATGTGTGTGAAGAGCTGTCCTTTTTTGGGGCGAGAAAGAGACAAAGGTGCAAAAAAACAAAAGTGAAAAAAAGCAAAAAAAAAGGCAGTGACAAAGAGAGACGACACACGAGTTCTTCTGTTTTTTACCTCTTCAGTCACACAGGTCAGGTCAGTCAAGCATCAAGAAAGACACTGTTGATGTTTATATTTTACAACGTCGGAATCTCCTTCAGAGCTCCGGTCTCGTCCAACAGTTTCACTTTCTCATCGATCACGTCTGGTCGTATCCATTTAACCATGAAATGAACTTCCTCTTCGCCGCCATCTCCGACGATTTTAGGAACGCTACCCATCTTATTCGCAAACTGCATAAACTTATCGCCGAAAGAGGAAGGACTCTTCTCGTCGTTACTACTCCCGCTACTTTTACCACCATCACCACCGCTGCAGTCAACTTTTGTTGTTGTTGCTTCGGAAACGATTCTATAGCCACAACTCTCGTAAAGACCAATAGCACTGGTGTTATTTTTTGCAACGTGCAAAGCTATGCATTTTGGTCGACTCTTTTCCATCTTTTGCGCGATGACATCGCACTCCTCTAAAAGCGCTTTACCGACGCCCATTCTACGATTGGCCGAACGCGTCGTCATTCCCGTCAAGTATAAAAAGTTACTCTCGTTGGAAAGTCGGAGTAATTTTACCCCGTTTTTTACTCGCGACTCCCTGGAAGCTCTCGGACCGAACGCAGGTAAGAGCGTCAAGTCGCACGCGCCTACTATGTCGTTCCCGTCTCGAAACATTTGCTTGTCTTTATTCGCCGCCGCCGAAGAAGCCTGCGTCGCTCCTTTTCTGCGCACACTTTTCGCGGTCAAACGTTTGGACGGTTTGTACGGTTGCGAGCCATACGGTCGAGCGATGACGCACGCGAAATTACCCGCGCTCCACCTTGTTTTTTGCATCAAACCGTTGAGTAAATCGTCCGCTGGTTTCCCGAACCCATCAGCTAAAACTTCGGAGACGTCTCGCAACTGGGAGACCAACACGCTTTGGTTTCCAAAGCACTGCGAACACTCCCAAAGTTTCTTACTTTTATTGTCAGTATTGCTATCATCATCTTGTTCGGATGTCGTCGTCGTCGTCGTCGTCGTCACGGTCTCATTCGCGCTTTCTCTCCTCGTCTCCGCGAAAGCGTCCTGTTCGTCCTCCTCTTCTTCTTCAGCTCGCGAAGAACTGGAAGACGAATTGGTAGTTGATTTTGTAACGACACTAAAACTGACTTTGTGTTGTTGTTGTTGTTGTTGATATTGATGATCACTGCGACGATGATGCGAACAACGGTAATGATTATCCACACGGCGCGCTTTCCCGAGAAACGTTCTTGTTGTCGTTGTTTGCAATCCGGTTGTTGCCATAGTTTCCATCGTCGCTTTATTGGTGCGGTCGCAACCTCTGCAGCAACACAGTGTGTGGAACTGTGTACAGCGACAAAATCTAAGTCACAAGGGGGAGTCAGTCAGCAGTACCGTAGAAGTAAGTGGAAGAAATACATAAAAATGATGATACATACAAGTACAAGGTTTGTCTATTCATTTACACATATGGCTAATCACGCTATTGAGAAGAAGAAGAAGAAGAAGAAGAAGAAGAAGAAGAAACACACGGAGGTGGCAATGAGAAGACTAAGCTCGCGTTCGTCCCGCCAAATCCAAACGAGTTACTCATCGCCGCGAATCTCTTCGCCTCCGACGAAAAGGAAATATTTTGGAGCTCTCCCGAGGCGCAGCCGAGTAAAATGTCGGACAACGGCTGCAATAAACCAACCGTAGCGGGAGCTATGCCACTTCTTAACGCCAAAATAGTGAATATGGCTTCAATTGCACCACTCGCACCGAGGCAATGACCGGTGCTCGACTTTGTTGCGGAGATGCGCACGTTTCCCTTTCTCAAATGTTCTTCGCCAAAGAGCGAGAGGATAGCTCTGAACTCAGCTTCGTCACCTATAGGCGTTCCTGTCGCGTGAAGATTGACGTGCGCAATATTCGTGGCAGCTAACCCAGAGTCACGTAAAGCGTTTTCCATGGCTAGGCGCGCTCCTCTGCCATCTTCTGGAGGTTTCGTCGCGTGAAACGCATCGTTTGAAGTGCCATAGCCTCGCAATTCAGCGTAAATGGTCGCGTTTCGTTTCTTCGCAGATTCGTAACTTTCCAAGACTAACATCCCGGCACCTTCACCGATAACAAAGCCAGAACGATTTTGATCTAAAGGTAAACACGCCTTCGAAGTGTCGTCTGCCATAGTCAGCGCTCTGACCGTCCGAAAACCGAGAATACTCACCGCGTCTAAACAGGACTCTGCCCCGCCGGCGAGCATCAAATCCGCATCGCCTCTTTGAATCGTTCTAAACGCGTCTCCAATCGCGTGCGCTCCCGCGGCGCAGGCAGTGGACGAGCAATGAGTTGGCCCACGCAAATTCCACGCAGAAGCTAAATTTCCACTCGCCGCAGAGGCGAGCACTTTTGGAACAAAATGTGGTGAAAGTTTCTTCTTTGGACTCTCGTGCAGTTGTTTTCCGGCGTTGGAAATATCCGACACGCCGCCCATTCCGACTCCTATGGACGTGCCAAATCGATCGGGATTTATGCTATATCTTTTTCTGCTACTATCACTTTCATTGCCACTGATGACGTTATGATGAACTTTACCTTCATTGTCGATGATATTTGCGTCTCGTAAGGCTTGAAACGCCGCGTCCCGGCTAAAAGCCACAAAAGCGGCGACTCGGTTCGCATCGTCGTGCCATTTACTATCATCGAACATGTTTTCACGTTCTATGATACATTCGCTCGCGTGAAAATCATCATCATCACTATCCCGAGTATTTCCTTTTTCATGACCTTCATTCATATTTCTTCTCCTCGGGACATTCGCAACTACTTTAATGCCTCCTACACTCGTCAAATCTTGTTCGTGAATGTACTTTTCACGCACTGTTCGAATGCCAGTTTTCCGTGCTTGTATTTCGTTCCAATTGTGTTCTACGCCACATCCTAAAGGCGTGACTAAACCTAAACCAGTAACTACGACTCTGTTGTGTGCTCTCTGCGGTGGTGGATCGTCGAATCCTTCCTTCCAGTGTGCAGGAGCAGAGTGGAAAGTTCGCTTTTTCTTCAACGAGAATGTGTAACTTTTATCCAAGAAGCTTCTTTTCAACGTTGCGACGCGCGACGATGGAGCGAAAAAAGAGTCGTGTGAAAGAGAAGGAGAAGAAGAAGAGCACGCGAGAAGGTGACTGATCCTTCTGTTCGCGAGTGCCGTGAGAAGCACCTTTTTAGTCCTCATGTGAAAAGGTTTGTGTGTTGTGGAGTTTGGTAAAATTATCATCGCTGTGTGAGCTTCAGCTGTCAGAGGCATCACGAAAAATCGGAATCCGAGAAAGGTGACGAAGAGTGTGAGATGACCTCCTTCGGTTCGCATAAGTAAAACAATGAAAACAATAATAAATAAATAAATATTGGTACTAATCATGACAACCCCTACTATTGAACCTTACTCGTTTATGTACAAAGTTCTTCTTCTTATATCTTTTACTTTGGAAGTTTAAATGATCGAGTCCGCTACTTCCCGCGCTATATCAAGGCCAATCTGTTTGATTCTCGCCGCCTCCTCTTCACTGATGTCAAATCTATATGATGGATCCGTCAGACACGCGTTATTTGTGGTTAATATCGAGATGGCTACTTTGCCTTGCTTCAAAAGCTCTGAGTCGATACCAAAGCGGTCGTCGCGTTCAGTTCCACCAAAACCGTTGCGAAACCATCTCGTCTCGCTCGTTCTCCATTTCGACGTTCCGTTTCCATCGTCTTTGGAGATGTTCAAATTAGTTTTGAAATAGTCCGAGGTGTCAAAATCTTTGCTATTTCCACTCGCTGCACCCGAGACATCAGAACTATCGCGCTTCTTTGGCGACGAAATAATTTTACTACTTTTCCTTTCCAGAGAGAGAGAGTTTCGAGGTGAAGATGGTGGAGAGGGCATCGGAGAAGGTGCTCGCGCATCCTCTTCCCCGTCGTCGTGCGTCACGTATATCACTTCGGGGTTAGGATCTTTAACTCTCTTCCACAGCGGGATGGTCGAGCACTTCGATACTGCGCAAGTTTCTACACCTCTAATTTTTTCACCGTCTCTGGGAACGTTGACGTTGATGACAAGACCTCTCAAAAGTCGCTTCCTTTCTTCGCTCGATACGATAGATTTCACAATCTGCAAGGCTATTTTACAACTCTCAGAGTAATTCGCACTTCTCGAGTACGAATCTAAAGAAAGCGCGACTCCTATTTGACCTTTCATCGCAGCTTCTCTGGCACCGGCGACGGTTCCTGAATACATAATGTGTTTGCCCGCGTTGTCGCCCCTATTAACACCAGAGAGAACAATATCGAATTCCGCTCCACCGGTGCTATTTTTACTAGTGCTATGATCATTTGTTTTTATGAGTTCTGGGAACAAATCCGGGCCTAGTGCGAGCATTGAGCAATCAGCAGGCGTCCCAGTAATTGAGTAACTTTTGCACTTCACCTTTTCTTCTCCTTCTTCTTCTCCACGTCTTTCTTCTCTTTCGTTTTCGTTTTCATCATCATCATCATCATCACTGTACGCGTCGTCGTGATAATAATCCGATAATCGTTTAACGCCAATTGGCTCGTGTACTGTGATGCAATGTCCGCTCGCCGATCGCTCGCGCTCCGGTGCGACGACGCACACGTTGAACTCTTTTTCTTTCGCGAGCGTTCGAATTAGCGTTTTAATTCCGTTAGCATCGATACCATCGTCATTCACTATCAGTATTTGTATCTGTTTTCGGTTTTCCTCCTTTTTCTCTTCTCTTCTTCCTCTTTTCTCCTCTTCCTCTTCTTTTCCTCCCTCCCGCATCTTTCGCAAACGATGTTTGTTTGTTTGTTTGTTTGTTTGTTTGTTTGTTCGTTTATGTGTTTGTTGAGTGGGGAGAGTTAATAACTTTCGGAAAAGGTTGAGTGAGAAGAACAGAGATTTTTCGCGTCCCTCTCTCTGTCAGTAGAAAAAAAAAACGACTTCTTTTCTCCCTCTCTCTGGATGGAACGCCACGTCCCCGCTTTTTTTCGTTTTTTTCCTCGCGCGTCGGTTTGTGGTGTTCGTTGCCGAAAAAGAGCCCCAAGTAAGTACACCACAACCCACAAAAAAAGGAAAACAACAACAAACTTCTCACAAATTGTTACGACGCACTCACACAGCATACACACGTTCGTCGCGGAGAGTCTGAACATTCACATCCAGACACTCGCAGAAACGCTCTCTTTCTCTCTTTCTCCATACATATCTTTGTAATTTGCAAAGCCGAAATCGAAGCTCAAACAAAACGCAGACGCGGGAGTTTGTTAGAAAAAAAAGAGTAATCCAAAAAACACATATCTAAAATGGCGACAAAGAAAGCTACGCTCTCGGACACGGAGAATCTCGCCGTCGGTGCCGCCGGTGGTATCCTCGAAACTGGCATACAGAGTACGTTTCTCTTTTCTCTCTGCTTTCTTTACTGATGTTATGCTCGCTCGTTCGTTCGTTCGTTCGATTGATCGAACAAAAAATCGCTCGCTCGGAAAAACAAAACACCTCCCTCGCTCTCTCCCCTCCATCACCAAAATAGGACACATCATCACTTTTTTTCCCCACGATTTCCGGGGGACGTCCCCGAGAAAAAATGTCTCACCCTTTTTCTTTATTAAAAATCAATGAAAAACAGTGCCTTTAATTACTTATAAGATCACTTCGCAAGATGGTCGACCGATGCCTAAGAACATCCAAGGTTGGTACAGAGGCGTGGTTGCTAACGCAGGCGCAGTGGCACCGATTACTGCGTTTCAAATGGCCGTGAATGGTGGCTTAGAGAGACTCATTTTAGCCGGCGATACCTCGAGAGAGTTGCAAGCGCACGAGAAGATTGGCGCCGCGATGGGTGCTGGCGCGATCAGTTCCATCTTATATTCTCCGTTGGATTTGGTTGTTATCCAACAACAAAAGCTGGCGACGTCTATTGGTGGAGCTTTATCAGCCGTCACGAAGGAACACGGCATGGCGGCTCTCTTCCGCGGCTTCACTTCTTGCGCGGTGCGCGAGTCGATTTACACGGCGGGATACTTGGGCGTCGGTCCAGTTGCGACGCAACACATCAAAACCATGAACCCATTCTTTAGCGAGAACGAACAAGCCGCGCGCATCGCGGGGTCGTGCTTTGCGGGCACCCTGGCGGCAGTGATGACGCACCCGGTAGACACGGCGAAGACGTGCATGCAAGGGGACATGACGTCGAAGACGTACCGAAACGCCAGAAGCGCGTTGGGTCAAGTCTACAGCGAACACGGTATTGGGGGGCTTTATAGAGGTGGTGCGGCGAGAACGGCGAGAATTTGCGGCGCGTTCTTTATCGTCGACAACGTCAGAGAAGCGGCGATGAAGTACAAAGCCGAGCATTTTGATTCGTAAAAAAAAATTAAATACTTTACAATTGCTCCAATAAAAACTCTATTTTCAAAAAGTCGTGTTTCCTTCGCGCTTCAGTGATCTTATCGTTCCTCAGATCCTTCTCTGCCATCTTCCGGAAGTTCTTCACAACCTTGATGTTTCTCTCGCACTCAAGAACCGGATCTTCGTTCATCGGGAACGTATCGAAGTAAAAAACCCCTTCGTATTTGTATTTTGTTAGCACTCTGATAAACTCATACGCACCTTTTGGATTCACGCTTGCAAACGACAATCCGTCTTCAGCGCCAAGTTTTGATTGCATGGCATCGTTAAGATGCACACCAAACAACTTATCTCCTTTCATAAAAGCCATCGTTGCAGATTGCGATGGATTCTCAGCTGATGTCAAAATGTGCGCATAATCGAGCGTTAACCCAAAGTTATGTAAATTGACTTCATCGACTAATTGTAAAGACGCAAACGTGTTTGGTACGAGAGAAGAACGACTGAGCGCATCCGTAGGTTTGAACTCGAACGATACTTTTTTAACCTTTGCGCAAGTATTCGAATCACCGACGGCAGTCTTGTATCCGTTAACCAAATGCATCCACGACTCGGAAAAATCAACTTGCCCGTCGTAATCGTAGCCATCGAATTGTGACCAAACAATAAGATGTTGAACTCCTAACAACGAAGCAACTTCGCACGCATCTCTCAAAAACTGAATTGCTCGTCCACGAACTTCCTCGTTTGGATTCGTAAACGCCCCGTTTCTGAAAATGTCTTTTGGAAAACGCACGTTCAATCCCGAAACCTTTAAATCCAAACGATCCATAATTTTCGCAATGTTCCTGTAAGAATTTTTCTCGACGTGCTCCGGATAATTCAATTCAACGTGCGTAGCACCATCTATAGTGGCGTATCGTTCCAAGAGCGCCTTCACGTCGAAATTTGTGACTGTTTTTGGAACTAAATCCTTCCTCTCCTTCATCGAGTTTAACCTGCATGCGAACGAATCCGTCGTATCTATTTTTGAGTTTCTAAAACTATCCTCTAGAGGAGATTCTACTTTAGTTCTCGAGCGGCCATTCTTCTCCAAAAATGCTTCAATGCTAGTTCTATCTGGCAACGAAGGTGCAGCACCCATCTTTTGAACTGCCAGAGCACCACTTGCGGAGGCAATCTCCATTGAGCGCGATATCGTATTTCCCTCGGCCATGGCGACGGCGAACGCACTGCGGAACGAGTCACCAGCTGCAGTACAGTCCAAGACAAGTTCTGCATCTAAAGTCGCCACTGGTTTTAAGAAAATTGTCTCGTCATCTTTATCTGTGATGTAAAACGATCCTCTGTGTCCTAAGGTAACGAGAAGCGATTGCTTGCCGTTACCTCTCGATTTCAACACGTCCTTCGCCGCGCGAATTGTGTCTTCATTTTTCTCGAAATCATATTCTTTCGCGTCCTCACCCGGAATCGATGTTGAGACTAATGTTTCAAGCTCGCTCAAGTTTGGTGAAATTATATCGACGCTTTGAAAGAGCGCATCTGAGACGCGAGACTGAGAACCTCCGAGATCAAGAAGCACCAGACCATGATTCGAATCTCCTCTCTCTTTAAAAGCCTTGCTCGCAGCTTCACTCACAGCATCAGGAATCTCGCGCTGTAACAAAAGAACAGATTTTCTCGATAACGCAGAGTCTGTACTGTATTCATTTTTATCACTTGCCAGGCACGTGTTTGAAGATATTTCTGATTTTGCCGAAGAAAAGACATCCGCGAAGAAGTTTTGAAGTGTGCTTTCCTGCTCCTCCCACTCAGCGTTGGCGCCCGGGACAACGACGGAAGAAGCGACGCCCTTCTTCGATAATAAAACAATACCGGTTCCACTGGAAACGTTTTGGATAGATTCAGAGTATTTCAAATTGATAGAATACTCATCCGAGAGCGTGTTCGACAACCATTTCCCTTCGTCATCGTCTCCAAATTTACCTACGAAGTAGACTTCGGACTGGTTTGGACGCATCAAACTCTTCTTTACCCCGACTGCTTGATTTGCGCCTTTACCACCGAGTGCCCGGTGAATGTTGGAATTGTAGGCTCGCATGGTTTCCTCAGATTTAGGCAACTCTGTGTGTAGCGTGACATCGAAGTTGACGCTTCCAACGACGAAGATTGCCGATGCCGGGTCGTTATATTCTGTTGACGAACACGCAGCCTTCGTAGCAGAAACAACGCCAAAAAGTAAGAAAGATGCAATCAAAGCAAGTAAATAGAATACACTGATATTCGTTGCACTCGCGTGATTCATCTTTCGTGTTTTTTAATTTACGTGTTTCTCTGAACTGCGTTTCAAATAAATGAGGGAAAGTTGAAGGCTAAACAACTCAAACCAGCTTTTCAATGACAAGATTATTATTTGCTAACGAACTTTAACGACGCGACCTTTCTCCCGAGCTTGCGCACACGCGCGTCGCACCAGGCTTTTTTCTGCCTCTAGAACATCGTATCGGAACTGCACGCGTAAATCTGGAACGTTCGTCTTCTCGATGTCGTTCGCCTCCAGCGCGCTATGCAACTCCTCCTCTTTCTCGTGCTCGCCTTCAGACTTGAATATATTATCCGAAATCCAGTGTTTCTTCGCCTCGCGAGGAAATCCGGAATTCAAAACGGAGTTTCTCGCGATTTCGCACAGATCTGCTGCGCTCAACTTCCAAACTTGCGCGGCGACCGAATATTCCTCAACTAAAGGTTCTTTCGTCATGTGAATCTGGAGTGGATCGTCGGTGCTGAGAGTTACTGCTAAACCTCTCGCAAAGAACAGCGGAAACGGATTGCGATGGTAGTCGACGAACAGCGAGTTGTTTGAAAGCGGCGACATGTTCAAACCGATTTGCGTCAAGTAATACAAGTATTGCAACACCGGCGATTTCCGCAAATTGATCCCGTGAGCGATGTTCTCAGCCAACATGAACGTTGTCGCTAAATGATCGATATCACCAGCCTCGCCCGCGTGAGGCCTGAAAGTAATGATGTTCATACCTTTTGATTCTCTCAACTTGTTCAAAGTATACAAGTTCGCATACACGTAATAGGCGTAATACGAATAGGCTGGATTATGGTTAACGTTCCATTCCTCTGGGACTCGCATGTGCTTGTTCGGTCGTCTCTCCGGTTTGGACTCGTCATCAACCATATCAAATCCAACGACTGTTTTTAAAAAGTGGTGCAATTCCGGATGCGAGGAAGGATCAATCGTCACTTCAAACAAAGGAATGAAAATATTATCGAGCATTTGCTGAAAATTCTTCATCGTTCCTTGCGCTTTATAAATATTAAACAGTCTCGGTAACTGGATCATCCAAACAATGTTTTTCGAAAACAAACCGTGATTAAGGACCCACGCGGCTAAAGAATCCCATTCAGCTTTGCGGCGCCCATATATACTCAAACGATACTCCGCCATGGTGTACTTATTCGCCTCCAAATCAGATAACACCTCCTTTGTCAACTCTGCTAGGAAACGTCCGCGGATCAAGTTGTCGCTCTTGATAAAAATCTCTCGTAAACGCGACTGACCGCACGGATTGTACTTCAAATTGAATCGATCAAAGCGATGAAAGGTGTTTTTATCCGCGCGCATATCCAGGGTATCGATATTCAACTCGTGCGAAGTCATACCAATACTCTCAAACACCTCTTTCAAGTTCAAATATTTACCGTCTCGATAAATGACGAGTTCGTTCGGCTCTTTTTTCAGCTTTGATTTAATAAATCGTAAAAGATGTTTCTGGTTCATGCACGCCGAGTGATGGACGTGCGTGTCAACCTTACGAACGTTGTAGAAATCTCGATGGGGCGCTCGCTTTTGCGCGAGAAACTCTGCATCTGAATTCAACATGACGTGCAGAGAAAACTTTTGCTCCGTGAGCATGAGTCGTTTATGACAAAACGATTTCGCCGGGCCGGCGGATTGAATAATCATCAACGCATGCAAGTCATGAAAGAACGCTGTCGCCGATGCCGGTGGTTCGTGTAACAGTTCGTCATCTTTCGAAAAGACTCTCACCACGCCGTCCACCATTTTGAATTTTTGATCGGTTTTCAAAGCGGCGAGCGCTTCTTTCGATTCGATTTCTACTGGTCCCATTATAGGAGATCCAACCTTTGAAAGAGTCGGTTCGAACAAGTATTTTTCCCTCAATCCGATGCAATATTCTATCATCAAACACGTTTCCTCGCACTCATCCGTGATTGCTTGCCCTTCGCTCGATTCACGCAGCGTAACCGTATCGTAGTTAAATGGTGAAGTAGGCGCTGCGCCTTCCCGCAGCTGTTGTGTTCGCATTCGCGTATTCTTATACGAAGGTGTCGTCGAAGGACCAGCGCTTTCATTGATATTTCTGATACTGCTAGACTCAGACGATTGCGGAGTCATATCTTTGGATAAAGGAGACTTTGAATACGCATACATATCTTTTTTTTGCGACAGCGGCGTCACCGTATTTTGTTGCTGTACCGCGGCATCTACGGTTGTAGGGGATGACGTTTCCGAGGACATTTTATCCAAGCTACCAAAATAATTGCGCGTGTCGCTCATTGACGCGCGCCTTGGACTCAGAACTTTAGTGTAGCTGCCCGTCTTGTCTAGTAACTTTGGCAATTCACCTACTTTGATCTTCCCTCCGTGAACGCTTCCATCCTTCTTGGAATCTTTAATCATGATTGGTACGTTTGGCGTCCCAACTTTCGCCGTCTTTATAGTTACTCTCGTCGAGTGCGCGTCGGAATTTCCATCCGACGATTCCGCATAGGAGTCTCTTTCTAGCGCAAACGCCGACTCTTTCTCCTTCTTCTTGGAAATGTTGCTGTCCTTTTTTATTGTATCTTTTCTCTGTTCCTCTTCTTCTCTGTTGCTGTTGCTGCTGCTACTACTACTGCTACTATTACTACTACTACCACCGTTTATAGCTAATTCATTTTCGTCCAATTCTTCGCGACGTTCTTGTTCCGTTAACAAGATGTCGTCTTGCAACATGCTATCGTCTTTGAAACTTGGATCTTCGGTTTCCGTATCCGTCGCGTCGTTCAGCACAATTTTATGTTGCAGCGCGGAATTCGACCGCAAAATTCTCACATCGCTTTCTTTTTTCACTAATCGCGACGTTAATCTAGAACTGAACTGTTGAGGCGATGGCGGAGGCGCGTGTGGTTTTGTTTCCCTTCTGTCGACGTCCTTTTTGGAGTCATCTTCCAAATCCGACGAAGAGGAAGAGGAGGCGGAATCATTGTATGCTCCCGTTTTACTTCCAGATCCACCGCCGCCTCCAGGTCTAGAGAACGGTTTGCGCTTCCGTGCGGTGCTGTTTCCGTGATGATGATGATGATGATGAAGCTTGTTCTGAGTTGGTGTAGTCGGCTCGCTCGATGTCGTCGCGCTGCTCGTTCTCAACTGTAACTCCAACTCCGCCTTTTCGATTTCTCGTCGTCTATCTTCCAAAGCGCTGATTGCAATGGCGTAATAGTATGCGGATACTCCCGCAACCTAAAGTGGAACATAATAAACGTTTGTGCGAAGGAAAAGAGGAACGCGTAATAGGTCGTAATAGTGTTAGTGGCACATATCAAGAAAGAAGATTGCGCTTGTTGGTAAAAAAGATTTGAGAAGAGCGAGTATTCCCCAACGAGAATAAATTGTTGCTTTGATTTTCAAAGAAATTGAGAGAAACGCGAGGAAAAAACGACGACGAACAAAGACGCACCAGCACTCCGACGCACGATCCAGCCAAGAAGAATATAGACGCGTTGTTGCTTCCATCGTTACTCATGATGGTTTTAACACAAAAAATGTCTTCGTTTTTTTTGACGTGTACGTATTATTGATTTTGAAAGTTTGTTGATGTTGGTTTTGAAAGTGTTGATTTTTTGTCGTCGGGCTTTTCACGGCCACAAAAACTTCAAAAACATGCGAGCTCTACAAATCGTAGTGCTATCTTACTTGTCTGATATTTACTACTAATACGCTATTACTAAGAGTGCTACTACAGCTACACTAATGCTATCACCATTTCTTTTGAGCGCTATCACTCTACATCATGCTCATGTTTTCCACGAAAAGCTTGAACCGTTCAAAATTTTCCTCATCTGTGATGAGCTCGTCGTGCAATCGTAAATACGTGAATGACTTCATCGCTGGGACGTGAACTTTGGAAACTTCACCCGTGAGCGAACCGTCTTCGTCTTCTCGAACAATTTCAACGTCGTAACCACCTTTGCAGTGTTTTGTGATGGTCTCGTACGCCTCTTGGTCGACTCTAGAGAGCGCGTTCTCTCCTTCAAGGTGAACGCCATACAGTGAACACAAGCCGGAGATGTGCTTGAGTAAAGTCTCGGGCGCCGATCCGTCTTCTAGTTCATCATTTTCTCCGACACTGAGCGCAGGCGCCGATTTCGTCGGAGACTGCAAATTTTGAGATCGCGCTTCGTTGGATTCGTTATCTTTCATTTCGCAGCACGTGAACGTTAGATTAACGTCTAGCATTGCGCAAATCTTGACTATATCTTCGTAGCCGACTCCAGCTCTTGGATTTCTCGACGTTCTCGAAGAGCAGTGCATTCCTGAAATGCACTCCGCCGCTCGACTTCGAGTATTCGCCCACCAATGAACGCCTGCAAGTTTCATCGATAGTTTCGCACGGTGCTGATTATGTTTTTGTCCTTGATCTTTCCTGTCTTGATTAGCTGTGTTATTACTGTGAACTTTGTTGTTGTCGTCGTCGTCGTCGTCGTCCTCATCCACGTTGACTTCGTACCGCAACGTTTCGTAGGAAATTCGCTTCAGTTTCTTGCCATCTACGAGCGGATTATCTCCTATCGGTTTTAAAACGTGATCTAATGCTTTTCTGGCGCGAGTTAAAACTCTTTCCGCGTGTAGACTCAGCTCTTTCGAATACCAGCTCAGAAAGAACCAACCGTAAGCAGAATCCCACTGTTCCTGATCATCGGAATCGCGTTTTCGTAACGTTGATTCGTCGTTTGTCCAAAACTGAGTCTCGTTTGGTTTAGCGTTCACAAGGTCGTCCGCACTCGTATCATTTTTGTAACTTTCCCCAACTTTAATCAAGACTTCCAAATTCTTAGGGGGATCACCCCATTTTGATACGCCGGATTTACTGGCGTGTAATGCGAGCGACATGCGAGCGCGTTCATCGTAGCATTGCAGAGTGCCAATCCCTGGGTATTTCCAATTCGAAGTTGATGTCGAATACGACGGGTATCGAAGCTCCCCGCAAGGTCCAAGACCAACGATTATTTCGAGAATAGACCCACTCAAAATGTATTCGCGAAAAGTGTTTCCGAATGAGCGCATAAAATTTTCGTAAGCGTCGAGCGGTGTCATCGTTGCGTCGTGAAACATGCGAATTTCGTGATGAAAGCCGAGAGGGGTGCCGATGTGCGTTTCGTCTGCGAACAGCGAAATGTACTCCTTGCATCGGGTTCCTTTCGAGTCGCAATAAAATATATTCTCGTCTACTCTTTGCGCGTAATCACAAACCCACTGTGGTAAACTCACTGTGAAATCCCCGTCTCCTGGATTTTCTCCGCAACTATGAAACGACATCACCGCGTGTATTTTCAACCCCGACTGTACGATGAGCTCGATGAGTGATTTGTACCCACCCCAGTTATATCTCCCCGGCGCTTCGTTTTCTACAATCCCCCACCACACGTCGATCATGACGGAACTCACGTTGGCGGATCTTAGTTTTTCCAACTGTTTCGTTAACTTCTCTTTCGTTTCGTCTAAGAATAGACCAGAGTCTGGCGTAATTAAGTTTAGAGGTAACATCACACACACGGGAACAGCGCTTTCTCCTCGTCGTTCTTCTTTTTGCGCGCCAGATCGACCGTCCTCATCGTTCTCGACCTCCATTCTTCCCTTCGTTTTTGCTCTTCAACGAACTTCGAAATTGCGGAAAGTTTTTCTTTGTTTGCTTCCAAAAAAAAAAAAAAAAAAAACCCCACCAAAAAAAAATAAAAAATTTTTTAAAATAATTTAAAAACATAAAAAAAATTAAAATACATTCTTTTTTTTTTTAT
>Ga0181600_10000159_pt1 | contig 48282 bp, 30 predicted proteins | sample 041ome_2_FD_132982 | JGI IMG/M metagenome (GOLD analysis project Ga0181600, IMG submission 132982) | Coastal salt marsh microbial communities from the Groves Creek Marsh, Skidaway Island, Georgia - 041406US metaG (megahit assembly) | ecosystem: Environmental > Aquatic > Marine > Intertidal zone... | reverse complement strand
GTGTTTACGAACTGGCCCGCCAACCTTAAGTGTTGGATTGTTTTGCCTGGATGTGATGTTCTAGCAATGCCTGTTTGAGTTTGTCTGATCCGCCAACTCTAACATTAATGATACCATTGTAGTAATCATCTGTTTCAAGTACTCTACGATCAAACTGCTCTTTAGCCTCTAAGTAGGACATTTCGCCTCTACTTTTACATAGGTATAATATTTCTCTTGTAAACTTGTCTTCGCCTAGTGCTGCTACGTCTGCGTTTAGTCTGTCTGAACTACCGTAGTATGTTCTCCAGTCGCTTTCTTTGTAACCGCGTCTTTTATTTTTCTTGCCTTTTAGAGGTGGCTTAGTAGTTTTAAATTTTGCTAGTTTTTTGCCTACGTATTTTTGACCAGTGGCAAGATTCGTAATAAGATAAACAAAGCCTTCATACTCATCTGGTATTGTGTCTATTTGATTACCTTCATACGTCCACTGCATGGAAGTACTTATTCGGTGCCTTTTTTATTAGCCTCTTTCTTGGCATTGTAGTCGTCGTGTATTTCATTCATACGCTGATGTGCAAGTTCACGAATTTTACGCAACCAACGTCTGCTGGCTGCGTGTGTTCTATGACTTTTACGCGACTCATATGCCTCGTTTGCCTTAAAATACTCCATGTAGGCTTTTGTTAGCTTGTCATGTGTATCGTCGTCTATCATTCTATTACTTCTAAATCGTTTTCGTAACTTGTAAAGCCGTTTTCTTTTACAACTTTTAAAATTGTATTAACACGACCGACTAATTCGTCCTTGTGTGAAATTAAGAAAATGTTTTTCTCACGTTCACGTGCAATTTTCTTAAGAACACTTAGTGCTCCTTCAACGCCAGCAGTGTCCATACCGCTGTCGATCAACTCGTCAATAAACAACAAGTTGATATTTTGATATAAACTTTCCCAAACATCTCGAAATGCAAAGCTCAATCCTAAGATAAGTCTGTTGCGTTCGCCTCTGCTCAAGTTATCAAAATCTAAATCTTGTCCTAGCTGTGTAATCTCGACATTCAAATCGTTTTGGAATACAACTTGATGCGGCAATCCTAGTTTGTCAAGATAATATGTAAGTCTGTTGTTTAGATATGCAAGATTTTGTTCAATAATCTTCTTGCGAATAAAACTATCTTTGTTTGTGAGAAGTTTTAGCAAGAATTCTTGGTGTTCTTTGAACGTGGTTAGTTCATTTACACTATTCCAACTAATTTCTTGTATAGCAGTTGTGTTCAACTCGTCAATTTGTGATTGGTACGGATCTTCTTCGTTCTTTTTAGACTCATATGCTTGTTTTAAACTGTCAACATTTTGTCTGTGTTCATATGCTTCTTTAGCAGTTTCATAAAACGTTGAAGGCTTACCGTTAATATCACCGATATCAACTAGTGCTTTCAATACTTCTTCTAACTTAATAGAAACTTCTGTTTGATACGCCATTGCATCGCTAAGTTCTTTAGATTTTCGTTCTTCAATTTCGGCTTTTTTGTCGGCATGTAGTTCTTGTCCACAAGTGTAGCATGTTGCATCGTCTAATTCTGCAATATCCTTTTCAGCCTTCTCAACACTTTTAGTTGCACGTAATAGTGCAGAATCTAATGTGCTTTTTTCTTTATTAAGAGCTGTAATTGCATTGTTAAGCTCAGTCCAGTTTGCTAATTTTTCGTGTGCATCTAATTCTTTTTCAATATCTAGATGTTCTAATTCGTTAATTGCTTCTTTTAATTTAATAGTATCAGTGCTACGCTTTGCTAACCAGGCTTTTTGATTGCCTTGCAAACTAGTAATAGTTGATTCAATTTTACTATTAGCAGTTTGTATTGCTTCAATTTTAAGTGTTTCTTGTGTGATACTATCTTTAGTGTTTCGAACCTGTTCTTTTAAGTTTTCCGCCTTTTCAGATAGTAACGTAATACCTAAAAGTTGTTCGATAATAGCACGTTGATCGTTTTGCCGCATTGCAAGAAACGGTTCTGAATATGTATTCAGTGCAACAATATGTTTGAACATATCGTGTGACATGCCTAGCAAGTCATTTAAGTATTCTTGTGTTTTACGACTGTCGCCTTGTGACTCGTCTTCTACTTGTTCTTCATTATTAATAAAAAACTTAAAGAAAGTAGGAGAGCGTCCTCTCTCAAGACGATATTGATTGCCATCCTTTTCAAAGTCAAGGCTGACTACCATACCTTTTGAGTTTGTTTTATTAATAAGGTTATTTGCTCTAATATTTGTAAGAGCTTTACCGTACATTGCATAACTCAATGCATTAATAATTGTAGTTTTACCCGTACCGTTTCTACTTCCGCTGTCGTCTCCGCCTTGATCTAAGTTCTCACCAAGTACTAGAGTTAGTTTTTCTCTGTTAAAGTCAACAGCCTGAGTCTGATTGCCCACACTCATGAAGTTTTTTACGGTTAAGTCTTTAATTTTTATCATAGCTCGTTATAAATGTCCAATAGCATTTTCTTATTGAAGTTTTCACTATCAATTGCAGTTATTTCTTTAGATACAATTTCGTCAACACTTTCAAATGCTGAAATATCTAAGTCTGTTGTAATTTCTTCAATCTGCTTCTGTGGTATAAGGGTAATTTCTCTACAACCGTGTTGTGAGATATATGTTTCCTTAATAAACTGTGCTTCTTCGTAACTGATAGGTAAGTCTAAAGTAACACGTAGATACATTTTAGGTTTGATAATGTCTGCCGCAGGGTCTAACAATTTACTTAATGTAGTTGTTCGATACTTAGGACAGTTCCACCAGTTAATGTATTCTGGCTCTGCATTGTTTTCACGGTCAAGTATCATCATACCACGTTCATCGTCCCACGCATCTGCATAGTTGTGAGGAAAAGCATTACCGATATAATGAATTTTGCCTTGTACTTGTCGTTTGTGGAAGTGTCCACTAAACACATACTCTTGATTTTTAAAATGTTGAGGCCGTAAGTCGCCGTGATCAGGCATCTGTACCATAGCGTTCATGTAAAAGCTAGGAAGTTCAAAGTGTCCAAACATATATTTGGCCTTAATCTTTTCAATCTTCTTCCATTCGTCGCCTACAAGCCAAGGCACAAGTGCTACATCTTCTTCTTCGTAGATTTCATCTACAAACGTAATGCCTTCGATGTGTTTACCAAAAATAGTTGAACTTACATCACGCTTGTCCTTGTAGTACAAGTCGTGATTACCAACAAACATGTAGAATTTGTTAAAAGCCTTACCTAGTTTTTCTAAACTACGAATAGTTGCATCCATAGTTGTTAAGTTAAGACTGTTACGATTGTGATGCCAATCACCACAAAAAATGCCGGTTTCACAACCGTGTTTTTTTGCTTGTTCGATAAACCAGTCTACAAACTCTTCACAATCGTCGTTGTGTACACGACTGTTGCCTTTTAGTCCAAAGTGTATGTCTGTAAAGACAGCCGCTTTTTTAAACAAAATATAAATCCTCTATTATTTTATAGTAGTATACGTTCTTTTAATACCAAAGTCAATCGTTTTTGGCAGCTTTCTCAGCGTTAATTTTAGCTGTTTCTCGCTTCACTGATGCTTCCCATTCTGCATTATGTTGTCTAGTATAACTAGGATTCATTTCATTCATCTCTAAAATGTCATCGCGGATGTTTTGATTTCGTTTTTCGAGGTTAATAACACGGACAAAACTGTTAGTAACAGCAGCAGTGTAATATGCAAACGGATTGTTAGACTTAGACTCATCAAATTGTAAACCAATTTGTGATAATTGCAGTATTGCTTGCCCTTTCATTTCGTCGTTGTAAGTATATCCACGTACATTGCCACGAGTAGCATAACGATCTACAAGTTTTAACCACATTCTTGCTAGGTTGTCTGTTGCTCGTGCATGACTTTGACTAAAATGTCCATTCTCCATCCCTCCAGTCCAGTGACTTTTACCTACACATACTAATTCGCCGTCGTCGTTGAACTTGTAGTGTTGAAAAGGAGGAAAGTTTAATTTTACTCTTGTATCTGCAACTGTTTTAGGATTCTTTTTACGACCTGGTTCTTCTGGAATGTGATCAAATGTCATAATACGAAAGATAAGTTCTTCTTTCTTCATTTTCTTGTAGTCAACTTCGCATTCTGCTTGTTTAACTTTTTCACCTGCTAGTTTACGTGTTTCAAAGTCTGCTAGTGTAAGTCTTTTTGCTTTATTTCTTTTTGCTTCTGCAATGGTTCTTATGTTAATTTTTTCGATATCGTCTAAAATTATATCAAATTGATGGTACTCTGGATCAACATAGCTGCAAAATCTTGATTTTGACCTATGTATCTCCTTTAACATATCTTTATTATTTAAATAGTTAACTTTTCTCATTAAATTCTCCAGGTTGTTACTCTATTATAAACTACGTACATAATTTTGTCAACTAAATAATACTATAGGAGAAAAATATGGCATTCGGTGATAAATTAAAAAGCGTTGTTCAATCAAACGTAAAAAACTTTACAAGTGATATAGAAAACAAAGCTAAATCGTTCGGAAATAATCTTGTCAACAATGCACTTGAAAATGCACTCGGAGGCGGAGCAGCAAGTATTTTAAAATCTTTACTTGGAGGTCCATCCTCGCAGCCTAGTTTGTCAAACGCAGTTGCAGCTAAAGTTAAAGGTGCCGATAATGATTGGCGTGTGCGTTTAAGTGTTCCTTCTACTATGCCTAAAGATGGAATATTAAAACCTTTAGATGCTACAAACGGCTTAGTGTTTCCGTATACTCCTACTATATTAATACAACATTCAGCTAACTATGATGCAATGCAGCCGACACATAGTAATTATCCCTTCCCACAATACCAAAGCAGTCAAATTGATGATATTGTTATTACAGGAGATTTTTTCTGCGAAAATGCTGTAGATGCTCAGTATTGGGCAGCAACTTTGCATTATCTTAGAAGTGTAACTAAAATGGCATACGGACAAAGTACAAATGCAGGAGCACCACCGCCTTTAGTATTTTTAAATGGATACGGAGATTTTGTATTTCCAAATGTTCCGGTTATTATTAAAACATTTAGTGTTGACTTACCAGCAGATGTTGATTATATAAAAACACAAGTAGACGGCGAAGTAGCAAAAGTAAATGCAGGAACAAAAGTAGAAGGATTTTATGAAGGCTGGGCTCCTGTACAAAGTCAAGTAATGGTAACAGTACAACCAGTTTACTCACGTGCAAGAACTTCGCAATTTAGTCTTGATAAGTTTGTGAAGGGTGATTACTTAGACAACGGAGGATTTATCTAATGGCAACATATGGACCTATTAGTCCTTGGGGATCTACAAAAGTTATTAATAGACAATATTTAGATGTGTTAAGAATACGCCCAATACCTAAAAGTGATGACGATGTATTGTACGAAGTGCAACCACAATTTACACATCGTCCAGATTTGTTAGCATTTTCGGTATATGGTACATCTAAACTTTGGTGGGTATTTGCGCAGAGAAATATGGATATATTAAAAGATCCTGTTTTTGATTTAGAAGCAGGTATAAGAATTTTCCTACCAAGAGAAGATCAATTACAAAAATTCTTAGGATACTAATACATGGCAATTAGACCTACACAGATTGTTCAGAGAAGTTTAGAAAGAGCTAGAGGAGTTGGCGAAGGCCTTATCAATGATGCTTCTCAACAGGCTGAAAATCTTAGAAGACAGGCACAAGGTGCAATTGATAAATCTATACAAGTGCTTGACGGAGCCAACCCTATCGGTGCTGAGTTAGAAGCAGTAGCAATAGCATTTAAAAATCAATTACCACAAGTTCCTTCACCGACAATGTCTGCAATGGCTGACCTAGCAATACAATCAGGACAACCAATTGGTGCTACAGAAAATATTTTAAAATCATATGCTAGTTTCAACTATGTTATAACACTTGCGTGTTTAACAGTAAACGAACTTAATTTTCCAGAAGCTACTTACAGATCAAGAAGTCCACAAGTAACTGTTTTAAGAAGCGGTGGCGGAGCTCCAGGGAAAGCAATGACAGCTTTTGAATCAGCTGATGCACAATTAGAGTATTTTATTGACGACTTAGAAATTGATACGATTATATCACCAACTACGGCAACTCGTACATCTAATGCTACTATGTCTAGTTTTACAGTGCTTGAACCATACAGTATGGGCTTGTTTTTACAAACGCTTATGATAGCAGCAAATAAAGCAGGACACGCCGACTATCTTAAAGCACCGTACGCTCTTATATTAGAATTTATTGGTTATGACGACGATGGTAGAGTGTCAAATTCTCGACTAGGTAGACGAGTATTTCCTATAAAAATAAACAAAGTAGACTTTGATGTAAGTAGCGGCGGCAGCAGATATAATGTTAGAGCCCACGCATGGAATGAAGGATCTTTATCATCTGTTGCACAAACAACTAGAACAGATGTAAAAATTACAGGCAATAATGTAACTGAACTTTTACAAACTGGTCCGTTAAGTTTAACAAATATTTTAAATCAAAGAATTAGAGAAAAAGCAATAGCAGATGGCAATGCACCAATCAACAAAGATGAATATGTGATTTTATTTCCTAAAGAACTTAGTTCAAGTTTAGGATTAAGTAATAATGATGACGGCTCCGGCGATTTAGCAGCAATGACTGTTGAAGAATATTATGCTAGAGTAAGTCCTGGAAATACAGATTTTAATAAGTTACCAGATGCTGCCGCTGCTGATGTAGTAATAAATTTTAGAAAATACCAGCAATTATTTTCTAATAGTTCAGTATCTAGACAAATTAGAAGAATTGCTGATAGCTCTGAATTAATAAATGATATCGGAAAAGCAACTATTGTTGAAAGTATGGCAACTGGAGGAGCACAGCCATTTGGACAAGAAGCATATGTAAAAAACGAAAATGATGTTTATGTTTCGGATAATATAGAAATTTCAAATGACTTTAGAACTTTTCAGTTCCAAACTGGAACTACAATCGAACAAATAATTGAAGAAATTGTAATTCTAAGCACATATGGGCAAAAAGCAGCTACAGAAATTAAACCAGACTCTAACGGTATGATTCCTTGGTTTAGAGTTCATACACAAACTTTCTTAGTATCTGACGAACAAGTAAGAAGTGTTAGTGGAGAAAATCCAAAGATTTATGTTTATGCCGTTGTTCCTTATCTAGTACACTCAAGTGTGTTTAACAATTCAACACAACCGTCAGTTGGTATTAAAAAGAGAAAAGAACAAGCAGCTAAACAATACGATTATATCTATACTGGACAAAACGATGATATTTTAGATTTTCAAATTAACTTTAATAATTCATTTTTTAAAGCAGTTAGTTCAGGTATAAACTCTTCCGGTACTGCTAGGTCAGCAACAACAGACAGTACAAATAATCCTAATAATTCAACATTTACACAATCAGAAGGAGCAGCAGGTATTGTAAGTTTAACGGGTAACCCTAATGTTGCAGAAGTTTCAAATGCAGTTTCAACAGGACAAGGCGGCGGCGGAGATGCTGATAGTCCAAAAGTTCATATTGCAAGAATGTTTAACGAAGCTATTGTAAATAATGAAGTAGATTTAGTTACAATGGAATTAACTGTTTTAGGTGATCCGTATTATCTAGCAGATACTGGACAAGGAAATTACAGTTCGCCGCCCTCTGGAGATCCTGCATATACAGCAGACGGCACAATGAATTATCAAAGAACTGAAATTGAAGTAAATGTTAATTTTAGAACTCCGATAGATTATCCTAGTAATGGAGGTAACATGATTTTTCCAACTGGAATGACCGGCACTGGCGATACTGTACCTGTTGGAGCGTTTGGAGGACTGTATAAAGTTAATACCGTAAAAAATTCTCTAACAAGCGGTAAATTTACCCAGGTACTAAAATTAATTAGACGTCCTAACCAAGCAACTGATGTAGGACAAGAAGGATCGCAACAAGACAATAATGCTGTAACAAGTAGACCAGCAGACGCAACAGTAGACGGTAATCAAAATGTTACTCCTACTACTGCATCAAATCCTGATGCTAATGATCCAAGAGGCGATCAAACAGCAGCTCCTAGCAGCGGCGGATCAGGAGCAACACCTGCGACAGCAACAGGTACAACTACAACTACAACTACAACTACAACTACAGAAACGCCGGCCGCAACAACAACTACAACAACACCAGTTGATAGAGGTCCTACAGATATATGGGGCTTTCCGAGACCGCAAAGATAGGAAATTTTAAATGGCAGTAGATAGTCGCCCAGGCAATAGAAAATTAGTAAATAACCCCGGACCTTACGAAGCAATTGTAATATCTCATCTTGACCCTAAAAGAATGGGAGGGTTAACTGTAGAACTATTAAAAAATAGTGAAAGCGGAAATCAGCCTGAAAGATCAGGACAAGTTGTTACAGTAAAATATATGAGTCCTTTTGCAGGACAAACTCCTGTTGCTGGAACTACATCTGAAGATACATTTCAAGGAACACAAAAGAGTTACGGTATGTGGTTCGTTCCTCCGAGTCCAGGAACTAAAGTTCTTGTTATGTTCGCTGAAGGAAATATCGCAAGAGGATATTGGATAGGATGTGTTCATGACACTTACACAAACTGGATGACGCCAGATCCTTGGGCAGGAAGTGAGTTTAATACACAAGAACAAGGTAGGCCACTACCAGTTGGAGAATACAACAAGCGTATTGCAACAGGTGTAGGAAATAATCCTAATAGATATACTAAACCTGTTAATAGTGATTTCTACACAATTTTAGCAAGACAAGGATTAGTTGATGATCCAGTAAGAGGCCCTGGTAACCATTCGAGCCGTAGAGAAACTCCTTCGCATATCTTCGGTGTAAGTACCCCCGGACCTAGGGATAAGCGTGATGGTGCTCCTAAAACATCTATTGGCGATTCTAACTCAAGAACACAAAGTTTTTCTAGTGTCTTAGGTGGACATAGTATTGTAATGGATGACGGTGATGAGAGAGAAATAAGAAATAGCTATGCTTCGCAAGGTCCTAAAGAATATACAAGTTTAGTTAATAATCCAGATGCAACTACAGGAATAAAAACTATTCCTAAAGGTGAAATGATGCGTTTTAGAACACGTACTGGACACCAAATATTAATGCATAATTCGGAAGATTTAATTTATATTGCAAATGCAAATGGATCTACGTGGATCGAGCTAACAGCAAACGGAAAAATTGACATCTACGCACAAGATAGTGTTAGTATTAGAACACAAAATGACTTGAATATAAGTGCTGACAGAGATATTAATATGACTGCTGCACGAGATATTAATCTTAATGCTAGTAGAGATTACAAATTAACTGTGTCAAATAATAGTGACGTTAAAGTGGGCGTAGATCACAAACTAGATGTTGGAGCCAATCATGATGTTTATGTTGGTGCAACACAAAAAATATTTGTAGGTGCAGATAATAATTTACTTGTAGCAGCAGCACACAATATTACTAGTCAAGCAACACTTGATATTAATACTACTGGTGCCAGAAAAGATACACAAGCATCGTGGGACGTTAATTCGGGAGGCTATAATTATTTTACATCTGGCGCAAATACAGAAATTGCATCCGGCGGCGATATTTTACAATCTGCTGGCAATATACATTTGAACGGCCCAGCTGCTACAGGAGCAGCAAACGCAGGATCAGCAGCAACAGCAGCAGTTGCAGCACCTGCATTATGGCCAGTTCGTGTACCGGTACACGAACCGTGGAATGCACACGAACATTTAGATCCAGGAACATTTACGCCACAGTATACTCAAGCAGCTGGATCGCCTAGTCCTGCACTAAGAGAGTCAACACCACAATTAGGTAGTGCCGGCGACTTAGCCGGAAGTGGTGCAGCAAGCGGCTCAACTGTATCAGCAGCAAATCTTAACGGACCGCAAACTGTTATTCCTGGAGAAGTAGGAGCATCCGGTGATCAACCGGCAAAACCAGTTGAAGTTACACTACTGCAACAATACTTCTTAAGCGAGCTTATTAAAAAAATAGGATTGGATCCTGCAAACGCACTCAAAACAGCAGATCCGAGCAGACTTGCGCCTGGCGAAACCCCTGGTAATGCAGAAGCACTTGGTATGGCAATGGCACAAATTCAAGCAGAGTGTGCTTTCCGTCCTAGAAGTGAAAACTTAAACTATCGTGCATCTGCTCTTAGACGAGTTTTCCCTACTCGTGTTAGAAGTGACGCATTTGCACAAGAACTTGTTGCTGCTGGACCAGCTGCGATTGCTAACACAATTTACGGTAATAGATATGGTAACGCACAAAATGAAGGATACAAGTATCGTGGTAGAGGACTTATCCAGCTTACCTTTAAAGACAATTATAGAACATATGGTGGTAAAGCAGGAGTTCCGCAAATTGTAGAAAATCCTGATCTAGTAAATGATCCTGAAATTGCTGTAAAAGTTGCATGTGCGTACATTCAATCTAAAACAGTAAGTTGGGACAGTTTTGATTTTGGCGCACTAGGACAACAATTTCGAAGAGCAGTCGGGTATGCAGATCAAGGAGGCAACGAAACTGCTAATCGTATAGGGCTTGGTAGAGGTTTTGCAAGCAAACTTATTACAGGTGATCTTACACCAGTAGAAAGTATCACTACAGAGCCAGCAGGAACAAACATCGAAGCAGGTAATAGAGTTGACACAGATGCTCCGACTACAAGCAGCGGTCCGCAATAAGAGGGTAAATACATTATGAGCACACAAGAGAAAAAACTATATAAAGAAATTGAAATTAAATCAAATAAGCGTCCTTCTACACCAGTAGAAAGTCGTGCTTATAAGGGTATTTCAACTGTTAATAACAACAGTAATAGTTTTAATCTCTATGATATTGCCCTAATCAAACAAGATATTATTAACCATTTTCATATTAGAGTAGGTGAAAAATTAGAAAATCCAGGGTTTGGAACTATTATTTGGGACGTACTTTTTGAACCAATGACAGATTCCCTTAGAGATGCTATTGCTAATAACGTTACAGAAGTTGTTAACTATGATCCGAGGGTACAAGTTGAACAAGTAACAGTTGACACGTACGAAAGCGGCATTTTAATAGAATGCACACTTACATATTTGCCATATAATATCTCAGAAAGTATGAAACTAAAGTTTGACGAAGATAACGCAATAGCGTAAAATTAAATACGCACTTTTCTAAACTTAATAAATACTGTATCAATTAAAGGAAAGCAAGTATGTCAAGTACAGACAGACAAAACAGATTATTATTAGCAGAAGACTGGAAGCGAATTTATCAAACCTTCCGTAATGCAGATTTCCAAAGTTATGACTTTGACAATTTACGCAGAACTATGATTGGCTATCTACGCCAAAACTATCCTGAAGATTTTAACGACTATATTGAGTCAAGTGAATACTTAGCACTAATTGATCTTATTGCTTTCCTAGGTCAAAATATCAGCTATCGTATTGATCTTAACGCAAGAGAAAACTTCCTTGAACTAGCAGAACGCCGTGAAAGTGTATTACGTTTAGCAAGACTGCTTTCCTATAATCCTAAACGTAATCAAGCAGCAAACGGTTTATTAAAGTTTGAATCTGTAAGTACTACAGAAGAACTATATGATTCAAACGGAACTAATTTATCAGGACAAACAGTTCTTTGGAACGATATTTCAAATCAAGAGTGGTATGAACAATTTATTAAAGTTTTAAATTCAGCGTTACCTGCAAACTCAGTCTACGGACGTCCTGTAAAAACAGGAATTGTAAATGGAGTAAGTGCTGAACAATATAGAGTCAATGGCACAAATACAGATATTCCAATATTTGGATTTAGTAAAAATGTTGACGGTAAAAACACACAATTTGAAATAGTATCAACTGGCATCGAAGACAACAGCATTGTTGAAGAGTCTCCTCTACCGGGTAATAACTTTGCCTTTTTATATAGAGATGACGGACAAGGAGCCGGCAGTTCAAATACAGGATTTTTTACACATTTCCGTCAAGGACGATTAGATCAAGGAAACTTTAACGTATCTAATCCTTCAACTAACCAAGTAGTTGCACTAGATGCAGTTAACGTCAACAATTCAGATGTATGGTTGTATAAATTAGATAATATTGGTAATGAAACTGAGTTGTGGAGTAAGGTTGATGCTGTAGAAGGAAACAACATTGTATACAACAGTTTAAATAAAAATATTAGAAATGTTTACAGTGTACTTACTCGTGTTGAAGATAGAATTAGTTTAATTTTTAGTGACGGTACGTTTGGTGAATTACCAAAAGGATCCTTTAAAGTTTATTATCGTGTAAGTGAAAATAGAAGTTATGTAATTAGTCCTGACGAAATGATTAATATATCGATCAGCATACCTTATCAAAGTAAAACAGGAACTAGTGAAAGATTAACTATTGGCTTAGAATTAAAATATACTATTGATAACGGAACTACTTCTGAAACAAACGCAGAAATAAAAGCAAATGCTCCTGCAACATATTATACACAAAATCGTATGGTTACAGGAGAAGATTATAATATTGCTCCTCTTGCAGTTAGTCAGGAAATTCTTAAAGTAAAAAGTGTTAACAGAACGTCAAGTGGTATTTCAAGATATTATGATTTATTAGATGCTACTGGAAAATATAGTAAAACAAATTTATATGGTAAAGACGGTATAATTTATACGCAATATCTTACTAGCAAAGAAAATTTTACATTTAATACAAGGACAGATATTGAAGGTGTAATTAAAAATCAAATAGAAAGAATTTTAGGTGATTATAAAACTAAAAACTTTTACTATTCAAAATTTTCTAAAATATTAGTTAGAGATTTAGGAGCTAGGTGGAATCAAGTTACAAAAGCACAAAATATTTCAACTGGCTTTATTAGCGATGCTGACGGATCGAAGTTAAGAACAGGCACATTTACAGGTTCTACACTACAATATTTAGAACCTGGCGCAATGTTAAAATTTGAAGCACCTACAGGATATCATTTTATGCCCGACGGAACTATTATGGCAGGCGCTGCGAATCATCCAGGAGCAATAACATATAAATGGGTAAAAGTTGTAAGTGTAAATGGCCCAGGTGTTGATAATACAAATGATGGATTAGGTCCTATTATTCTTAATGATGTTATTCCAAATGCAATAAATGGAGATTTGAATACTGCACCTCTTCTTACAGAAATTAAACCAATATTTGTTACAGGTATTGAATCGCAAATTCAAACACAAATTATTGATCAAGTGTTTACATACAAATCATTCGGATTGCGATACGATTTTAATACATCAACTTGGCGTGTTGTATTAGACACAAACTTAGATACTGTGTCACCGTTTAGTACAGGTAAAACCGGCGACTTAACAAATCAAAATCTTGATGCAAGTTGGGTATTATTATTCCAAACAGATGGCGAAACATATACTATCACATCGCGTGGACAGCGTTATGTATTTGAAAGCGATGAAGAAATAAGATTCTATTATGATAGCTCGGACAAAGTATATGATCCCTTAACGAATCAAATTGTTAAAGATAAAATATCTCTTATGAGTATTAACAGAACTCCGTTATCAACAGGATATGCATTAACTCCGTTCACTGTTCCTTTTGAATGGGAAATTATTGCAGAATATAGAGATAAAGAAGGCTATGTTGACAGTAAAAAAGTTGAAATAGGATTTTTTGATTCAGACGACGACGGCGTTGTAGACGATCCAGAAATCTTTACAAGATTTATTACACCTAACGAAAAAGAAAAATTTATTTTCTTAAAACAATATACAACAACAGATAACGTTGATGATTTCCGTTATGTAAATGCTACAGAAGAACTTATACAAGTAGTATTAAATGAACAAGAAGTTATTGATAATGGTATAGCAAGTTATTCAGAAGGATCTGTATTTTATATAATTGATAAAAATATCTTTAAAACTTATAACACAGATACGGAAACTTTACAACTTATTGTAAACTATCGTGCGTATGAAGGCAGAGATAATATTATTTTCCAATATGTACATGCTGCTGACGAAAGCAACAGAATAGACCCAAGTAGTTCAAATATTATTGATGTTTATATGTTAACTAGACAATATGATACACAGTTTAGACAATATATACAGGGCGGAATAACAACTAAACCGTTAGCACCGAGTAGCGATGCACTATTTGTAAATTTTGGTAAAGAAATTAATTCAATTAAGTCAATCAGTGACGAAGTAATTTATCATCCGGTTAAGTACAAAGTGTTATTTGGACAGGACTCAACAGAAGATTTGAAAGCAACATTTAAAATAGTTAAAAATCCTAATCGTGTTGTAAACGACAACGAAATTAAAGCCTCAGTTATTACTGCAATTAACGAATTTTTTGCAATTGAAAACTGGGAATTTGGAGATACATTCTACTTTACAGAACTTAGTACATATGTAATGAGTCAGTTAGCACCAGACTTGTCAGCATTTGTAATTGTTCCGTTACAAGAAAGTTTATCTTTTGGTAGTATGTTTGAAGTTAACTCAGAAGCAGACGAGATTTTTGTAAGCTCGGCAACAGTGGAAAATATAGAAGTAGTATCTTCGTTAACTGCATCTAAACTAAGAGCAACAGGTGCAATATATGCGGACGAAGTAACACAAGCACAAACAGGTGTTATAAGTTCAACAGGCACTATTATCAGTCAAAGTACAAATGGAGGCACTAGTTATTAATGGCTTACAATGACGAACAAAACGAATATCCTCTACCAGCGGATGGAAAGACATCTAGAAAGAGTGAAAAGTTTTTACCTAAGTTCTTTAGAACTGATGCTAATAAGAAGTTTTTACAATCAACACTAGATCAATTAACACAGCCAGGGGTCGCAGAAAAACTAAACGGATATTACGGAAGAACAATCTCCAAAGCATTTAACGCAGACGATAACTACGTAGGCGATGTATCTACACAACGTGAAAACTATCAGTTTGAACCTGTAACACTAATCAAAGACGATTTAGATAACGTTACTTTTTACAAAGATTATAACGATTACTTAAATCAAATTAAGAGCTTTGGTGGACGAATTGATAATCAAGAAGTTCTTAATGGACAAGAATATTATTCTTGGAATGCTAACATTAACTGGGACACTTTTACAAACTTTCGTGAATATTACTGGTTACCGTATGGTCCGCAAACAATTCGTATTGCAGGTCAAAGTCGAGGCGTTCAAAGTACTATTGCTGTAAAGTTAATTAATAATGTTGATAACAACACTTATAGTTTTAGTACAGACGAATTAGTTAATAATCCAACGCTAGTGCTATACAAAGGACAAACATATACTTTTGATATTACCGCTCCGGGCAATCCGCTAACATTTAAAACAAAAAGAACACTTGATGAAAGTTTTAATTACAATTCCGGTATTAGCGCACAAAGTGTTGAAAAAGGCACTATCACAATTACTGTAAGAAATGATACGCCTGAAGTATTATATTATGTTGCAGAAAACGATATTAATAATAGTGGTTTAATACAAATTAAAGATATTGAAGAAAATACTGAAATTGATGTTGAACGCGAAGTAATAGGTAAAACTAGCTATACTACTAAAGACGGATTAAGTTTATCAAATGGAATGAAAATCTCATTTGCAGGTCTTGTTACACCAGAAATTTACAGCGACGGTGATTTTTATGTAGAAGGTGTAGGAACATCAATTAGATTAGTTAGAGAAGCTGATTTAGAAATTCCAGGAGCCTATTCAGAAAATAAAGATTTGCCGTTTGATACTAATGCATTCGATAGATTGCCTTTTGCTAATGCTAACGGTTATCCTGCTACTAAGGATTATATTGTAATCAATAGAGGTAGTCTAGATAAAAACATGTGGAGCCGATACAATCGTTGGTTCCATAAAGATGTTATACAAGCAAGTGCAGCAGCAAACGGACAAACTATAAATGTTGATCAAGCACAACGTGCAACTCGTCCTATTATTGAATTTAATGCAGATCTAAAGTTAATGAACTTTGGTACTGCGAATAAAACAAACGTAGATTTAATTGACACATTTACTAAAGATATTTTTAGTACAATTGAAGGCTCTATCGGTTATAACATAGATGGTATTAATCTTGTAGATGGTATGCGTGTTTTGTTTACTGCTGAAGAAGATATTCGAGAAGCGGGCAAAATATTTAAAATTAAGTTCATTACACACAAAGGACGTAGACAAATTAGTCTTATTGAAGAAGATGATTCTGCTCCGCAACTACACGAAACAGTTCTAGCACTAAACGGGGAAACTTATCAAGGACGTATGTTCTGGTATGATGGCGAAACGTGGAAACTAACACAAGAAAAGAATACAACTAACCAACAACCTTTGTTTGAACTATTTGATGCCGATGGCGTAAGCTATGCGGATTACGATAATAGCACCTTCCAAGGTAATATGATTTTTTCATATGCTACAGGAACAGGAACAGTTGATGAACAGTTAGGATTTCCTCTAAGTTACAGAAGTATTGAAAACATCGGTGATGTTGTTTTTAACTTTGATTTATTAAGACGTTCATTTACATATACAAACAATAATTTAGAAACTGTAACACTTGGAACAGATAACGGATTCTTGCACAAACATATAAACAGAGAAGAATTTGTTAATGTAAATGGCTGGACACAAGCAAATATACAAAGCACACAGCGTGTTTTAAGACAGTATGTTACAGTGCGTAATCAAACAGATTATCCAATTGATGTATACAATAATAGTGCAGATTTAACAGATTTAAATATTCGAGTTACTGTTAATAATGATTTTAAATTTGAAGGGACAGATTTTGAAGTTGTAACAGTAGGTACAACTGCTGTTGTAAGATTTAATAGTGCGTTAAAAATAGACGATATTGTAGTTTTAAAAACACGTTCGTCTGCAACTAAAAATGAAAACGGAGTATATGAACTACCGGGTAACTTAGAAAGAAATCCACTTAACAATGATATAAGTGCATTTACATTAGGCGAAGTTAACGAACATGTTTCGACTATTGTACAAGAAGCAGATAACTTCTTTGGAGCGTTTCCAGGGGCAGGTAATTTAAGAGACCTTGCTAATCCTTCCCAGTACGGACGTAAGTTTTTGCAACATACTGGCCCAATTAACTTATCTTTATATCACATAACGGATAAAAGTGCAAACATTATTAAATCAATTGACTTTGCAAGACGCGAGTATGCTAAATTTAAAAGATTGTTTTTACAGACTGCTACAGAACTAGGATTCGACGGAACACCTAAAGCACATGTAGATTTAATTTTCAAAGAACTGAATAAAAACAAAAACAGTTCACTACCGTTTTATTTTAGTGATATGGTGCCGACAGGTGGCGCAAGGTCAATTACTTATAATGGTATACCTAACAATAAGTTTTATGCTCTAAACGAAATATTTGACATTACGTCACCAAACGTAAAAGCAGTTACCGTTTATGTTAACGACGAGCAGATAGTTTATGGTAGAGATTATACATTTAACGCAGACGGGTTTTGTGAAATTGAACTATCATTGACAGAAGATGATGTAATACAAATCTTTGAATATGAAAATACAGATGGATCATATGTTCCTCCGACACCTACAAAATTGGGAATGTATCCTAAATTTATTCCGTATAAGTTTGTTGACAGTACATATAATACACCTACAGAAGTTATACAAGGACATGATGGTTCTATAACTAGAGCATATGGTGATTACAGAGATGACTTATTGTTAGAATTTGAAAAAAGAATTTTTAATAATTTAAACGTCAATTATGATACTAATGTTATTGACATCCATAGTTTCGTTCCTGGTGCCAATAGAAATACTACAGTTACTAAGCAAGAAATTGATAGTGTTATGCTAAAAGATTTTGCTTCTTGGTTAAGTGCAGTAGGCGATGTTGATTACACCGGGTTTAGCTTTTATGATAGAGAAAATAGATTTACATATAATTACGGAAGTATGAATTCTCCCACAGGCGAAAAATTACCTGGCTACTGGAGAGCAATTTATAAGCAAGCATTTGATACTGATCGTCCTCATACACATCCATGGGAAATGTTAGGATTTAGCATTATGCCAGACTGGTGGGAAGAAAAATACGGACCAGCCCCGTATACAAGCAATAACTTATTAATGTGGGAAGATTTAGAAAAAGGTATCATCGCTCAACCCGGAGTTGTTAATGTTATACTTGACACGTATAAGCGTCCTGAGTTAACATCACACATTCCAGTTGACACTCAAGGTAACTTGTTAAGTCCGTTAGACAGCGGATATGCTAAAAATTATGTTAATAGATTAACTCGTAGTACGTTTGTATTCGGCGACGAAGCGCCGGTTGAAACAGCTTGGCGCAGGAGTTCAGAGTATGCGTTCTCGTTATTTAAGGCTTGGGCATTAATACAACCTGCAAAAATTATAGGATTAGGCTTTGACAGACTACGTGTGCAACGCAATATTGCTGATCAAATCGTTTATTCTGAAACTGGTAAACGTATTAAGTTAACAGATTTAGTATTTCCAAACAACTCTACAGTAGAAACAAGAACAAGAACATACACTTCCGGATTTATTAATTTTATTGCAAATTATCTCGCAAGCAATATACTTGTAAACTATCAAGATTATCAAGATAATATAAACCGTATTTCTAATCAGATGGCATTTAAAATCGGCGGATTTACTGATAAAAGTAAATTTAATCTAATTTTAGATTCAAGAACTCCTCTAAGTCAAGGCAATGTTTTTGTACCTGATGAAAATTACGAAGTAATACTTCAAACAAGCAGTCCAGTTGAACTTGTAACATATAGTGGCGTAGTTATTGAAAAATCAGCTAGTGGCTACATTATTAGAGGTTATGACTCAACTACACCTTCATTTAAGTATTACAACTATGAATCTAATGAAAAAGATCCTACAGTTAATGTAGGCGGAATTAGTGATAATTATATTGAATGGGATGATAACAAGCGTTATATCGAAGGCGTTATAGTTAGATATGACGGACAGTTTTATAGAACAAAACTAGCACATACTAGTTCACAAGCATTTGATGCTACTAAATTTGCTAGATTACCTTTCTTACCAGAAGTTGGCGGCAAAAGTGCTGTATTTAGAACACAATTTGATAGAGTATTCATACAGGAATTACCGTATGGAACATTATTAAGAACTACACAAGAAGTAGTTGATTTTCTAATAGGTTACGGAGAGTATCTAAAAGATCAAGGATTTGTATTTGATAATTTTAACAACGAATTGAGTTCAGTTGAAAATTGGAAATTAAGTGCAAAAGAATTTATGTTTTGGACTTTACAAAATTGGGAAGCAGGTGCATTAATTACATTAAGTCCGTCTGCACAGAAAATTCAATTTAAAAGAGAAAATGCAGTAGTTGATAATGTTTTTGATACGTTTTACGATTACGGATTAGTAAAAGCAGATGGATCAAAATTAAAACAAGAATTTTGTAATATTTTTAGGCAAGACGATAATACTTTTGTATTAAGTTTAAAAAATACTGCTGACGGAATTTATGCCTTAAAACTTCCACTTGTACAAACAGAACATGTTGTTTTGCTAGACAACCAAACAGAATTTAAAGACGTAATTTACGACCCAGAAGCAGGTTATAGACAAGAACGTATCCGTGTTTTAGGTTATAGAACAGCTGATTGGTCCGGCGGATTAAATATTCCAGGGTTTGTATACGATCAAGCACAAGTATTTGAATGGACACCGTACAAAGATTATGCTATTGGTGACGTTGTTAAGTATAAAGAATTTTACTATACAGCAACAACAAAAGTAAGCGGATCGCAAGATTTTGAATCAAGTAAATGGTACAGACTAGCCGAAAAGCCAACACCTGGATTAATTCCAAATTTAGAGTATAAAACAAATCAGTTTGCTGATTTTTATGATTTAGACACTGACAATTTTGATGTAGGTCAGCAAGAGATTGCACAGCATTTAATTGGTTACCAAAAACGTGATTACTTGGCAAACATTATCAATGATGATGTAAGTCAGTATAAATTTTACCAAGGTATGATTCAAGATAAAGGTACTAAAAATGCATTAACTAAATTGTTTGATGCGCTAGGTGCTGCTGATAAGGAAAGTTTAGAATTTTATGAAGAGTGGGCAATTCGTGTCGGAAGATACGGAGCAGCTGACGGGTTTGACGAAGTTGAATATATTCTTAATGAGGAAGAAATGGTTGTTAGTCCACAACCTGTATTACTTTCTAATGAAATAACTGGCGACGAAACAGACTTAGTTTATAGAATACTACCAAACGATGTGTATGTTAAGTCTAGTCACTATGATCATAAACCTTTCCCTACAAAATATATAAGCGACACTCCTATTAAGACTGCCGGTTATGTTAGAGAATCAGATGTACAATTTACTGTAACAAATAAAGAAGATATTCTTAATTTAGATATTGCATTAGTTGCAGAAGGTGATTACATATGGGTTACATTTGAAGGTCAAGAATGGAATATTTACAAACATGCTGATACACTGTATACAGTAAAAAGTGTTGCTCCTGCAGAGGATAATCAAATAGAAGTTGTATTTGATAAAATACACAACTTTGTTGTCGGAGACTACATTGGTATCAAAGATGTTGTTGATTTAGATGGATTTTATGAAGTATTAAGTGCAAATTTAAACAGAGTTACGGTTGAGTTGAAAGAAGACGGAGTACTTGGCACTGAAGAAACAGAATTATCAGGAGTTGTTTCGACAATAAAAACAAATCGTGTTGCTAAACTTGAAGATGCTAATAAGTATGCAGAAACAGATATAAATGAAGATGAACTTATTTGGATCGATAGTGTCGATAGTGATAATAAATGGGCTGTATTAAAAGCATCAAATGCATATAACTTTGATGAAGATATTCATAATCCTAATAGTAGCAATACATTCGGAGATAGTTTAGCAACAAATACAGATAATACATTTATAGCAGTTGGAGACCCAACTGACGGCGAAGGCAAAGTCCATATATACAAAAGAGAACAAGACGGCAGCACCGTTTATGGAACATTACAGCCACATCAAACACTAGAACCAATTGCAAACTTTGACAATGGTGCAAGTAAGTTTGGTGACAGTGTAACAATGAGTCCAGATGGCAAATATATTGTAGTTGGTGCTCCAGAAGCAACATATGTAAAAAGTGCATTTAAAGACAATTTTGATTTTTCTACAGATTATAAACTAGGTACTATTGTAAAATATAATGGCGGACTATATAAATCTCGTAGAAGAGTTTTTGGTAGAACAGATAATGTTGAATTTGGATCGTTCGACAGTGTAAGTCGTTGGCGTTCTGAACTTTATAAACAGTACAATAATTATTTAGATTTTCCTGTAATTACTACAGGAGATTATCCGTTAACAGATATAACTACAGATCACATCCTCGTAAGAGCACCTGCTGATGCATACGAAGGAAGCAATGTAGGCGATCGTATCTACTTTGAGTGGAATGATATTACTAACGCATATATTGATAACAAAGGTATAGAAATTGTTGGCCTAAGCATGGGCAATCCTGTTACACTTACTACAAACAGAGATCACGGATTAGTTGATGGTGATCAAGTAATACTAACGGATTTTCCAAACGATAACTTAACTTTTAGAAGCGACCTTTATGACAATAGTGATATAAACACTCCGTTTGATACTATTGAACAACAAGGCGTTAAAGGTTTTGAAGGATTTACATATTATGTTAAAAAGACTTTAGATCAACAAATTGAACTTTATAGAGATGCAGAATTAGTAACACGAGTTAATGGCACAATTGGCTTTACTGGTGAACCTATTGGAGCAAGTGGCGCTAACCTTAATTTAGGCGACGGCAGTGTACAAGGTGTCATTCGTAAAATTAATTTTCCGTTTAACAAGAAACAATCTGAAATAACAAAAGAATTCTTAACAGAAACGACTCATACAATTAGACGTAAAGTTGAAGAATTATTCTATATTATCGATCCAGTAAATGTTCCTAATATGCCAGTAACAATTACAACTACTGGTAATGTTCCTACATCCAATATTGTAGTTGGTAATATTATAGGACAAGCTAATAATACAGTATTTGGTACAGTTAATAAAATTAACGGCAACGAAATAGAAGTAATTAATGTTTCGGGAATATTTAAAACTCAAGGAAACTTAATCAATAGATCGGCATTAACTTCTACTGATTGGATTGATTTGGGTCCGAGCACAGTTCCTACAAATATAGATGCTTTAATTCAAACAGGTGCTAGAGTTACTACAGAAACAGGAAATGCCACAGTTACCTATATTAGAAAAGATTTAGGTAGACTAATAATTTATGCTAATGATAAAAACGGAGTCTTTGAAGAAACTGGACAACTGTATATCGACGATCAGTTCTTTGTTGGCGATTATGTACGTCCTTTACACGATGAAGTTGATAGAAGTGATGTAGTTGGCGGATATTGGGAAATTGCTACAGACAATTCTTATATTCCAGGAGACATAACATCTGACAATGCATACGGATTAGTAATTAGCGATATTAAAAATGGATATAATCCAAATACATTTAGCAATCCAAATCCGACGTGGAAAGAGAGCTCTGCAAGATTACCATATAAGTCAAGTGTTCAAAATGCCTTAGAAAATCCTGTAGAAGTTTTAAGCGGTGTAGATAAACAATTCCAAAAAGAAGTAGACTTAATTAGAGTATTAAGTCATAAAAGTCAAGGTATTGCTGGCGATGTAAACGAAGTTGATATTTTTGATAATAGATGGGTAATAAGACTTCCTAAAAATGTATCAGATAAGTCATCTACTGATTCTACTCTAGCAGTTGGTATATACTTAAATGATATTAGAAACGCTGACGGATCTATTATTGATTTATCTGACAGAGGATTTGGCAACGATCCTTACAGTATTATTAATAGAGTTGACTTACCAGTTGATTTATGGGATGGATACATTGATTATGATTTAACTGTAGAACTTGATCTACAACCTGGCGACACTGTACGCGAAGGCGTTACTGGTGCTACTGCAACAGTTGTATATTATCAACGAGACTTAGATAAGTGTAGGATTTACGTTAAGGATGTTGCAGGAACGTTTACATTTGGTAGTCGTTATATAAGCGGCGTTGCTCCTGAATCAATGTTCCTTTACAAACAAGTTGGCGCAAATCTATCAAGAGTAGGTACCACTGAATCAAGACAACTTGCTGATAGTGATATTGGTAAATTAGCGGTGTTTACACATACTGAAAATTTAGAAATTCCACCTAAACTATCTTATGCAGTAACAAGTCAGACTGACGAAATTGCAGATTACGAAACTAAGTTTATTACAGGTATAGAATATCAAACTTGGATTGAAGAATACAAACCAGGATTACCAAGAAACCCACTTGCTCCTAGTAGAGAAAACAATGACTGGGCAGAAGTTAATAATATTCCAATCAATGTTGGTAGAGATGCAAGTACATTTGTAAGAGAAGGTGCTTTCTTTGTATATGAACACAATACTGAAACAGGTAACTATGATTTAGTTAACGGTTACATTCTACCTAATAGAGAAGACAACAGAAAACTTGCATCGGAAGTTAAACTAATTAACAACGGTGATTTTTATAGACTAGTTCTCAACAGTAGTGAAAATCATATTAATGATACAGACGCAGCCGGCGGAGCAGGTAGAGTTTATTTTGTCGTTCATGGCAACAATCAGTTTGGAGAGTACGATTGGCAACTAGGTAAAAATCAAAACTTTAAAGGTGTTTACAGTAATACAGACATCTACTACGAAGGACAAGTTGTTATTTATAATGACGTGTTTTATAAAGCATTAACTAATCTAAGCAACGAAGAATTTGATAGATCTAAGTGGCAGTTATTAAGCGAACATATAGATTTTGTAGGCTATTTGCCAAATACATCAGGATATGTAATTCCTGGAGATGATTCTAGTATTGTTGATTTAAATACAAGCACATTTGGTAGAACATTTGATATTAGTAAACAAGGAACAGTTCTTGCTACTATTGCTGAGTACAGTAGTGGAAATAAACTAGTAATTTATACATTAAAAGATAACCATTTTGAGTATAAGACAGAATTTACAGCTCCAGAAGATAGTAGAGGATTTGGTACTCGAGTTGCAGTATCTAATAATGGTAACTTAATTGCAGTAAGTGCTCCAGAAACATATGCAGAAAACATACTACAAGGAAAAGTATATGTTTATAAAAATACCAATGGAACATTTAGATTGCATCAAACACTTGAAAGTCCAAATAAAGAACTTGCAGAAGGGTTTGGATTTAGAATAGACTTTGACGATAATCAATTAATTGTTTCAGGAAGCACAAGCGATATAGTATTAGAAACTACTTTTGACAGATTCTTAAATAGAGATTCAAATTCGCAAGATAGATTTAACAGTACGTATGTTAACGATCCACAGCGCGAATTGTCAGTGGGCCAAACTACGTTTGATAACGGATTTACAAATTATGTAAGTTCTATAGAAGACAGCGGTATAATTTACCTGTATGAAAATGTTAATGATAGTTTAATATTTGGACAACGCTTAAAGTATAATAATTTTAATGTTAACGAATTTGGTAAAAACGCTATTGTACAAGATAATACTATATTAATAGGATTACCTACGTTAGACGGCGGCAAGGTTGCAGTTTACATTAAAGAACCAAATGCAAAAGTTTGGACTGTGCATAGAGAACCTGTTATACCGGTTGATGTAAGCAAAATGCGTGGATCGTTTATATACGACACAAATAAAAACTTAATGCTATCACGCTTAGATATTATTGATCCTGTACTTGGAAAAATTGCAGGTATTGCTGAACAAGAAATTTCTTATAAGACATACTTTGACCCAGCTAATTATAATATTGGCAATGCATCTACAAAAGAAGCTCTTACAGTATGGGCTCAAGATAATGTTGGTAAATTATGGTGGGATTTAAGCACTGTAAAATTTGTTGATTATCACCAAGGCGATGTAACATATTCAAATAATATATGGGGCAATCTTGCACAAGGTGCAAGTGTTGATGTTTATGAATGGGTAGAATCAAGAGTTATTCCTAGCCAGTGGGACGCAAATTCAATTACCAATCGAGGCGTAGCTAACGGCTATAGCGGACAAACAAAATATAGCGACACAAAATATGTAGAAAAGGATATTTACGATAACATTAGTCAGAGCTTTAGCAAGCGTTACTACTTCTGGGTTAAGGATACACGTATTGTTCCGAATGTAGAAAACAGAAATAAAACAGCATTTGACATTGCAAACATTATTAGAGATCCGGAAGGACAGCAGTTACGTTTTGTTACATTACTAGGCAATGATAGATTTGTATTATATAACACAAATAAATTAACTAGTGAAAACAATGTTGCTGTTAATTTCCGTTATTGGACTATTGATAATCAAGATAATAACATTCACACAGAATATCAAATTATTACTGACGGGCTAGATACAAGTCGTCCTAAGAAAATAATAGAAGACAAATGGTTTGACAGTTTAGTTGGCGCAGACAAATATCATAGAGATGTACCTGATGCTACATTGAGTGTTAAACAAAAATACGGAAATCAGCTTAAACCAAGACAGTCGTGGTTTGTTAATAGACAAGAAGCACTTAAACAGTTTATTGAAAGAGTAAACAGAGTGCTTGCAGATGAACTAGCAGTGGACAATTTAAATATTACTAAGCTATTTGAAAACGATCCAATGCCGTCGGAGTTATCAGGTCTTTATGATACAGCAATTGACACAGAAGAAGAATTGCGTTTAGTTGGTACTGTTAGAGCAACACAAGCAGTGTTGGAACCGGTTGTTGTAGATGGTACAGTTGAAAGTGTTACCATTGTTAATGGCGGTAGAGGTTACAGATTGCCTCCTAAGATTGAAATTGAAGGTACCGGCGAAGACTTAGAATTACGTGCTAATGTAAACATTATAGGCGCTATTACAAGCGTGGATGTTGTTAACGGCGGCACTAACTACCAAGACACACTAACGCTTGCTGTAAGACCTCTTAGTGTGCTTGTACGTGCTGATAGTACGCTTATTGGAGCATGGGCAATATATGCATGGGATGTCACTACACGCACTTGGAATAAATCAAATCAACAATACTATAATGTTGCCGACTATTGGAATTATAAAGACTGGTATGCAGAAGGTTATAGTTCTCTAACTTCGGTAGACTTCTTAATAGACGACTATTATCAGTTAAACATTATCGACGATGCCATCGGTGATATTGTAAAAATTAGTGACGTTGGTGCAGGCGGCTGGATACTATTAGAAAAAATAGTAAATGTTGACACACCTGATTACAGTACAGGTTATAAGACTGTAGGTAGAGAAAACGGAACTATTGAGTTTTTAGATAAATTATACACGCAAGTAGGTGGCGATACCGAATTGCGTAAAATATTAGAAACTATTAGAGATGACTTGTTTGTAGATGAATTAGCAAACGAGTACAATCAATTATTCTTTGCAAGTTTGCGTTACGTACTGTCAGAGCAAAACTACGCAGATTGGTTATTTAAAACAAGTTTTATTAAAGCAAAACACAATGTTGGCGAGCTAAGAGAAAAAACAACATTCCAAAATGACAACTTGCCTAGCTTTGAAGAATATGTTAATGAAGTAAAACCTTATAAAACTAAAATTAGAGAATATCTATCGGCCTATGATAAACTTGATAATACACAAAGTGTATTAACAGACTTTGAATTATCACCGTTTTATGATCCACAGCGTGGTGAAATAATTTCGCCAACAGTTACAATTAACGATGGTGTATTATCAGATATTAATTTTGATGTAAATGTATATCCGCAGAAACACTGGATTGATAACTTTACATACGAAGTAGAAGAAATACTAATTAAAGACGGCGGCAGCGGCTATACCGAAGTACCTCTAGTAACTATAAGCGGTGGCGGCGGCACAGGTGCAACTGCTCGTGCATTTATTGGTAGTGGCGCTGTTAAGAGTATTGTAGTTGATAACGGTGGCAATGGTTATACTAGTGTTCCGACAGTTAACATTGAAGGCACACAAGCAGACGGCGGAACACAGCCTAGGTTAAGTGTTGTACTTGGTAATAAGAAAATTAGAACTTTAAATGTCAAACAAAAATTTGATAGAATAACACCTAATTATGAAATACTAGTTCTCAAGGAGACAGAGACATTTATTAGTACAGGAACTGAGCTTAGAATTGAATTAAAATATCCAATGGATTTAACACGAGCTAATGTAAGTGTTGTTATAGATGGTGTAGAAGCACTTGACAGTGAATACTCATACGGTAATCAAGATAGTCTAAATGGATATATTTTACTTGAACAATCTCGTATTGCTGGTACAACTATTACTGTAGAATATAACAAGAGCTATGAAATGTTATCAGCTGCTGATAGAATTAATCTAGCATACAATCCAGAAACTGGACAATATGGTAAAGATTTAGGACAGTTGATGGACGGCGTAGATTACGGCGGTGTAGAAGTTCGTGGATTTGAGTTTGGAAAAGACTTAGGATATGATTCTCAACCATGGTTTACAACAGAATGGGATTCTTATGATGATAATTTTGATGACGAAACGTTTTATACAGACGGCAGTACAACTAAATTCCAGTTAAGCAAACCTCTTGCAGACGGAGAAACATACAACGTCTACGTAAATGGTATAAGAATTGACGATCCTAACTATGACGGTAGTACAAAAACTTATCTTGCAGACGATGGAATAACTATACTTGCACTAGGTAACCCAAATGCAATAATGAAATCTGTTACTACTGAAAGTCCTGAATACATTATTGAAACTAATAATAGTGTTACAGAATATTTTATAAAAATAGAAGATGTTGAATCGTGGGAAAGTTTATACGACGATACTTGGTATAATCCACCAAGCGATGATGTTGTTGTAGTAATACGCAAGTCAACTTCAGACGGAAGTTTCTTACCAAGTGGAGCAGGATTTGATACACTTATCGAAGGTGGAAATTTACAGTACGGAACTGCTACAGGACTAGATGCAGGTGACATTACAATAGACGGCGACGGATTTGTAACACCAACATCGTCAAAAGGTCCTGAAGAATTAGTACCCGGACAATTACATGATACTCTAGATATGAAGATATTTGACAGAGTAGCAGACGGCGGTAGTGTAATGTCGACTAGAAATTACACTGCTATAGAATCACAAACTGAGTTTGATTTAAATATTTTGCCACATAATATCTTCTCGTTATTTGTAAAAGTAAATGGCAGTATGCTTACTGAAAATGACTATGAGATTAATTATGCTGATAAAAAAGTTGTACTTAATACAGAATTAAATGTAGGCGATAAAGTTAATATTTCTTCAATGTCAGGCAATGGAGAAAGAATACTTGATATTGATAATTTTACAGGCGATGGCAATACAAGAACGTTTGTAACAAATAGTGTTTACAGAGAAGAGTTGCAATCCTATATTACTGTTAATGGATCAATAGCAAAAGTAGCATTATTTGAAACAGATGAAACATATGGAGATAAGCAAGGGTTAGTTGGATTAGAATTTTCAACAGCACCTGACGCTGATTCGTTTATTTACTATGCGCTATATGACACAAACGAATCTACAATACAACGATATAGTGCAACAGCAGTAAATAGATTTGTAGGCGACGGCAGCACTATAGGATTTGAGCTCGCACCAGAGCCTAGTTCAAGATTGCCATTAAGTCATAATGTTGTTGTTAAAGTTGATGACACAATATTATATCCGGGTTATACACAACAGTGGTATATTGTTCCTGACAGAGTGTATACCTTAGATAGATCGCAATATACTGGAAGTAGCTTAAATCCAGATGAAGTTGATGTTTATCTAAATGGAAGTAAGCTAAAATTCTTAATAGATTATAACTGGGATTTTGCTAATACTCAAGTTGTGTTGTTTGACAACGTAGGCGAAACTGGAGACGATTTAGAAGTAGTTGTACCGTCGACAGCAGAGTATGCATTTTCTAAGAATACTAGAATAGGATTATCTCAGGTAACTGGTACTTTTGAGGTTGGAGAAACTGTAACAATTGGCTATCCTGATAGTACACAGTTTACAGCAACAGTTAAATCTTATAGTACTAATTTATTAACGGTTATTGGCACCATTCCTGGATTACAATCATTAGTTAATAGCGACGATACTATTCCAATTGAAGGATTAACAAGTAATGCATCAACAAACGTTGTGTTAGATGTTGACTTAATCGAAGCTGGTGATAACTTAGTTCTTAATGATGTTCCTGCAATAGGTGCAAATATTGATGTATTTACATTTACTAGACATGAATTGCAAGATATCCAAATGGAAACTAAAACTAATGTTTCTAGAAGTTTGCTAACTATTGGAAGTGACGACTATTATGATGCTCATAGACGAGGTAAAGGTTTAATTGAACTAAGAGAACCTGCCGTTGACGCTGCATATGTTTGGGTAGTTCTAAACGGTACATTGCTAACAGCTAACAGAGACTATAAACTAGTTAAACTTGATAGTTATGTACAAATAACTCGTCCGTTAACAACTGAAGATGTGATACAAGTAATACACTTTGCTGCACCTAAATCTAACGTGAAATTTGGATTTAGAATGTTCAAAGATATGCTAAACAGAACTCACTACAAGCGTCTAAACAAAAATAATGTTTATACTCTTGCACAAGACTTAAATATAACGGATAAACAAATTGTACTTGCAGATGCAACAAATATTACTATTCCTGATGTAGATGCAAATAACCCAGGTGTACTATTCATTGAAGGTGAGCGCATCGAATACTTCCAAGTAGACGGTAATACACTTTCACAATTACGTAGAGGTACACTAGGTACTGGTGCTCGAACAGTTTACAGTGAAGGAACCGAGCTTATGGACCAAAGTGATAAAGAAACTGTTCCTTACAAGGATCAAATGGTTTCTTTAATTGCACTTGAAGACGAATCTACAAAGATTGTACTTGATTGGCTTCCAACAAAAGGAGTAAATGAATTTGAACTCTTTGTAGGCGGTCGTAGACTACGTAAAAATGCAATATCTGCATACCAATTCCAGGAAGTTGATGCAGACGGAAACTTAGTTACTAGCCTAATTGATAAAGAAAGTCCAGAAGGCGACATTACTTTAGCTCCAGAATTTACTCTTACTATAGATAATGACACTGCTATAGTAGAACTTGCAGAAATACCTGCAACAAATAGTAGAATATTAATAGTAAGAAAAGTAGGAAAAACATGGCAAAAGCCAGGTGAGCAGTTAAGATACTCCGATGATCCAGTAGCACAATTCATCCGCGGAGCAACAACTGACTTACCCGAATAAATACACTAGCAGGAAGATAAAATGACAGATACATTTAAAGATTTAAACGGAGTACTACTCCAAGGACATATTAAAATCAGTGATCCTGAGAGTGGTGAAGTTCTTATTGACAAACGCAATGCTATTCATTATGAAAATATGAGTATAGCACTTGCTGAGTCTTTGGCAAACGCAGGACAAGGTCCAATATATAAAATGGCGTTTGGCAACGGCGGCACATCAGTTGACCCAACTGGTATTATTACTTACTTAACTCCAAACAGCACTGGCACAAACGCAAGTTTGTATAATGAAACGTTTGATAAAGTAGTAGATGATCAAGCAAGCAATAATACAGATCCAGTAAGAAATAAAATAGAAACAAGACACGTAAGTGGTACAAACTACACAGATATACTTGTAAGTTGTTTGCTAGATTACGGCGAACCTAGCGGACAAGATGCATTTGATACTGCTACAAATACAGAAAATCTTTATGTATTTGACGAACTAGGACTAGTAAGTGCAGGTGCAAACGGCACCAACGGTAGACTATTAACACATGTTATCTTCCATCCTGTACAAAAGTCGCTTAACAGACTTATACAAATTGACTATACTGTAAGAGTTCAAAGTTTAACCGGATTTAATGAGGGATAACAATGGCATATACTATTAGATTTTCAGATTTCGTAAACAAAGGTAGTATTGTTATTGAAGATAACACTATTAACCAAGAAACTTCATTGAACCTTCCGGGAAGAAATACTACTGCATACGGATCAAGTATTGCAGAGAATTTTTTACATATATTAGAAAATTTTGCTAATTCGGTTCAACCATCAAATCCAGTTGAAGGACAATTATGGTATGACAATACACCAGGTGTTGACCAACTTAAACTATGGGACGGCACTACTTGGGTAGCAGCAGGCGGCTTAAAGAAAGCAAATTTAGCACCAGATGCATCGAATTCAGTCATTGGTGATTTATGGGTAGATACAGATAATCAACAACTATACCTGTTTGCAGGATCTGGTTGGGTATTAGTTGGCCCAGAATTTTCAGAAGGTTTAGTTACTGGTAGTAGACCAGGACAGGTTACAGCCGTTGATAATAATGATTATAATGTTGTGTTTATAGAAGTAAAGGGCAAGCCAGTTGCTATTGTATCTGGTGAAGCATTTAGTCCTAAAGCAACAATCGAAGGGTTTGAAAATGGTATTCGCCCTGGTATTAACTTATCAAACACAAATTTAGAAGGTGACGGTATACCTCAATTTAATGGTATTTCAGAAAAATCGTTAAATTTAGTTATTCCTGGTGTAACATCTGCAACAGATACACTTGTTACTGCTACAAATGTTATGCGTAAAGATGCAGAAAATATTGCTAACTTTCCTTTAAAAATTAAAAATGCAGGCGGTGTTAACGTAGGCATTAGTAATGAATTAAAATTACAAGTTGACGGTAATGCAGGTGTAATACAACATGATATAAGCGGTTCTAATTTGCAAATTAGAATGAATAATGCAGGTACTACAAGTACTGTAATTACTATCGATAGTACAGAAAAAGTTGGTATTAGAAATCCAAGCCCTCAACACGAATTAGATGTTAGAGGTGTAATAAACACAAACGAACAACTTCGTGTTACTAGTTTAACAGACAGTCAAGGCGTAAGTAGTGGTAGTATTGTAACAAGCGGCGGAGCAGGAATTGCTAAAAATTTATATGTAGGCGGCCTTGCCGACATAGACGGACCGATTATTGTTGGTAAACCTAATCTTATTAATCCAGATACTGGATCTGTAAACCCTGTTTCGGCAGCAATACTTCCAGATTCAAATAATTTAAGAGCAATTGGACAACCTGATAAAGTGTTTAGTGCTGTATATTCTACAGAATTTATAGGTAGTTTACGAGGCGATGTACAAGGTAACGTATCAGGACGTTCTGGTTTGGCAAATAGGTTGTCATCTCCGACAGTATTTCAGGTAACAGGAGATATTACTGCTAATAATATCGAATTTGACGGACAACAAGGTACAGTAACCTTCAATACAACTATTACTAACAACTTTATTGCTAATAAACCAGCTACAATTGGCAGTGGCGATAATGCTCAGCCTGTGTCCTCAGAAGCTGATGACGAATTTTTGGTTAATAAATCAACTGGTATTTTTAGAATGCCAAGAGACAGAATACTCGGAAGTATTACAGCAATTGTTCCAGTAGGTACTATTATTCCGTATGCTGGAATAATAAATGATGTTGATATACCTTTACCGAGCGGTTGGTTAGTATGTGACGGCTCAAACTATTTAATATCTGCTTATCAATCATTATTTCAAAGAATTAAGTATTCGTTTAAACCTAAAGGACAAGTTGATCAAGATGAAGGTGTTGCAGATCAATTCTTTGCTGTACCTGATATGAGAGGAAGATTTCCTCTAGGTAATGACAGTATGGGACGTAGAGGATCAGCAAACGTAACAACTCCGCCAGCAGCTGATGTGCATGGTGGACAAAGTGGTACTGAACAAGTAATTTTAACAAAAGAACAGTTACCAGAACACGAACACGATATGGTTAACGATAGAAATGACGCAAGCGGCTCGCAGTTCTATGCAGTAAGTACTACACCAAACGTGGAAAATCTAAATAGGGGTCATACACTAGCAGTTGACGACTTAGTTGGTACTGGATCAGGAGCACTTTATGAAGGAACTGGCGGAATATTAGCAGATACTACTATAGGACAACCGATTGAAGTACTAAACCCGTTTTTAACACTTAACTACTTAATTTACGCAGGAGAAGAGGGCTAATGGCTTATAAACTTAATAAAACAGACGGAACACTTCTTACAGAATTAGTTGACGGGCAAATAGATACTACAACTTGCGATCTTACGTTAATAGGTAGAAACTATGTAGGATTTGGTGAAGCATTTAACGAAAACTTAATTAAACTACTGGAAAATTTTTCAAGCGCAGGCGCACCTACTACACCTATTACAGGACAATTATGGTATGATAGGTCAGAAGGTAGATTAAAAGTTTATGACGGAACAGGATTTAAGTCAAATGGACCAATTGTAAGTAGTTCGCAACCTCAAATGGTTGCAGGTGATATATGGATTAATAATTTAACAAATAAATTATACTTTTATGACGGAACAGATTTAGTACTAGTTGGTCCTGTATATGACAATGCACAAGGAGTAAGTGGATGGCAAGTAGATACTGTTCGCGATCGAAGTGCTGTTGACCATACGTTACTTAAAATGTTTGTAGGCGGCTCATTAGTTGCTTTCATTAGTAACGAAGAATACACACCGACAGTTGCTGAACAATCTTTATTACAAATTACAGGTGATGTTAGAAAAGGTATTAACATTGTTAACGAAGACGAGTTCCGTTTTTATGGAATTTCTGATTCTACTAACTCTCTTGTTACAGATAAAATTGATCCTGATACAGGTTTACGTATTAAAAAGACAGCTTCTCAATTTTTACCATCAGATGAAGAAGAAGCAACGATGAGCGGATCGCTTAGAGTTAGAGGACCTGACGGTATTACACTTGGTCAATCAGGACAATTTTCAATTAAAGCAAACAGCGATGGTGCAATTTTTCAAAACATTGCTCTAAATGATCAACTTAGATTTAGATTATTAAGTGATGTAGATTATGATGGATTAGTTCTTAGTCCGGCAACTAGAAGCCTTGGTATTAATCTTTCAGTAGACGAGCAACCAACTGCAAATTTAGATGTTCGCGGTGATGTTTTTATTAGTGGCGACCTAACAGTTCAAGGTGCTAATCAAGTAATCGAAGCAACTACAGTTACTATTGACGATTATAATTTAGAATTAGGACACACTGATACTATTATAACTCTTACTGAACCTTTAAATTCGTCTACAGCAGGACAACTTATAGACGGTGAAAGAATTACACAAACAACAAGCGGAGCAAGAGCTAATTTTAAACGTATTTCAGATGACAGACAAACTTTATATCTAGAACCTATAAGTGGGTTATTTACTACTACTAGTGATAATCTAACAGCAGATACTAATGGATTATTCTACCAAGAAGATGGTGTTACTCCTGTATATGTTGATTCTGTTTCGCAACGAAATAACGACACAGCAAACGGGGCAGGTATTACAATTAAAGGCGAACCCGGTGCGAATGCTGACAAGACTATTGCATGGATAAACGACACTGTTAATGGTACAAGTTGGACCCTTAATGATAATCTTAATCTTGTAGATGGTAAACAATACAGAATTAATGATGTTATGTTAATTCAAGAAAATTTCGGCGGCACTTTTTACGAATTAGGTGTTGACATTGAAGAAGCATTAGGTATACGAGATGTTGGCATTATGGATAGACTACGTATTCATAGTAGTATGACGTTAGACGAACTTACCGGAGTGCCTACAATTACTACAACTTCACCGTTAACTATTGATAGTTCAGGAACTATAACATTTAAAAATGGTGCAAGTACTGTAATGCTTACAGGGCTAACTACTACTAATTATACCACTGGCAATTTAACAGATGCAGCAAACAAAGATTATGTAGATACACAAATGGAAAGTGCAACAGTTGCACTAGCATTAGATACTACCGATATGCCACAAGCAGGATTTGGTTCTCTTGTAGAACAAGTTATTGATATTTTAGATTTCTTGCACCCAGCAGCAGAAAAACGTATCGGTACATATGCAAGAGTGCATACTACATCATTTAGAGGAACAGTTGTTGACATTAATGTAGAAAGTACGATTGATACTACTTCAATAGGCGCTGATTTTAGCGACATTAACACAGTTGAACCGTATGGTGTTACCCCCGTAAGTGGAGGATCACCTAATCAGCAGTTAATATCAAATATTGGTTTTACAGGTGTTGCATCAGGAAATGTTATACTAAACGCAGACGATGGCACTACACCGACACCAATTTCAACAAGGGTAAAAAGATTTTTTAAAGTCGTTGACAACGGCGGAACTAATGAATGGACGTCGTCCGCTACAGGACCAAACGGAGAAACACCGTAAACAGTTTAACGGGCAAATACGATAAATACTATTATCGTAATAGGGGATATTAACGAAAATGGCATATACAATATTTAACACTAGAAATAACGAGATTGCAGTAGTAGAAGATGGTACTATTGATAACAGTACCGACCTAAAATTAATAGGTAAAAACTACGCAGGATACGGAGAAATACAAAATGAGAATTTTGTTTATCTTTTAGAAAACTTTGCTGGAGCAAATCAACCACCTAGGCCCATTGCAGGTCAGCTTTGGTTTGATACTGATGACAGCAAAATAAAAGTATATGACGGCAATGATGAAAATGTTTTTGTTCCCCTAGGAAATGTACACATCGGCGCAAAGCCATCTGGTGCTGCAATTACCGCAGCAAATGTTAATAAAGGTGACTTATGGTGGGATGATGTTACTAGTCAATTATATGCACACAATGGCGCATTGTCAGGCGATCCGTTTGTATTAATTGGGCCAAAAGGATCCCAAGCTGTTAGAACAGAAATTGTAGATACACTTGTATACGATAGCTTGTATGCAGGACAAGCAGATCCAACCCCTTATCAGCATCAAATTTTAAAAGGATATGTTGATGATTCAGTTATCTTTATTACAAGTAATGATGAATTTACATTAGATGATTCAAATGCTATTGCAGGATTTGATAGAATTAAAAAAGGTATTACGCTAGTTAATACAGAAAATGCAAACGACGGCGTAACAAGTGGTAATTATAGTTTCCACGGTAGTGCTTCTGATGCATTACGTTTAGGCGGAACACTTGCAGAAGAATTTGTACAACGTTCTAATCCTGTGTTTGTAACACAAGTAGATATTGACGACAATGACGGTTTATTAATAGGCCCTAATAATGAAGTATTATTAAAAGTTGGCAGTGGAGAAGCAATTTTAGAATCTACTATTACTGGCGCCAAAATGAATTTTAAAGTTAAAGATGCAGGCGGAAGTACTGTTACACCTTTAACACTTACTGAAAACGGATTAATTCCAATATCAGATAACACATATAACATTGGTAGTACAAGTTTGCGTTGGAGCGAATTACATGTTGCTAACTTAAGAGGTGTTTCTGATAAAGCAGATAGTCTACTAAGTGACGGCACTTATAAAATTGCTACTAAAACTAACACAAATGATTCAGTAGTTACTCGTGACAGTGTTGGCGATATATTTGCTACATCTTTCCGCGGAACACATCTTATTAATTCAACTGATACTAATGTTGCTGTAACAGGTAAGGTTACAAAGTCAGAAGGATTATTAATTGACGGAACAGATACTTTTGTTCCAGCTACTACATCATCGGTAGCAAACAGAGTTGTAGTACGTGACGGATCAGGAGAAGTTTTTGCAAATCAGTTTAACGGTTTAGCAACTAGAGCTGCTACAGTGCGTGTTCCTACAGGAATACCAGATCAATATGAACATAGATCTGCCGCAGTTGCAGACTTAGCAGCAGCACCAAATACAGTAGCAGTTCGTGATAATAACGGTAAACTATTTGCTACCGAATTTGTAGGCGCAGTTAATGGAGCAGCAAATACAGCCGCTGCTTGGACAACTGCAAGAACTATTACAGTTGACGGCGATGCAAACGGTATAGTTACACTAGATGGATCGCAAGATGTTACTCTTACATTAACAGTTGGAGCCAATCAAGTTGCGCTAGGAACAGATACTACTGGTAATTATGTAAACGGAATTAGCGTTTATAATAATGATCCGTATATGAATATCTATGTTAATGCAGACTTAGATGGTGCAGCAACAGAAAATGCAGTTGTTCAATTAGGCATTGATGCAGATACTGCAAAACGTGCAAACACACTAGTCGCACGTGATGTTAACAACAAAATTATGGTCGGCGAAATTGATGCTGACGGTGACGTTACAGGTGACACAATTACAGCTAATGTTAGATTTGTAGGACACATTAACCAAGCCGGCACTTCGAATGACGGGTGGTTTGATAATTTAACTGTTGGTACAATTAATGCTTCAAACTTTAATTTTGGTTCAAATATAACTGCTATTACAAACGGTGGTACCGGTGCAACTACAGCAAGTAGTGCAAGAAGTAATTTAGATATCTATAGTAAATCGGAAGTTGATAATTTTGTTGCAGGAATTAATGGCACGATCAGCGGAATATCAAGCGATAGAATTGAAAGTGGATCTACTAGAGTACTAGCAATTGAAGATTCTGATATTGTAATGCGTCGAGCTGGTACTAATGTTGCAAGTGTAACTGAACAAGGAATTGTATTAGCATCTGGCTATAAATTTGTTGGTACTGCTACAGAAGCTGAATACGCTGACTTAGCAGAAAAATATTCAACAGCTGAAGAACTACCATACGGAACAGTAGTAGCTGTTGGAATTGATGAAGAACATGATGTACAAGCTGCTAACCGAGGTGACATTGCAATTGGTGTTGTGTCAACAAACCCGGCTCTTATGATGAACAGCGAAGCAGAAGGACAGTACATTGGTCTAAAAGGACGTTTGCCAGTACGTGTAATTGGTCCTATTAAGAAAGGACAAGCAGTATACGTTGACGATAACGGTTGTGCAAGTACAGCAATTAACGGTGGCTCAATAGTAGGTGTTGCATTAGAAACTAATAGCGCAGAAGATGAAAAATTAGTTGAATGTGTTCTTAAAGTATAAGATACACTAGATATAAAAAAAAGGAGCGTAACTGCTCCTTTTTTTGTGACTTAATAAATTAATTATTAATGTAAGTCGGCCCACGCACTTCCGTCATAAACTTGTAGTTTAGAAGTAGAAGTGTTAAAAATAACCATACCTGCTTCAGCAGTTAATGCGTCTCTTGTAGTGGTATCCATATTAGAAAATTTAACAGCAGTAGCAAAATCTGCAACTGTTTCTGTAATTTTTGTTTTAATTGCGTAGTTTGCACCGTTTTGTAATTCATCTACATCATTAGGATCGCCTGAGTATTCTACAACAAAAAATCCTGTATTTGTTTCGCTTAACTGTGTTCTGTATTGTGCCGAATACGCTCTATCACCAAACGCTGATACTTTACCATAAACCTCAAGATCATAATCACATTTTAGTGATGAATATATTTCCAAAGGCGTTGTAGAATCGTTTAAATCTGCTGCAAGGTAATTAGTAGTAATAGTAGTTGGATTAATATTATTCCATGATAAAATACTATTATCGTTAATGAAGATACCGTTAACATCTCCAATTTGTATTTCTTGGCTAGCACTAATTCTTGCATCAAATATTGCTTGAGGAGTAACTGTAATTGCACTTGAATCACTACTGTCGATGCTATTTGTAATAATATTACCTGTAACAGTACCTGTAACATCGCCTACAAGGTTATTATTTAAAGTACCGCTTATAACACTTGCTGGAATGTTTCCTGCTACAGCATCTACTAATAATGCACTGTCATCGGCAAAAACACTACCAGTTACATCACCGTCAAGTGTTCCTGTTGCTGTAATAGCACCTGTAAATGTTCCAGTGTGGTCACCATCAGCATTACCTGTTAGATTACCTAATACGTTACCTGTAACATTTCCTGAGATAGTACCTGTTGTAGTAACATTAAATACTGAAAGTTCTGCGTCTGCAGGTCCTGTATTTGTTGCAAATACCGTAACACCGCTTGAGCCTTTAATAGAACCAGTTACGTTACCAGTAACCTCGCCTGTTAAATTACCTGTAACATTGCCTGTTAAATTACCAGTAAGTGTATTATTAACTGCATCTATAATTAGTGTACTATCGTCTCCAAACACTGAACCTTTAGTATCACCTGTATGGTAACCTTGTGTATTACCTGTAACATCACCAATTACTGAACCAGTGTGTGTTCCTGCTGTATCGCCGGTTACATCACCTGTTAAATTACCAGTAAGTGTATTAGCACTAACATCAACCATCACAGTTGAATTATCAGCAACTACATCTGCATTAATAGCAACAGCATCTATTTGTCCGTCAATTGTAGCACCGTTTGCATAAACGTTGCGCCATCTTTTAGACATAGTACCTAAGTCGTAAGCAGTATCAGTTTCAGGAGTTATACTGCTATCAACTTGTGCTGTAATTGTTACTGTGTCACCTGGTGCATCACCAATATCAATATTACCGCCTGCAACAATGTTTCCAGTTGCATTAATGTTTCCTGTAATATTAATATTACCTGTACCGACAACATCATTGCCGTTGAGGTCTAAATTTTGTTGCAAATCTAATGTTGAATTGATTGTGTCGGCAGTAATATATGTGCCAAGCACTGCACCTGCGTTGTCTGTAAGTTTGACACCGCCTGCCGTTGATCCATCACCGACGTACAGAGCATCTGTATCGGTTACATATATTAATTCGCCTTCTGCAAATACAACTCCACCGCCTGCAGTGCGTTCAGCATCGGTGCCTCGTCTTATTTGTAAAGCCATTCGTTAAACTCCTGATAACATATTTATTTGTTACAAGTATTTATCCGATTGAACGGAATAGCTTATCTTCTTAGCTTAAGGAATTTTTTTGTTCTTGAAGTGATGTCGCGCTTAACTTTTTCTGTATTAAGTCTAAAGTCGACGTTTTGTATATGGTCTTGATACTGCTCGAATAATTCATCTAAAGATTTTTCTAAATCTTCTACCTTATTCTTTTGAGTGTTAATATCTATATCCCAGATCTTGCCATCAACAAACTGCACTCTAACAGAATCGAGGTATTCGAGCGGAACTACATCGATTTCCACGTCTTCGAATACCTCGGGCCAATGGCTAATAACTTCGTCTGGGAGTTTTTTACTGGGCTTCTTGGGCACTAGACTTGGTCTTCTTTTTAGTCGGCACAAGTTTTTCTGCTTGTTCTCTAAGGCTCTTTGCCTCTTTAAACAATGCATCTGCTTGTGAACGATACTGTGCAGCCAAGTCGTCGTCGCTTAAAACTCCGTCAACTGATGTAGTTGCATAGTCAGCAGCCGGATCAATTGTTCTAGTTTCTTGTACTGGTTGAACTGTTCGACCATCAGGACCTTTTAATGCTAGATCCGCAACAGTAACACCTTTTTGTTCAGCAATCATCTTGTTTAGTTCTGCAAGATTAACTGAACTAGCAGTGTCAGGGGTCATTTCGATAGTATCAGTTTTTACTTTCGTAAGTTTACCATAACGTTGCATACCTGCTAACATATTCAAGCCATCCGACAATGTAGTACGTGCCATAGCTTCTGCAAATTCGTATGCATTTTGTCCTGCATTTGATTCAAGAGCTTTCATCAAATCGTCATGTTGTGCTGCATCTAAAGCAGAAGTTGGAATTACTAAGCAATAGTCAGGATCTCCTGGAATTACTCTGTATGCTACTACTACTTTTCTTCCTGTCGCTGCATTACGACCTACGTGTTTTAGAGCCATAATTACTCTCCTTTAGGTTCTTCCTTGGGCTCTTGCTGTGCGGCTACTGCACCTAAGAAAGATTCCAATTTGTTATATGTTGTACCAACAACAGCCATTTCGTTTGCTTTAAATGCACCACGAGAGCTTGCTACGTCAATAATCTGCTTGATAGCAGTTAGGTCTTGTACTGTAAGCTCAGCCGCTGCTGGCGCTTGAGTTGTTGTTTCTGCTTCTGTTGCTTGAGTTTTTTCATCAGCCATAAGTTTTCTCCTTGTATAATATTATATATGCGTACTTAATTATTTGTACTTTAAAAGTGGACATGCTAACATGAAATAACTCATTTCTTTTGAGTCTTCAAATCCCACTTTCATTAGTGTTTCTACTTTACTAGTTTTTGTTGATATGTCAACAGTTTTCCCAACAAAGTATCTTCCTTTTAGATTTTTTGCTATCCATTTATTTAATGATTCTTCAATGTTGTAAGTGTAAGGAATGGATATGTATTCAAAGTAAGGAACAATTACAGATGACTTCCTTACTTTGAATAAGTTTAAAGCATTTGGTTCTTTTATCTTAGGCACTTGCTTCCTCGTAGCGTACAGTAGTACCAAACGGCGCCTGTACATTTTTATCATGGTGTGAGTGAATTAGAAATACTGTGTCACAGTAGTCTTCGTCACCCCAGCTATCCCAAGCATAACCATCTGTGAACATAATGAACTTCTTAGGAACATATCCTGTTTCTTTCATATATGCCCAGTTCGCCATAAAGTCAGTACCGCCACCGCCAAAGATTTCATAGTCGAGCAAGTCTTCGCCACCGTCTGCACTAAAGTCTTGTTCGTTGTAAACTTTAGTATCAAAACACCAAACTTTAATGTTATAGTCGGCATACTGATCCATAATGCCTTTGATTTCACCTAAGAAATCTTGTGCTTGTGCATTGCCAATTGAGCCCGACATGTCTAGTGCAACAGCAATATCGATTGTCTCATCAAAGTTTTGTCCTGGAAGTATAGCACCACTCTGCCAACCTTTGCGTGAAGGACGTTGAAACGTAAAATCGTTTTTAATAACTGACTGAATTTGTTGTTGCAAAATTTCACGCCAATTCATCTTAGGCTCAGTAAGCTCGCGAATCATGCGTTGTACTTCACCTGGAGTATTGCCAGCACCTGCGGCTTGTGCGGCAGTCATCATACCTTCTTTAATTTCATCTTTGATTTTGCTAAGTTCTTCTTTAGAATACTTAGGACGCTTCTTACTTACATTGTTACCGTTTGCATCTTTTTCTTCTTCACCCTCTTCGCCATCGCCATCGCCATCGTCGAGGTGCTCGTCTAGCATTTCGCCTTCTTGATCTAATTGATCTAATAGCTCTTGAAGTTCTTTGCCGGCTTGTTTAGCATCTTCAAATAGTTTGTCATAAATCTCTTCAGAAGTATCTGCTTCATATTGGAAGTCTTGAAAACAGTCTACAATCTTTGGCTTATCACCAATACGGTCACGTACTAGCAAATTGTTAACTTTGTAGTCTGCGGCAATATTGTAGAGCATAGGATTGCGATCTTCTCTACGACCTAAGTGATCAAACACCATGTGTAGGATTTCGTGCGCAACAACAAACTCAATCTCTTTATTGTCCATTGCATTAAAGAATTGAGTGTTAAAGTAAAGGTTGCGTCCGTCTACTGCGGCAGTGGGCAACCAGTCATCTGCTGCCAAAATACGCAAACGTGTAGCCATGTTACCAAAGAACGGGTGACGTAGTAGCAAACCTACTCGTGCAATAATAATACGATCAAGTACTTCTACACGCATTTCTTCTAGCTGTTCTGGAGTAATATTTGGATCTGGTTGCCAGTTTTTAAGTTTACTTGCAGTATCTTTAGCAGTTGCCATTGTCGCCTCTCACTTTGCTAGTTTCTATACATATAGTATACTACTATTTAACGGGGTTGTCAAGAGAAAATGGGCGTTTTGAATGGGACGCCCAAACCCAGCACACCATTAAGACTGTTGAGCAGCCTTAATATATTTGCCATAACGATCGTGGAACTCATCAAAGCACTCCACTTCGTCTGGATCAATGGGCAATGCATACTGAGTAAGTGCAACTTTAACACCCATTACAACTAGCTCAGTTTCAAAATTGTCCATTGCAAAGCGTAGGAAGTTATTAACCTTATCGTCAAACTTTTTATCGTTTGCGTCCGCCGCTTCTTTTAGTTCGTAGCACAGTGACACAGTAAGGGAATACATAGCACTGATTTCTTTCTGCTTCACTTCTTTTACCTTACCGTCCAAAATATCGGAAGGATTAGGCATAGAGCTTGCTACTTTACGGTGTGCCATAAACTTTACAGCAAGTCCTTCACCAATTGCACCTGATACCAAATCAGTAGTGGTATTTTCGTCTATATCGTCTTCAAGCAGTTCTGAAACAAATGTCCAAGAACGGGGAGTTGCAAACGAACGGCTAGGTGACTTAGGATCAAAGTCGTACAAGTCTTTCTTGCTAAACTGTAGGAAACCTACAACGTCTTTGTGTACATTGTTATTAACTGCCCACTCAAACCAGTCATCAAACGATACAGCCAACTCCAAATGGATAAAGCGGTTAGCCAACGGAGCAGGCATACGATAAGTAACGCCTTTGTCAGCATCACGGTTACCAGCCGCAACAATCATAACGTTGTCGGGTAGTTTGTACTGTCCTACACGACGGTTAAGAATCAACTGGTATGCTGCCGCTTGTACGCTAGGCGCTGCCGAGTTCATTTCGTCTAAGAACAAAACAATATTGTCGTATTGTGCCGCAAACTCTTGCGATGGAAGTTCGCTTGGTGCACCCCACACCATTGTGCCTGAGTTGCTGTCAAAATATGGAATACCTTTAATGTCTGTAGGTTCCCAAAGTGACAAGCGAATGTCAATAAGATGTGAGTTAGGAAGACTGTTAGTAATTTGCTCAACTACTTCAGACTTACCAATACCTGGAGGTCCCCATAGGAAGATAGGACGTTTCTTTTTCATAGCATGTGTGATGCTAGTTTTTGCCTTGTTAGGGCTAGTAGTGCGGATTGCGACATTTTCCATAGTATATTCCCTCTTTGTGGATCAGTGCTTAATTTCTTACTATGTATATATAATACGCTCAACGAGGACGAATGTCAAGCACTTTTGGCATTTTATTCGGATTTTTCTTGTCTATTCATAGCTTTGGTTAAGCCGTATTTGCGCAAGTCTCCGCTGAAAAGATGCAACTCCATGGCTTTCTTTTCGCTCGTTACATGTATTGCTCGATTGGTAAGATAATATGGACAATCGATAAAGTTGTCTAAAAAGATAATAACCTGTGTAGTAATGGGCATATCTTTTGGAAATGGTATTTCGTATGTTGCTAGTTCAATTTCGGTTAGAATATCAAAGCCTTCGTCAGTTAAACGAAGTCCGCCGTTTGCTCTAGTATTCTTCCACCAAAGAGGAAAGTACTCCTTGACAGTAATGTCGTTTGAAGTTTTTCCTAGTTGATTTAAAAATATCTTAGTATATGTTTCTTTCCAGTTCATTCTTCTGTTTCTAATTCGCCTGCTGATAACTTATATACCGCAAATTCGTCAGTATTAAACATTTCGTTTAATTTAGATGCTAAGTTATGTGCATGACCCGGATTTGAGAATGAAACCTTTTTGTACTTAGGTCCTGGATAATTTGTAATTGAATTCAAACTCTTAAGATTGAAAGGCTTGCCGTTATAGAACACAGCCCAGATAGCTTCAGCATCTAGGACTTGTTCAGCCCTATAGGTCTTTTTGTCTATATGTTCTAGCAATACGGTTGGTTTTGGCCTACTCATATATGCGTACTCCTTAATTATATACGCATATATTTATCTCTTTTATAGTTATCTACGTAGTTTACTTCCAGCCACTTCCGCCGTCTAGTTGTACTTCTACAGTACCTGTGTCAGAATTAGATTTTACAAAACGTTCCAAATCACCTTCTAGTCTAGCCATTACAATGCCAAGTGTATACGCTAGATTTTTCGACTGTTGTATACTTAACCGAATTTCTTTTGCATTACTTAAATCTGCACTTTTAACCTGTTGTATAAACTGCTGTATAGGAGCAGTATTTAATGGATCATTTTGCATTTGCTTTACTCAACTCTACACGCATTTCAATTTCAGTTTTAAACGGACCTCTAGACTCGTACCGTTCTACAGTAATCAGTTTAGGACATAAACTTTTAACCCACCCTTTATCAAAGTGAATAATATAATATCCTGCACAATATAAACTTTTAGATTTTTTACTTTTAGTAAAAAGTGGAAGTTTACGTTGTACATCTAATAACGGATTAAAAGGAGCACAACTTGTTGGATAGCCGTAAACTTCTTTTTCTGCAACTATAACATCATTATGTACAGGGACTTCATTGATTGCAACCCCTTTACCAAAAGTCTTTTCTAGTGCTCGTTCGCTATCAAAATATTGTGTGCCTGCCGGACCACTAAACATAAATTTATCTTCAGAAATGCTAAGTGTACCAAGGCGTACTCCTTCATCTTCAAGAATCCAAAATTTATCTTTTAATATTGTTTTTGTTTTAATCATTTAGGATACCTCGCTTGTAATGGAATTGCATACTGTTGTGCTTGGTCTGCAATACGTTGCATATCCCATTTTGCACAGAACTTCATAAGACGCATACCTACTTGTGTAATTTCTTTAGGCTCTACTTCTGCAATAGTGTTATTAATTATCTCTCTAATGTCTGCAGGTTGTGCAGTTAAATCACAAAGTGTTACATTACGATTGTAGTCATCTAACACACGATGCTCGTCACCGTTGTGATCAGTCCAACGCTGTAGCATCATATTGTTCCAGTTGTATCCTTTAGTGCCTTTATCTTCAAACGCTTCTTGTAAGCCTACTTTGTTCTTAGTGCCTTTCTTACGAACACCAGGATATGCACTGAACACATTATCGCTTGTATCGCCACGCATACATTTTTCAAACAACATAAATGCAGGATCGGGTGCAGGCTTTGCTTCTTTAGTTTTCTTGTCAATTACAGGCTTACCTTTGTCATCAAAGTAGCCTTCGTGTGTAATAGTTGTGTTACTAACACCATTGTACTGCTTAACATTTGGAGCAATAAGTTGTGCAAAGTCACCGTCAGTGCTAATAATAACATGATTGTCATTAGGATGTGCTTGTACCCAACCTGCAATCAAATCATCTGCTTCTAGTTGCGAATGACGCATAACAGTACAGTTAGTCTTCTCAGTAACAAATTCTTTAAACTCGTCAAAGATTTCCCAAAACAGCGTGTCTTCTTCTTGCTGTGTGGGCGTAATAGCATCACGAGTTTGTTGTCTATTACGTTTATATGGTTCGTAATAGTCTTTACGCCAGCTACGTCCTTCTAAACAGAATACAACATGATCTGCATTAAAGTCACTCCATGCCTTCTTAACACTATTAAGTGTAATGTGTAGTGCCATACCTAATTTAGTATCTACATCGCCACGTACAACGTGTCGAGCTCTAAAAAAGGTATTCGCTGTGTCTACTAAAATATAGGTACTCATTTGTCCTCACATACATAAGTCTTCATATAAACAAGTATACTGTCTATGCTGACTTTTGTCAAGTTTAAAAATAGGAATGTAACCAAACAGTTTCATAAATGTCATGATACTTCTGATTTACCTTTATCAATAGGTGTAATATTAATATAACCTGCGCCTCGATCACTAGGATCAATTCCTTCTTGATCGAGCATGCCATATACAATATCACGGAACCAGCGATCTACAATTTCTTCTTCTAGATCGCCCTTCTCTCCGTATCCTGCCTTCATAAGGTCTTTGATAAAGTATTCGTTCCAATCAAGTTCAAAGAAACCATTACGCACATTTTCTTGATTTACTTTTACATCGAGTACACTAACCCAAGATTCTTTACGGCGTGTAGCATATTCTTTTGGATCTTTCTTTTCAAGAAGTTTCATTTCTTCTTCTAAGATACGTATTTCTTCTGCTTCGAGCGCCTGTTCTTTAGCAGCAATACCTGTAATATTTTTAAACCATTGTTTCATAACTGTTTCCTTATCTTGTTTGCCTGTTCTTCTGTAATCTTTTTACCACGAATAATTTCAAGATCTTCTTCACTAAGTCCCCCAGGCATTCCCGAATAGTGATATGTGGAGTCGGGGGGTAAATCGCCATCCTCTTTCCATACACGCTTCGGCAACTTCTTTAACATTGAGGGAATATTCTTCACTGCGTCCACCCAACGGCATAAGATATACTGGACATTGTACCCCGGCACTTTTGTAAGCGTCCACAGCCCTGCCAACTTCGTCAAAATCGTCTTGAGTAGCGACAACAAACTTAAGATAAATGTCACTACCGTTAACAGTACTATACTGATGAGCGACAACAGGCAGGATAGCAGTATCCCAAGGTTCTCCGCTAACACTAAGTTTCGGGGAACAACTCCACGTGATTGTAAATCGTTCTTGAGTGTTAAGATACTCGTAAAACTCTGAGTGTAAAGGTTGTGTAGTGTTTGTTTCAAATGTGACATTTTTAAGATCCTGCATACGTGGATGTTCGAATAGATCAATGTAGAGTCTTTGCCACGCTAACAAAGGTTCTCCACCAGTCAAGATTAGATGAACGTCTTGACCATTATCCTGTACCCACTTACCGTTAGGAGTAAGTGATAGCAAATGTTCGACTACTTCGTCAACAGTTGCCTGTCGATTAAAGTGTTTAAACTCTGGATAGATACTTGCATATGTATCACAGCCTGTGTGAATGATAGGCAAATCTTCAAACTTTTCAGTTGTTTCGTGTACCTTAGCATCAATTAATGCTTTTACTTCTGCATTATAACGATTGCCTTCTTTGTGCTGTTCCCAACGATCTTTTTTAGTATCAACACCAAAGTTCATACAACGAAAGTTACAACCAAAGGTGCGCAAGAACACACTGGGCACTCCTACAAATTTACCTTCGCCTTGTACACTATAAAATGCTTCTGAATAGCGTAGTTTCATTTACACGCCCCTTCTTTTAAATATTCGGGTTTAACCATTTCACAAACAACTTCTTGTGTTGCACCGTCATAGAACAACCAAGCATTGATTTCACGCTTTAGATACCAGCCGCCTACACCTACTGCGATAATAACTAGAAGTGTAATAATATAAATTAT